>Ga0163144_10000355_pt1 | contig 105175 bp, 217 predicted proteins | sample OliLak19BULKMAT1_FD_123175 | JGI IMG/M metagenome (GOLD analysis project Ga0163144, IMG submission 123175) | Freshwater microbial mat bacterial communities from Lake Vanda, McMurdo Dry Valleys, Antarctica - Oligotrophic Lake LV.19.BULKMAT1 | ecosystem: Environmental > Aquatic > Freshwater >...
ATCAACGGCAAGACGCTTCATGTGGGTGACGAGGTTACTTCCCACGCCTTCGGTCTCTGCAAGATCCTTGGTGTGGAAGACGAGGACAACTGGCAAAAGGAGGGTGCCAATCTGCGACTCAAGCCTACGGATACGGCAGAGTTTTGCGCCCGTGTGCATATCGCACAACTGGTCAAGGTGCGCACCTGGAAGGAGTTGGCCGCCGAAGCACTTGCAGTTCAGGATGCCTGCAACCTTTCGGGAGTGGTCATTAGCTTTGGCCACATTATCCGAGAGGTACGCACTCGGCTGGAGGGTGAGGGCAAGGGTGGGACGGATGCGGTCAACGCTCATCCGGTCTGTCAGCTCTTTGCCGACAAGGTGGCACATCTGACCAACACGCAGACCTTTGGCAACGATGAAGTCAGCAAAGCCTACAAGTGGGCATACGACGTGAAAGGTGGTGTCTGAATGGACATGCGAGTCAAGACTCACATCGAACCCATCATGGCCTCCGCCATTGTGGTTACCAATGGGAGCCAGCCCTCACGTATCGTCCTGTATAAGAAGACGGGCGAGTATGTCACACATCTGGAGACCTTGGCGACAGGTGTTCCGGTCGATGGTACCTCATGTGCGTTCGTTCACACGGGTTTCATGCACGGTGGGTACTTCGGTTTCAAGACCGACAACAAGCCCTTCTGTCTGGCAACGGAGCAGGAAGCCCTACATCATGCGCAGGCTGACTTCAAGGAGCGTGTGCGTAAGCTATTCCAAGTCGGATAGTATATAGCAACTGTATAGTCTGAGAAAACTATACAGTAGCAGGATGTAGGTGCATGTCAGATAAAGGTTGGGGCCTCAAACTATAATAGTGCGACCGGCTGTTATAGTTTCCTTTCCCTTACCTAACCCTACACGGGAGGGTGTGGCTTACTCTATGCAACATGCAAGAGACAGACCGCCCGGCCGACCCTGCAAGAATCATACCACACCTGATCAATTGCATGTAGGACAATTCTTTTCTAAAAGAGTGATTGTCGGTTGCACCTAAAAACGGTTGATCCATAGTTACTAAAGCAACGGCGCAAACAGAGGAGAATCAAAACAATGGCAATGCGAGCGCTCGAAACGGAACGAATGATTAGTGTGGGCAACCGTATCAGCATTCGGCAGGTTGATATCTTCTCGGAAGACGAGGAGCCCACATCGGTCCGACGTACCGACATGGATGGGTTTATGAACACCTTTGACCAGGCTGTCACCGCAGGTGAGCATAACAACTGGGAAGTGTGGGCCAAGCGGAACAAGGTGGACCAACGTGAGGTGGGGTGCGAGGAAGCGCTGATGGTGTGCTTCCTGGGCATGTCACCTCACATTCGGGATCCATTCAATCGGTGTGGATTGGTGGAAGCTACCTACCAAGTCCACTGTCACTCACACGGTGGGGAAGCGGAGTACCTGGACTTCCTGTTCTTCCTCCTGTCCAATAAAGAGACGCTGTAGAAGGTCGACGCCTTGCCCACACATTCTCACATGTGGGCAATGGTCGGTCAATTACATAAGGAGACCAACCAATGATTCAGAACCAAACCTGCCACATGAAGCACTTCTGCGAGCGTGAGTCTTTCAAGCGTAAGCGAGAGTACGACCCCGAGGTTTACAGGGAGTACAAGTACGAGGTGTGGGACAACCGAGCCCAGGGTGACGAAGAGGATGACGGTGGGGAGTGTGTGTTCAAATCTGACAGTGAAGTTGAATGTCAGGAATACCTGCTCCGATGTGGGACGGAGCTTCGGGAGAACGGAGTTTGCAAGGTGTGCGACCTGTACGACCGTAGGCAAGCCGACCTGAAGGATGGAAAGGTCCGACCTTACTACCTTGTCTCCTACAGTATCTCTCGTCAGTACGGGGGACCGGAGGAGGGTGGGTGGTGGTATGATTGGACTTCAATCAATGAGGTTCGTCGAGCCTTCACCTTGGAGGAGGGTGTGCGTCAGGCACGCACGCTGAAGGATGAGTACCCACAACCGCGCTACAATCGCTTCTCCTGCGCTAACCGAGGTGAGGGAGATAACCACATGGTGCTCTGCTATGGCGAGGATGACCCTCGCTGGCCTACAGAGAGCACACAACGTCCGAGGTACGAATGATGACCAATCGAGAGGGCATGACGTGGGAGGAGTGGTTGGCCGCCGCCTGTTTCGGCAGTCGGCACTCTAGCCTCTCACACGTAGAGAAGTGTTTGACCATTCCTGAAGCTACCTACAAGCGGCTCAAAGCTGCTTGGAAAGGTGCTGAGGACCCCACCGAATACGCACAACGTGCTGAAAGTGAGAAAGTGTCATGAATCTCGCCAAAGAAGTCAAGCATGCGGGCAAGTCGGTCAAGGTGTTCTATGACGAGGACCCTATCAATCCTCGTAAGGAGTACGACAACATCACCGAAATCGCACACTGGCACCGAAGGTATGACTTCGGCAAGCAGGTGGACAGGGGTATCACTTCGGAGGAGATGGTAGAGCTGGCTAAGGAAGCGGGTGACCCCATCCTAGCTATCCTACCTCTGTATCTGTACGACCATTCGGGCATCACGATTAGCGTGGGAGCCTTCACGTGTGGGTGGGATTCGGGTCAAGTCGGATGGGTCTACATCACGCAGTCCAAGTCGGACATGATGGGATGCCATGGCTGGACCACCGACCAGTACGAGAATGCCATCCGAAGTGATGTCAAAACCTACGATGACTACCTGACCGGACAGGTGTTCGGATATGTGGTCGAAGGTAGGGATGGTGAGACATTGGAGTCCGTGTGGGGCTTCGTGGGTGACCTGGAATATTGCCTCTCCGAAGGTAAGACCACTGCCGAAGAGTGCGAGGATCCTGCTGATGTGCGGGATGCCGAGGAGCTGGTTGGTCGGGTTACCTACGCGAGTGTCGTCTAATGAAGGTCAATGCAGTCTCTCTAAACGAAACCCGTTACTTCAACTTCAAAGATGAGGATAAGCCCTACATCAAGGAAGTTCGTAGTACCTATGCTTACAACCCGGAGTCATGTACTCATCTGTGTGAGCTGACTCCGAGTTATGAGCTTCGATTCCTTCACACCTACATCATCTGGGAAGGTGATCCTTCGGAGGATAAGCGAGCCGAATTGGAGGAGCGCTACTGTCATGAAGGAAGCGAAGATACCTACATGCACTGCTCCACGGTTCAACGTCTCGATTGCCCTAAAAAGGAATGTGGGGAATTCGAGGACATGGAGGAAGCGTGTGAGTATCTGCAAGGTAACTGGCCTCTTTAGAAAGGAGCATCATGAAGCATAGGTGCGATGGTTGCGGTAAGGAGCGGTTGGATGTGCGCAGCATTGGGCGCGATTCCAATGGCGACCCTGATGCACCTGACATGTGTTTCATCTGCCGCAAAGAAGGTGAACGTGGGAGTGTGTGGAACGATAAGGTGAAAGGGTATGTGCATCATACCTTGACCGACAATGACCTGGAGCCAATCCCATGAATGTCGCTGAAAGTGAGATGAGAGAGCTACGAGAGCGAATGGGATTGTTGATTACCAAGGCTTACTTCGTAATTAGGAATGCTAACAAGCATCTGTCCATACCTGAATGTGAGCGTAGGGCATTGGATCTGATTCAACAGGTTATACAGGAGGCTACATGAACGATAAACCGCGATTCAGGAGCAAGACAGATCGGGATCTGATGGCTCTGGCGCTGGCCATGGATCCCACCATGGCGGAGGGTGTACGCAAGCTCTTTCGGATGGGAGTGCGTAACATCCGACATGACCGTATCCTGTTCACCAACGTGGGTGGGACTCCTTTCGAGGTGCCCGACCCTGGCGCCTGGAGTGGAGATATCAACCCTCATGTGGGCATCATGCTTCTACGTACCCGAGAGGGTGAATGGTGGCTCAATGGCTTCTAGGTTCCGTGAGATTACACGGGAGGATGTGGGCAAGGCGCTCTTTCCCTTCAACGGTCGGAACTACAGCGTGTCCGGTTTCATTGGTCGCATCATGAAACAGGATGTGGGTAAGCGTGTCTATCTGGTGATATTCTCCAGGTAGAGAATGATGCGCAGCGGGCAAAGCGGCACACTACTTCTACGGACAGGTGAGTCAATGCATGAAACATATGTGATTCAGGGTATCATGTCGGGAAGCATCCTGTGTGATGAGTTTTCGATGTCGGATGAGGGTAAGGCTCGGCTTGCAGCTAAGGGCCTTCTCATGTCACCTATGTTTGAGGGCGATAGTGTGCGCATCATCACTTGTGATGGTGAGCTTGTGTGGGATTCTAAACAAGCAGAAAAGGGGTAGACCTACAATGAAGACCATCCTGATTGCGGAAGACGATTGTGATACTGCGAATCTGTATAGCATGCTTCTGATGACTCAGGGTTACATTGTCCTGGTAACCAATTCTTTTCGGCAAGCGGTCGAGAAGGCGTTTACACACAAGGGAGTCATTGACCTTCTTATTACCGACCTTCACCTTGGTGATGGGTTTGGTCATGAGTTGCCGGCCATGCTGGGCAAAAAGGTTCCCAAGTCTACCATCCTGATTACAGGTAAGGATCCTTATCCTGCTAAGCTATATCGTGGTTTCGATGATTACTTGATCAAGCCTATCTATTGTTGTGAGCTTCTGTACAAGACTGTAGATAATTGTCTGCGTCTACATGATAAGGTAAAGAGGGTAGCATGAGTAAGACAAGTGCATCTGGACATGCGGAGAGTGAGTTGCTTCAAGCAATGAATCCGGTTGTGTTTGCGGTGCAGCAACTGTCGGATAATTCACTTCATTCCAATCGTGGCTTCTATGTCTCTAAAGAGGATATGGAAAAGCTGCGTGGAAGTGTGAAGGTGTGGCAAGAGATGCTCAGCATCTACTACTCACTCTGTGAAGAAGAGTGGGATAACGAGGCCCCATGAAGTTTTTCGTTTCTCGACAGAACTACTACGATAGGTGCGCACCTGAGTCTAGTGTAGTCGAGGTGGCTATCGGTGGGCTTGACTACGCCAACCCTGACATGATGGGAGTCAAGTGGAGGTACCTGGGAGAAGGTAAGGAATTTACCGACCCCAGGGAGGCTGTGGAGGCTGCTATTGCAATCTGCGAGGAGTGGCGCAAGACTGACGAGTACGCCATGGTAGGTATGGGCGCGACCATGGGTTTCACTCTAAGCTTCGATGGTCAAGAGTACGATGTACTGCGTAAGAAGGCGCAAGATATGTACGACAAGCTGCCTAAGTGTGCGCAGTGTAATGACTTGCTTGGTACGGATACTTACACTCATGACCTTGTGTACGATGATGAGAAGTTCTGCTCTACGAATTGCGCCGAGAAGAGCTACGACTTTGCCATGTCATCCGACGTGGGAGACCAACCTGAAGAGGAGGACGAATCATGAGTAGCCGACTATGTAAGTATCATGGGCGTACCTGTGAGTTTCCTGGTCAGTGCCTCAATAGGGCTCCCAGGAAGTACGAGGGAGACGGACATGAAGAGCGAATTGACCCCGAACGCCTGACCTTGGGGAACGTTATCCGACGTATCAGCAGGAGTGAGAGTCGCCCTGCCTTTTCGGATAACGTCATCATCGGTATTCACGTCTCTTATAGCAGCAAGCGTAAGGACAAGCGTACCGACAAGGAACACTTCCTGACACTTCAGGAGGCTATGTCGGATGCGCAGAGTAGCGACTATGTAGTCCTTACTGTGGTCCGGCCGTACCTGTACGCTTCCAACGTTTTCGGGAGCATCCCCAACTGGCTCCAAGGTATCGAACGGTACGAGGTGATGGGCAACACTCTTCTTGACTGTCACAAGGTGGTAGTCATGAGCACGGGAGAGTATGCCTGCTACATGGCCCGTGAGCCTCTCTACAAGTGGGAGGTTATCGTAGGCAACATTGGTACGGTGTACGATGACTTGAGCGAGCAAGGTGCGAGAGCTACCTTCAAGGTGTACAAGGAGATGAGCAAGCTCAACGAAGGGCGGGCAGGTGGGGAAAACGTCACCCTCATGTGCGATGGTGAGATTGCAGAGGAATACATCGGTACAGAGACGATAGGTGAGTGATGGTGAGCGAAGTCTTCCGGTCTTCTGACGAATATATACAGAAGCAACTGGACAGGGCAGAGTTGGATCAACCTACAACTAGGTTGATTCTGGACATTGCGGATATCCTGACGGGTCCTACTTCGGGAGGTAACGCAAGGTATCTAGCTGAGTGTATGTGTCGGAATGCAAAAGGAGTTGCGGAGCGGATGAAGGAGATTGCCGAGCGATACTTGGCAAGCCCGGAGGGCTCTACTACTGCAATGGAGGAGGATGAGGTGTCGGCAGGACCACCTGGGCGTAGTTGAGGGTGTGCGCGAATGGGCGCGGGGAGGTTGTAATCCTATGCCGCCGAATGTGTGACCTCAATTCTCTATAAATTGAATCCGTGTAATCATAAAGGGAGAAGGCCATGCACATACCAATTATGTAAGACTTGTCTTACTTGATAGTTGTACGACTACATTCCAATGCGGCACTTGCACGAAAGTGCTTACAATTCCGCATTATGTGGCGTAACCTAAAACTCAACATGTGTTTGGAGGTTATTCCTGATGGGTATTATCGAAGTGAGTAAATGGTTTGAGATGAAGGTGGAGATGCCCGACTATCTGGTTGGGCCTTACCCTTACGCTAACACTGCTGGATGGTGGGCCGTTTACTTTCTTGAGTTGGGTCGTAAGGGCGAGGGAGACCTACTGATTCATCTACTCTCTGTTTCGCAGAGATGTGATGCTTTGCCTGCTATCCGCTTAGCTGCGGAACAGGTTATGCTTATGCGTAGACATGTTACTAAAGAACTCAAGCGGATGGATCGGATGGATAAGAAGGAGCGTAAGCGACCCTCTCAGTTGCGTCTCAAGTTGGCGGCCTAAGTCTACATTGACATACTACTTATAAACGGAGGAGCCTGCGGGCAGTCAATCTCTTTATAGGTAGAAGTCAGCATAGATAAAGAAAGGTGATACATCATGACCAAGAGCGAATTGCAGACAGCGTGCGAAGAAAACGACATTACCATCACCTCTACACATCTGTATGTGGATTACGGCGGAGAGGACGGTGAGACCTTTCCCCGCGACAAGTGGGCCTGTACCCTTCACTATAAGGGCAAGTCTGCCACTTTCGAGTTTTTCACTGGCTCTGGCCACCGCGTACTCGCACGTGGGGTCAAGCGAGAAGGTCACCGCAAGTACGTTGCGACCTACGGAGGTGATGTGGTCTTCGGTGAGAAGAACGCCATCGAAAAGAACTTCCTTATCCTGAAAAGGGAGAAGGGTAAGATTGTTGGACCCGAGGTGGCCGACCTTCTTTCTAGCCTGATTAGTGATGCGAGTGCATGTCAGACCACCTTCGATGACTGGTGCTCAGACTTCGGTGCAAACAACGACAGTCTGGGTACTCTCAATACATATCTGGCCTGTCAGCGTAACGGGGCCAAGGTAGTTCGTGTACTTGGTTCTAAGTTGATGGAGGAACTTAGGAGCAAAGAACACTAAGTGGCGGGCGAGAGGAAGTTAGGCCACCTATCTAGCCAAGAACTACGTACTCGCTCTCAGCAAGTAAGAGAGGGGTCAAAACAACTAAAAGCTGAAGGTGAGATACTATCGGCTAGGGCTGAGAATGCAATCAAGCGCTCGATCGCGGCTCGTGCCGCTTCTCAACTGGCGATGGGTAGGTCGAACTACATTATCAAAAAGTGTGGGTGTGGTAAGCACTACGACATACTTGAATGGTTTGAGCTTCCATTCGCTGGTTACCAAGAGACAGAGTTGCTCGATGGAGAGATGCGACATTGTTCATGCAAATCCACATTACTTTTCATTACACGTCGGGAGGCTGCATGAATACGAGTGAGAGAGCAAAGATGCTTCAAGAACGAAAATTCATCTTACAGAAGATGGGTGAGGCATGTGATGACATTCGGGCGTGCCTGGATAATGGTGGTTTTTTCAACTATAGTAAAAAGGCCTGTAATGAGGTAGTTTAGAAGTCCCGACTTATCTATCTCTTCGTTCCAGTCATGATGACTGCGTAATCAAAAAGTGCAGTTGTGGGAAGACGTATACGCCTTCAGAGTGGGATGCACTCTCATTCGTCGGGTATCAGGCTTCTCCGGTTGTATCTGGAGAGATGCGCAACTGTAGTTGTTCCTCAACCATTCTCGTCATTACCACGAGGCCCGATCAATGAGCAATCGAAAAGGAATTGAGCTGATTCGTTATGCTACTCACATGCTGAGTAGTTGTAACGAAACGTTCAATATGAGTTTCACGGCCGAGCAATTGCTCACCATTGCCGATGCTGTGCAGAGATGTGGGTGGGACTTCTACCCTGACCAGTGGACCGAACAGCAGGTTCAGGACTGTATCCAATTCGGTATCGTACCGGAGTGGAAAGAAGAGAATGGACGATACATCCCAGTCTATAAGCAGACTGGCGATAACGAATACACTGTCTCTTGTACCTGGACCATGACGGCTGATGTGGTCATTCAGGCATCCTCACTCAAGGATGCAATCAGCTTTGCGGAAGGTGATTGTGGTATTCCTCACAATGCTGAGTATCTGGACGACTCTTTCAATGTAGACCTGGATGCTACTTCGGAGTTGAATCCGACTCTGGCGGAGGCTGACGATGATTAGTCGTGATGAGCCGATGGTACTGGTAGTAAGTAAAGATGGTATGGTCAGGACCATCTGCTACCTTGGGCATGCGACCTTGGATGGTAATGAGTACGATCGTGTACGTACTCTCGCAGCATTACACCTATGCGACATATCCATTACTACAATGGAGGAGACCTGGAGTTTTTCCGAGGTGATTCAGGAAGTAGAAAAAGCAATCAAGTAATTGACAGAATGATCTGTTCAATTATAATGAGTCGAAAGGGAGACGAACATGTCTGAAACGCTGCTCACGTACAAGATTCCTTCGGATAACATGGCCGTGCTTACGGCCAAGTTTGCCAAGCTTGCTCGCCGTGCCAAGCGTATCGGCCTGCCGGCGCCCACTTTCACCGAGATTGGTGTGGAGCGTAAGGAAAAGAAGAACGCAGACACCGGCATGGTGGAGCGTGTATTCCTTCTACACACCATCACGGTGGACCCTGGTACTTCCGAGGTGAAGGTTCAGGGATGGACCTTCATTGCTACCATTCAGCACACGGAAGAGGGTAATATCATCCGCAAGGTTGGTTCTGCCGAGGTGCCCGTACAGTATCGCAAGGTGACCAACCTGTGTGAACACTGTAACACCAACCGTTTCCGCAAGGATACCTACATCCTTTCACATGAGGATGGGTCCTTCAAGCAGGTTGGACGTAACTGCCTTCAGGACTTCTTCGGATGTGATGCTCTGATGTATGCAGAGCGAGCCCAATACCTGTGCGACATCGACTCACTCGGTGAGAGCATGGAAGACGAGATGGGTTTTGGTGGCGGAGGTGGTCCGAGGTATGAGCCTCTGGAAGAGTATCTTGGCTACGTTGCCGAGTGTGTCAGAATGGATGGCTGGATGAGTCGTGGTAAGGCTCGCGAGCTGGGTATGGAAGGAGCCGCTACTTGTGAGGTGGCGCACAACCATCTGCACCCTCGTAATGCCGGGTCCAACTTCAAACCGATGTTTCGCGCACCATCTGACGAGTCCGTCAAGGTGGGCACGGATGCTATCGAGTGGGCCAGTGAGATCGAGGGTGAGGAGATTGCCGACTACCTGCACAACATTCGGACCATCGCACGTAGGATGGTCTACGAAGGTCGTGACATGGGGTTGGCCGCTAGCATCGTGGCAGCCTACCAGCGACACTTGAGCACTCTTCGTTACCGGGAGCTTCAGGCCAAGCGTGCGGAGATTGCTCAGCATGTAGGTCAGGTCGGTGACAAGCTCCGGGTGAAGGTGATGGTGGAAAAGGTGGTACAGCTTGACAGCATGTACGGTACCTCTCATCTGCACATCATGTCGGATGACAGCGGCAATGTCTTCATCTGGTTCGCAAGCTCCGGTGCATGTGAGACTGGGAAAGAGATTGTCCTTCAAGGCACCATCAAGAAGCATGATGAGCGCAATGGAGTCAAGCAGAACGTTCTGACTCGCTGTAGCGAAGTGGAGTTGAAAAACTTCTACACCTTCATTGCGGGTGAGATTCATAAGTTCGAGGCTGCTACCGAAACCGAAGTAAAGAAACTACTTCGTGAGAAGTTGGGTATCAAAAAGCTACCTGCGGGCACGCGCATTCTTCAGGATGTGCCGCAGGTGGTGTCGGATGAAAGGGTAGCTGTGTGATGGTAAAGATGAGCGAGCAACAGATTAGAGCAGCATACCGTTCCTATAAAATAGGACAGTTAGCGCACAATCTGGGTGTAACATCGGCCTGGGCAACTAAGTTGTACGATCGTTATTTGCAGAATCCAATGGTTGCTCAGGCTGACGAAGAAAACATTAGAGGTCTCATTCAAGAAAATGAAAACAATGAATGATAAAGTGAGAGATGACAAGTTGGAGCAGATTGCCCGCAACTGTCTGGGCATCGACAACCTCGACCTACAACCTGATATGGTGGAGGTAACTGCCTGCCTTGTGGATATCAAAACCGCACTTCAACTTGCCTACAAGTTTGGTCAGGACTCTAAGGAAAAGTCATGACCATTCGTGAGGCTTTGATTGCATTGTCCTACACTGAAGCCAAACCTGGCAAGTGGGTCAAGCCCATTGGTTTCCAGGCATTCACCTACTCGGAAGAGAAAGGTGAGTGGGTGTGTTGGTTCAAACCTGCCAATGGTGGCGAGCCCATGCGTATGGAAACGAATACGTTTGGTGACATTGCAAGTTCACCATTCCGAGAACGAGATTACCTACGTCAACTCAAAGAGTGGGAGCAGTGGACTAAGAAAGATATCTACACTGACTCACAATTCGAGCTAAACGCAATCGACCTGTAAAGGAGTATGCATATGTCACTTGCTGACCTAGAGAAAAAGCTCCGGTATCATGACTGGAACTACAGCTACAGTGATGATTACAGTGTGGTGCGAAGGGGTGAACGCGCTTGGGATGAATTGAAAGTCCTTATCGAGAAGTTCCCCCGAGACGATGTGCGGCCCCTGTGGGAGAAGCATTGCCCGGATGACTATAAAGGGAAGTTCGATATCTTCTTTCCAAAGTTCGCCATTGTAGTCAAAGGTAGGAAACACCACTACATAACTCTCGATGCGGCCAAAAAGGCGGCAAGCGAAATTTTCAATACCACTGGAATTGTTGTCGGAATAGAGGGAGAGTAAGATGGTGAAGGAACTTGAGTGGGGTATCAGTCCTCCGACCGAGCGTGCGATTGCTTGGGGGGCGCGTTCTATCTACAAGTGCCCGGATGGTGTGGACCTCTTGTGGGACCGCATGGGCATGCAAGGTGGGACGGAAGAGCAGCGCAAGGCGTTCGGTGCGTGGCTGGATAAAAAAGGTCTACCTGCCCTGAAAGAGCAGCTCAGGAAGGAATACCTACCTGGTAGCAGCGAGAAGTTTATCAACATCCATCTGGATGGTTGGTTCATCACTGCCAGTCCGCGTGGGTCCTGCGGTTACCTGTACATCGGTGTGTTCCCGTGTGACAACGGAGACCCTACCTATGTGCCCGAGCCTGTGGATCTCTCACCCGCTCCGATTGCAAAGCCCAAGCAGCGGCAACGTCGGAGGGCGTGAGCTGTAACACAACGTCTTCAAACGAATGGAGGTGGAGGTTTCATGAATACGGAGAAGTACACTCAAGAAGTCAATGTCATCAAAGAGCGGTTCGACAATGACTTGCAGGAATTGGGTCTTCGGATTCGGAACGAGGTGGTTGCACCTGCGTGTAAGAATCATGGTCTCAAGTTCTTCTCGGGGAATGGGACCTTCTTCTTTGCCAAAGGAGATATCACATACTCCGACAGCTTTACTTTCAACACCGATCATCTTCAACATGATCCGATTGGTAAGGCATTGAAGCCAATCATCGACCTCCTCAATACGGAAATCACCCACAATGATTACCTCGGTTTCTATGTAGGACAGGTTCGGTGAATCGAATGAAACGTTTTATCTGGAGGGATGACGACCATGGGTAAGAAAGAGTATGAGTACGCGGCCAACTTGATTCGCGAGTTTCGAGCCGAGCATGGGAGTGGAGATATGAGTGATGGGATTGCTACTCACATTGAAGAGGCTTTCCTGGATCTGTTCAACCACTTCGACTCCAAGGGTAGGTTCGATAACAGCCGATTCTCGGCAGCATGTAAGGTGAAGAAATGAATAAATGTATTCAGGTGTGGCATTGGGATGATGCACCGGATGAATACAAGGCACTTTCTTCACATGGTGGTGATGAGGATTGGGTTGCCCTAGTTCCGCTCAATTACCCACATCAATACATTGGGTGGCTGGAGTCGCAGCAATTCGGTTGCTGCGATACTAGTCGTCATGAGACGGAAAATGGAACCATCTACATTGGAGCGCATGCTTGATGAAAAAGGTTTACAAGGTCTTCGTTTTCTTGGAGGTCATCTCGGATGAATCCGCAGATGATGTTCAGGAGAAGGTGCAACACCTACTGGAATATGGAAGTATCCGCGACTGCTTCGATGCAGCCGACCTGGATGCATCTCACTTCGTAGTCGAAAGGGTGGAAGTCTAATGGAAGGTATCAAGCATGACCACCATGGTGGGGCGATGTTTACGGGTGAAGGTATCAAGTCCCTTCGGGAGACAATGATGCTCCGTTGTCTCAGCATGGAGATAAAGGGAATCAAGATGGTTCGCCATTCCGTGTATGCGCAGGTGAAGCGCGAATACGGATTCAAAGGCAATAAAGAGTCAGTGTTGCAGCAACTGATCACACACATCAAAACGAAGATGAAAGAGTCGGGAGCTACCGAGCAAGACATCGATGCGATGTTTGCTGTAGGTAAATTCTGATGTCAGACTTCAAGATCATTCGACTCAGCAATGAGACAACCAACGACTGTCCGTGTGGATGTGGGGACGATGCCTACATGTATACCACGGAGAGTCTAGACGGATATGTGGATGCTGCACCTGCATGTGCGAGGACAGCTATCGAGGACGCTTTGAAGGAGCAATCACAATGAAGTACCTAGTGTTTGCTGTGTTCCAAGCTCCTGATTCTGAGGAGGTTTTTACTCACTCTAAAGAATTGGATCTTGGCTTCAAGAATCCGGATGATGAGGCAGAGGCTATTATCGAGGACATTGCCAAGAGCGGTCTAGGAAAGGCCAATCTCTGGGAGGTGTTCGTCTTCAAAAGTGCTCAGAACTTCGGAGACGCACCCGAGCAAGCGGCCTACTGGAACCTCGATGACGGCCTGTTCGGAGAGGAAGAGGCCGAAGACGAGAGCGACGATCAAGACTGATCGACCAAGGTTGATTGAATCAACTTTTAGCTTGACTCTTTCAATCCACGAATTACAATCAGGTACTAGAGCGTAGCGGAGGATCCACTTAGCTCTCCCAAAGTTATAAGTTCTCCTCGCATTGTTTGAGAATTGCGAACTTTTTCTCGACAAGCTAAGAGGGGGATCATAGGGGGAGTAAGTATAGTTCTCAGTAACCAGGTAGGAAGGGGTAGGTCATGAACCGAAGTGAAGTAGAGAAGATGAATCTCCGTAGGTCTGACGATCTCTGTAAGCTTGTAGAGGGTTTGGGTTATAATACCGAGCCCCGACAGCTTCAGTGTAACAACGGTGCATACGTCTCCTCACTCTTACACTTCTTCGATGACAATCCCGGAGCTATGGAAGCTCTACAGGAATGGGTCCTCGAAAACTCAGACCTGGAGGAAGGTGAGGAAGAGGAAGATGATGAAGAGTAAGAAGGTTTCTGACCTGGTTGCCGGAGATACTACCGAATGGTATCAGGTGATCTCAGTTGCCATGAAGAATGGCAAGGTGGTTGCTCAGGTTCGGTTCAACGATGGTGGAACTGGCGAGCGTGTGTGGGATGATGTCAACACTCTCATTGAGGTAAAGTCATGAATACGGATCGGTTTCACTTCAAGAAGGTTTTTGCTCACACGGGTGAGACCTTCTCTGCCAGTAACGCAGCGTCGGACTGGCTGAAGGAAAAGGGATTCCGACTCGGCACTATGTGTTCTCCTGACCCTCGGGGTATTGTCCGGGGTTTGGATGACATTGTGCCGAAGTGGCGGTACCTTGCTCACGACAAGTTGGACGGTATGGCAACGTCAGACAACTGGCGAGAAGGTGACGTAGTAGTCCACCTGACGGAAGATCCGGGCTGACATGCTCACGCCAATGCAGCACAATGTAATACGGTTGTGTGCCGTGGCTATAATCGCAGCACTCTCACTCATAGGTAGGTAAATGAAAGCAATCATCCTGAAGGACCGACACACTGTCTACGCTGTATTCATTCGTAACGAAATCAGCGATAAAGATATCGAACAGCTTCAGGATGTTGCTTCACACTACATGCAAGAGATCGTGGTAAAAGAGATTACCCCGGTCACCTTCAAAGACGGCGTTGGTGAGATGATGAACGAGATCCGCGCCCTCAGCGCAGATGACCAGGAGGACGAAGATGTGTAATGGTGAGAGCTGTCGTATTGAGAAGGGTAATGAGGGACCGACGCTCAACCACTCTTACAATGACCTACTCCGCCGATGGGCGGCAGGTGGGCACGAATCCTCCCCCGAGTGTGAGGATTGCGGATGTGACTTGACAGGTCAGGAGGTTCATGAAACCTCTACCAACTGGCTGTGCGCCCCCTGTAAGGAAAAGGATGATGAGACCATCCACGAACCTTACTATCGTGAAGACTTCCACGCAGACGGCTGAAAGGTAATCACATGAAACGAGATGAAGTTGTGAATGTTCTGAAAGAGCTGAACCAGACCTTCGATGCCCAGATGCAACCACTTCTGGAGAGGAAGCTCCTCAAAAAGAAGCAGGTCGAAGACATGAAGGCTGGTTGCTCCGATGGTGCGCGGATCTGTATCCACCTCCTCCAGGAAAAGGGATTCCTGAAAGTCGAGGACTAATTATTCCTCACGTTGGTCGATAGTATGGCAGACAGTGATTCGGCGCATCGAGACTTCCGTTAGCCTCAAAGGTGCGCCTTGTTGAATGGCGAAGTTTTTGAGCACATGTGCTCTCACTGTCTTCTGCATGTGTTCATAGTTTTGAACCGACACATGGAACTCACGTAGGGTGAGGTAGATGAGTGTGTCCATGTCCATAGATGAGCAGTTGTTTCGGCGGAAGAGGTTCAAGATAACCTCTTGAATATTGGGGGCGCCGAAGGTGCTTAGCATCGTTGTGGGGCGTTGTGTGGTCCGAGTGATGTCCTCAATTTGGATGTGGGTGAGACGTCCGAGCACCATGGCGCCCGAGGAGAAGCGGCGGGGTTGGGTCATCGTGGTGACACCTTACCGCAGATAACGGCGCCTTGGCAACCTAAATCGAATCAGCCACAGTTTTCCACAACCACTTGTGGACAAAAGAAAGAATGTATAATTCATGTTCGACAAAGGTGATCGGGTGATGACTCCACACGGACCAGGTGAAGTATCTTACAAAAGGATGGCCCCTCCTACCTTCTCCGAGGCTGCCGTCTACAGTGTCAGGCTTGACTCTCACAAGGGAGAACATACTTACACCGGCACCATTTTCCAAGCGGATCACGTTCAAAAAGAGATGGGGGAAAAGTAAATGGAAAAGAAGGATCAGGCGTGGACCACGAACTATCCCCCTCTGAGTGAGTGGCTTCGTAAGATCGATGCAGTCTGCAACTGGCAAATCCTACAGGGCCGCCAGGATGGGCACCATCAATACATCGAGTGCTGGACGGCCAAAGGTAGGGTGTTCCTCATCTCTGTGCGCTCACACAACCATGGGTGGGACATCTTTACCAACTCTGCCAGCATCGATGTGGATAAGACCCTGGAGGATGCCAATGTCCGACTTGGTCTTTCCGAAAAGAAAGATGGTAGATAATGGCCGACATGCAGAAAGACGTACAGATGCTCGAATTGGTAGATGGGGATGGCAAGGTGGGTGCCATCATGACCAAAGCTTCACCTCTCCCCATCTGTTGTGATTCAGGTCGTCATTGCGCACACCATGGTTACGAGCCCTTCTTTTGCTGCAAGTGTGCGGCAGAGTTTGATTACGCAAAAACCAGCTAAAGGAAAGGAAAGGTTATGTCAAAGAAACTACCACTGGAGATTCAAAGAAACTACACCATCAAGAATGGTGATGGGGTGTGGGACCTGAAGTGTATCGTCTGCAATCAGATGTGGGAATTGAAAAAGCCTGGCAAGGGCGAATCAATCCACGACGGCAATATGCTCAGCCTACTGGAGCACACAGCAACTCACCCTCTTCCCAAAGATGAGGAAGAGTCCCACTCTCTCATACAAGTCGCACCTCCTATTCTGGAGGAGAAGGTTCTGCTGGAACCTGCCGAAGAGGAGGGTGATGTAGCACCTATCTCACAAGTGACCTTCAACGTGGCACACTGTATGCCAACTCCGAAAAACCCCAATCCTTACAAGGTTTTAGTCAGGGGAGACGTAACGACTGTTTCTTTCTTCCGAGATGAGACATACAATAAGTATCGACAAGTGCAAAAAGATGGTGACAATTACAATGTTGTATTGTATGCTGCTAATCCGAAGCATGCTTCCTTAGTTGGCGAGAGAATCATTCAACGATACATAACCGCTAAACAGGAGAAGTAAACATCATGGATTCATCTAATGTCCGCGTGTCTGTTCCCAACCTCGATGTCATCCTCAACGGAGCCAATGTCGTGACCAAGACCAAGAAGACCCGCAAGAGCAAGAGCGATAAGAGCAAGAGCACCATTCTGTTTACTCCGGTGGTCAAGGGTGCCGACGTCATTCTTTTCAAGTCGATGTCCGACCTTCGTGACAAGAATAAGGAGATTGGTCACCTCTTCTTCAATCATGACACCATGAAGTTTTGGGGCTCTAAGATTGAAACGGCCCTTTACCGTGGAGTCTTTTTCATCACATCGGAAAAGGGTGTCGGCAAGGAGCCTCGCACGTTCACTATCCGAGAGGCCAAGTCAACAGGAGAGATTGTGACGGTTGGTAAGGGGCGGGAGCATAAGACTCTCGATGAGGCCAAGGATGCGGTCAAGGCGCTGATCAAGAGCCTCAACATTCGGAACGTCAAGAAGGCAAAGGTGGGATGAGTGATGCAGTAGATATCATCCTCTACATCGTAGTAGCGGGTGGTATCTTTTTAGCGGTACTGGTTCTCCGCAAACCACGAGCTAAACATATGTGGTTTGAGGTAGGTTCTAGTGACATAGCTAATGCCGAAAGAAAAAAGAAGAAAGGCAAGTGACATGGTGGAAAAAAGAGAAACCTTGGTAACTCGACTCCACCTTTTCGCTTCAAAGTATAAGGACGACCAGTACGCCGCTGAAGCTCTCATGTCTTTCTTTCGCGGAGAGTGTATGCACATTTCCGATGTTAGAGGGAAGTGCGAGCTTTGCGGGTCTTTCCAACCACACCGAACAAAGAACTGACAATGTGGTTTTACTTCCGGAAACGTGATCTGTTGTGGATGATGGTCAAGTCCATCTTCACGAGAGATAAGAAACCTACATTCGTCAAGAAAAGAAAAGGACCAATGAAAACATTCACCAAAGCAGAAGTCGCAGCAGGAACCGCCTGTGCTGACGGAGACCTACAGCACGATAATCAGGGTCAGCTCATTGTCTACACTGGAATGTTCCAGTGGAAAGATGGGACAGTCAGGGACGAGCCTGATCCCTCTTACGAAGACTGAACCTACAACCAACTACTACTACTACTACTACAATCAAGGATTCCCATGAAAACCAATATGTTTTTTTCGTTCTCGATTATTGCCGTCTCTCTTGCCAGCCTCGGCGGAGGCGCTATGTTCCTCGAATCCAATAAGGGGAAGATCAATCAGGAGCCGTCCCCCACCCTTCTCCCACATCCGGCTCCGGTGGATGCCGCTCCTCCCACTTTGGAGCTTCCCGACACTACTGTGTCGGCTGTGACCCTTCCTACTCCCAAGGTGGTCAAGGTTCCGCGTTCGGCTTTCAAGGCGAAGATCGCTGTTCTCCCGGAGCGGGAGAAGGTGATGGTGTGTGGGTCGAACTGGCAGGACTCCAACTATGGTGGGCAGTATCGTGTCTGTGAGATGAAGTGAGATGACAGGTGGTCTGCTTGATAGGTGGTACTGGGCGTGGAGGTTCTCTGCAATCTCCCGCCCGTACTACGCTATCAAAACCTTCCTTTACCTTCACTACAACGCCCGCCGAACTGCTATAGTATTGGACGACTGTATGCGGGCTATGGGGCAGATGGGTTCCGCCAAGAATGAGCCTGGCGAGAGGACTATGCCGAATGAAGTGGTTAGCAAGTTGATCAATCGAGGCTATTGGGAAGCTCTGCCCAATGGTTGGAAGTGGAGAAAGGATTAGGTTATGGCATCAGGTACACGACATACCTACAAGCAAGAGTTGATCAAGGCAATTACTCACATGGTGAAGCGGTCCAGCTTGACAGCGGTTCCGGAGTCATGTCTGCGAGACATGTCTACATCTTCTCTTGCTGCATTCCAAGAGTGGGTGGAACCAATCATCAAAGTTACTGCACACCTGACGCCGGCCTCTCATCGGCTACCGAAAAAGAAAGATGAGTAAGAAGCTTTCAGAAAAGAAAGAGATTGAGGCAATCATCTCATATCTAGAAAAGTCGCTGATTGAGGCGAAAGCATCACTAGGTAGTAAGGGTGAGACAAGAGAGGAACATATCTCTCATTGTGTCAGGCTACTTGCTTGCGCATTCAATATCAACAAAGTAATATACTGTAGGGACCTTGAACGAAAAGGTACGAGAACAGGTACTAAAAAGAAGTAGGTACGATGCGCAGCAAGAGAATCCAGAAAAGAAAAAGCAAACTACCTACTCCGACAGAGAAACCTCTTGCTCTACCTGACCCCTTCTCTACGGAGAATGCGGAGTTGGTAGAGCAAGAGGCGATACAGCAGGAGTGGGAACAGGATATGTGCCCTTGCTGCCGAGACAGATTGATCGAGATTGAATACAACAAGCTAGAGGGCGAATACCTTGCCCTACGTGATGGGAAGAAAGAGTCATGACTGCGGTGCAATACTACAAAGCAAGACTGTTACTTGCTTTTCGAGCGTTGACCGCAGATCCTGACGCCCCACCTACATCTGCCGAGTGCATGCTCTATGAGGCGTGCTTCGTCTACCAACAAACACAAGAGAAGAATAAATGAGCTGCTATGGGTGTGATGATACTGGCCTCATGAAACAACTTAGTTTTAGAGGGCAAGCATGCATCTGTCGTATTTGTTCTGAATGTGGAGAGACCGCATTACATCAACTAGAAACTCTTGATGTGAAGGATAATGGAAGTAGATATGCTCCATGTCCAGACTGCACCAAACAGGGAGATAAATGAAAGCTTCGCAATTCAAAAAGCTTGCTCTATTGGAACAAGTTAGGGCCTACATCAAAGAGTGTGAGATTCACTTGCAGGTAGAACCTCTGGATCCGCTCATCTTGTCTGACATTGGAGACGAGGGAGTAGTGTTTGATGGGTATGTAGTCTACATGGCAAAGGGCGAGTATGACTTCCCGTCCCTTAGTGGACCAAGGAAGAGTGCAGGGTATCATGTATGGAAAGAAGTTTCTATTGCGGCAACCCGAGATACCCCTCCTGATGCGGATGTAATCGAGCTACTTACAACTCAGAGGTTGGAAGAGGCTGTCAAGAAAGTACTGGAGATGGTGATATGTGAAAGAGTCAATGCGATGATTGATCATCTTGCCGATTCCGAAGCTGCGGAAGCAGAGGAAGAGTACGATAAAATCCGAGAACAGGAGGAATGAATGGATAAATGGGAGCTTGCTACTTACATCATGAAGTTTCTTGTGGGTACAGTTCCCATCAATCAGCATGTAGGGGAAGATCCGTCTGAGGTTTATGCTCGCTACCTTGCTCATGCGGAGAACATTGCTGACGTAGCACTGGACCCGACAGAGAAGCCTCTGTTTGCTGGAGAGACCGGCAGAGTCAAGACAGCACTAGCTATCGCCTCAATCGAGACCTTCGAGTCTTTTATCAAGAAAGGCCCGATTCATGGTGACTGTCACGAATACCCTGATGGCAGGTGTCGGAAGCCTACGGACATTCCACATTCGTTCTGCCATATGCAGATTCAGCCTGGACCTACCGGCATCGTTCTGGACAGTCCGACCTACCGTTTCGCCAAGGCTGGAGAAAAAGGTTACACAGGAGCTGATCTAGATAATGATGCGAGCCTCTGTAATAAGGTAGGGCTTCATATGATGAGAGAGTCTCTTCAAACCAGAGGGGATCTCAGCATCTATACCGGAGAAAAGAAGGGAGGAGTAAAATCCTTTCATCGTCTCTACCGTGCCCAGAGGTGGTATCAGCTCAATTATATTCCTGCAAGACAGGAACCGAGTAAATGTAGGGGAAAGAAAGGAGAGGTAGAATAATGGATGAGAAGGAACGACAGAAGCGATTGACCTATGCCCGAGGTCAATTCGAGATTACCAAGCTCCGGGCTCTCCAATGGCATGCCATGGCTACCACTGGCATAGCAACTCTCCGCAAGCTGGACCGAGGTAGGGAGGCGACAGAGGAGGAGAAGGCTCAAGGCCTCTGTATGGGCTGGCGTCCCTTGACGGATCAAGAGAAGACGAAAGAGGCGCTTGATACCATGCAGCGTCATATCGAATTCATGTCTGAATTGAACGCCACCATCAACTCACTGATGAGCGAGGAGAAGTAAGATGATTCATGAGATTATTGCCAAGCTGTCTCAACTGACTCAGGGGGAGCGAGAGGTAGCTCTGTCGTCGATCCTGGACCGCTTCTGCGTTCGGTGTGGGGCCGCAGGTGACTTCCGAGAGACCTTCTGCGACTGTCCCGATCATGTCGAGCGCACCCTTCCTGCCCCGCAAGAGTCTAGCCCTAAGTGGCCTAGCTTTGCCTTCAAGGATGCCGAGGTCGATTGGAGTAGCGCCAAGCGTCTCTACTGATTCACAAAGCCGTCCAGTTGGGGTAAAACCTGGCTGGACGGTTTTTCGTTCTCCGGGAGAACGCGGCAAACTCTTTGCTATTAGCAAAAATTCTGCCAGCCATAAAAAACGGCCAACCAATTCTTTTTGATAATCTCCTTGCTCTCTTCCGGGAATCTGCTACAATTAGAAATGGAATCAAATGGGTAAACTTCCTAAAACGCAATGGCCGGCAGAATTGAAGCACCCTGAAATGAAAGGTGTGTTCGTCGGGGGTTGTGTCTCCCGAGGTGTGGGCTCAAGGTTCAGAGCCAAGGCTCATGCCCACACCTCGGGAGACCATCAGGGTTGGATCTGCTTCCTCTCCGCCAAGCGTCTCACATGTCGCATGCTTTGCCTTCACGAGTTGGCTCACATTGTGACCAAGGAAGGGCATACTAAGAGGTGGCGAGACTACCTCGTGCAGATTGGTGGCACCCTGGACCCGGTGGAGGGCATCCTCAAGAGCTACCATCCCAGGCCAAGGAAGCTTAGTGGCGGTTCAGCGGGAGTCCTTCCAGCTCCGTTAGGGGAGGGCACTTCTGAGGTCTCTGAGACTCACTCGCTCGCGGTAGGCGCACGGTGAAGGTAGTTCCCTCGGCTTCGTTCGATGTGACCGTGATGCACCCACGGTGCGCTTCAACAATCTCTCTGGCAATGTAGAGCCCAAGGCCCAAGCCAGACGACAGAGCATTATCTTCGGTAATCAACTGCTCAAAGATGGTTTTGATAAGTGCAGGTCGGATGGGCTTGCCGAAGTTATGAATCTCCAGCACGATCGATTGATCATCATCTTCGTAGGTTTTGACACTAACCTCACCTGTACTATGTTGTAGCGCATTAGCTACAAGGTTAGAGATAACCTGAGCAAGACGATCCCCATCCCACCTACCATGCAGATCACCTTTAGCTTGGAAGGTAATCACACGATGTGGGTTAGTCATCCCCAACTCAGCTATGATCAAACGACATACCATCTCAATGTCGGTCATAGTTGTCGTGATAGGTAGTTTCCTATCGTTCTTGATGCGAGAGAGGTCAAGCAGGTATTCAATCATCCGATGCATCCGCCTCGCACTGTTGACAATGCGAGTGGCAATTCGGGAGTCCTTGTCGCTCAACGTCTCCGATGTAGTCAGAACGGTCCCGCCCATGATGATGGCGCCGAGAGGATTGCGGAGGTCATGACCTAGAATACCAAGTAGTTCATTGCGGTGCGTCTCGCTGACTGTAGAGTATTCGTGTACAGCCTCCACCAGCGCCTCATCAATAGCTTCATTGAATCTAGTTATCCCCACCTTATCCTCTTCTGGAGTTTTTTCCCACATGCGGAGTATAAACGCTCTGAGGTAGCGGTACTCCGACACAAGCTGAAAGAGGGTGAAACCTGTCTCTAGTCGGTGGAGAGCATGAACTTGACCATACTCTCGGATGTCGTGTACATGAGATATGTTTTTGCCCTTTGATTTAGTTACCTGTTCCGTATTCGTTTGTGGGGTTTCCATATCCTCAACCATCGCAGTGAGTAGTTCAGCGGCGTGATTGCGGAGGAGTTTTGGGTTGAGGTCAGGAAACAAGGTTCCTGCGAATCGTTCCCATTCAACGAGAATCTTCTCACGGTTCTGTTGGATGAAGGTGGACATTTTCATGACGATATGCTCCGTGTAATCCCCCCATGGCCTAATTAGGACACGGTAAAGCAAAAAAGGGTAACACCGTGCGGTATTACCCCTCCGTACAAGCGGGCGATGAGGTTAGCGACGTTTTCGACCGAACTTCTCTTGTACGGCATCTGCCCACTGGGCCATTACTTCTTCATCACTGAGGCTGCGGTTCTCTTTGAAACGGCGATCGGGTTTTCCGTCGATAGTGACATGAACATCACCAATCGTGCCACCTGTCCGAGCCCTACCTACTACCTCTTCCGGTGTCGGTGGAGGTAGGTCACGCTGCCCTTTGAAGCGGCGATCAGGGAATCCGCTTTTGGTAGTTGGTTGTGTGATGTGGTCGTACTGTTCCTCTTCCCCTTCTTCTCTGTCGCGGAAGACGTCACGTTGTGGCGGCATGCTGACACGTTGTGGTGGGAGGCTCGTCCTCGTCGCTGGCATGGTGGTCCGTTGTGCGGGTTGGAAACCACCTGTGCTCTGTCGTGGACCTGTCCGATTCTGTTGCTGATTCTCTTCAAGAGCTTGTGGGTTCAACGATGCTTTGGGCATTGTAGAGCCTCCTTTTCACTACATAGATGCATATCGCATTCCTCTAGGAACTATTCAAAGGCTATGAGGAAGAGAAGGTTACCTCGGGGAGACATAATGCGTCAATGTCTTTTTTCTCCACACCCCATTGTAGCGTTTCTCCACACTTTGTAAACAGGTTACCGGCTAGGGCAACGATACGATGTAAGATTTCTCTTACATGAGTTCTGACAGTGTTCCTTTGTCGCACCAGGTAGTTTGATGTGGCAGCATTCATTACATGCTGTGATGAGGTCGGCGCATCGGCTCCAACAGGGGACATCTAGATTGCCGCTGCAACCCGAGGTGCATTCGTCAATCGATTCCCCACGTTTCGCCTGACCCGGAATCGCAACCAGCAGACATCCCACCACTAGTGCTGCCACAAGACTTTTCATGCCGCATCTCCTTTGGGACGTGACCTACACTTCCCCACCTTACTAGCATAGCATAAGCGCAAGAGGAGTGCCAGGGAGCGCAATAAGAGTTGTAGTTCAATTCTGGTTGCAGTTACTTTTAGTTGTGCTATAACAGAGGGAATCATGCAATCCGTCGAGGGATATTCCAAACCGCTCTTGGACGTTACTAATCCCCTAGACCAACTGGTTGATTCGGCTGAGAAGTATCTCGCCGGAGAACCCAGTATCTATCAGAAAGGGGGAGAGCTAGTAGCAGTCACTCGTGACAGCACGGGCAAGGTAGGATTGCGTCCACTAAAGTCGTCTATTGTACGATACCTGCTGAGTAAGGTAGCGAGATGGGTCAATGAAGATAAGACAATCCATCCACCTACTTCAGTTGCTAAGTGCCTAATGGATAAGAGCAACTGGCATACTATCCGACCTCTCAGGGCTTTAGCTACATTCCCTCCGATGTCGTCAAATGGATCACTCAATACGACAGAGGGGTATCATCCAGATACCCACGTCTTCTTCTCGGGTGAGGTAACCTGCAACATTCCTGATCATCCTACTCAACAGGATGCTCGACAGGCCGTTTCCTGTTTGCTAGATATTGTGTGTGACTTCCCATTCGCTGAGGAAGGTCATAAGTCAGCTTGGATCGCAGGACTTCTCTCACCTCTCTCGCGCTTCGCACATGATGGGAACATGCCCATGGTAGTGGTGCAAGCCAACGGCCCCCGAGTAGGTAAGACTAATCTCGTCAAGATCATATCCTACATCTTGACGGGTGATGAGATTCCAGTTGTTACCCACACCAAGAATGAGGATGAGACTCGAAAGAGGATTCTCTCCTACCTCCGTTTAGGACGGAGCATGGTGCTAGTGGATAATGTTGTAGGTGAATATGGTGGAGCATCCATCAATGCCATGGCGACTAGCCGGCAGTGGGAGGATCGGGTCCTCGGCTCCTCTAAGGTAATGCAAGTCCAGAATGATACCACATGGTTCATTACTGGAAACAATATTCAACTTGCACCTGACACTGCCGAAAGGTGTGTCAATATCCGATTGCTTTCTACCGAAGAGAAACCACATCTCCGTACAGGATTCAAGTATCCGGAGTTGTGGGAAGTGGTAAGGGAAAAGAGGTCAGAGCTACTCTCGGCTGCTATCTGTATCCTAAAGGGTTACATTGCAGCAGGCATGCCCGACCAAAACCTACCTAAGTGGGGATCGTTCGAACAGTGGTCAAAGCTAGTCAGAGGTGCGATAGTATGGGCTGGTATGCCAGATCCTGCTATCACTCGTCTGGAGTTGGAACAAGACGCTGATGTAGGTCGACAGACTGCTAACACTTTCATTGAGGGATGGGAGCAGTTGCAGGTTGAGGTAAGTAATACGAATGGCCTGACTGCACGAGAGGTCTACGATTACCTACTGAATGGTACCAAGGCACCTATCCTACGTAATGCGCTGGATGAGGTTGTGGGTGGAATTGGCAAGCTCCCTAACGCCCATACCATCGGCCGTCATCTGCGGGAGATTAGGGACCGTAACTTCAACGGGAAGGCCCTTAGGTGCCTTCCTAACGAGAAGACGGGCCATCGTTGGTTCGTATCGCAGGTGAATGAGAAGGGGACAGGGGGACAGAGGGGACAGGATCTAGGCCCTGTTTCTCAAAAGAAGAACGGTCGTGGCACGGTTCATGCATGATGGTTTTGGTGGTTGAGAAGTTGCCGGGGCCGCAAATAGTTACTTCGCTACGAAAAGAGTTGCAACCATCAAAAGAGATGCTAGGATGATGATTGAGGCGAGGGTTGAGAGCCCAAAACAACCAACACAGACAAGAGAGGTATCAGTCATGAGCACCGCAATCCCGAACGCTTTCTTCCAGAAGTATGTCGTCTATGGTACGAAGGGTGAGGTCGATGTGAAGCGATCGGTCTCGGCCTTCACGGAGGATTTCACGGCATGGTGTAAGGAGCAGACCGACCTGAAGCCTGCCATCCTTCAGGAGCTGACGGAGTACAAGCGGCTGGGAGAAGGTAAGCTGATCAACTTCACGTTGCACCAGCTCCGACTTGCTCCCACCAAGGAGAACATGGATCGTATTACGAATGCGCTCCAGGAGCTTCAGCGCGCAGGGAAGATCGTCTACAAGACGACCGAAGGCGGAAAGCGCCGTGGTCGTGGTGCAGGTTGGATTCTTCGGGAGGATGCGCGCGCTGTAGCCTGATATCCTTCCGAGCGCTTCAGGTGAAGCGAGTGAAAGCTCCGCATGGCTAAGCCATGTCGGGGCTTTTCGCTTTTGTCTTACCGTACGTATGACCCCTGTTGTGGCAAACTTGTGTACAGTGCATGAATGCCACAATTAGCTTGTGACGCCGCCTCAGCCATGTTACCTTTGAGATATTGAGAGCTTTGCGCAACCCGCGCACTGTATCGATAAGGGGGAGAGGGTAGGGAGAGCCAATGATGGGTCGAACGGTTTACGATGTAGCAGTGCTCGTGTCGGAGGCAGCTTCGCAGAAAGTAGCAGAATGTACGGAAGAGGGGGAGGACCCGCTCATCACACTTCGAGGTGGTTTGGTTCTTGCCCTAGTTGCCAGTGAAGCTGAACGTGGAACGCCTAAGGCAGAGCTGGTGGCATATCTGGAGAGGATGTATGACTTGATCAACCATCCTACGGTGATGCCTCCTCCTAACCCGCGTAACTGAGGCGCAAGCTCCCTCTTGACACCCTGCCCAAGATCCGTTTCAATGTGCCGTCCACTTTTCACCGAAGGGTAATGGAATGAAGGTAGAGCTAAAAGACGCCAAGGTTGAGTTAGAGGTAGGAGATGGTAAGGCCAGTCTCCACATCAACGGTCACTGTATCGAATTACCAAAGGTGATGGGTATCCGTCTCATCTTTGGTGACGATGTAGTACCTACTCCCGAGGTGAAGGCTAAGCCAGCCACCCCTACACCGGATATGAAGGAAGAGGTCAGGAGAGGGTGTCAGTCTCCGTCCTCCAAGAGGAAGCTATCAGCTTCTCTCAAGAAGTACCACGCCAAGAAACGGCGTAAGGAAAAGGCAGCTCAACTCGCCAAACCGATCAGTAAGCAGGTCACTACCAAGAAGACCACTTCTGGTAAGTCCAATGGCAAGTATCTGAACGGTTCCAGCACACATCATGTGAACTAGATATCATACCTCTAGTTACAATGTAAGGTGATCTCCCACATTATCCTGGGAGGTCACCTTTTTCTTTACCTATCGTTGGCATGATTCTTGCATGCCGCAAGCAAGTTTCGTGCCGGCATGATTCGTGCTACGCGCTCGCGCATCGCGCGTGCAAGAGGTGGCCGAAGCCGGTCTAACGCGGTAACGCACCGCACCCAGTAAACACTGCGTAACTATGAAGCTTTTGCATGGTGAGCTAAGTGTTCGGAATCATTAGAAAGAGATTACAGCAACGCTGTATGTTCTGAACCTTTTTGCATAGTGCCAGGTTCCATTGCCAAAGTGCCTGATGGTAGTGGGGACCTGTCTCGGAACATCGAATTGAGCTTTCTTTACGCCCTTTTACGGCGGGTAATTGAGTAGTTCTAATTGAAGTGGGCTGATCCAATTGGACCTTGGCATGTTGTTAGCAATAGCTCCTCATGCGAGGTGACGATGCCTCTCCCCTGGCGACACGGGTTAGTCGCTACTGTTCCTTGACAATTGAAGCCTTGCAATCTGGTAGCTCCGGCTATTGGAGTAGGTTTGATGCAGCCGCATAAAACGGTTCGCATCATCGAGACGGAGAGGTCTCAAGTCACGACCTAAGTAGCTCGCCGAATTACAACTTAGTAGGCAGTGAAAAACGGTAACGAGAACGCCAAGTTGGCGGAACCTTCGGGGTCTCGTTACGGGGGTGATAATCGAAACACTATCTAGGGTTATGGCAGATGAGTAAGGAAAAGCAATAAACAAGTTTCAGTGCCGTATAGAGATTACCTATCAAGTGCGGCACCCTAATAGTAGTGATCAACAGAACGTAAGGAGACTACATGTCGAATGGTAAGGTAGCGCAGGGTGCGACGGTTATCGGTGAGAGGTTCGAGTCTCCTCGGCCTATGTATCAGACCCCTAAGAATGCGGACTACATGACTCCAAAGGAAAAGGACAATACACCAGCTAAGACGCTGGTTCAGCAAGCAAAGGATACTGGGAACGATAAGCTCGCTGAGTTGATTGCTAAGGCGCAAGAGAGCGCCAAGCTGGCCGCTGCTAGGGCGGATGCGAAGCGGGAAGGTCGAACGGTTCCTTCGGTTCCTCGTAAGGCTAAGAAGAGTGAGCCTGCTACCGTGACGGTGCAGGTGGGACAGTTCACTCCCGAGGATGTGTGCCCCGATGATCGAACCTTCATCATCCGTACACGTAGCGCTGACTTCCATACTCCAGAGATGAAAGCTCTTTTCTGGGCGAATGGTGGAGCCGACTACATGAAGGCTGGACTCGGATACGCAGCGGCGTTCACCAATCTCCGAAACGACAAGCTCAAAGCTATTCAGCAAAAGCGATAAGGGAATTCAATCATGTCTAACAATGTGCGTTCAATGACTCCCAAACGATTCGTTTCTTACAAGCTCTCCGGCAAGGTGAGCGCCGAGGGGTTTCTGAGCGCACATTGGGACTTCTTGCTTGGACAGTCTTACTTGTCTCCTATCTTGGAAGCTTACGAGAATAAAGAGGTGCTTCCGACTCCGACCGTGCAGATGTGTCAAGCTGCGGTTCTCTCCCACATTCTGGAATGTCAAACTCAAAAAGGAGTTTCCTTTCCAAAGTCGAATAAAGACAAGGCCACCAAAGTCATTCGACGTAAGGAAAGTGGAGAGGTGGAGGAGTCGGAAGCTCCGAATGCTCGTTACCAAGTAACTCTCTTCTGCAAGTTCTACTCACGAGATGGTATCTGTACTGTTGATGTGGGTGATCATAAAGGTGAGAAGACAATCTTTGATGCGGACACGTATCAGGATGCAAGTCGAATCGCAGATAGGAAACTGAGTCAGCGTGAGGATGCGGTCTACGCAGTAATCGTCAACACACATGACCGCCCAATTGAGACTCGTGTGATGCGTGATGATGCAATCGCCCGAATGTATGCAGCTCCGAAAGGACCCAGCACTCGGAACACAAGTTCAGGTGGTTCTAATCTTGGATTCGGAATCAAAGCAAAGAATGATATCTCTCACTTTTCGAGAGGATGAAAGACAATGAGCCAGAAGATCAAGCCTCGTCAGCAGAAGAAACCCCGCAGCGCAATTGCATTCGATGCAATCACCCGGTCAGGCGCCGGCCCATACAAGCTCCGCAGTGAGAAGCGGCAGCGTAACCCCAAGAATACTTGGGAGATGGATCAGCAAGCATGAGTCTTCCTGCAATCTTCCAAAGCATCGAGCCTGATGATGACGAGCAAGAGAGAACGTTAGAAGAGAATCTCTTCCTTCTCTCACAGATGACTGGTCGCACCTACGATGCCCTAGTCAAGGAACACGAAGAGCGGCAGACGTCAGATGAATTCTGGTCTGACCCCTGCTGGTCTGGAGGTAACTAGATATATACATACAGGGGAATGTAGTTATGTATCGGGTCATCAATCAAGGAAAAGTCGTAGCAACCTACAATTACTTCATTGATGCCTGGTTGTGTGCTTTCTTAGACTTCCCTGTCTTTTCCCGGATCAAAGGTCCGGATGGTGTTTGGATAGTCAATCCTCTTACGAATTGAGTAAAGGTAATGAAAGTCGAATTGTCGAGTGGGGAATTGCAGGTACTCCTGGCTCCAGGTGAGCGAGCGCATGCCGAGGTAGTTCGGCTGACTGCGGAGAACGTCAAGCTGCAAGCTGAGATTGCAACGGTGCAGGCAGGACCGACTGGTAGTGACTCGAATCAGAATCTTGCAAACGTTCTAGCTAATGTGTGTGGAGCACTGGCAAACGGAAACAAGATTACGGCAATCAAGTTGGTGCGTGAATTCACACACCTTGGTCTTCCGGAAGCCAAGGATATTGTGGAAGGAAACTACAACGGTCCCGGTATTACGAGAGTCGTCTGACTCAATAGCTGTAGGTGAGATTACTTATCAATCTTACAGCACTCTACGAAGCGGCTTGTATCACATAATGTGATATCGGTGACAGTCAAGTAGAAACCAAACGTCCTTCATTGGACAGAAAAATTAGGAGTTACCATCATGAGCAACCTTTCTTTCGCCCTCGTTCTCTCGGCTGGTTCGATCGACCGCTCGGCTTCGCTCGCCTCTGCCGAGGCAGCTCTCGACTCGCACATTGCGGAGCGGGACACGCAGCAGGAGACCATCGCCACGGCCGTTTCGGCAGTGTTCGATGAGTACCCCGGTGCGAACCTCACGATGCCGACCATCGAGGGAATGGTCAGCCGTCAGCTCAACGCGGTCCCGTCGAACTACAAGGTTCTCACCAAGCTCGCGCTCGACTATGTCCGCGCGAACTCCGGTGACAAGGCCTCGGGTGCGACCTTCGGGATCACCAAGGGCAAGGGCGGTGGTGTGTGCCGCTGGGCGGATGTCGCCGAGACGCCCGCGCCCGAGAGCAAGTGATCGTAGGAGGATAGGGGATAATCAATCGGGGTTATCCCTCCTCTTCCAAACGATAACCAATCATTGATTGGTTTGCTGTGAGTGAGATTACCTATCAATCTCATAGCACTGGGCAGCTTGTGGGTGTACCTCGCCTCCTCCTCTCGTTCACTCACAAGCTCCCATGTTTTTCTATTATAGGAATAATCATGACCTATCAGCATGAATCTGAAGTCGATGATGAAGTGGAAGATGACTCTTGGAAAGGAGACGACTTGGATGGCAAGTTCGAATCCTTCGAGGAGCACTTGAGGTCTAAGGGATTCACTTATCTAAGTGAAGGTTCGTTCCGGCGAGTCTATGAGCGTAAGGGAATTGTAATCAAGGTTCCTACATGCACTGATGGTTTGCTAGATAATCGAGTAGAGCATACGGCCTACCATAAGTATTGGAATGGCCCTACTCGTAGGGGTGTGTATCTGGCTCCATGTCGCCTGCTGGCGAATGGATGCCTGATGATGAAAAAGCTTACATGGGAGATTGGCTTGGACCGACCCAAGTGGGCAGCACTAATCGATGGTCGTCAGGTGGGTCCTTATAAGGGACGGATGGTGGCCTACGATTACGCACTTGATATGACCGAAAGGTTCAAGTGGGAACGCGAGTGGAAGTGCGAATCGAAGTTCTTCAATTCCCTGGAGTGGAGGAATCAGAGACCGCACATCGACACTTACTTGTCTCAGAAGGAAAGACGTCTACGTAAAGTAGGTTAGGTTATGGCTCTTCAGTCAGTAGCTCAGGTTCATGAAAACGGATGTTTCGTTGCATGTGTGGCGATGCTTATCGGCAAGACCTACAGCGAAACATTCGCGGCCCTGTACCCCGACCAAGACCTCAATGACTCTTTCAAGGGCCTGGTTGCAGTTGACCTGAACCAAGCTCTTACGGAGGTTCTTCAGAGGTTTGGCTTTACCGTCAAACGCTCTACCTACCGCAAGCTTCAGAGCCTTCAGAAGCATTCACGCAAGAATGCGATTCTGGTTATCCGATGGCATTGGGGCGGGAACAGTGAGCCGGTCACCGAAGACAATCCGTGGATGTGTCACGCTGTAGTCTTCGATGCTGAAACGAAAGACTTTCTCGACCCTAGTTTCGGAGGACGTGCAGGCGCGTATGATTTGAAGTCATATCAGCGACAACTGGATTCAATTCTCTACGTAGAGCCAGCGGAAGCTGCCTAGCGTAAACAACCATCACACAAGAGGAGATGACTATGGAAAAGGAAGAGTTTAGTAAGGAGATATCTGGGCAGCTTAGCGAGCTTCGTTCACATGCGGAGAAGCTCACCAAGTTGTGCGACCAACTGTCTGCGATTGCGCGTGGTGGTGATGCAGCCATCACTGCCATGAAAGACGCCAAGACGGTTCATGAGGAGATGAAGGGCGCCAAGGAAGCCATCGAGAAGGTCCGCAAGGCCATGAAGGCGCGCGCAATTCAGGTCATCAAAGAGGTCTGAGGATGTGATGAAACTCTTCTACTTCCTTCCCATGATGTTGATTGGTTGTCTCAAACCAATTCCTCCCGCGCCTGAACTTCCACATGTAGTTCTGATTGCGCAAGTTCCAGAGCAACCTGCTCTCATCATTGTGGAGGAAGTAGATGCAGGTCCGCCTGTCCAAACGTGGTTGACAGGAGTCTCCCAGAAGGTTCTGGATGACCGAGCTAAGCAAGAGCGTAAGTGTGACTGTGATGATGGCGACCCACTTTGTGGGTGCCTGGAGTAAATATAAAGACTCACTCAGGCCTGCCCATAGAAGCCGAAAGGTGGAGGGAACAACAGGAATGAGTAAGAACCCTACATGAATGGTTGTGAGGGAGAATCTGTAACGGTCTAATCTGTTGCAGGGATCCACGTGTAGGTAGAGAAAGAAACTCTTACGGTGAGAATCCGACGCAAGGATGTTTGAGCACACTTAGATATCCCCGCAGCAATTGAAGCCGTGTGTGGCAACCTACTAGGCCTTAGGTATAAATGGTCGGTCCACCTTCAGGAAGGTATTGAAAGATACGGGGTACGGCAACCTGCTCTGCCGATACCGCACTTACCCAATGAAACCTTATCTTATAGCACTTAGCTTACTAGTGGGTGGGTGCGCACGCACTTACCCAGTTCCAGACAACTACAAGATTACTGTCACCTACAGACAATGTGACAGTAACAACCACTGCAAAAAAGTAACTGAAGAGATAAAAGAATAATAACGGCGTAGGACACAGATGGGTGTGTCTTTGGATGTAGGTTCGATTCCTATCCTATGCCCCGATGAGCAACTGAATCTAATTCCAACTTCGGTTGTGGGATACGGCCAACCTCTAAGTTCAAAAGCTACGTGCCCGAACATGAGGACCCAAGCTACCCAGCTTTACTTATCCCAAGTTGCACATCAACCTACTTACAACCTTCCTGATGGGAAGCGTCTGCCCGAACGAGACCATAAAACTGCTTTCCGTGGCTGTGGGCCAGTCCGGAAAGCAACCATTACTTAGAGGTATTGTCATGGTTTGGATTGTAGAATGGACTCAGTCTGGTCAATCAGCAGTCAAGGTCACAGTGTTTACTCATGAGGGTGATGCATTCGCAGCCACGGGTGCGAGCATCATGCATCGAGTCAGCAACGATTGGGACCTTGGCGATGTTGACTGTAAGACGCGAGCCTACGCAGTGTCAGATGCATGTGCAGCTTCCAACTGGAAAGAGGCTGTACGCCTCTTCAATGATTGGGAGGTAGATGGTGATTACGAAACCATGCACCAGTACCGTGTGTATGAACGTAAGCCCTGTGAGGTTTTCCCGGTAGTTCACTTGCTTCGGGAACTTCCCACTACCGCTACTCCAGTCCCACCTACTACTCCGACAGTATGGAAGGCAACTCATCCAGGAGCTACTTGTCGAGGTCCGTGTAAGCAGGTGAGCACTGATGCTTACGCTGATCAATCCAACGGAACTTACTGCTGTTATCAATGTAAGTTCATGTCACAAGCTTTCGGTAGACCAATCCCATGAAGCCATATCAACACTACATCTATGCGCTTCTACAGAATCCTGAGTGGATGAAGTCAACCATTGCCAGGTATGGGCGTAACGATGCTATCGGGGCGCCCGAGCTTGCAACGGCAATCGACAACTTGGAATCGGCCTTGCGAACTAAGTTTGACTTGGATGATGATGCTGTTGAAGCCAGTGTTGTGATTGGTGGGCCGCTGAGATTCAACGCTCACGGAGCTTTCGACGACATTTCTAAAAACGAATTCGAAGTGGAAGGCTTCTTGAAGGATAGCGAACCACCTAAGGCAGGACCATGAGTGCATATATGGATGAGGAGGATGAGGTGTGCTTTGTCTTTCAAGAGGATGAGGATGCGAAGCATGCAGCCTCTCAACTGAAAGACCTGCATGTAGGTGATGTGTTCATCTTCATGGGGCAGAAGTTCACCAAACGATCCAATCTGGGCTGGATGCTTGGCATCTGCAACATCGAGGATGATCAGGGTAACCTGAGCCACATTCATCCAACTACACACATCTCTCTATTCCACTGAGGACATCATGACCCGCGATGAAAGGTATACTGAACGTACTTGTAAGCTCATTCGAGCGTGCAAGCTAATCATTCTCAAGCGACCTGATGGTACGTATCTGGGTCAGCACACAATGATTCAGGCCGGACCCGATTGTGTTAGTTGGACCTACTGGCGTGTGTGTGCGATGGATGTGTTCGATCTCAAGTGGGCATTTGCAATCGCTAAACTTTATGGATGTAAGGTGTATTCGTACAAGCCTCCGATTCGAAAGAAGACTTCGAAACCCTAAAAGGAAATACTGTAATGACTGATCGCGTGACCACTCTATCTGATGATGTGAGTAAGATGCTTCAGGCTGGTGGAGTGGTCGCGCGTGTGCGTGTTGCTGATGAATCAGAAGTAGAGAAGCTATCTGACCTGTGGCATTGTACACACGCAGTCTTCCTGGATGACCACATTGCTCTAGGTGTCGTTGATGATTCCAGACATAAGGAACTATGGTGGTACGTCTACACCTTCATGGAAGGTGAATGGGGCTCTCATAACGATACTGGCGAGGGCCGCCTCTTTGCTGAGGCAATCTCCGATGCTGTGAGTATGCTCTTCTATTTGCGCACGTATCAACTACCACATGGTATTCAAGAATGATTACTCTGGCACGATTCCAACTGGATGACATCCTCCCCCATGTGGGGACAGGTAAGCCAAAGATTAGGCTTAGCACTGACCGAGGTGACTTTACGGTCAAGGCTAGTTCTAGTCGGTTGGAGTGTTTGAAGCGCAATCAGGCGTGTGTACGTTGCCAAAGGAAGGGCAACCTATGGGTCTTGGAGATGTCAGTACAGAGGCCCGCAACCGTGGGTATCAACTGCTTCGTTCAAGATTGTCCTTGGTGTGCGCTCAAGCATCCTAAGACGCCTGTGGGTACGGAAACTCCCCATCTAAACCTGTATCATCAGGGTAAGAATGGAAGTCTTCTTTTGATGACTCAAGACCACATCATGCCCAAGCATGCAGGTGGTTCAAACGATATCGAAAACCTACAGACGATGTGTAGGGAATGTAACTCTTACAAGGGTGGAATGCTTCCGGAAGAGTATCGGGAAGTGATGAGTAAGCATGAAAGAGCTAGCTATTCTAAAAGAGTGGATGGAGGAGGCTCTACTACAGGGAGACTATCTTCGGTACACTCACCTACAAATGAGCAAGCGCATCATACTGATTGCGCAGCGGAGTAGTAACTGATGAGTTGGATCATTCAGCTTCGTGAGCCAGGACATGAACTTGGTGAAAGGTATTACTCTTCTCGTGGTAAGCATGTTGTTTACACTGTCGATAAGGCTAAGGTGTTTTCCTCAAAAGAAGATGCTGAAAAGAAGTGTAAGGAATGTACTGCCTGGGAAGGGCGGCAGGTAATAGAAAGTAAGTGAATTGAGCACAACAATGATGAATCAACTACTTCGATTTCGAGTCAGTACTGACGACGTTACCTATGCTGTTGAGCCTGGTGACGAAAGAGCAAACGAATTCGTGAGGAATACTCATACTCAAATTCAGCTAGTTGTGGCTGAAAGCCTAGATGAAGGCGAGGACGAGACAATGATCAACATTGGTTATTGCGCCTCAACTTTGTTCTTGAGTGGGTACGCCCTCAACGCACATGTTAGTATTATCAATGAGGCTGATGATGTAGATCAGGATGCATACGATGCCGCATCTGTAATCTATCGAGACAACGGAATCGAGGATCAGTTGGAGAGTTTTGGTTCGAGCGCCTTGCTTTTGCGCTCCCTTTACATTCAGCCCGAATATCGTGGTCATGATTTAGGGCTAATTGCAATTCGTCGAATCATCGAGCTTCATGATCCCGCCAGTCTCAGCACTGTGGTGCTGTTTCCTAACTCAAAGGCCCTTGTAAAAAATGATACCGATCCTCTTTTCAAGATGCCTAAGAAGCTCGCTAACAAGAAATTGATTTCGCATTATGCGAAAATTGGATTCAAACCATTCCGTAAGACAGGTTTTCTATATTTGGAAATGGAACAGTTTGACTATCAATGGCGCCGCCTTCGGTAGAACTCATGCCAATTAGTGGATATACTAGGGAGGTTACAATGAAAGTTATCTTCCTAGATATAGACGGAGTTTTGAATTCCGGTAAATGGATCAAGCAACTGGAGGGCGGGTTTGATGACCCTATCAATCAGATGGATCCAACAGCAGTCCGGCGTCTGAACGCAATTACGGATGCAACAGGGGCCGTCATCGTAGTTAGTTCTACCTGGCGTCTAGCCTTCCGTAGACAAGCTAACGCTCTCTGCATGCTGCAACGGTGCATGCGGGCGTACAAGATGACAGGCGAGGTTATAGGTATGACTGGAGTTGGTGAGGGAGACTCGACCAATCGTAGGGGTAACGAGATTCAGGGGTGGTTGGACCAGAACACAATCGCCATTGAGAAGTTCGTCATCATTGATGATGACTCTGATATGGGTCATCTGATACAAGATCGGATACTAACCAAGTTTGAGACCGGCCTCTTGGATGAACACGTAGAAAAGATTATAGGAATACTAGGTAAGAAATGACTGACAGGTATACGGCTGAGAGTGTGCGCCTGTCTATTGCGCCTATGTATGACACTTACTTCGCCAAGCTGGCAATTGGCCAGCCCGAGCGTTGGAAGTGCGACCAGCGAACTAAAGACAACTTCTGCCTTACTCAATGGATGATTGATGAGTGCAATAGAGTGGGGGTCACACAAGCGGACGCTCACGACCTATTGAGAGGATTCAATCGTTGGGCCAGAGCTGACTCTGACCTCTATGAGGTCGCTGCCCACTTTATGAATTCGTGGCTAGATAAAGATATTCAGAGATACGAAGGAATGAGAAGGCACTGATGGTTTGTAGCTGTACACTTTGTATTCGTTCTAAGGAATTCCAAGTAGCTCTGGAAAAGATTCCAGAATCAGACCGAGAGTTCTGGACGAACCTATACAACCATCTGTGCAACGTTGAAGAGGATCGAGACTATTATAAAGTAGTTGTAGATGGATCTTGGCCAAGTGCTGATGAAGTAATTAGTCATCACAGAGCAAATAGAAAACAATGAGTCAACCTAAACTTACCATCGAGTACCTTCAGACAGCCCTGAATGATGTAGAGTTTCTTGACCGTAAGTTCTTGGTCATGGAAAAGGGCGATGGGTATCTGATTCAGATGTCATACATGGAGGTAGATGTAGACCATCCTAATGATCCTCCTGTCGAACAGAAGACTCGTAAGTGGTACGCCAGCCCCTACATGACTGAGAGTGAGTTGGTTGAGACTTGCTGGGCTATGGTCTGTCGTTCACAGATGCACGTAACTGCGGAACACTTCAAGTACAAGGGCAGGCGTGTGTACTCCCCTCATTTTGATGTGAATGCTCGAATCGAAATGTGTGATGCGGAAAGATTTGATTGTCGAGAGCCAATTGAATCAACACCAAAATGAAAAGAATTCCCTGGTCGCAATTAACTTTGGAGCTTGACAGACTGTTCTTCGGTGGTCACATTGCAAACCAGGAAGAGGCGCTGCAAAGAGCAGACACTATCGACGCTTATCTGGAAGCATGTGGTTGGACTTGGGACCTTGTCTTAGAGGAAATGTCACGTGAGGAAATTACAGACCTTCAAACCAAGCTTAGTAACTAAGAAGTTCTTCTCTGACTACAAGGATGTAGCAGTCATCAACGAAGGTGAATGTTTCATCTGGGCTTACACCGCCTACGTTATGTTTCAGGATGTTGAGCTTTGGTATAACAACCATCACGCTTTCGTGAAGTATCGTGGAAGGTTCTATGACTCTGAACGACTAAGAGGTGTCTCGGATTGGAGAGACCTTCCAGCTACCGAGGGCGGGGGACTTGCTTCACGAACCTCAATTGTTTCATTCAAAAAGGAATGGGGCAGGAATCCATACCAGTTCGCTACAACTTGGGAGAAGATTGAGTCAAAGGCTCGAAAGGTATTGAGACGTGAACAAGCTTCCTTATGAATATGTAACTCGTGAAGTAGATAAGCTTTACGAGAAAGAGTTTGCTGAGGATGATCTCAGTAGTATTGATGCGCATTGTGCTTTCATTGTGAAGTTCATCAATGCGTGTGGGTGGACGGAAGAGGAATACATCCGGGCGATGTTTGGATTCGTTCCTCTTGAGAGTGGATTGAACTAGGATAACGTAAAACAATTAACCTGAATCGCTTAGGCGAGTGCAAAGGAACAGGAACATGAGTGACGAGAATAAGACTGCTGAGACTGTGGAGAAGGTGACGACGGATTCGCGCGGTGATCGTGGTGTTGTGGGAACGGCTACGGCCGGTCTGACCATCCGCCAGCGCTGGCATGCTGAGGCCCATGGCGGGTCGCTCAAGCAGTTTGCCCGCAAGCTCCTGAAGGAAGGCGACCCGGTCGCTAAGGAGTGGTTCAGCAACAAGCTGGGTGGTAAGAATCAGAAGCGTTCTGATGGCAACATCAAGGCGGCATCTGAAGCTCGCATGGCAACTCGCGCTGCCAAGCAGAAAAAGAAGGGTCAGTAAATCCAATGAGGATCTCTTCGGTTCTCCTAATTCTCCTCGCCGCTTGTGACGCGGGAGAAGTTGCAATCCCTACAAGTGGGCCTGTTTGGCCCCCTGGGCCGATGCCTGGTAGTGATAGCGGCACTTCCCAAGGTGAACCGAAGAGCCCTATGGATTCGGGTGTAGACGCATCTGACTGCTCTATTGTAGATGCAGGTAAGGAAGCCGATGCTGATTCAGGTCTGGATCAATACGGTGACCCTATTGTGGTTTGCGATCCGCCCGGAACGATCATTGTTGGTCATTGCTTGACAAACATGGCCACGCTGTGTATTGCTTACTACACCTCTCACGAAGTGGAGTGCGAGACCTCGGGACATCAAACATCGGGCTGGCATCCTGGCGATTGCGGTAGTGATCAAGGCTCTGCACTTACTCGTTCCAATGGTGGTTGCGTAAATGAGTGTGGACTCGTTCAATGGAACTATCGTTTGGGTGGATTCGCCCCTACCGATGAGAGTCGTCAGGCTTTCAAGGAAAGCTGCGAAGCGGCTAACCGAACTTACGTTCCAGTTCCTTAAAGGAGTATCTATGTTCAATTCAAATGATGATGGCCCTAAGGGCCCAAGCCGAGTGGAGCAGGTAGGAATTGCAGTTGCAATTGCAACTCTTGCAGCATTCACTACCAGTCTGGTAGGATGGGGTGTTGCTGAGTTGAGAAATAAGTTCGGTTCCAAACCTCCGACCCCGCCTACCCCTATCCCTCCTCCTGCGAAAGAGGAAGAGAAAAAAAGTTTGTAGGGATATCCGTAAGGAAAAACCTAACCTCGATGGTATCGCTCACCGGAGCGTCGTTGTATAAAACAGATGAGTGCAACCTGGTCTCTTCCCAATCGCAGCCGGGTCAAGTAATTTTATTATAAAAATGATTGGATGCGTAGCCGTGTGCGCCTGATATTACGGCAAACGGTGTTCAGCCAATAATAGTAGTGGGATGCCACACAAGGTCAGAAGTAGCCTACGAATGGCTGACTACGTTCTGCACCATCAACAGATTTTGAAAAGGAACAATCAAATGTATTTCAATCGTTTTCAGCAGGGTGATTCTGTCCAGTATTGTGGTAAGAAGGAGTCTCTGAACGGCCTTCTGAATGGTAAGGAGGGCTTTGTGGTCTCGCGTGTTCAGGGAGATGAGCGCGAGGTTGTCGTTACTTTTGGCAATGATGCCTACATCCTGGATGAGCAGGTCTCTCTGGAGAGGTTCGTTAGGCGCGCAAGGCCAGAGAATGCGGATCATGCGAAGGGTCCTGACGTTCAGAAGCGTCGTGGTGTAGGCGAGGGCGGCGGCAAGGGTAAGGGCGGCAAGCGTCGCACCAACCAGGAAGAAGCCTGATACTTAGAGGTGTGGTATGATTGCGTGGGTCATGAAACATATTGTTTGGTTTATCATCCGAATAGCGGTAACGTTAGTCTGTATGGTGACCGTCAAAAATGTGGCCCATACACAAGGATACTTCATCTCATATGAAGTGTTACTAGTTAGTGCAGTGTGTTTAATTGTCGGTGTTCGAATGTGGATGCCGTCTTACAAAGATAAAGAATCTAATAAAGATACCACCTGGGGTGGTTAAAGAAAGTGAGTGTATAATTATGTTCAAGTGTCAAATTACTGGTAAGCAGAGTCGTCAGGGTGACCCGCGCATTGGTGAGCTAGTTGTCATCGATGAAAGGGGTTCCGAGGATATTAGGGGAAGTGAGAAGCCCACCAAGATCGTGGTGGCAACCCGTCCTCGTGAGTACAAGCACTGGGATCGTGAGAGCGAAGAGGAGTGGTTCTCTTACGGAACGGAGATCGTTAAGGAGATCGATGTTTCGGAAGAGGGACTTGCCATCTGGAATCGAATGACCGAAGAGCAGCGCACGGCCTTCGTTAAGGGCTTGGCGTGAGATGTCTCACACTCTCCTAGTCTGGGAGATGGTTCCTGAAGTGACAGAGCTGTATCTAATTCCGGATACAGAATCTCACTTGTATGTTAAGTATCTTCAAGAAGCCCATAATAAGTTCATCAATTCAAATGAGATGAATGATGGTCTCCGTTTTCTCAATACAGCTATTGCCGAAACGGATCCTGAGAAGGGCTTCGAGGAGCATCTTGGAATCTTTCTTCCCTTCAAATGGGATCTAGAAAAACCACTTACCAATCAATTCATCACGGCTGTGTATCAGTCGGGATTCATTCTATAGGATTTTCAATGAACGATGATACGACATTCGATGATGTCAAGGTCTATGTCCTGACGCAAGCCAGTGCGCAAGAGTTGGATACCCTGATTGACTACTACAAGGCTCGCCGAAAGAACCTTGGAGTGGCTGTTGGACTTTCCTTCAAGGCAGGAGACCTAGTCTGGTTTGATGCCAGGACCAAGGGAATTATCAAGGGTAAGTTTGTTCGTCAGATGAACAAGAATGCCGAAGTCATCTCTGATTCCGGAGTGACTTGGAAGGTCAGCCCTCAGCTCCTTCGTAAGAGTTGAGGTGTCAGCCCCAAAAGAAAAGGGCTCTGTCACACAGTGTGTCGGTAAGAAGAGATATGCCACCTACGATTACGCAGAGAAGAAAGCAAAAGAACTTACAATCAAGTTCGATAAACCCCTAAGGGTCTATTCATGCGGCATCTGTAGTGGCTATCACTGTACTAGTAAGCCCAAATAAGTATTAGCACTAACGCAGAAAGGCAGGATAGTCATGTGGCTATCACCCAGCAAGAGCAAGAGATTCTAGACAAGATTACTGAAGCAAATGCCGAGCGTCATGAAGCTCGAACTCTTATTGCCTTTCATAAGAAGGCAGCAGTTGATGCGGAAACGCTGTTGATTGCTGCCAATATTACTCTGGAGAGTCTACGAGAAGAATTAAGAGTATTCCTTCTTAAGTATCCTCACTACGAGGAGACGCACAACGAGAAGGATATTCGAGAGTTTCGTGAAAGACTTCCGGAAATCATGAAGAAGATCAAATGAAAGAGATGTCATTACAGGAGCACACAACAGCATTGTTTGTTATTGCATTGTATTACTGGTACAGCGGCGATAGTATGAATGCTCGAAGTGCCCTGGAAATTGCAGTTCAAGTTTCTAATTCACCTATCTTGGTTCACTCATGAGCAATAAGTGCCTTAAAAAAATAAGGCGCCCTTGACACCGTAATGGATTGTGATTACATCCTTAGTCTCAAAAGATTTAGATTGAGGATGTAATCATGAGCGATAATGATAAACAATTAGAGAGCGAATTTCTGGCACTATGTTCTACAATTGGTGAGCAGATTAAAGCCAAGGTGGCGCAGGCCGAGAAGAACCTGGCTGAAGCGGTTGAGCTTGCTGATAAGCATGGTATCCCGTTTGATTCAGGTGTATCAATCTTAGGCCAGGTTTATGTACCACCTTTGTACCATCAGAGATTCAAGTCTCTTGATCAAGAAACCATCACTGGCCTGTTAGGTCTGTATCAATATGACCTGGACCATAAGGGTTGGGAGCGCTCGGCGATCTGCTAATGGCTACTAAGAAAAAGAAACAAATCAAAACCTTAACCTACCAAGAGACCCTAGATTCTATAGAGTCTGCTATTGGTAGCACCTCTCTTCTGCTGTCTGATGCTCAGAAGAACGGGGATAAGATTGCTATGTGGGCGTTGACTTTCATCTATGATGATCTAATTAAGTCCTACCATAGGCTTGGAAACATTCGTCTAACTATTAAAGGCGATCAAAAGTAAGGAACTAATATGAGTACCGCAAGTGATTACGAAGTGGAGCAGACAGTTCAAGCAACCGCTAACCCTAAGCGAAAGGGAGTTGTCATTGGCAACAAGCTTTCCGATGGTGACCAGGTGGTTGCTATTGAGTGGGCCGATGGCACACTGGCTAAGGTGAATGCCAATGACATTCAGCCGTCAATGTCGATTGAGGAAGAGTTTGAACTCTTCAAGAGTCAAGTGAACGAGAAGCTGCAACAGGCCGCTGATCTTATCCGTGAGGCCAATGCACTTGCTGGGGCGCAGGGTAAGGATCTTCAGGCTTATGATTCTGAAGCTGAAGATGCTATGTTTGATAGTCATCTTCTAGAGAGAGCTATGCGAGATTCCGGCTGGAATACCAGCTCCTGGCATTGCTGATTCTATGATCTTCATTCGTAAGATACCCCTTGCTACCAGTAAGCAGTGGGGTATCTGCAATGAGTGTGCCAAGAAATCGGCAACTAGCACGCTATGTCCTACTTGTTTAGACCGGCGCAGTGCTTACTTTCATTCTCAAGTCACTGAACGAAACAACTCATGGGAATACAGGATTCGTTCTTGGTTTTCTAAAGTGTTTGATCCAACTAAATCAAAGAGATTCTGAGATGAAAAAGCTCGAAGACATGACAGAGGAAGAGCAGAAGGCTTACTGGGAGACTGAGCATAAACAGGATTTGGAAAATGATTTCCAAGAGTTTATGAGGTCACCTTTCGAATCTCTTCGTAGCAAGTACTATTATCGCGACCTCAATCGTGAGGATGCGGTTACCATTCAGAAGATGATTGAAGAGAAGCTAGGGCCTGATCCTGAGGGCGAGCTGCCCGAAGAGGGTTGGCGTAAGTCTAATTGGTGTTCTGGAGGTTGATATGCTTCTTATTGGTAGTCGTGCATTGGCCCTCCGGGCCCCTCATCTTCTAGAGTTTCTCAAACGCAAACCCAGTGATTTTGATTTTGTTTGTTCAAAACCTGAGTTTGATACTTGGATGGACGAGCAGTCGGCCAAAATGTATCCTACTAAGGTCTATCCTGAAGGAAACAAGATGATCGTTGAGGGCGCTCCTCCTTGTGAATTCGAAATCAATGCTCCTGGTACCAGTACCGAGATGTTGATCAACCTTGTCGAAGGTGACAAGGAAAGCGTAGAGACACCTTTCGGTTGGGTACCCACCCTCGATATGCTTTTCACTATTAAGTCTTCTCATAAGTACCTGAGAAACAGCCCTCATTTTTGGAAGACCCTTCTTGACTATCATGTTCTCAAGAAGATTGGTGCAGTGGTCCGCCCTGAGTATCAGGACTTCCTCAAGCTTCGTGAGAAGGAAACCTACAACTACAAGCACCCTAAATTGAACCAGTCTAAAGATGGGTTCTTTGCAGATGATTCCATTCAGTATGTATGGGATCATGACACTATCCATGAGTCAGTGGCTCGTGGGGATCGCCCTGCCTACACCTATTACATGAAGGATGGGGAGCAAGTTCAGTGCGATAAGAATAAGTTCTTTGCTCTACCGGAGCAGGTGCGAATGAATGGTGTGATTGAGGAGGCTGCCGTCCTGGCTATTGAGCGTAGCCTGGTTCCTCATCCTGGAGTTTGGACTCCTGAGTTTGCTTGGAAGTTCGCACTCTCTAAGGTGTGCTCTAGCATTACCTCAGGGTGGTTCAGGGCTTATGCTTACGAGAATGCTTTGGCAATCCTCAAGCAGTACCCAGTTGGGTATTGGGAGAAGTTCCAGGCCGATGTTGAAAAGGGACTTGTAAAGTCCTTTACTGGAAAGATGTACTAATGAATAACTTAGTTCGATGGCGAGCAAATCCGAAAAAGATTCGTGTTTCTATTATGAAATTTACGGACAACTCCTGGCGAGCTAAAGTGACTTCATTGGAAACAAATGAATTTACATTTTTCATTGGTTACGATCCGGAAGTTGCTATACTGTCTGCCCTGGAAAAAGCAGAGCAAGAAGAGTATGAGGGAGTAGACATTGGTATGCAGTGGGCATACGAGCATCCTTGGAAATCGAAATGAAGTACACGGTAAAGCTTAGGAAGACCATCATTCAAGAAGTTACTGTTGAAGTTGACTTTGGTGGCAGCATTATTTCTGCTATGGATTTGGCAGAAAAAATGATGGGTGATCCTACACCTCCTGTACCAAGTAAAACCACTAGTGGTAAATGGACTGCGGTATCGGTGAATTCAAATGAATGACGAAATTTTCCACCTTCATGAAGAGTATAAGGAATCGGTAAAACAATACCTGTGGTTTCAGGAGAGTCCCCATAGTTTTTTCAAAGGGAAAGCTTCTAAGGTAGAAGCCGAGCGCCATCGAATCATGGCCAACTACTATTGGAGCACGTTGATTAAACGTGTTCGTTCTGTAAAGTAAGGCATAATATGAGTGATTTAGAGAATGAATTTAAGGCAATAGTTGATCAGATCAATGCCAAGGTGAAAGAAGCGGCAGCAGCTTTGCAAGAGGCTAATCGTTTGGCTAGCGAGGCTGGACTACCTGCGCTTATCTATACTCAATGGACGTGTGATGACGATGATCTGGACAACCTGAGTGAGGAAGAACTTGAGAAGCTCGAAGCGGATGAGAATTGGGATGGTGAAAGCACTCCTCTTAAGATGAAGATTGAGAAGATTGATGTTTCGGATCTTGAGAATGCTATCGAATCGGCAGGTTGGTCAACGTCTAGCTCTTATTGCTAACGATGAAAACATTCTCTCTTGAAGAATTGAAACGTGGAATAAGTGATTGTGGTCCGTTCAATGCGGATTGTACTCAATCTTTTTCTACAGAAAATTCAAGACTACATGACATGTTATCATGTATTCATAATCAAATGCTTGGTTTAGAAGAAAGTAATGAAACTGAATCTGAACTCTATTTTTTACTAGGCAAAAGAGCTGACTTCGTTTTTAAACACGTACTTGTATTACAGCATGTAACGAATCAAAAACAAAACCCTCCAATCAAATTCTTAAAACAAACCTGTACTGTATCCTGGTTTCCGGATGAATCAATTAGATTAACTTCCATTAATATGGTAGATGATCACGGAGTTAAATGGGGAGATAATTTTCTTGCTACCTCTGAAGTAGAATCCTTACGAGCAGACATTGTTAGCAAGCAAAGACGGAGTGAATTATTCACTTACTTCTCTCATTTCATTCTTAGGAATGAAAAGCTTCCAGAAGATTTTGATGATTTGATAATGCGACCCGCTTATAATGGAATCTATCATTATAGATGTCCCTTTCCGCAAGACATTATTTTATCCATCTTATCGATTATGAATCAAGATCCTTCTAAAAGAGAAGAGAAGCTCCGTGATTTAGCTAAACGCTGGTTTATTAATTGGGTGGAGTTACCGTAATGTTGGACAGCTTAGACAATTGGCTTAGTATCATTGATATCATTATCTGTATTATTGATATGGGATTGATTGTCTATCTATTCTTCTTTCGTTTACCTAAAGAGAAAAAGAAAAATCAATTCAAGAAATTTTGGAGACCTAGGAAATAGCCCACTGATTGATTAGTCCGAAATGACGTGGGATAGCTGTAAGCTTTGGACAATTCGGGGCTTACGACAGCGGCTGCGCCAATCAAGTAATTACTGGATTGGGCCGTCCTCTGAGGTGTCACCTACCTACCATGTGGTGAGAATGCTTGGGAGTGTCTGCTATTCTGGGAACCCGAGTTTGCTAAAATAGAGTGGCCGATGATGTTGCCGTCGTAGCATCCTCGACTTGGTGGAGTCGAGAGTGGAAGGATTTTAAATCCATCAACCACACAAAACCACCTTAATTTTTAGGGATAGACTAGGAAAGTTCTGACCAATGCCCTAGCCCCTAATCAGCCTCACGGTAGGCTGGCCGTCAGAGCCAAGGGTAACAACCCATCCGTATAATGGAAGTAAATGTATGGGTCTGTCAAGCAGGTAGGCTGGGTGGATTTAGGGATTGGAATTCCTTAACATATAATTAAAGGTTCAAATCCTTTTACTTTCATCAATTATGAATAACGATATCTTGAAAGAAGAACTTCTCCATATTAGAGAGGACATTATCTGTGGATTCCACAGCGGTTTTCCTCCTTGCTGTGTCAAGTTCTTTGTCACTAAGTGGGTTTGGAACCTGGGCTCTAAATCTAATAGAGAACATTGGCGGCGTATCCGTAGGGTTCGTTGTGCAAAGGTACACTACATACCCTGTCCTCAGTGCTTGAAGGATAAGACCTTTGTTGAATTGAAGTGCTGCCCTAAGAATTGCCCTAAGGTAAAGCTTGTCAAGAAAACCTTGAGAAAACATAAGAAGTCTAATGGAAAAGTATTCAAAAGAAGAAATCGTCGAAGCTCTAAAAGAAATTAAAGAAGAATACCCTGCTGTTTACAAATGGTTCTTCTTAGAGGTTTTGCTTAAAAATGATTCGCTACGCAACAAGACTCCCGCCGAACAGTAGTACATCGCTCCTGCCTAACGGACTGGTTCGTAAGATTGAATACTTCGGAACGGAAGGCTCTATTGAATTCATGGCTGCCCTCTTGGAGCACCTCATTAAGAAGCCCGATCCGATGATTGTGCCCATTAATGACTATGCTATTCTTAGTAATCGTAAGCACCATTATAGCATATCATATGATATGATGCGATGTGGTATCTTGGAAGAAGATGAAAGACGATTCGTGGATTGTGTGGGTGAGGCATGGGATGTGCATGGCAAAGAACTTTGGACTAAAGTAGCGGAGGGTGCTTGCGGTGCGTTCGCAGCAGCGCTATCTTCTTATCGAGAAGAGCAGCCGAAACTTGCAGACTTTCTTACCAAGGTCGTCAACGAAGATAGGTATTAAGATTTACATTCAGGCAATGTCATGAGGGATGAAGACGCTGAATTTGTTTTGATTGACCTAGAGGGTTTCGTTAGACTACCGCTAGAAGCAGAGTTTAATAAATGGATTACCAGATGAACGCAGTAGCGCAGGATAGTTCTTTTTGGGCCGAGCTTGAAGAGATTGATTGCCCTTGTCAGGGTGATGGGTGGGCCAATATCAATGATGAGTGGGGAGAGTGTCCTATTCATTTTCATGGTCAACTTCATCCTGAATCTCGGGACCTTCTATTGGATGATCCAAAGGTGCTGGCCGAAGCCGAGCGCCAATCAACTCTTAGTTGGCGGCTTGAAAAAGCCCGCCACGACTTGAATGAACTTCAAGTTAAAGTTCGCCATGCCCAATATAATATTCATCTTCTAGAACTAGAGAAGGTTAATCGAACTGCTACTACCAAAATGGAAGTAGTCAAGATGCCCGAGAACTGTTACCCAACAGTTCAGATGAAAGCAGTTAGGCCAGAAGAGTTTGACTTCTCTGATACCTTTAAGGATTGATATGCATACTACCTTACAAGCAATCGAAGCATCGGTTAGAGCGTTAGGGGATGGGCTCGGTCCCACCGCATTGAAGTCTGCCTTGGTTGCAGACGGCTTTGACCCGACCAAGGCATCTACCATCATCCGATGGGCGAAACAATTTCTTAAAAAGAATCAGGAGTAATGAACATGAAAGAAACGATTACCTACGACGACTTTGTAAAGCTTGACATCCGAACCGGAACTGTCACCAAGGCTGAGCTTATTACCAAGAGCAAGAAGCTTCTTAGACTGGAGGTCTTTTTTGGGGAGGTAGTTGGCACTCGTGTCATCCTAGCTGGTGTTGCAGAGTCATTCGAACCTGCAATGATTCTTGGCAATCAAGTGGTTGCTGTTCTCAATCTTGCTCCTCGTACCATGATGGGTATGGAGTCTCACGGTATGCTTCTGGCAGGTCATTCTGCTACTGGAAAGCTGTCTTTAGTCTGTTGCCCCGGTGTTCCGGATGGCGGAGACGTGGGATGAAACGCATTCCTGAAAGATTCGAATTAACTGAAGACGACATTAAAGAAGCAATTGCTTTGTGGCTTAATCAAGAACACAGTACTGACGAATACGATTATAGTTTTACTATTAGTTTTAAGACGGAACGTAAAGAGGGGAAGCCTCCGCCCGGTGCGCCATCGGGAGGCATGAGTGATTGGTCCGTTGAAGTAGTAACGGCCATAGCAGAAAAAGAATGAGAGGTCTTTATGACTATCTCCCGATTGGATTTCAAGGTTTCTGAGGTTGCTATTGCTCTTGGTGCTGGCTGCAAAGAGCAGGAGTTGATTGGGGATATGCTGGTGGAGGGCTGGCCCCGCCCGCTCATTGACAAGGTAATCAATGGGGCTCGTTTGATGCTCAAGGATATTGAGCATGAAACAGAAATGGAAGAAAGTTCTCTTCGAATTCAGAAAATGATTCAAGAGGCGCTTGACACCGGCCCCCTCTGACCGTATGGTTCTAGGATTATGGAAGAATTAATTCAATCAATCGTCACGGCAATGGGCATTGGAGCTTCTCAAGAAGAAATTCATGATGCTATTATTGAACGGGGATGGTCTGAAGGAGATGCCTTCCTAGTCATGAAGGCGGCTGAGATTCTCTATAATGATGCTGTTGCTTTTCAGTCAGCTCAATTAAAGCGAGCTTCCTTTAGGAGAATGCTATGATCCCTAAATTGTTTGGCCTTCCTATTTGGAAGGGAAAGATTAAAAAGCGTGTTGCTAAGAAGTGGTTACGCCATTTTCGTAATACTTGGATGATTGGGGCGTGGGCCCAAAGGGAGTTCTCAACTCTAGGAGTTGGTGATTTCGTTAATGATTGCACTGGCTACAATGGTCGCATTCAAGAGATTAACCATATCTATCGTAGAATTGGTAAAGGTAAGGGGGCGATCTTACTCGATATCGATTTCCAAACATCCAACACTGGATGTTCCCTTTGTAGTTGTGGTGTTGAACCAAAGCTTTCTCGTGAGGAAGTTGAACGTCATTCAATAGAGTTTGCTAAAGATTATTGGATGGGAGAGGGCGGTAAAACCTGGCTTGGTGGGGATACTCCTGAGTATAGAAAGAGCTTGGCTTTTGCTCAGAAGATGATTTTTCATATTGAAAACGGATTTCATATCACAGATGAAGATGGTCAAATTCTTACTGAATGGAGAAAGCCATTATGATTCGTATTCCAACTAGGTTGGGGGACAAACGAGTTAAGACTTTGCAACATGGCAGTAAATGGTTTACTGTTTCTAACCTCTCTCAATCACCTTATATGGTAGCTGATACGTTGTATGAGGCTGGGCAGAACCATCTTCAAGCCTGCCTTGATCTTCAAGAGAAACTAAAGCGCAATGGCCAAGAAGTCTAAAGCAAAGATGTATCTTTTCCGTGAATCGGATAAGGAGTTTTTCAAGGATGTTGTTTTCCTTGTGGAGGCAACTCATAACGAGCAGCATCATTTCTGGGTTGACTATCATTACAAGCCTCGCTATGAGCACTCTACTGTCAAGAAGTGGGACCAGGTAACCATTGGAAGGATGATCCAGATTGGCGAACTAGATAATCGTCCAATCAATATTTGTATCAATTGGGCTATCCTTGAAGGGTACATTGTCATGTTCTATGAGGGCATTAGTCAGCTCGTAGATCACAAGATGATTGAGGATTGGATTCAGCATTTCAGCCTTGACACCATCCGATGGGATAATGGACATCGTTGGGCACATGCTGATTCTAGTAATTTTCATCATTGCCTAGATGCCATTCGTTCTCTTGTAGAGAAGAAGGGTGTTGGCAATGCCGATCCAAGGTCTCCCTACGGTCCTATCATCTAGCGGCTAGGATATCAGGCCTTCACCCTGAGTACGTGGGTTCGATTCCCACTAGGATCACCAGACCATGAGTAATAATTGGATTGCTTTTTCGGCTACACTAAACATCATACTTCTATTCTGGAGTGTGATGGCAACTCGATATAGCCTCTCTATAATTAAAGAAAATATATTCCTTCGGGATAAGGCGCAGCGGCTTGATGCGCAGAACGTTAGTTTTAGAATTGAGAGTCAGGTTAATAGGATTACTCGTACACCGGATAAGAAGCCTCAATCTTTTGATGTTCGGACAACCAGTCTGCTTAACCTAGCTGTCAAGAATGCAAACGAGAATGAAGCTCGTACGGCTGCGCTTAAAGCGTGCAAACTAATTCATAAGAAATTGAATGGCTAATCTAGTAAGAGTTACTTCGTCCCCTCTGACCCAGGTAATATCTAACCATGTAGAAGCTGGCCTTACGGTGGCCGCCACATCCTACTTCGTGGGATGCATTCTCCTCTTTCATAAGGAAGGGGAATTTAATAAAAAAGAATTAGTAGCAGAGGTGGTATCTGCGGGTTATGCTTGTTGGAAATGGAAGATGGGGCTCGGCTCGGAACCACCCGTCAATATAGGAATACCCAATGAAATACCGAGCCGCAAAGAACTTACAGAAGGGCGACATCATTGTTCGCAAGAGCGACAGTCAACGCCTTGAGATACATTCCGTGGAAGTGTTTGGACAATACAAGACAGTAAAATTTACTTGTCTTCTTCCCTCAAAGAATGGATATATCAGCGTGTATAATGAGGAGATAGAATGACTGACTGGAACCCACAAATTGTTACAATTGAAAGCATTAGGAAACACCCCGATGCTGATGTGATAGATATTGCTACCGTTATGGGGGACTATCCGGTCATCATCAAACGCGGTGAATACAAGGTAGGAGATATCGCCGCTTATATCCCTATTGATTCTATTGTTCCGGATCTGATTCAGTTCTACTTCTTATGCCCCAAGGCCTATGAGAAGTATGAGGATGAGAATGGTGTGATGCAACAGCGCCAGCTTGGGCCTAAGTACCCCTTAGGATCTGTTCCTGAGAAGTATCGAATCATTAAAGCCAAGAGAATCCGTGGTACCTACAGCCAAGGGATGCTGGTTAATATTTTTGATTATGCTCCGTGGAATGCTTGGGCATCTGATCGAGCTAATGCTCCTGTTTATCCAGGCGATACTATTGCGGAGACTATTGGTCTGAAGAAGTGGGAAGAGCCAGAGGAGGAGAACCTTCCTGGAGTTAAGAAGACTCGTGGCACCAATGCAGAGAAGGCGCCGCAAGGCTGGGCCATTCCTCATTACGACATCGATGGTGTCCGTAAGTACCTAGCATGTCTGCAAGAGAACGAAGAGATTGTTCTGACCGAAAAGATTCATGGATCTAATGGCGGCTTCTCTTTTGATGGGGAGAAGATGTGGGTCAAGTCTCGCAACTACTATAAGAAGCGAGATGAAGATGACATGTGGTGGGATATCGCTATGCGATATGACATGGAGAATAAGCTAAAACAGTTCCCTGGACTGGTTTTCTTTGGCGAAGTCTATGGTCAGGTTCCCAAGTTCCGTTATGATACCGTCATTGCTGAAGGTCGATTGATGACGAGACTGCGAGTCTTCGATGTCTTCGATACTAAAACACTTCGCTATCTGTCTTATGACGATAGGGTAAAGACTATTCAGGAAGCAGGTTTAGACCCGGTCCCTGAGTTGTATCGTGGTCCTTGGATGGGCAAGGAAGCGATGTATCCGCTGGCCGAGGGAATGACCACCCTTGGTGGTAAACACATTAGAGAAGGCTGGGTACTCAATACTCTCATTGAGAGGTACGAGCCTAAGTTGGATTCTAGAATGCAAGTTAAACTTGTGGGTGAAGGGTATAACCTTCAGAAGTAATAATGAAAAAGAAAGTTGCTCAAGTGAGAGCGCCTTCCAATTTTAAATGGCGCATCAAAGAAATAAGTCGTTCAACTGTTTATGTTACCCTTCTTCATAGGGGTAACAACAAAAAAATTGGTGCGGTTCGTCTATACAAACAAGACGACGGCACGTGGGAAACTCATTCAGATCTTGATTTTAGGTATCGTAATAGGGGTTTCGGAGCCAGGCTTTATGCTAGAGCAATTCAGTATTGTCTGGTGAACGGATATCGTGTTCGTTCATCGGGCGGTTCCTCTGAGGATGCTCAACGAGTATGGCGCGGCAAAACCATTCGTAAATACTTTAGAATTAAAACCAAGCATTTTTTATTCTCTGGACAAAAGAAACATGATCCAGAATACGATACCTTTTACGCTTACCGCAAATGAAAAAGATTACAGAACTATACGGAAAAACTTATCAAAGCTTCTCTAAGCTTCCAGAGATGAGGAAGCTTTGGCATGCTGGATATTGGGATGGGCCTCTGTCAGGCATGTGTCTTATTGATGGAATCAAGTACTGGTTCGATCTGATTGAAGAGTATCATGACAACAATCCATATGCTTCTGAAGAAGAGTATGAAGCGGGCTGGGAGTCTCCCTGGTATCGTAGGTTCCTTGTTTGGAAGTTGACCGATGAACAGCAAGCGACTATCGAGGCTCGTCATGCTAAGTTCCAGCGGATGGTTGGAACTCATACAGACTATGATGAGAACGGTAAACGTGGGAACTTTCACTACAACGATACGATTACCGAGGAAACTTTCAAGCAATTCTATGTTGAATCTAAGTTGGATATTCCAATAGACATCACTCCAAATAAAGATCAGATTCTTGGCTGGTATGAATGGTGATGAAACGACTATGTAACAAGTGCAAGTCGTTAGCGGTCTGGATTTATATGCCGGGCAGGAGCGGTTACTATTGCGAGGACCATGTTCCTCGTGGATGTTCTTGTATGCTAGATGACAATGGCGAGCCAGAGAAAGACCCTGAAGGGCGAGAGCTTCCTTGTTGCGAATATGATTATTCTATTAAAGGATATAGAATAGATAAAGATCCGGAAAATTATTAAGTCCGCTTGACAGCGCAGAAATCGCCGCTAACTTTAGGGCGAGAGATCGACTCCCAAAAGGAACTAGCTATGTTTGATAATGATGAGGTAATTGAAATTGTAGATGATGCATCAGGTGATACATACTTCTATGAAGTTCCGATTGAAGTAGATGAGTTGCCCGGTATTGTCGACCTTCGACTTATGCTAGAGGTATGGGATTATGAGTGAAATGAAAGTCTATATGGATGACGAGCGCGAAACCCCTGAGGGTTGGGAGCGTACGTTTACTGTAGAAGAAACTATTGCTCTTCTGGAAACTCGCAAGGTTACCTATCTTAGCCTAGATAATGATCTGGGAGAGGGCCTTACTGAAGGTTATAAGGTTATTGATTGGTTGGAAGAGACTGTCTATTTTGATATGTCTTTTCCTATTCCAGTTATTACTGTGCATAGTGCTAACGCCAGCCGAGTGGAATACATGAACCGAGCTGTCAAAGCTATCGAAAGGATTAGACAGCAGCAAGTAGGCGGGGCGTGATGGAAGTCAAACTGAGTTACTCTAAAGCTCAACTAGAGTTTGCAGTAAAGTTTATTGCAAGAAATAATGAACATTTCTTAGGGCAAACTGATTACATTAGAGAGACAATCGTTGAGCATATGAAGCGGATTGCTTTAGATCCCGAGGGGTTTATGTCAGGAACTATGGGCTATATGCTTATTTCTGATAAAGAAATGGAAGGATTCAACTGCGATCAGAACACATGTATGATTGATATTTATGTGGATCCTAGTCTAGGTACAGATCACGAAGAAACCGAATACGTAGAGGAGGTGCTCAATGGCTGAAACGTTCTTGTTATATGAATACAATAAGGAAGGTTACCATACGGGTAGCCTTAGAATTTCCGAAGATACTTTGGAGATGGTCTTTCGCACTATCGTGAAAGTTGCTAAAGAAGAGAAGCGAGAAGTCGTAATCACCGACCTCGGTGATGATTGCGTGTTCCATATGAAGGATGGGGAGATTCTATTTCCTACATCTGAGATGTATGCTGCCGCTAATAAAAACTAATTAAGTCTCTGACTTTTAATCCTTACGTAGGATATAAAAGTCAGTATGCAAAACAAAACTTGTTGTAATGGGGAGGAATGTAGGCAACGTTATTCCCAAAACAAAGAAAGGCATAAAGAAAAAACTTCTATTAGGAAGAATAAATCTAAACAAGAAAATAGGCGTAACGCATATCAGTATCTTAGCAAACACCCATGTGTTGATTGTGGGGAAATAGATGCTCGTTGTTTAGAATTTGATCATGTAAGAGGGGAGAAGAAGAATAACATTTCCTCAATGATGAAAAACGTATGTGCTTGGGAAACGATTCTTGAAGAGATTTCTAAGTGTGACGTGAGATGTGCCAACTGCCATCGTAAGAGAACATCGGATGTTCAGGGTTGGTATAAGAGTTTGTGATACGGGCCTTTAGCTCAATCCGGCAGAGCAGCGGACTTTTAATTCGTTGGTTGCGGGTTCAATTCCCGCAGGGCCCACTAATGTCGAATACCAATCAGGTAGAATATAAAACTTACCACTGCTTAATACATAAGAAAATAATTCATTATTTCAAAAATCATGATCATATAACAGGCAAGTTCCATTGTTGGGATTGCGTTAGAGATCTTAATACTAAAAAAGAAAAGAAGTACAATGAGCAAGGAATCCAAAGAGACCCTGGAGAAGGTCAAGAAGCTTTACAAGACGGTGGAGGAGAGTTCCAAGGAGCTGTCCAAGGAAGCTGGCAGGCTGGGTGATAAGGAACTGAAGACCAAGATCGAGAAGGTCGAGCAGGATGCCAAGGAAGTTACCAAGCATATCGAAAAGAGAACGAGAGAAGGATGAACACGGTTAATATCGATCGTTGGATCGACTTAGATGGTCTTGACTTTAAGCAAGTTGAGCGACACACTTTCATTCGTAAAATCGTTATGGTTGGTATTGAAGGTGGAGTCATTGTCGCTGACAAGGCAGGTTACCTGTGGCAAGGCGAGAACCCAGTTCATGCTGAGCTGGATGGCAAGTTCGTTGGCCTTAGGTATTCTGCGAAAGCAGTTAACTAATGGTTTATCCTAATGGTGTTCCACCCACCTACAAAACATTTATGGGCAGGAAGTAATATCAGGAAAAAATGCTAGAGATGTGCCTGAGACATCCGTTGATACTCACAATGTGTTCTTCGGGATTGATATGTATGGTAGTGCTCCTCTACCATAAATCAAACAATTATGTTTGAATTACCACTTAACTGATTTAACTATTACTTGATAGTATGAAGTTGCATCAGTAGCACGGGTCAAACATAAGTTGAACGCGGCTTTGTTCTTTGACAGGACAGTCTTGTTAGATGGTACCACGGTGATAACGCCTGTGTTACCTGTAACAGAACAGCCGCCGAAGCTAGCTAGAGTGTGACTACGTAGGTCTAATTGTAATGAGTCCCAGCTTAGATCATAATCTAGGTTACTATTGGTTACGATAATATCCACACAGAAATTAGTGGTACCACTATAAGTTACTACGGTATTGAATTGTAAACTATAGGTACCGGCTACTGCATTAGCATAACCATCACCTACTACCTTAGTAGCAGTGAATCCCTGGCCGCCAGGAGCTTTAACAGTAGTGGATGTCTTAACGATATTAGTTACTGTTGGGACTGGAGGTGGAGGAACCACGACACTATCACCTTGAGTCCATCCTGCATCTAGATATGGCAATAAGGTATGGATAAGGTCATAGTTAGTTCCGGTAGTTCCAGAGTCGGCGTCATAGTGACCGCCTGGCTTAGATAGTCCGATGGCTGGGAAGCCAGCATTCTTTAGTGCCGTCAAGTCTGCCGTTGACTTAGTCATTGGGTAGGTGGTGTCACCTGTATGATTCAATTGGACGATATGGATCTTCCAGGTTGCCTTAGCAATCAATTGAGCGACGGTAAGACCTGAGCCCCAAGCCGAGCTGTTCTCAATTAGAAGTCCAGCAAACAATCCGGCGTTCTGCATGCCGACATAGTAAGTCATATCACCACCAGAAGAATAACCTCCAAGGTAAATCTTCTTTGGATCGATGTTAAAATACTTAGACATATCAGTGATAGCTGCTAGAACTTTAGCCTGATCGTTGGCCATCTGCCAGCAAGCACCATCACGACCACCCAATGAGATACCAATATAGCTTTGAGTCTTACGAGTAGCTGGTGGACAGATACTCCACATATCGCCCTCGGCTTGGCCGCCGCAACCATGCATCCAGATAAATAATGCGGATGGTTTGGTTGCGCTGTAAGTATCAGGCTTGTATCCAACGTAGGTTGATTGACCACTGCTTAGATGGAAGAATCCGTTGCTGTCATAAGTAACAGGCAAGTAAGGGGAAGGGGTTGGAGTTGGAATAGGGGTAGGGGTTGTTCCTAGATTAGATAGGAATGGAGCTAACCAGGCCCATTTTGGATCGTCAGTTGTATAGTTATTTTTTGGGCATAGAGTAAAACGATAGCCTCCCCACCAAGCTGGAGGCCCATAAGCCCACCATGTACCACCAAGAACAACATCACTATTGGCCCACATATAATCTAGTAGGTTCTTAATAGCTGTTGGTCCTAATGAGTTGTTTGCATTAACGGCAAACTCACCAAGAAATACTTTATAACCATTAGCTTTGGCCCAGTCGACAGTTACCTTTAGGCGTTCGACTCCGATGGTTGCGCTGACGATATCATCGGACCCACCACCAGCATTCTGGTCAAGGTACATATGAACACCAACAACAATATTTTTACCTGGATCAGTTAGTGTTTTGAATGCAGTAGCATTAGATACTTTAGTTGTAGCTGTATCATACCAGTTAGAAGTCCAACTGCCTGCCCCAGACCAACCATTACCTGGTACTACGATCATGGTGGTAGCTCCTGCGGCTCTGATAGCATTGATAGCAGCCTGGGCAGCACTGAACCACTGAAGTGTACTCATGTTATTTGGTTCATTAGTTAGACCGTAACATACTAGTGGGTTGTTTTTGTATTGAGTTGCTATACGAGACCAGAAGTTAGCGAAGGCTGAGTTAGGTACTGCGGCGGAACCAACTAGATTGCCCTTATATTTTGCAAAATTAACGTCAGAAGCTCCATGAATCTCAAGCATTACCGTGATACCCTTGGTAGTTAGGTAGGAGACCCTGTCTTGCAGCGTGGTGTTATAGGTGTTGTTTGCTAGTGGGGCGTTAAGAGATTGTTGTAAACATTCCCAGGAAATTAATAGTCTAACAAAGTTAACTTTCTTGGCAGCTAAGTAGTCGATATCTTGATGAGAAACAAATAAGAAATCAGATCCACTAGTTGGATTGGTTACGTTAGCTTCTCCATAATTAACTTCACTGCCAGTTAGATTAGTGCCTAAAAACATATATAATTCCCTTCGTTCTTGTGTATTCGAATACCACGAATTTGCCAGATTCCCTTAATATTTCCCTAAAACATCTATTTTATAGACTCTATTAAATGCTGACAGATGAGCAGAAATCAAGATTAGATCCTGAGCAACTTGCTATTGCCGAAAGGTGGGAGCGAGATGCGGATGCTCGCAGTCTATCTCTTGATAAGATGATTGCCGCTTCAGAGGCCAAAGATAACGAGGCCTATGCTAAGTCTTTAGAAGAATACCTAAGTATCGATAAGGGTAGGACTCATTGCGAGCATGAGCGTTCTACGTGGTCTAACTGCGCCGGCTGTGATGAAATCGCGCGACTGCTTAATCCGCAGCTTTTCTGCTCTGAGTGTGAGGAAGCTTTTGAAGAAGATGAATTGAACCTTGTTAAAGGTGTCTGTGATTATTGTTCTCAAAAAGAAGATGAATGATATAGTAATGGATTATGTCGGCCCCGGAAGCAATACTTACTAAGATCAAACTGTTACTTAATTTAACTAAATCACCCAATGCTAATGAAGCAGATAACGCTCAAGCAATGGTTAATAAGCTAGTTGATAAATATAGTATTACAGAAGCGGAGCTTAAGTCTATTGAAGATAAACCTCCTCTCTATGGAGAAGAGAATAAACTATTTCATACATTAGGTTTAGTAGGCTGGAGGCAGCAGTTAGCTTTAGCTGTAGGTAAGTTCTTCTTCTGTCAGATAGTTCAAGAAGAGATTGTACCTTTACATGGCGTTCATGAGTTTACGTACTATGTGTATGGTGAATCAGAAGATGAAGATAAAGTAAAGTTTGCTTTCCATGCATTCGCGGCTCAGGTCGAAGACCTAATTAAAAATAAATGTGTGGGTCGTGGACCAATATATGTTTCATCTTATGGCGAAGGCGTTATCGAGACAATTAAAAACAATATATATTGGGAAGGTATCGATATTCCAAAAGTAAAGGAGCCTTCTCGCACGGTCTCAGAAGAGAAAGTATTGAATAATGGGCGCTCTAATCTTTCTGTTCATAAGGAAGAGAAAGAGAAGCCTGTTGAACAGTCTGTTGATGTCAATACTCAGAGTATGATTAAGGATATCAATGCTTACTTTAGAGGAATCGAGGACGCCAAAGACATTCATCTAGGCGAGATTCTTGAACTTGAGGCAGCTAATGAAGAGGCTAAGAAGCTTGCCGAGGGCTCGGCCCCGCCCGAGGATTCAAACAATTTCGTAAATTGATTTCGGCCTTGCGAAAAGCTATTGACAGTCGCGTTCGGCAGCGCTATCTTCTAATGACTGGAGAGCAGATAGACCATGGGATATTCTGGCGAGACTTCTTTTGAATTCGAAATCGAGAGATACAAGAGCCGTGAGACGGGCGTGTTGTTTGCTCACGATTCAGTTCCAACCGATGATGATTTTGAATATGAATACCAAATCATTCTACTCCAAGTTGAAGGTCGTTCTTACTTCGAGTCAGGTCGAAGTTATGGCCCACCAGAGAATTGTTATCCTGATGAAGGTGAAACGGAAATCACTATCGTCAAAGGACCAGACGGAAAAGATTGGGAAGATCAATTGACTGAATCTGAGAAGGATTCAATCATCGAGAGTATCCAGGAGCGTGTCACTGATTCTTGTGACGGCCCAGACCCCGATGAATACGAGCCAGATTACGATGACTGACTATAAAAATAGCTCTATACTACTCGATAGTCAGCAGAGATTTCAGCTAGATGATCCTAAGTTCGAGCACAGAGTATATAATACGGGCGATCAGATCTGGCTATTAGGAGAGCAGGTAGTTGCCTTGCGCACTCATGACGGTATCGAGTGGGATATTTCAAAACCATCCCTGTGGATTCTAACTCCATAGGTGGTGGAGGCGCCATCAGTCGCATGTTGGTTGCCCTAACGGTTTGGTGGTCTCCGTAAAACACTATTCTATTTTGAAATCGGGCTCCAGCTTTGGGTGCTGGTCGGCTCTGGTTTACTAGTTTCTGACCATAAAACTAGTGCTAATTTCAAAGGCAACAATGAATCTCACTGATGAAGAAGTAAGGGCTGAGCTAAAAGAAATGGCCTACTCTACTAAAGGTTTTAACGAAGTGATTACTTTTATTTGGGCCCTGCCAGATAGCTTCTGGACTCGGGTAAGTAAAAGACTTATTGCTACAGTAATTGTAGGGGTTCAACCTGAACCCGTAAAGATTGAGCCCACCAAGCCCGATATTTGGTGGGATCCTCGTGGCTGCTTTAGGTATCCCCAATGACTGAAGAAGAATTTCAAAATCTAAAGGCTAAGATTGATAGGGAGTTTCCTGTTCGATTGAAGCTGGCAGAGTTGGCCGGCTTAGGAAAGATCAATCCTAAAAATTATAAAGCTTGTGAAGCTCTTGACCAAACTATTAAAGAGCTTTATCTTGAGGTTGTTTTCAGGAAGCCTGAGAACGTTGAAGCCGCTCTTGAAGTTATAAGGACATTTCTAAAATGATTACCTTTGGTCTTACTGGTGGAATTGCCTGTGGCAAAAGCACCGTTACTAAAACCTTTCGTGCTAACAACACCCCCATTGTGGATGCTGACGTTGTGGCTCGTGAAGTGGTTGAAGTGGGTAAGCCCGCTTGGGGAATGATTCGAGCAATGTTCGGTCATGAATATCTCAATGATGATGAGACTATCAACCGAGCCAAGTTAGGTGCCCTTGTTTTTAGTGATAAGGATGCGATGTATAATCTAAATGCTTTCATGGGCCCTGCCATTACTGGCGAGGCTGAGCGTCAGATTAAAGCTTTGCATGAATCAGGCAATAGAATCGTTGGTTATGATGCTGCCCTCATTTGTGAAATGGGTAATGCATCTAAGTATCATTGCTTGGTTGTTGTTTCCTGTCCGCAGGAAATGCAAATCGAACGTCTCATGAAGCGCAATGGCTTGACTCATGAAGAAGCTATGAGTAGAATTGCGGCTCAGATGCCTGTTATCGAGAAGGTAAAACAAGCTAAGCATGTTATCGATACGTCTGGAACTATTGAACAATCTGTTGCACAAACCGAAAAGGTTCTACATAGAATCCGTAAAGATATGTATCAGATGATGTTGGACTCGGGGCAGATTACTTATGCGCAGGTACCATGGCCCTGGAGAGATACTGCCGGCAATGATGAACCGGATGATGAATGAAAGGAATAAAACCATGAGTTATGATAACGATGATGACGATGATGACGTTGAGGATACCCGCAAAGTAGAGGTGGGGGCCCGTGTTCAAAAACATACTGACGACCCTACTCTCCCTATGGGCGGAGTGATTGAGTCTCATGAACCCGCCGAGATGGAACGTCCTAAGGAGTATTGGAAGCTTGCCCCTGAGGATATCGAAAAGACTTATGAGCACTTCGTTATTAAGTGGGATGACGGAAGTACCGAACGTGTTCAACAGTATTCTGTCTCTCTAGAGGATACTGAGATTGAACGTCAGTATCGAAAGGTAGCGCATGAGGCTGGAGAGAAGATTGATAAGCTTCTCGCTAAGGCAGCTAAGGCTATCAGTGATGCAGAAGAAATTGCGGATAAGTATGGAGTACCTTTTAACTCTGGTGTTTCTCCTCTTAGCCAAAGTTATTTTCCTAGTACTACTAGTGAGTTGTTCCCTGATCTAGATAGTGAGTTTGTGAATGATGTTACTGGGGCTTACCATTCTGAATATGGTGAAGAAGGTTGGCAGCATTCTGCTGTCTGTTACTGACAAGCAAAGCTTGTGCCAGAAGAAAAAGCACGGTTGACGCTTGACGCTGCGGTGGCCGTGCTTACCATCTGAAATACGAAAAATTGTTTTCGACCAACAAATTAGCTGGTCGATTTTCTAAATTCTAATTGGAGAATATCATTATGTTTGATTCCGCTGTTACTACTCACCTTGCTGCAAAGACTGCTTCTGTTGGTCTTATCTATGAGAAGGCCGCCCTTCGTATCGAAGCGATCAAACCGGGCGAGAAGATCCCTGCTACGAAACTTGCGGAAGATCTGGCCGAGGAACTTGACATGACGGGACCTCAGCTTTATCCTACTCTCAAGATCGTTCTGGATGATTATCCTGGAGTTTGGATCAAGCGTGGTGCTCAGGGCGGTATCTATCGCCCGACCGCAGAAGAGGTTGCCGAAAAGGCAGCAAATGATGCAGCTAAGGCTGCGAAAGATTCTGTTCAGGAATAATCCTGATCGAACTTCAATTCTTAGAATGTTTCTAGGGTTGTCGTAGTCACTTAATGTTTGTTGATGAAAGTTAAATCAAATGGATAAGTTTACTCAGCGTGGTACGGATGGTTCTGTTGATGTGGCGGCTTCGGCCAATGCGTATGCGAAGGCTCTTACTGAGTGGACCGCTCAGAATGAGACTGATTCGGATACGATCGAGACGGCGGTTGAGGCGGTGTTCGACCGTTTCGATGGTCGAATTGCGATGCCGGCCCTTTTGGGTCTCACCCTTCAGGAGCTGAGCGCAACGCCGGCTCAGCACAAGGCTCTTACGGTTCGCGTTTGCGCTTACCTCAAGGGGCAGGCTGCGGGTAACACGGGCCGTCTGGACGTCATGAAGGGCGTTGGCGGGGGTGTTCTTCGCCTTGCGACTCCGGGTGCAGAGATCCCGGCCCGCCCTTCCAAGAAGAGTGCGTGATACGAAAAGGCTTCGTATATGCGCATCATCTAATATCAATTAGATGCAGGCTCGCAACCTGGCGTAAGCCCTAAATTCAATTAACCCTTAACTATAATGGAACGTCAATGAACATCGAAGAGTTGGAAGAGGCGCTAGAGGATATTCTACCGGCAGGATTTCGAATCGAAACCGATGATCACGGTCAGCTTATTGTCTTTACTGGTCTCGCCCAGGACGATGATGGCGACCTAATTGATTTCGAAGGAGAGGAAGATGAAGACCTGGATGTTGATCCAGATTTCGAACCTCTTGAAGACGAAGAGGACGACGAAGATTAAAACTTAATTGCCGCCCGATATATGCGGTGGCATGAGTACTAATACACCTCCTCCGCCCAATGGCGGCAATAACAATAGCGGCATCGGATACGGAAACTTTATCACCTATACCTTTTCTACAGGTGGTGGTTGGGGCCTTTATCCGACTGCTGTTCCTGCCGCCGAAAAGAAAAAAGATAAAGACGGCTGTGATTGTAAGAAGTGTAAAGAATTCTATCCCTATGCTGAACCAAATCAAGATGATGGAACCCTCATCTGCTATCAATGTAGAATTGGGTGGTAGTCTAAGTTTCCTAGAATCTATTGACGCCGAAGTTGAGGCGTTGGCCAATGATTTGGGCGCAGATATTATTTTCCTTCTCATTGATAAATGGGATGCGGATCTTGAACGAGCAGAACGAGATGGCCGTTTGACGGCTGATACTTTGCTTGGGCATTATATTCGCCTGAAGATTTCTCTTCATCACGTTGCTAGACGGTATGAAAGAGATTATGGTTGGAGTTGTGAACTGAATGATTCAGTTTTACGACAACGAATCGCTGGTCTAAAAAACAAAACAAAAGAAGCTAGGAGAAATTATTATGTCGCAAAACACCGATACGAAGGAGAGCACCGGAGCAACTGTTCTTGTCGAGGTTGCCGATGCATTGGCGGCCTCAGCGCCTGAGGTCCGTACACGACTGGTTAGTGTACGAACGGAGCGTGAGAAGGTTCGTCGAGTGGACCTTTTGGATAAGGCGCTGGCCAAGAGGGACGTCCTTCAGAAGGAAGTGTACGCGGTTCATGCCCCTGCCAAGAAGCAGTTCAAGCTTGTTGATGGTAAGATGACGGAAGTGGAAGCAGTCTATACTCAAGAGGAAGTCAAGAAGTTCGAGGAAGATACCAAGCAGTTCAACAAGAAGTTGAAGGAAGCTACTGAGAAGCTTCAGAAGTTTGACGCCCTTGTTGAGGAAGCGTTTACTGCTCCGACCAATAAGGTTTTCGATAAGCTGGCCAACGCTGTTGGTGGTAAGTCGGAAGATTCTACCGCAGAGTGATCATCAAATTGATTCAAGTGAGCTTCATATTGGGGCCCGCTTGTCTCATTAACATGAGATAACTATTATGGATGCTAATCGTATGACTAAATCCACTAAGACCATGAAGGCTGTGGAATCTAATGTAACTATCACAGAATGCTGTGAGCCCAAGTGTGGGATGACCATTCTGGTAGAGAAGGATGAAGTTGCTCAGGGTCGGAAGACTCGCTGCATGGCGTGTGTCATGCAGTCTAAGATGAGCTTACTGAAGTAAAATGCCTTACGATAAAGGCAAAGAGGTTATGAATCTATTCCGAGCCGAGGTAAAGTACCTTACAGCTTGCGAATGGATCCTCTATGTCGGGGCGGGGTCTGGGGACAATTCACCTCCAGGTGATTTTGATGTAGATGGGCAAGTCAGATGTTGGGCGCATCCTGATTCTCCGAAGGAAATAATCTCTCATCGAAGAGCGCTGGCCCAGCAAAAAGAAAAAGATAATCTCTGATTAAGGAAAAGAATATGCCGACTAATGATGAAGTTGTACAGGCACTAGGTAACTTGTCTGTTCTAGAAATGATTAAACTGACTCGTGAACTGGAAGAGAAGTGGGGCGTCAAGGCTGAGCCTCAAGTTGTTCAGGTTCAGAACCAACAGAATCAACCTCAGGTTGTTGAGAAGGAAGAATGGAATGTTGTTCTTGCTTCTTGCCCCGCAGACAAGAAGATGTCTGTTATCAAGTTGGTTCGTGAGTTGACCCTTCTTGGTTTGAAGGAGTCAAAGGAGCTAGTGGAAGCTGCTCCTAAGATGGTCAAGGAAGGTGTTTCCAAGGCCGATGCGGAAGACCTGAGAGCCAGACTTACAGAAGCTGGCGCTGTAGTGGAGGTGAAGTGATGGATGCAAAGACCTATCAGGAAGTTTATGATACACTTCCTAAGAATACTAATGATGTAGTTGTCTCCGAAAAGAAAATAAAGGAACTACTTGTACGTCTTGCTGCGGCAGAAGCTAAGGTAGAAGCCCTGGAGTTGGTGGTGATTGTAGCGAATGATATTGTCAATGAGTGGCCCTCACTGACCATGCGTAAGCTCGGGGCCATGACCCAGCAGGTTGATACTCTGAAACAGGCTTTGATTGCAGCCAAGTAATTACTTATAAACTGATTTCTAGGCATACTTTGAAATATAAGTATGCCAGAAATCATATTCAAAGTATGCGTTACTTGTAAGATAGAGAAAGAAATTTCTAGTTTTAATAAAAAATCATCTACCAAAGATGGCCTACAAAATGTTTGTATAGATTGCGCTGCTGCTTCCAGCAGAAAGCATTATCAAAATAATAAAGAAAAAGTTAAATTAAAATCTAAAATAAGAAATGCTAAAATGCTAATCTTAGCAAAAAAAATAATCGTTTCTTATTTAAAAGCTGGATGTATAGATTGTGGAGAGAAAGATCCTGTTGTATTAGATTTTGATCATTTTAAAGATAAAAAATACAATATAGCTAATCTGATGAAAAGAAGCGGATCACTTCTAGTATTAGAAGATGAAATCAAAAAATGTGAAGTAAGATGCGCTAATTGTCACAGAAGAAAAACAGCAAAAGATTTTAATTGGTGGAGACTTTATATTGACGCATAATACGATATAACAAAAATATTGGCCTATCGTCCAACGGCAGGACAGCGGACTTTTGCTGGAGCGCTTTAGTGCTCGCTACAAATGAATCCGTGAATCTAGGTTCGAATCCTTGTTGGCCAACCAAATCTCTTTATGCTACCATGGTGGAATGGCAGACACCGGGCGCTTAAAATGCCTTGCCCTAAAAAGCGTGGGGGTTCGAGTCCCTCTGGTAGTACCAATTATGGCCAAAAAGAAGCCAAAGAAATATCGTAATCCATTAGTGATCCCGGCTAAAACCAGAGGGTCGGGCGGACCGATGCGTCCTAAGAAGGACAAACGAAAGAACGGAAAGAATAAGCAGACAGAATATCAGAAAGAAATTGACTAATGCAATACAGTCCTTATCAAGACTACTGGTATGAAAAATTCATCTGGTGGTGTATGATAGGTATGTCTGTTGGTTTACTTATGGGATTAATGTTCGGCTCTATTATACTGGAAAGATAATGTACACTCTTGTTGTTGTTGATATGCAGCCGGGGTTTCGCTCGGCTAAAGGGAAACGTGTACGAGCCAATTGCCTTCGGGAGATCCGGAAAGCAGTTGAAGTTAATGCGCATGTAATCTTTTTAGAGTTTGCTGGCTATGAAGCCACTTTCTCGGACCTTACTAAGGAGCTACCTCCCAACGCAGTCTTCCTAGAGAAGAGTGATGACGATGGCTCTATTCAGGTGGAAAAAGAAGTTAGGCTAAATAAACGGCCGACCACCTTTAAAGTCTGTGGGATCAATACCGATTGCTGCGTTGCGGCAACCGTTCGGGGCTTGACAGCTCGTTTCCCCATGTCTAAGATTGATGTATTAGCTGACGCTTGCGATTCCGATTGGTACCATCTTAATGGTCTTGCGGAAATGAAGCAACTAAAAGGCAACGTCAACGTAGTCTAAAGGAAAGATCATTATGTCTAATTCTAAATCTAGTTCAAGTGGTGGCCTGGGTATCTGCGGAATCCTTACCATTATCTTCGTAGTTCTCAAGGTGACTGGTACCGGCGCAGTTGCGGCCTGGTCTTGGTGGTGGGTCCTTTCTCCCCTTTGGATTGGAGCCTTGCTTGGTCTTGGGTTCTTGATTCTGTTCCTGGTGTTTGCAGGAATCGTCGCATTTTTTAACAGCAGGTAATAAAATGTTTACAGTCTTCTTTGTTTTGGCTGCACTGAACTTCTTGTTTCTCTTCTCTATTTGGAAGAGAGATGATGCTCTTAACTTCATTCTCAAGATGGGGTTCGGAGGAATGCTAGTTCTTTCTGTCGTTTGTTTACTCATGCATCTTGGATTTCTTCATACATGAACTCTCATCTTAAAAAGCAAATTGGTTTTGGTCTCTTTACTTTTGCCATCTATACTCTTTTAGTTGGGTGGCAAGCAGCCATTATGCTTTTGGTAGGTGTTGGCTTTCATGAGTACTCTCATCTTCTGGCCGCCAAACGTATGGGACTTCCGACCAAGGGATTCTATCTCCTTCCGTTCATTGGGGGAGTGGCACTTGTAAGTGGGAAGTATAAGACATTCGGGCAGCAAGCCTTCGTAGTTCTGGCTGGCCCTGTTGGTGGCGGAGTGTTGGCGCTGGTAACTGCCGGGACTTATTTCCTTACAGGTGTTCCAGCTCTTGCCGCTGCTGCCGCATGGATGTGTTGGTTGAATCTATTCAACCTTCTACCTCTCTCATTTATGGATGGAGGACAGCTCCTTGGAACTATCACATACTCTATCAACAAGACATTTGGTATGGTCATTCGTATTGTGTCTACACTGATTGCCGTAGTGGTTCTTTGGTTCTTCAATCCAATTCTTTCTGGATTAGTCATCTTGTTTGGTGGTTCCGGTGTTATTCTGGAGCTTAGGAACTGGCACTATTATCGTACCGAACGCACTTATATGTGTGATGAAGATTACCTGAACCCTCCGACTCGATTGAGTCGTGGTCAGATGGCACTCACGATTGGTGGATGGGCAGCTACCGCTAGTATTCTATTGCTGGCAAGCTACATCCTTCAACAGGATCCGGCTTCGGCTATCTCAACAATCATTCATCGTTGAGAGTATTGCCGTCGAGAGTTTCTTTCCAGCGCAAGCCTTCTGACAAGCCTGATGAAACTGAGGAAGCATCTTTGCATTCAACGATACAACCGTATAGTTTACAGAACGCTTTTAGTTCTGGACAGCATAGTTGAGTGGAATTATCTCCAATGGATGGATGCATTATTGATTGACTGGGCCCAAGGTAATGGGAGTTGCCATCAAAAGATAAGTTGAATGCGTGACCGAATTCATGTAGCATTATCCTTCTGAATAGGTCACCGTTTACCCCCGGCCTAACAAAAGTGTAGGCAGAGTATTGGCTAGAGGACCAGGAAGTCCAGCCTAGATAACCTGGACCAGGATCTCGAACATAAATCTTTAGAGTATGCGAGGTAATGGTATCTGGTGGATTCTGGCTCATGTCGACAAAAGCCAAACAGTAGGTCAGGGTATGAGCAGTCTTATTAGACCATTCATTTAAAGCCTCTAGAATAGCTATCTTATAATCCTCTGGCAGATTTTCATCTGCTAATACAGTATAATAAGATTGAGGTGATGGGTTTGCTTTTACTACCGTGGGCGGAGGGCACTGATTAACAGGCGCTTCCCGAGAAGCAGGACCACAATTAGTTACGATTAATAAAGTCAGCAGTGCGGATATAGATAGTAAATAACGAAAAATTCTCATAGCCTTACCTTCCCTAATAATACCTGAGAATTAATAGGGCTTGACTATGATTGATTAAATATTACGCTATTATAGATTTATTATAAATTGAATTGAGATTAAAATGGAACGATTTCCTGTTGTTGTGGGCGATGTCCACGGATGTATTGAAGAATTGGATGAGCTTCTAAAGCTGATCCAGTATGACCCTGCTAAGATGCGCCTGATCTTTTTGGGCGATCTCTTGGATCGTGGGCCGGATCCTGTTGGCTGTGTTCGTCGAGTGCGTGAGTTGGGTGCTGAATGCATCATGGGTAACCATGAGGAGAAGCATCTTAGGTGGCACAAGCACGAGAAGAACCGTGAGCTAACGGGTAAAGCAAACCCTATGAAGCCTATGGCTGAAGCAGAAGCTAAGGCTAATACCGCACTGAGTGATCAGGATTGGACTTGGTTGAAGGCATTGCCTGTCAAGCTGGATCTCGGTCATGATTGGTGGGCCGTTCATGCTGGTTGTGAACCTCGTTACACTCTTCATAAGCAGAACTCCTCGCAGATTATGCGAGTGCGTTATGTAGATGAGAAGGGAATTGGCAGGGCTCTTGGACCAAACCTTTCTCAACCAGAAGGTACGGAGTACTGGGATATGCAATGGAAGGGGCCAGAGTCCATTATCTATGGGCACTGTGTTCACGATCTTGTTCATCCTAGAACAACTCATGTTGACCTGAATGTCTCTTGTGTTGGAATTGATACTGGTTGCTGTTTTGGCGGACATCTGACTGCTGCTCTTCTTACGGATGAATATCCTTTGGAAGGTGGAAGTACCGCTAGATACAATCGATTCAGTTGTCAATTCGTTCAGGTTAAGGCCAAGCAGAAGTACTTCGCCGGATACGGAGAAGACTGATGCTAATGAATGATCCACTTATTCCTATTACACAGATCTACTCTAAATCCTGGGAACTCTTTCAGGATGAGAGTAGGTTTGCAAAGGGTTATTATCAGTTCGCAAAGGACGGTTCAAAGTGTGGCTGGAAAGAGGGATACTCTTTCTGTGCCCTGGGGGCCGTCCTTTTCTTTTCCGATGGCTTCTCTCATAGAGCGCAGTGCGCTTTACAACGTGTCTCCGAGCATTTGTTTGGTGAGGTTATTCAGGCCGTGAACGACGGGATCGAAGGCTATGAAAATGTTTTGAGTGCTCTGGAGTTTGCCGCTCATCTTTGGAAAGATCGAGACCCGTCTGATGAAGAGCTAAGTATGTCGGTCAAGCAAATTCTTGAGAGGCGTAATGGGTGACGTTAGCTACTCATTTATGAGAATAATTATCTCTCGACAGATCAAGAAAGAAGTCGATGAGCTTATCAAAGTACGCAAAGCTCAGGTTGAAGCTTTAGATAAAGATGATCCAAAGTACACTGAGAAAGTACTTTCGTTATCCGTCATACTTGGTGATGAATGTAAAAAGATAGCTTTAGATGTTCTCTCTAGATATGAGAAGGAAGTAAAAGCCGATTCCAAATTACAGGAATATAAAAGGGAATTAACTAAAAATGGAGCCTAAATTAAAGCTATCCAGTCATCCGTGCCCCATCTGTCAGAAGATGATGTTTGTTATCGGCAAGAATGATAAGGGAGAGAAGCTTACTTCTTGCGGTCATAAATATAAATTCAAGAAGACTCGTTCGCAAAAAGAAATGGATCGTCGTTATGTTCGGACTCCGGATGGCGGCCTCGAATTAATTAAGGAATAAAACATGTGTATGACAACTGCTCGCGCCTCTCTTATTAATACTCTCATTTATACTGGTGAGGGAATTAGAAACGATAATCTAGTTCATGTTTTGGCCTATCAGAACCAAGCTACTAGTCATCAGGGAGCTAATGCTATGGTCCTCCCTTTCCCCACATCCAAAGAGATGGGGGCAGCGAATGTCATTGATACTCGTGCATTCCCTTTGTTCTTGAGAAACATTTCGGATGCAAGCAAACATCAGACTCTTGGCTTCGATAGTCGTGGTGGTAATATGATGAAGGGACTTTCACGAGGAATGGCCCAAGTCTTTGAGTCCGGTTCTTATACCGTCGTTCTCGCTGAGGATGTTTCTCAGATTCCGGAAGCCCTCAACCGAGTGGCGGATCATAAGCGCCCTGTCATCACTGAGGAATTTCTAGCAGGCTTCGGCGTCCTGTACCCCAATCAACCCATTGCGGTCTGTTGTTTTGATGGTACTATTAAGGCCGAGCCCCTTCTTTGGTGGTATGCTCCGAAGAGTGAGGACCATCTCTTCGTCCCTACTATGGATGCTCATGATGGTAAGGCTCCCCGTCTAACTGACGTTGTGAGTACAGATCACATTATCTCTGTCGGTTCGGCAGATGACAGTCGAGTGGGCCATCAGTATCAGGTTAGATACAGGAATACTATTCCTGAGGACGTAATAAGCTTGCTTCCCAAGCATGTTTATGGAACCAAGATGGGTTCGACATACAAGAATGGAGATATGTTTATTGCTTCTAATAATCTATCTGCTGGTAGTATGAACTACAAGGATGCGCCCAAAGCGTATCGAGGAGTTTCATTTGCAGAGTCTGTTATTGCCGGCTCTAAGTTTGAGATGCTTGGTTGGGGATGAAAGATACTTGGTACGACATTTGTTTACACCTTGACTTTCAAGGCACTAAAACTTATGTTGTATCAACATGCTCCTGTAGTCTAGCGGAATAGGCGACCGCCTTCTAAGCGGTACTACGTAGGTTCGATTCCTACCAGGAGTACAAGGTAAAAGGAAAACAAATGAGCGATCACGATCCTAATGGCAATGATGACTTTCGTAATAAGAGAGTTAATTTTGGTCAACCAAAATATGATCTATCAGCAACTCAGCCTATGAGAAAGAATACCATGATGTATTCTATGGTGGATGCCGAGGAGGCCAAGAGACGTCACGGCGGCTCTTCCCAAGTTAGTGGAACCGCCCCCACTGAGGAGATGCCTGCTCTTGAAGAGCTTCATATCACTACCGTCAAGATGATTGTCTCTCAAATTATTGAGAACGATATTCGAGCTTGGACTTCTCTTCCAGCTTCTATGAAGGACCTATTGTTAGCTCAGCCTGAGCTTTTTACTTTGGTTCCCGACGTAACTTATTCTAATGATATTCCTTGCCTTCATTATGAAGGAATTGAAATGAAATGGAACGGTCAAGATAGTTGGCTAGTTGTAGGAATTAAAAGGTCATAATGCCATTCCATTTTTGTATGGATGAAGTGTTAATGATTATGGCGATGATTCCATTCATTGGAATCTTTTTTCGCAAGTGTCATGCTTGGTGGCATAGCAAATTCAATCATCAATGTCATCATGTTACGAGATGCGAGGACACTCACGTTGTCCATGTCCACAAAAAAATCCCTAGGTATATTACTAAAGAAGATATGGACGCTCGGCGTGAAGAGCTTCTAAAGTACAATTTTGGTGACGGGGAAGATCATGACCACAAAGAAGAAGTATAGTCCATTCGAACGGTACTATTGTATCCTTGATACTAACAACAATTTATATTGGGTAAAGAATATCCGTCACGGGTATAACTATCAGAACGAGTCTGTGTTCGAGGCAAGGTTCTCGGATAAGGCTGCTGATTCGCCCGCTCTTCTTACTTTGCAAGAGGCCGAAGAAGTTCTGGAAAGATTCAAATCTCCCCATATTGTGGGTGGTTACTGGAAAGAAGCAGACACAAGTTCCCTTCAGATAGAGCGTCGACCCGAGATTCTTACGGATAAAGATTTAGAATTACTAAAATAAAATGAGTAAAATTCCTGAAGAAGTTATCGCTGAGTGGGCATCTAAGAAGAAGTATATTCAAGATAGACTTAATAGAATTAAAAAGAGACTGAAGAAATACCAGAAACAAGAAAAGCACTTTGAACTCAGAATGAGGTTGGTAAAAGACTATGAGAGCAAACGCAAAAGTAAAGAGCCTGATGGAGAAGTACCCCCTCCTGTTCAAGGATGAGGGACCGCGCTCGGGCTTTTCCATTGGTGAAGGGTGGATGCCACTTGTAACTAATCTTTGTTCTATTCTACACAATCATCTTGAGCATTCTGTCCCTGAAGAGATTCGTGGGGAAATGTATGTGGCTCAGGTCAAAGAGAAGTTTGGTGGCCTTAGATTCTATATGAATCAGGAAACTCCCTATATGAGCGGAGCTATCGCACTAGCCGAGTCTATGTCTTATAAAGTGTGTGAAACCTGTGGGTTACTGGGTAGTGTCCGAAGCGGAGGATATGTTCGAACGCTTTGTGATACTCATGTGGCCGAAGAAGAAGCTAAACGCAAGGAGAGGCAACGATGAGTGACAAAGACTATTCTTTAGATAATATCTTTAGTGCCGGTGCAGCATGGCCCTCTATTGAGGCGAATGCTTTGTTTATGCCACGAATCTTACAAAGATTTTTGTCAGACATTGACAATCAGAAGCTTCAATATAAATACGTGACTGGTACTCTAGTCAAGAGTCTTGATGAAATCAAAGCTCGTATTGAAGAGATGGGTGGGCGTTGTGTCGTTCAGAAGTTCGAAACAGATTTTATGTTCGTCTGGAAAGATTCTTATGTTGATTTAGACTTCAATAAGAAAACTAATTCAATAACATTCGCCAGCTATTTCTTAGACCCTAAGGTCGGCGACCTGATTGATGATCTTGAAAAGAACTATATTACCAAGATTAAAAAGAATTTAATCTTCTCTATCATTCAGACCTCTGCCGGACTGGAAGCTAGAAGTTTGGGCGATGGTTCCTCACCGCTTATTACAGATAATTACAATCCAGAAGTCCTAGAGGATATCAATTTTGTTATTGATTCTTTTAAGAAGACTCCGCCCCTGGGACGTATCTGTATCCTGAGTGGCGAACCAGGTACTGGTAAGACTCATCTTATTCGCAGCGTTCTTATGCAGCTAGACTGTGTATTTCTGATTATTCCAGCGAATCTAATTGATTCAATGGATAAACCAAACTTCATGCCCCTTCTACTGGCTATCAAAGACCAGCACGAAAAGCCAATCATCATGGTCATTGAAGATGGTGACACCTGTTTAGTTCCTCGTAAAGCAGATAACATCTCTGCTATTACTTCATTGCTTAATCTAAGCGATGGCATTCTAGGATCTATTATGGATATTCGAATGATCATTTCTACCAATGCTCATATTAAAGATATTGATGCGGCTATTGAACGCCCCGGACGTATCTGTAAAAAGATTCATGTCGGTCCTTTGGATTATGATCGTGCCAACAAGCGCTATCGTCAACTGATGAGCGATGAGACAGTTAATCTAGAATATCATAAGTACTATACTATTGCAGAAGTCTATGATAAGTTTAATAATAAAGATGCAGTTATTACTGTTACTCCTCCTATGAAGAGAGTAATTGGGTTTTCCTCTCGGTCTTATGACGAGAATGTGGTAATGAATAAGAAACAATAATGGATTCAAAAGGAATGTGGGAGATTCTAGTTCCTACAGAACGAAGACTTGAGCCCGGTAAGTATTACCGAACACGATATCATCGTGTCTGGGATGAAAAGGTTAGGGCTATTACTGGAGGTTTAACCGTAATGGCACCAGCTAAAGGTCAGTGGATCAATCCAGCTACTGGAGATCTATTCAAAGAGAGAATGATTCCAGTTAGAATCATCGCCACTAAAGAAGAAATTAATAAGATTGTTGACCTGACACTTGAATACTACGACCAGCTTGCCGTTCTCTGTTACAAGATTAGTGATGAAGTTATATTGAGATTCAAATGAGCTTTCTAGCAAAAATTATTCGTAAACTTTTTCTGGTAAAAGAAATTGTTTCCAGGTTCGGTCAGGTTCATTTTAGACGTTATCGTCTATTGCAAACGCCTTGGTTTGCGGTATATGTTCATCAGATTTGTAAGTCTGACGAAGATCTTGACCCACACGATCATCCCTGGAACTTCTCCTCAGTTATCCTGGAAGGATCCTACGAAGAGTCGGCATGGTATCCACCGAACTTCGATAAGATTCAACATCATACATACTACACTGGTGATGTGATTGAGCATAAAGCAGATGATGCTCATAAGATTAGACTTAAGAGTACCGAGGTCTGGACACTAGTGTTCACTTCAGGTCGTGATAGGCCGTGGGGCTATCAAACTAAAGCCGGCTGGATTGGTCATGAAGAGTATCGCCAGTTAAAGAATGAAGGAAAGTTACGATGATTAGTTTAGTTACATTTGTTTGGAGTATTCTCAATACAGTTCTTCGTGGATTTCTGGTCAAGACGTTCTGGGTATGGTTTGTCCTGAGTCAGTTTCCATCTCTACCACACATTAATATTTATGCGGCTATTGGATTCAGTCTTGTTGTTGGCGCTCTAGCACCACTGAGGAGTCCTTCGGCAACAGACATTGTTAACTTCGGCGATCAAGATAAAGAAGAGAGAAAGCTTGTTGGGTTGTTTACTCAGCTTGGATTCACTCTCGGCTTCTTTTTGAGCTGGGGCATGGGTTGGGTTGTTCACCATTTCATATGAACCCATACGGATATTGATATATAGATTTAGAGTAGAATTACAACTAGCAGCGGCATTTCCCCTCCTTTCTGCCAAAGCTTTTATTGCCTGTAATTCTACTCTAATGGGCGTGTGGCGGAATGGCAGACGCAGTTGATTCAAAACCAACCGGGTAACACCGTAGGGGTTCAAGTCCCCTCTAGCCCACCAATTTAATTGTAAAAAACATTATGATGGCCCTTGCGTACTGAGCGGGGCCGTCTTACTTTCAGGAAGTCATGGAAAAGAAAGTTCTCGCCAAGATTCAAGATGTCTTCTATGGGGTCGAAGACCATGGTGTTTTCACCTGTTATATTCGACTCAGTATGAATGGCGTAACGCAGTCTTTCGGCGGCCTGTTTCTTGATAAAGAAAAGAAAGGGCCCGATTATTATCGAAGCCTTTGCAGTCTCTTTGCTGTTCGGGAATTGAAAGAGCTTGTTGGTAAACAATGCTTTGCTCTTTATTGTTTTGGAAACAATAATGAAACGATTGAAGGTCTTGAAACTATGGGCGGGTTTCGTTTTACTTTAACGAAGTTCTCTCGTAAGTATTACAAAGATGTAAAATCTCCGTTAGAGAAACGTGAAGAACATCTTAGGAATGAAATTGTACAACTACAGGAACGTATCAAAAGTAATCGCAGCACATTAAAGAACCTAAAGAAAACCTACACAGATTGGGAAAAGAAATGAAACTTTCATTGATTGCAGTTTGTATGTTGGCGGTTGTCGGGTGTGCCTCGGGCGAAGTTGATCCGGTTGAGGATCCTCCTGTTGTTGTGGTTGCTCCTAAGATTCCGAAGCCAACTGCCCCGGCTGCCCCGGCTGTTCCAGTTGAGGAAGATACGGATGCAGCCCCACCAATCAAGTGTGTGATTAATGATTACTGGGTTGGTGATTGTCATGTTCTTAAGATCTATTGTGAGGGCAAACCCGTTCAAGTTGAAGTGTATTGTGGACCAGGGCGCAAGCTGTGGCCTTGGGAGATCATCCCGGATCCTCCGTACGATCACCAGCCAGGCAATTGATAACATATAGCTATGTCAGACATTCTTCTTGCTAAACCAGTACTGCCTCCCGATTGGATAGACGTTTCAGTCGGTGAGCCGCATATCGTTAGGGATACCTTATTAAAAGTATTTGATATGTCTGTTTGGGATCTACCCCAAGTAGATCATATGTATGAGTATCCTTCCCCTATCGGATATGCACCTTTAGTAAAGCTTCTAGAAGATAAACATCAAGCTCCAGTCATCATTACTAATGGTGCTAAGCAGGGACTTGGTGCCGTTTTTTATGCTCTTGAAAAAATGGATAAAAGATACATATGCATGAAGACACCTTATTGGTGCTTGATTCCTCCTCTTGCCAAGATGCATGCTCTTGAACCAACCTTTGGTGAGCCTAACGTTGAATCAGAAGATCCTTATCTGCTCTTAGCTCCCAATAATCCTGACGGTCAAGTAGCTACTGCCCAGGAATTAAAGGACTTGTCTGCTACCTATAAAGCGGCCAACGTTCCTTTCATTCATGATGCGGCCTATTATACTCGTAGCTACATGCCTAATGGTCATACCCTTCCCGCTATCGGGGACGTTCAAATATATTCTATAAGTAAGATGTTAGGTCTTTCGGGCCTCAGGATAGGTTACGTGGTCTGTCCTAATGTAGAATATTATAAATTGATTCAGCAGTATATGGAAGCCATGACTGTGGGAGTCTCGATTGTATCTCAAATGGTAACTGAACATATCCTACATAGGATGCACGGCTACCCTACTTTGACTGAGGCTTTTGAGAACCAGGTCGCCCTAGCATTAGATAATTCTAAAAAATTAATGAAGCAGGTTGACCCTGAAATTCTAGAGATTCCAGAGAACATTGAACAGACGGCTGGAATGTTTGGTTGGTTCAAGGCTGGTCCTAAAGCTGATTTCACTAAATCAAAAGTTAATGTGATTGACGGAACCTTGTTCGGCGCCCCTGGTATGGTTAGAATGAACCTGGCATTTCCATCTGATAAGATTGAAGAAATTGTAAAGCGATTAAATTCGGTGAAGTAACCTCGACTTAAGAAGTGAGTAATGCATCGTGTTCCATATGAAATTGTTGTGATGGAAGCTGACCGCCTTATCATAAAGATGGCCACTTCTACTACTTGGGAACGAGCAGATTATTACTGGGACGTTTACATTAGTTATATTGAAGCTTGCGGTTGGACCGATCAAGAGTTTGATCAGGAAACAATTCGACGAGTCGATGCGGCTTGGCGGAAGAATTGGAATTAAAAATGTTTGATAAGAAAGTTGCTTGCGGAGAATTCGTCAAACGTCAGACGCCCGAGTCTGGTTACTCTCATTTTGAGGGAACGTGGGAGGCCTTAGAAGAGTTAGTTGCCAAAACCATGGAAGATCCTTTTAGGGTAACGCAAGGTTACAAAGATGGGGTTATCCTTGTTGAACTAATTTCTTACGGTTTCCTTTCTGCCATTGTCAAGCTGGATGAGAATACTAAGCTTACTTCTAATTACGCACCTCGTAGGTTGGGCGAGGCGCCGTTCATTCGAGTGTCAGCTAAAGCAAAGAAGCAGCCTGCTAAGTATGCTCAGGTAGTTCTTTATCGTCATGATGTTCTTGCAGAGAACAATGAGCGAGAGACGGATGCTGAGTGGGAGATTGTCTGCATCAAAGCGCGAGTTACTGAGGAAGAGGAGCCAATGGATCCTTATACTATGGCTCGTAATTTTTTACATTTGAAGGGCGGTACCAAAGGAGACTTCACGGCAGAACAGTTTGCCCAATCAATTCTCTATTGGAACAACCACTGTATGACTACTGGTAAGCCCAAGTGGTATAAGGGGGTTGCTGAGTTCCTTAGGCAATTGCGTCAGGATGTTCAAGCTGCCGGACTCCGTATGTGGGAAAACCTTCCGAGTATAAGGTGAAACGATGGGTGACGGTGAAAAACTTCCGGAAGCCGAGCGACCTTCGATAGCTTCTATATCTAAAAGATTAGATGATAGGATATCTCGAAAAATTCAGAATATTTTTGTTCAAGATATTCAAAATGATTGTACCTGTAAAACAGAGACTTATGACTCTTGTTTTGATCAGCACGTCATATATCTTTCGGAGGGCGATGCTCAATCTAGTCGAGGCGCCCGAATACCACTTCCAATGCTGAATGATCTTTCAGAAAAGGATATCTGTAGTTTGTTAGAAGTTGCCTGCAAAGTTGCTGGTAATGAATGGGGAGATTTACATTTTAGTAAAATGATATATAATCCTTTCAATGATAGGAAGAAGATGTATATGGCATTTGAAAAGTATGTTCACCCGATTCATATCAATAGATCTGGAGAAATCTATGATTGGATTCCAATGGATTTTGTTCCTCTAGATTGTGTCTATCTAATTCCAGAGCCAGAATTCTTTGGAGTTATTTCCGTTAATATAGATAAGTTTGGGGCCTTTTGTTTTGCCCATAATATTATCAAAATAGATTTAAACCAGGAGTAAGTCATGGCTGATGTACAAGTTTGGCGTGAGGGAGCGTCAGGGGAACCAAAGTTCCCAGATAATTTTGAAGTTGCCAAGAAGGCAGTCCTTCAGGTTACCGATATCAAAACGAATAAAAACAAGTATTATGCCGTAGAACTTCATTCTGCTAAGAGTAAGTTTCGAGTCTTTACTCACTATGGCCGCACGGATGATCTGAATACCAATCCGAATGCTGGTGCTCGTGAGTCCCGTTACTTCGATTCTCTTCCTGAAGCTCAGGGAATGTATGATAAGATCTTTCGAGAGAAGACTTCAGCTAAGAAAGGTTACAAGGAAGTTAGCCTTGCTTCTGCCAGGATTGGCTCCTCTAAATCCGTAGGTAAGAGCAGCGGAGAGATTGACGCCAAGACTCTCAAGAAGCTAGCCGATAAAGAACCTCCGTCAAAGAAGGTACCCCCTACCATCACCCTTCATAAGGATGTTCAGGACATCGTTAGCTATCTGTATAGCGAGGCCACCAACGCCCTTACCACTACCGTTAATGCTATCATTACCGCCAATGGTATCGAGACGCCGCTTGGTGTCTTGACCATCGGCCAGATTGATAAGGGACAAGAAGTTCTAGACCAATTGACTGAAGCCTTCGAGAAAAAGAAGAAGAGCCAAGATGTCCTAATGCAATTGAGCGGGGATTTCTATACTGTTATCCCTCATCGTTTCGGTCGCTCCCGAGAGCAGGCTCAGCTTGCCGTCATCGATAGTATTCATAAGCTCAGTGAGAAGCAGGATACCCTGCAACTTATGCGAGATATGTTGAATGTTAACGGCAAGACAAACGTTCTTGTTAATCCGGAAATCGAATCCAAGTACAAAGCCCTCAACTGTGAAATTGATTTAGCGGATGTTTCTCTATATAAGGAAATGAAGGATTACTTTGAGAAGTCTGTCGTCAAAGGTGGAGCCAAGGTCAAGGTAAAAAACCTGTGGAAGATTAAGCGTTCTGATGAGCACGATCATTTCACTAAGACCATTAAGAATCATAAATTATTATTCCATGGATCGGCCGCTAAAAACTGGGTAGGAATCTTATCCCGAGGCTTGCTCCTCCCGAAGATCGTAGTTACGCTTGGTGTTCACCGCACCGACGCAGGCTGGTTAGGGAGCGGAATCTACTTTGGTGATGCTGCTTGTACCTCTGCGGCTTACGCTCACCCTGGGAAGAAAGGCTCTCGATTTATTGCTGTCGCTAATGTGGCGATGGGTAAGATGAAGGAATACCGTAAGATTACATACGGTCTCAAAGAACCTCCTACTGGTTACGATAGTTGCCACGGCGTTAGAGGCTCGGAGTTTTCCGATAACGAATACGTTATCTACCAACACAATCAGCAGCGACTAGAGTATCTAGTTGAATGCACTTACGGATACTGAAATGATTATTGATTGTCACACTCACCTTGGACGTAATGAACATATCAAAGCTACGGCTGATGAGTTGCTTCGCTCTATGGATAAGGCTGGAATTGACAAGGCCCTCGTCTTTGCGGGTGAGCTGAATGACGCTCCTAATGAGTGGATGTTAGAGCAGATTAAGCCACACAAGGATCGTCTGTATGGCGTGATGGCTTATGAGCACAATCACTTTCGCTACGTTGACTTCGAGGCAATGGCCAAAGAGAACAACGTAGTTGGTATCAAGTTCTATACTGGATATGATCACTACTATCCTTTGGATCTCTATGAGAATACGGGCGAGAAACCTGTTAGTAGTTATTATTACAATCCACTTCAGATTTGTTCTGATCTTCAGATCCCTGCAATTTTCCATTGTGGAGATTGTTTGAATACGGTTAAGAAAGCTAAACTGAAGTATGCTCATCCACTTAACATAGATGAACCGGCTGTTGATTACGATGATGTCAAATTCGTTATCGCTCATATGGCTTATCCTTTTCAGCGAGAAGCTGCTGAAGTCTGCTATAAGAATGATAACGTTTACTCTGATATCTCTGGGTTCGTTTATGGTGACTTTCGTAAAGGTGGTCCGAACGATGATGCTAAGAAATTCAAAAAAGTTCTTAGTGAGTTCCTAGATATCTCGTCTGGAGATAAACTTCTATTCGGGACCGATTGGCCGATTTCTAATCAAAATTCTTATCTTAAAACTTTGCGAGAAGAAATTGGAATGGGATTGACTCCTGAGTTTCTTTCGGATAACGTAAAGAAAGTTTTTAAACTGTAATAGGCTATGCGAGAAAAAATTAGAACTAAGCCTGAGCTTGCGGTCAAGACGGAAACTGATTACCGTCTGTGGGAGCGTAACGTTGCGCCTCATTTCAAAGAAAAGACCGATGAGGAAATCAAAGCGGAATTAGCTGCTACTGCACATCCTTTTGCCGTTTGCTTTGAGCACTGGCAAGGAGATTTCAATATGGGCTCCGGCATTCGTAATGCTAATGCTTTCAATGCCAAGGAAGTTTTCTATCTTGGGGATAGGAAGTGGGACAGGCGTTCTGCGGTCGGTGTTTATAACTATACGAATGTTCAGTGGCTTCCGACCATTGAAGAATTCATTAAACTTCAGGAGAAATATGTTATTGTGGGGATTGATAATGTTCCTGGGTCTGTTTCCCTTTCTACATATCGTTGGCAGCCGAACACTCTAATGGTCTTTGGAGAAGAGGGCGTTGGGCTTTCTAAGCCGATGCAGGCTTTCTGTCGAGATATCGTAGAAATTGAGATGTATGGAAGTGTTAGGTCCCTTAATTGTGGAGTAGCTTCTGGTATTTTGATGCACGATTATATTCGCCAATTGAAACAAAATGTTTAAGTTTCTAAAACATCTTCTTGATCCTAGACGCTATAATAGCTGGGAGGACTTCATGTCCTCGGTTAACTTTTATAGATTCAATCCACATTCTATTCCACCCGTATCTAAATTGCTGTGCCGAATGGGACGCCATGATTATGAAGCCTATCGTTTCATTAAGGCTAAGAACCAGGTCATTCTAGAGTGTTTTTATTGTGGTCGTGAAAAGGGAAGCACGATTCGTTCATAGCAAAAAGCATGCCGTTAATTTGAAAAATTAACGGCTATTGACCACTCCGGGGACATGCTTATATTCTGATATATAAAAGACGCAAGCAGAATAGCTCTCTGCTAATGAGATGGAAACTCATGAATACTGGAGTCGCTACCAGAAAGCCAACCCTGCTTGGGATTCCTGCCAAGGAAATAAGTTCGCTACCAAAGGATAACGATTGCTTTAGAAAACAGCTTTATGAAGTTAGAAATTCTTTTCTCTATAAGTAAAGCAACCCTACTATTCAAAAAGCGGTAATCTCAGATAACAACACAGATAGCAGATCTTCGGATTAGCTATTGCCGAAACGAGATTAACTACCGCATCCTGCTAACTTGATTCAATCATTATGATATTCCCCATTACAATTAAAGTCTACCCTCTGTTTGGAGGTTGGCGGGCAGAGTGTATGCACTGTGGCACCTATGGTAATTGTGAGCGGGGTAAGACCAAGAAGTCCTTGGTTGCAGAGGCGCTAGATAATCTAGCCAAAAATCAAAATACCTTTCGCGAAGAAAGCGATGAGTGCTCCCATTGCTATGGGAACTACAAGCCTCGCGTTAGTTGTTACATGGATTTTAGCAGTTTATCTAAACTAGAATGCTCATATACTCCAGAGGGTGATGAAGTTTTTCCAGCTATTCTTATAGACTATAAGTATAGGATAAGTTTGGAGAACGCTAAAATAGATTATAATTGGAGCGCATACTCCTTTGTGAATAGGAAAGAGCAATGAAGCAAGCTGGCATTATGCTCATCATTAAAGATGGGCTTATTCTTTCTATCTCTCGTAGGTACGACAAAACTATCTTTGGTCTTCCAGGCGGTAAGCTCAGTCCTGAGCCGCCCGATAATGATCGAGATACTAAAGATGCAGCCATTCGTGAAACCCGAGAAGAAACTTCGGTTGAAGTAAAAGATGCTGTTTTTATCTATGAACGAGTTGAACTTGGTGGCGGTCCTAATCCCGTCGATTATTATTCTCGATGTTATTATGCAACTGATTGGAATGGCACTCCACAAAATTCAGAAGAAGGTGAAGTCAAGTGGTTGACAGCAGAGGAACTAACCTCTACTATGGCAGCGTTCGGCGATTACAATCGCAAGACACTTGATGTGTTCAAATCAATGTTTCCAGATGTTTACCTAAAAGGAGAATGAAAATGCGTAGAGGATTCCCAGTCACTAAGGTTATGCAGTCAGAGCGTCGTAAGCGTGCGGAAGATCGCAATGCCGAATATGAGAAGCTAACCCCTCAACAGAAGCTTGCTAAGCTTCCTGCTGAGCCACATGCCGCCAAACAGCGCGCAAAGCTCCTCAAGAAAATTGAGGGGGCAAAGGCCAAGGCTCCGCTTGAGGAGGCTGTCAAGACCTCTGAAACTGAGCCTTCAACTTCTCATGAAGTTGTTAAGGTTCGCCTCAAGAATAAGTATAATAAGAAGGGTGATTCTCAATGAATATTCGTAGCGTTATGTTCGTGTTTGTCCTGGCTACTTCCACGGTAGCTATGACTGGTTGTAATCTGGCTGATAAGGGTATCGCCAAATATGATACTCTGGTCGACAAGGATGAGGTTTGTAATCGTATGTGGGCAGATTATGAGTCGAACCTTCAGCGTCGAGCTGACATGATTCCTCAGTTGGTTTCCGTAGTGAAGGGTGGCGCTCAGCATGAAGAGAAGACTCTTACTGCTGTTATTCAGGCCCGAGCTGAGGCTAGCAAGATCGTTCTTAATCCTCAGGCAGGTGACTTTGAGGATGCAAAGAAGTTTGCTGAATTCCAGGCAACTCAGACCAAGGTTCATACTGCACTGCAACAATTGCAGGAGAACTATCCTAACCTTCAAGCCGTCAAGGGTTATCATGACCTTCAGGTTCAGATTGAGGGAACGGAGAACCGTTTGCTTCGGGCACGCGAGCAGTACAACAAGGCAGTTGCTGATTTCAATCAGGAGCTTCGTCATGTCAGCGGAAAGATCATCAACCCGGTGACTGGTCACGAATTCAAACCCCGCGTTTACTTCTCTGCTGATGCGGATGCCAAGCAAGCTCCGAAGATCGATTTCAGTAAGTAATGCCTATCTGGGGAATTGTAGGGCTAGTAATCCTTGGGATTATTCTATTCCTTATCGCTTGTCGCATCGGTATTGTAGGCTTCTTCTTTGAAGTCTTAGGTACCATTCTTGGTGGTAGCTCTGGTAGCTCTAGTAGTTCGGGCGGGTCAGGTTTTGGTGGAGGAAGCTCCGGTGGTGGCGGCTCCTCCGATGATTGGTGATTAAGAAAGGATAATTAATGTTTACTCTATTTATTGTGGCAGTGCTTCTTATGGCACTGGTTGTTTTTGTTTTATACGTTGTTCGTAGGTCTAACGTGGGCAGTTACTACGACAGTGATGATACATATACTCCTCCGTCTCAGACTACGTATACGCCTCCTCCCCCAACGTATACTCCGCCAACATATTCTACATATGTAGCACCTGCTGCGAGTCACACTCGTAGTCATAAGAAGAGTCATTCATCTTCTAGTTCTTCTTCTGATAGCGGAAGCAGTAGCTGGAGTTCAGGCTCTTCTAGCCCCTCTTCTTCTGATAGTGGAAGCGGATTCGGTGGTGGTGATTCTGGTGGTGGAGGCTCTTCAGGAGATTGGTGATGAGTAAAACTGTATTTACTGTAACAGCTACTGTTACCAAAACCAAATCTCATTCTATGGACAAGTTTGAAGTAGTTGTTGAAGGTTCTGGTTTCAGTGGTACGTCTGAAGGTTATGGCTTGGGAACAGCATTTGAAGGTGCTTATCAAGATTTAATGATGAAAGTGTCAGAAGCTATTTTTAAAGAAGATAGGTAAGTGCAGAGCAGTTAAATCCGCGCGTTTTAAGGGGCCTTTTAGGTTCTTGGAAATGCGCTTTTTTATTGTCAGCCGCTTGACGACGGGCCTTGCCCGCCCCATACTTCAATTGCGGTCAAAACAGATCGTTCAACCATTAACTTCACTCAATTAACTTTAGGTTCAATCAAAATGGATGGCGCAATCTACGTTAGTGACTCTGGTAATGCTAAGATCATGGGCTCCCATAAGGTGGATGCAACCTACGTCTCAATCAAAGCCTCCTGTCCTAAGGACTGTCCTTTGATGGGTGAAGGTTGCTACGCTCAGTTGGGGATGGTGGGTATTCATACTGTGCGCCTTGACGCTGAAGCTAAGGGATTCACCGCGCTTCAGGCAGCTCGTTCTGAAGCCAAGTCAATTGACGACTCCTACAAAGGAGGTGCGGTTCCTGCTGGTCGTGCAATGCGATTGCATGTGGCAGGTGACTCTCGTACTTTGGCTGGTACTAGACTAATCAATAATGCTGTTGGCCGTTGGCAGAAGCGCGGTGGCAGAGATTGCTGGTCTTATACTCATGCTTGGAAGAATGTTCCTCGTGAAGAGTGGAACAATGTTTCAATGCTGGCTTCTGTTTCTAATGTGACGGAAGCAAAAGAAGCTATGGAACAGGGGTATGCTCCGGCCATTGTGGTTCCCGAGCACCCTTCTGATAAGGCCTACAAGCTTGGTAATTCAGATATCAAATGGATCCCTTGCCCGGCTCAGACTAGGGAAGTTGGTTGTTCTGACTGTCGACTTTGTTTCAATGCAGATCGATTGCAGGAAAACGGATTCGGAATTGCTTTCGCAGCCCACGGCGTTAAGAAGAGCGCATTGAAACGACATCTTACGGTTGTACAATGAATATCAAAAACTCTCATTGCTCTTATTGTGGCGGCAGGTTTACTGAGCAAAAGCTTTGGCCCCGCAGATGTTTCATTTGCTATAATGATAGTTGGAGTAATCCACTTCCTGTTGTCGTAGTTCTATTGAAAATTGAAAAGGTCGTTTCTGATTTCCCTGGAGGAAAAACAGTAACAGGTATTCTTATTCAGCGCCGAGGTATTGAGCCCAAGAAGGGTGAATGGGCTTTGACGGGTGGATATATTGACCAGGGCGAGAACTGGCAACAGGCTGCGGTTCGTGAGGTTTATGAAGAGCTTGGCCTTAAGACTAAAGAAGATAGTTACGATCTATATGGCGTAACTAGTTCTACAGATAATAAGAACATTCTTATCTTCTGTTCTAATAGAAGTCCTTACGATTGGAATGGGTATGATGATCCAGGGCTGAAAGATTACTTCCATTCAACTACTTTCATTCCTAATGAAGAAGTTCTGGAAGTGGATGTGATGTGGGAGCCAAGGGAACTAGCCTTCCCCGCCCATAATGAAATGGCTAATAAGTTTATCAAGGAACGTAACAAATGAGTAGCTATGATGAAGAAGTCCTAAGTCATAAAACGGGACGTATTGCGATTCTATCTATCTTGGTTTTTTTGCTAGGGTTCTTATTCTTCTTGTTTAAGATTGAGGCATGCAAGTCTTCTCCTGCTAATTGCAAAGATGAATTCTTTGAGATGGGGGACCGTTATCAAAACAATCATACCTGTGCGGCCGGAGCGGTTGTCGAGATAGTCAGTAGTCCGCCAGCGCCAAGGGCAGGCATCTTTTGCCGTTGTCCGACTCCCACGCCTCCAGCCCCTGCAAAGTAATCTTATAAATTAACCTCGCTAATTTTTCTAATTCAGCCGTACGGTTGACATGGAATTTCGCAGGGTTATATTCTCAAAAGTTCTGGTGCAAAAGGAATAATTAAAATGATTAAGATTGGTGATCGTCTGGTAGTTCAATTGATGCCGTTCCCTGCGTTTGTGGAACGAATCGAATTTGAGGAGAGTACGGATCGTACCATCCTCTATCTCGATTGGAAGGAGCACGGCAAGAGCCGAGTTTATCTTCATGATGAGAATAGTACGTGGTATAAATACATCGCAAACAACTGATGCATTATCATTCTTGTCCCGAATGCTATGAACATTGGGAGTGTAATTTCGATTGCACTATTGAGCTAGACCTCTCGGATCTTTTTAAGGATCCATTTGACAAATCAGTAAGAGAGTTTGGCTCCCATTGTACTTGTCCGGATTGTGATAAGACAATTGAAGATAATGCTAAGTACCAGACTAAAGAATTCTGGGATGTGTATAACGGCTTTGTAAAGGTAAGAGAGAAAAATGTCTGAGAAACTTAAGCAGGCTGGCGTTAGCATTCATGTAATTGCTACAGGTGGTGGCGCTGGAATTCAGCAGGAACTTTGGAGTGAGCCAGGTAGTTCTGCTTATTTTTCTGGAGCAAGTTTTCCTTATGCTCAAGAAGAGCAAGAAGAACTTCTGGGGTTTATGCCTGAGCACTTTTGTTCAGAAGAGGCGGCTATTGATCTAGCTTCGGCCGCTTACATGAAGGCTTATCGCTTTGGTGGTAAGAAGCCTGTTGGTCTTGGCATTACTGCTTCCGTCGCCTCTACCGAGATTCATCGTGGAGACCATCGAGTCTTTGGATGTGTCATCACCAATGATACAGTGATACTTAATCAGTATACTTTTCAAAAAGCTACTGGAGAATTCGCTCGCACCCAAGACGGATTGGGTTGTGATCTTCTTGGTGAGAACCTTTTGATTGAGGCTCTTCGTCTTGATGAGGCGGCTCCGGTTATTACTACTAAAGAAAAGATTGCTTTTAATACCGAGAAGGTTCGAGAGCGTTTCTTTCAGAGGCCTTTCTTTACTGCCGATGGCCGGCGTCATAAGAAGATGCCACAAGATAATCGTTGGGCAATGATGCCTGGTACTTTCAACCCACCGCACGAAGGTCACTTCGGAGCCGCTGAGAGTTTCCGTCATTCTCAGGGTCGCCATGTAGTCTTTGAGATTGGAACTAATCCACCTCACAAGAAGGTGCCATCTGTTCAGGATCTACTTCAGCGAGCTAAGATGTTGAAAGGGCATGACGTTCTTTTCAGTACTGATATGCCAATGTACATTGAGAAGGCCGTTCAGTTTCATGGTATGCCTTTCATTGTGGGTGCTGATACTATGCTTCGTATTTTGGACCCTAAATGGGGTGTTGATCCTATTCAGGTGCTGAATGACATCTGGGGCTATGGAAATGATTTCTATGTTATCGGCCGTGAAGTAGATGGTAAGTTTGTGACCCGAGATGATATAGTGAACAGCTTGCCGGAAAAGTACCGAGACAAATTCGGTGGAATAATTCTGCCCCTTGAAGGAAGGTGGGATGTAAGTTCAAGTGCGTTAAGAGCTAAGGTTTAATGGGGCGGTGGTGGAATTGGAGTACACGGGCGTACGTAAGGGAAGTGATGATCCCCCAAGCATGCCCATCCCTTTGCTACATCACTAGTTGGGATTGCAAGTTCGACTCTTGCCCGCCCCACCAATGTATAATGTTACACGTCAAAGTCATGATCAGTATGGCTCTATCATCACGATTACTCGTGAAGAAGTGGGAGAGTTTGATACTCCTTTTCGAGCAGTCAATCGTGCAATAAAACTACGACAGGATTGGGTAAAAGAAGGCGTTAGTAAAGTTCGTATTCTGATTGATGGTCAGGTCATGGTTACCAAACGGGCTGAATCATGGGCCATTGCAGAATACAAAGCACTACCTAAGTGCGAGGAATGTGCCAAGATTCTTGGGGAGACAGTCTTTACTCATAAGTATTGTGGTATCAATCTCTTCTGTTCGCAAGTCTGTTCTAATAAAAACTTTGATTATGTCGTCTCCCAATGGGATGAGGAGACGGAATGCGATCTCTAAGGGCCAAAGGTTATATATGATTGTGTATAAAGACTACGTCACTTTTACTATTCTTGGTGAGGAAATTAACCTCATCTCTAGTGAGACTGCCTATGGTCGCAGTACAGTAGCAGAGATTAGTGGAGATTATCATTACCTTGATAATGAACTTCCAACTATTGCCGCCGCAGTATTTGCTTGGCAAGAGCTGAATAATAGAGACCTCAGTAATGAAGAACTGAGTCAGGTAATGCAAGATAATAAATTAATCTCTCAAGCAATATAATTAGGAGAGAATTTCATGGTAGCGAAGAAAAAGACGGCAAAAACATCGGCAAAGAAGCCTGCCGTAAAGGCTTCTAAGGTTGCGGAATCAAAGAAGGAAATGGTGGCCCAGGAACCGGCAAAAACGATTGCCGTTCAAGCAGTCACTGAGTCTGGTGTAGTTACCATGAAATCTGTGGATGATCCTGGTACGGCTACTGAAGGTGATGCGATTACAGTTAAAGCAGTCTACGATAAAGAGACTGGTGTAATTACAATGGTACCAGTAGAATAATATTCGATTAGCTAGATTGTACATCTGGCTTTTCTTTTTGGGATAGTTATGTTAGTATTAAAGTTGTGTCAACAACTCTGCCCCGACAAGATTCCTGTCGTCCCCAACACCAAACTAGGTGACGGAGCAGACGGAGAGGTGTTTGATGTTGAAGGTCAATCTGATATGGTCATCAAGTTTGGTGTACTGTATGATACTGGTGATATCGATATTGATCGGTCATTCAAATATATTAAGCGGGTGCTTGGTTATTTCCAAGCCAATCCGGCGTCCACGTATGCGCGCGTCTATTCTTTCGGATTTATGGGTAAGTTTGAAAGAGATATTACTTGGGCTAAAAAGAAGCAACCTTTCATTCTTTATTACTATACGATGGAAAAATTGTATAAGATTACAGAGGATGAACAAAAAGTATTTCATAGCATTCTTTCGCACGAGGATCGTGGAATTAAGAAGAATTATTCGCCCCTCAAAATTAATGAAATGATTAGTGGCATGGGCACAGGTCTTGACTTTAATTCAGAAAGAGTTACATTTTTCTGTGATAATTTCAAGAATACAGCAGTCTCTCATCTTGATATTCACGTCAGGAATATCATGAAAGATTCCGCTGGTAATTTCAAACTGGTCGACTTTGATCGATCCGAAATGCGGAGATAATAATGTCTAAGAATAGAGATGATGTAAAGGTTAGTTTGGTTCTCTTAAAGAAATTAGTTGACTCTCTCGAATCAACTCTTGATGGGGCCAATGCAATTGCCGAGACCAAGACAGATGATAACGTAAGCGATTACGTTGTTGAGATGTCTAAAGGCACTGGTATTGCTGCTGGTATTGTGGCCGAAGCTTCTTTGTTGGTTGCTGATATTCGTCAGGCAATTAAGCTGAATACTTCGCCTTCCGGTCAGAAGGATGACGGACTTAGCTCTCTTCTGGAGGCCCTCAAGGGTCCTGGCTCCGGATTACCGGGTGCTAATTAAAAAGAATTCTACGGCCTTGCGGTCGTAATGTTGCGTGATTAATTTGGTTTCAATTCCGATTCAACCCGGAAAAACAATGGAGAAAGAATATGTCTAATACTACCCGTAATGATGTGAAGCAGCTCGCCGCCAATATTGAGGCGCTTGCTCGTGATGTCCAGTCCAAGCTGGATACCAATGGTGATTTCCTTGGAGCGGCCAATGAACTTGTTCGCAACAACCTGACCTTCGTATTTACTCTTGGTGAGTTCTACGCACTTCAGACTAGTGGCAAGGCAGTCAAGGCGACTCCGGTTAGCAACCCAAGTGCTACAAGCACCTGGCATAACGTTCGTGATAGTCGCGGCCGTTTCGCTCGCAAAGTCTAATTATGTCTATCCGTAGTAATCTTTCTAGATTGCTGGCGGCTCTCCCGGCAATCCTACTCATGACATTCATGAATGTCTTTATTACCTCTGCGGTTTCTGGAGTCGTAATGATTCAACTAGCGGCAGCAGGTCATAAACATCTAGCATTGGGGGCGGCAATTCTGACTGCCGTAGTTGTATACTCATGGCTAGTATTCAACCATAAGCTCAGGGTTTATATCAAGTCGCAGGAGACTCCGCATGACAACTGAAATTAAAGAATACCGAGAGAGATTAACCGTTGAAAACGATCAATTGTACGATGCAATTGAAATTGCTTTAGACGCATGGGACGCTAAGAATGCTGAAGGCAATCTTCAATTTCCTAGCTTGCTGACCGAACTTACTATTAAGTTCAATTGGGATGAGAAGTCCATGCGAGAGAATGATCCTATTATTAGGAAATACATTCGCAAGCATCCGAAGTGGCATGTGACACGTGGCGCTCATGGCGGCATCATGAGACGTGCTGAATGGGATAAGAAGAATGCTGTTAAGCTTGCCAAAGAACAAGCTAAAGAGCAGATGAAAGCTGAGCTTGAAGCCAAAGAGGCTGCCGCTAAAGCAGCTCCCTCAGCGGAATAGAAAACTGAATATCTTATTAGAATAGCAGATAGCTCACAAGGTTATCTGCTATTTGTTTTCTACTAACTCTAGATCATATAGATCTTAACTCCCCTATGATCCCCTCTTTGGTTTGTCGAGAAAAAGTTCAAGGCCTAGGACTGAGTCAAATAGGTCGGCACTAATCATCTTCAAGATTCAATTCCTAGTTGACTAGGAATAGTTTTAACTTCTTAAAAAACGCTTGGCGTACTCTGGGATCCCTTGACAGCAAGCAAACTCATAAATTGAATGAGAAGGCAGGCAATCCTAATGAAGACTCAGAAGTAAATTGGTATATAGGTCTTGAACGTTTAATAATAATAGGTAGGTATCATGAAAAAGTTTATATTAATGGGAATGTTGGCATTGAGTGTTGTTTCTTGTTCAGCTTGTGGTAAGAAGCTGCCTGAACCTGCGGTAGTTGATGCGGCGCCTCCGGTAGTTGATGCGGGCCCACCTGTTGAGAATCCCTTGACGTTCAAAGGTGAACATTGGGAGTTTACTCTTCCTTCTGAAGGTTGGAAAGGTTTTGGGGAGGAGACCCCGCCTGGTACGGTAGTTCTAATTAATCCATCTCTAATGAATCTAGTTATTCTTGAAGAGAGGGTATTCCCTGGCACTCTTGATGTGCTTGCCCTAAATAATCTTCGTTCTATTAGAAATTCTGGAGCAACTGTGCTTTCTGCCAAGCAAGTTGATGTAAATGGTCATAAATTTGTATTGGTGGAAGCGGTTAAGGATTCCAACAAAGTTTGGATTTGGATGGCTACTACCGGAACTAATGCCATTGGATTCTCATGTGGCGGTTCAGCTACAGCTCCAACTGATCTTTCAGTTGTTTGCTCTGGCATCGCTAACACCCTTAAAATCAAATAATGCCCAACGATAGCTTTCTAGATATTGAGAATATTAACGAAGATAATAAGGATCGCCTCCTTCAAATGAGACGTATCCTGTTTGATACAGTCGTTCGTAATTCCCAGAAAGAAGGCGCTAAGGGTATGTATTTGATTTCATTAGCTATCTTTACAGAGTTTGAAAGATTAACTCGTCACATTACTGAGCCTGAGATTTCGCAGAACTAATGAAGACTTGGATGCAAGAGATGTTGTTTGTGGGCGGCGTATTGCTGGCTGTCAACTACTTCAGAGAAGGCATTAACTCATTGGAATACATTGCTGCTCTGGCAGTTTTCCTATCTTTTGGACACGCTCAAATTGCAAATAGGCTAGCTGAAAAAGAAAGCAAAAGAGAAAACCCCGAAGTAGAATGCTACGAAAAATTATGGTGGTTTTTTATTAGCAAAGAAGTTATTTGGTGTCTTTATTTTTTACTGAGCCATTCTTATTCTGCTCTAGCTGGCGTTGGCATCTTTCTTTGCTACCCAATCTGGCGTCAATTTTATAGAAAGAACATTCGCCCATTATGATTATAGCTCTTGATTATGACGGCACGTACGCTGTTGACCCCGTCTTTTGGAACAAGTTTATTCTCGATGCAGAAGATGCTGGACATAAAGTTATCTGTGTTACAGGTCGAGATGATAGGGAAGACTTTGCTAAGCCGGTACTAGCCAGTATTGGTAAACTATGTCAGGTTATCTTTGCAGGGAGTAAGTGGAAAAGCGATGCGGCCAAAGAGGCAGGCTGGAAAGTCGATGTGTGGATTGACGATATGCCAGGGATGATTTCACCAGTTGATTTAATATGAATAAGCCTTATCGTAGTTTAGATTTCAATAATGAAAGAAAATGGAAATCAACTGCGCTTCTTGATGATGTTCTTCAGGTTGGTAAACATAAAGCTATAGGTTATGTTATTCAGAATAAGTCTTACTCTATTAAAGAGTTTGATATGCAAGCCCTTATGGAGCAATTGAAGGCTGAACATAAGCTAGTGAGACTTGTAAAAAACAACGGCATGATATTAATTTGGGCCGGCGACAGCCAGATGATGACTGTTGTTCTCGATAAACATAAAGCTCTCATTGAGCAAAATGGGTGGCCCACAACTCCCAAAGCTTTTTTCGATAGAATTACGGTGGAGGATATCGATCACTTTAATAATCCAGACATGTATCATGTTGTCTGCGATCTATTTAATAGTTGGTGCCTTCATTGCGAGACGCCAATCCCGAAAAAATTTGTTGATGGTTCCACTAAATATATTAGTGCTAACCCATATGATCCAGATATCAAATAATATATGAGAACATCCTAATGGACAGAATTTTATTGATTGATGGGCACAATCAGATGTGGCGAGCCTGCGTCAAGTTTGGTGCCGTCCAACCTGATGTTCCCGATGAAGTTATCTTTACATTCAACTTCTTTCGCAATCTCCGCCCTTTGATTGAAGATGCCGAGCCCGACAAGATTTTTTTTGTATTAGAAGGTCATCCGCAGTTTCGATATGATTTGTTTGCTGATTATAAAGCCAACCGTATTATTAAGCTAGCGGCTAAGAAGGAGACTAGTGAAACGTTCTTCAAGACTAAAGACATCATTGTTCCATTGATGCAACACTTACCTATTACGACATGTAGGGCGGGCAACTACGAGGCTGATGACGTAATTGCAACTCTTTGCGAGAACATGCGCGATGAGGACTTGACAGTCCTGAGTAACGACTCAGATTACATTCAGTTACTTCAGCGAGGTTATCCTCACATTCAAATCTATAATCCCATCAAGAAGGCTTGTATGGAAGCTCCGACCTATCCTTATGTAGCTTGGAAGTGTTTAGCCGGGGATAAGTCAGATAATATCCCTTCGCTTCTGAAACCAAAGAAAGTTATTGAGGCAATCAATAATCCTGAAGTCTTCCAAAAGTTTATGGATATAGAAGAGAATAGAGCTAACTTCAGTGTCAATCGACAGCTAATTGAATTTAGATCAATTCCATTGGAAGAGATTGAAATGCGAGAAGGTGTAAAGAATTTTGGCCTTCTTCGAGAAGAATTTCAGAAGATGAAGTTTGAATCAATTACCAATGAACAATCTTGGAAGAAGTACAGCTCTACTTTTGATTGTGTCAAGTACTGAGGCATTATGTTTAAGTTTATTTTTGATGTGGTCGCTACACTTCTTCCTAAAACATGCGATCATGGCGTGACTTTTGATGAAGTCGCTGCTAAGAAGATGTTGGCGGAGACTCCTCAAGACAAGAATCTTGATCCTGCTCTAGCTTTTATTATGGGTTCTCCTGCAACTGGTTCTATCAAAAAGCGTTGGCCTCGATTATGTGGACCGTGCCCTAAGGGCTGCGGATTCAACGGCATCGCCTATGCTTCCTATGCACATTATATTTACGGAGATTGGTGATGAGAAAATTTACAGTACAAACCATTAAGGGCGAGACGTCTATTGTTGAAGTAGAAATAGAAATATTGTCTGGGCTCTGTGAGCCTGGCCTTCAACCTGGTGAATGGAAAGCTCGTATCCTCAAGCCAGATACTTTTCATATGAAGCGTGAGAGGGTAGTTGACGGCAAGAAAGAAGTTTTCTATGAGCCAGACATTTGGTGCTGGCATGCCTTCTACGACACCAAAGAAGATGCTAGTGCGGCAGCAACCAAGCTGATTGAGCATCAGCTTGAATTCAATCTACGTAAGTATGGGACTACTTATACTGATGTGGATGCGGCGGCAGCCGTCATGGCTATGATGTTCATCCCGCTCAAAGCATGAAGTAACGGAAGTCATTTGGGTGTTGGCTCCATCTATGGGCCAACTCCATTGCATCTTTATAAGTTGGGTACAATACATTTCTGCTGTTATGTTTATGCATGATGCTAGGTTTGTCAGTATGACCCATGCCAATGAAGTGACCAAACTCATGAATGGTAGTAGTTCTGAACCCAATATCATCTTGAAGGCGCTCGACGACTAAGTATAATCTTCTGGTGTTATTATCCATATACTCACACAAGCCAAGGGTAGTGGCCCCAAGTTTTTCATCCGAAGTGACAATAGATGGGTGTGTAGCATCAACTCTTAGAAGAACAGAATGATTGCTTAAAGCTTCTTTGTTTTCTGGATCTAGTTCAAATATAAGAATTATTTCAATCATTCCATTACAAAAATATTCTAAATTTCTGACAGCTTCAATAATTAATTTACGTTCTTTTGGAGTAAAGTTTTTATCGGCCAGGATTACTTCTTGAGAATAACGTTCTAGCTTTTTATTTGGATTATAGAATAAGCAATCTGGTGAGGCCATATCTAGGCCAGCACCTACTACCAAATCGGAATAAATACGGGAGAGAATTTTCCAAAAGAATCGCATTATAATATGCAAGATTATTCCACCGATATATGGAGAGATAATGAAACGTTTTAAAGACTTGAATTCACAGGAAAAGAAGAGGGCTGTTGACCATCTGTATAAGCGCAGCTTCTCAGCTATTCGCTGGAATGGCGCCGGGGAAACCGACAAAGTCAAGGAGCGTCTCAAGGAAATCACTGAGAGAATCAAGTTCTGTGGCTGTACCGACTGTGATATAAAGTTATGGACTGAAGTTAATAAGGATACTGTAATTAAGGAAGTTCATCTGGAAAAAGCTATGAAGGAGGCGGAAAGCGCCTACTATCCAGAGGATACGGATACCATCGTTAAGGTCTAATTAAATGAAAATCTTCGTCATTGGAATGCCACAAAGTGGCCGAACTACTGTGTCTAAGGCGCTTTGCCAGGCCGATAGTTATTGCTATATCGATGCTCACTCCTGGGTAAGATCTACCTTCCGTGAGCAAAAGACAAGCGAGAAGGTTGAACAATACGAAGATGAATTCCACAGTTGGTTCACCAACCGATTGAAGATTGATCCTCAGTTGATCATTAGTAACATCCAAGATTCTATTAACGCTTATGGTCCAGAAGACGACAAACTTGTTTACGTCATCGACGGTATCCAGTCTCCAAGAGACTTGACTCGCATGTTTGATTACAACAAGGACGTCGTTATCTTCTTGAACCGTACAGCCAATCAGGCTGACTACAAAGACTACGAGAACATCGGCGTCTCTGTTATGCGGGATTACTGTTTCTGGTTGTCCTCAGCGGACCTATTACCAAAGGAAAGATGGTTGGAATACAACTTTTCTATCCCAGGCGAGGATACTGATTGGGTCAAGGCTCTAGGCCACAAGAACTCCGTCTTCATTGTGAAGTCAATCAATAGAGTGATTTCACATGTTAAAGAACAGTTAAAGGGTCTGAAGGCAAAGTAAGTTATCTGGCCAATAGTTTCATAGCATTGGCGTTCTCAACTTCTAATTGAAGCTTGTATTGTGCTACTACTTCTGGAGTAACGATACCGCCTTTGATTGATGGGATGAGGCCAGTTAGCTTAATCCAAAACTCTGGAGAGCTATTCTTCTTAAGGATATCAAGAGGCATTGGAAGTTTTCTTTCAAGTAACCTCTCTAAGGCTTTGATTGTTTTCTTGCGTTCATTCATTTTTGCAATGACTTGAGCATTCTTAGATTCTAATAGTACTTGGCTAATGAATTCTTTAAGGACGCCAGATACTCCGGTCTCTACCATATTAGGGCCTAGAAAGGTTTTGAGAATCAATTTCCATTGATTGTGTTCAAAAATCTTCTGAACAACAGCCTTAAGATTACCGGCCGTTTCAATAATCCATTTGCTGTCAGGCGGAATCTTATCAAAGATTTCTTGACTTCTTTGAACGGTGTAGATAACATTAAGCGTCTCATCCAAAGCAAATTGCCCTAGACGTCTATCAGGTTCACCTTTAGAATTAGTAGCGCGACTCTCGGCTTGTTGAGGGCGTGCTCACGAGACAATTGCTCTCTAGCTGTCTTCATAAAACTATCCGCATCTTCTTCGGCTAAGACCAAGAAGTAATCTATCTTTAATAATAATTGCTGGATATCCTTCATATTATTAATGCGGTTTAAGTGTAATATATGTTTTGAGGTTATTATGAAAGTTGTTTATACTGGTGATGAGGCTCCCGAAACCTTTACGAAGGCTATTTTTCTGGCGGGTCCTACCCCTCGAAACAAGAGGGAAGTAAGCTCTTGGCGCCCCGATGCCCTCAAAATTCTGGAGGAAAAGGGCTACGATGGCGTAGTTTTTATCCCAGAAGATAGCGGCGGAGAGTTCAAAAAGGACTATGACGATCAGGTTGAATGGGAAGAAAAGTACCTCAATATGGCAGACTGTATCCTCTTTTGGGTGCCTCGTGACCTAACTCCAGATAGTACTGGCTTCCCGAAGATGGCCGCCTTTACTACCAATGTAGAGTGGGGAACTTGGGCCTCTAGTGGTAAGGTTGTCTATGGTGCGCCGGTAGATGCAGATAAGGTTAGCTATCTTCAACACTATGCAGATAAGCTCAATGTACCTGCTGGTACTACCTTGGCAGAGACGCTTGAGCTGGCTATGAAGATGGTTGGTGAGGGAGCAGAGAGAAGCGCAGGAGAGCGCGAAGTTCCCCTTTATGTATGGAAGACTGTTTCATTTCAGTCTTGGTATAAAGCCCAGACTGGTGTGGGTAATCGTCTTGATCATGCTCGATTGCTCTACAACTTCCGCCCTCAGAATAAATCCTTTGTTTTTATGTGGGTACTGAAGGTTGATGTCTATGTAGCCGCCGAACAAAGGAATAAGGTTAATGAGTTTGTTCTTTCTAGAACAGATATCTCTTCTGTGTTGATGTACCACTTTGGATCCGATCCTCATAGGTCATTACTTGACTATGAAGTAGTAGTAGTTAATGAGTTTAGATCTCCAGCTTCTACTTCAACTGGGTTCATTACGGAGTTACCGGGCGGTTCGTCTCCGAAAGTTGGGGAAGATCCAAGAGAGACTGCTGCGGAGGAAGTGTTAGAGGAAACAGGATTTGAAATTGATCCAAAGCGTTTCCGTCGTCAAGGGGCTCGTCAATTAGCTGGAACGTTTTCTGCGCACAAATCTCATCTTTTTGTTGCAGAATTGAATGATTCTGAGATTGAATGGTTCAAATCCCAAAAAGGGATTGTTCATGGTAACATTGAAGATTCCGAGATGACATATATTGAAGTTGTTACGGTTGGTCAACTCATTTATGAAAATAAGATGGATTGGTCTAATCTTGGAATGGTTCTTTCAGCTTTAGCTATCTAAAGATAGTAATACTAATACATCTTAGTATGTTCATAGATACTAAGAAGCGTAAGTATTTATTCAAGTGTGAAGATTGTTCTTTAATACTTTCCGTTGACTTCGATGAAGAAGAAGAATTCGAAAAGGTTAATGATGATAAGATGATTCTACAATGCCCCTGTGAGGGTGAATGTAAAATATTAAGAGATTAATAATGATTTGTTTAATGAAAGATTGCATAAAAGAAATTTACTGCAAAGAATTATGTAAATATCATTATAATCAAAGTTATTATTCTAATAATAAGAATTCTATTCTTAAACAAAAGAAGGTCTATCATAGAGAGAACAAAGACTCTAAGAAAGAGTATGATAAGCTTTATCGTTTAAATAATAAAGATAAAATCTTAAAAGATAAATATATCTATTATAATCATAGAATCAAAACCGATCCAGTTTTCAAAATAAGAATGAATGTTTCTCGTGCTGTTACCGGATTTTTGAAATCTAATGGATCTTCAAAAGGTGGTAAATCAGTTTTGAAGTATTTAGAATACTCAATAGAAGTATTAAAAGTTCATCTTGAAAAACAATTTGAATCCTGGATGAGTTGGGAAAATTATGGAACATATCGCGTTGAAACATGGATTGATAATAATCAATCTACTTGGACCTGGCATATAGATCATATTATTCCTCAATCAGAATTCCCTTATACTTCTATGAATGAAGATAATTTTAAGAAGTGTTGGACACTTCAAAATTTGAGACCATTAAGTGCCAAACAAAATGTTATAGATGGCGCCTCTAAAATTAGACACAATTTATTACATTGAAATCCTTGACAATTTGTCGGGCGTGACTATCTTTATCTGACGGCGGAAGAGATCCGCTTTCATTAATTCAAGGAGATTGAAACATGGATCAGCAAGCGTTTGTTTCGGAATTGGCTAAGCTACGCCCCTCGTCAACCTTTCTTTCGGTGATGGGTTATCGTAACGAGCATAGTGAAGTGGCCGATTATAGTATCGTTTTTCATATGAGTTATGAGAATGCGCTTAAGCGTTCCATCCTCGCATTGGAGAGCGTGGTTCCTTCAGATGACCTGGAGGTTCAAGCAAAGCGTGAGCTGGTTGATGGTTATCAGAAGTCTCTGACTAAGATGGCTCTTACTCCGGTTGAGGAGATTGATGATGCGTATACCCGATTCTTTGATGAGAATGGGGCTTATATTAAGGGCGTTAAGCTTCACACCGAGACTGCTACTCTTCATCTTTATGGGCTGCTTAATGCTAAGCGGATCATTGTTCCTGGTCAGTATCCACCTTCTAATAAGCGGGCTCTTACGAAGGCTAAGGACAAGCTGCGTAAGCTTTGCCCGGTGGATAAGTTCCGTCAGTTCAGGCTTCTACCATCACAGGTAGATCATCTCTCGGTAGAGAATCTATCTCTGCTTCCTCCGGGCTAACCACCATAGCACTCCGGGGAATTTCCATTTCCCCGCAGTATTCTTGTTTTAAATTGGAAAGACTTACTCACATCTATACCAATTATTTATAGAAATAAAAGTTCTATCAATAAGGATATATTTGGTGTATCGAAAGAGGGAACGATGAGATTAGGGCAGTTTGCAACAATCACTCCTGCTTGGGGTAGCATTCAACTTAGCAAACACAAGTATTTTGAATATCAATTTGAGTTCAAAAGGTTTTGTAATGATCCATTCGAGCTAAGTCTTAACTGGACTTCTCGTAGAGATCATGCCGGTATCGAGTTCATTTTCTCTGTCTACAAGTTGTTTTGGATGTGTTTTTCTATTTATGATCACCGTCATTGGGATTTTGAAAAGAATTGCTGGAAAAATCCCGACACCTGTACTTACGGTGAAGATTCCTGGCACATGCCAGATGATTGCTGAACACTCAGCATTATTAGAAATTTTCGCAAGCACTTGACGGCGTAACTGTAAGGGGTTACAATCCGCCGCCATTGGCAATAATTATTCGTTGGACCTATCGTCCAAATTCGAAAGGAAACAATCATGTCTTCAAAGTCACTATTTTCTAACAAGTCCAAGTCCAAGTCCAAGAAGTCCTCGGTATCTGCAAAGGTAACGAAGGTCACGAACACTGTTAACAATGCAGGAGGAACCGCTTATACGCTCAGCGATAAGGCAGCTCTTGCTCAGTTGGCAATGACTGGTTGTTTCAACGGAACGTATTACGTTTCCGCCGATGAGCAATTGAAGCGCGTCCTAGAACTGTCTGCAAAGATCGTTCAGAAGGAACCTGACTTCATTGCAAAGCTGGCAGTGTACGCACGCCAGAAGGGTTTGATGAAGGATATGCCGGCAGTTCTTACGGCTATCGTTGCGGGCAAGGACTCTGATTTGCTTGGAAAGATCTTCTCTAAGACGATTGATAATCCGAAGATGCTCCGCAACTTCGTGCAGGTCATTCGTTCTGGAGCAACTGGTCGTAAGTCTTTGGGTACTCGCCCGAAGAAGCTTATCCAGAAGTATCTTCAGTCCCTAACTGACGATCAGCTTTTCAAGGCAGATGTCGGTAACGATCCGTCGTTGCAGGACATTATCAAGTTGGTTCACCCGAAGCCAGGTAACAAGCAGCGCTCCGCGTTGTTCGGTTACTTGCTCGACAAGGAGTACAACAAGCGTGACCTTTGCTCTCTGGCAAAAGAGTTCGAGGCATTCAAGAAGGATCTGACTGGAGAAATCCCGGATGTTCCTTTCCAGATGCTTACGGCACTTCCTTTGACGGCTCAGCACTGGAAGCAAATTGCTGAGAATGCAACTTGGACTCAGACCAGAATGAACCTTAACACGTTCGAACGTCATGGTGTATTCGCAAACTCCGGTTTGACGAATGCTATCTGCGAGCGACTTGTTGATGGAGAACAGATCAAGAAGGCTAAGGTTTTCCCATATCAGTTGTTCACGGCATTCCAAAACATTGATCCTAAGGTCCCGTCCCAGGTATCATTGGCATTGCAGGATGCTGCGGACTTGGCGTTGCAAAACGTTCCAGAGTTCGAAGGTAAGGTCTACGTCATGGTAGATACTTCAGGATCTATGTCCTCACCTGTCACGGGAAACCGTGGCTCGGTTACGACTAAGACTCGCTGCATTGATGTTGCTGCGTTGGTTGCTTCGGCAATTCAGCGTAAGAACCCAAGTGCAGAGATCATTCCGTTCGATACGAGAGTACACGAACACCGTTTGAATCCACGTGATTCAATCATGACCAACGCCAAGAAATTGGCTGGTTTCGGTGGTGGTGGAACGGACTGCCATATCGCCCTAGCGTCTGTCAACAAGAAGGGTGGCAAGGGAGACCTTGTTATCTATGTGTCTGACAATGAGTCTTGGGTTGATTCTAACCGTTACCGTAGCACCGCTACGATGACGGAGTGGAACAAGTTCAAGCTTCGTAACCCGGATGCTAAACTGGTCTGCATTGACGTAACTCCTAACGGAACTACGCAAGCACACGACAGAGAAGATATTCTCAACGTCGGAGGTTTCTCCGACCAAGTGTTCGATGTAATCGCAAGATTCATTGAGCTTGGAAATAACAAGGATCTTTGGGTAAAAACCATCGAGTCCGTTAAGCTGTAAAAAGCAAAAACTCCGGGTATAGGTAATGCTGTACCCGGAGTCTAGATGAGAAAGCCAACTAAGTGTAGAAGTTGTAATATCAATTATGAATTGACTGGGTTAACTGGTCGACATGAAATAATCAAAGCTGATAAAGCTTGCCCACTATGTGGGGTTTCTGAAAAAATTGTTCTTCATTATGGACATGAGGGATTATCTGGAGAAGCTATAGAGTGTCATTCGTGTCATAACTATATTAGATATACTAATGGTACGCCAGAGGCAATCTGGAAAGACGAAATATACTTATCTCCAAATTACCTTCTATTAAGAAGTTATGAAGATAACACCTCTACCTATTTTCAAAACAATAAAATAATATTTGAAACGAATAATATAATTCAATTTACTAGTCTAGATAACTTAATTGAAAAGTTAAAAACAATTGTGGTGTTTTCATGATTAAACGAGCTGGCGTGGAAGTAATGAATGCCCGAAGCAAGAATGCTAATATTGCAAAGGAGACTATTGAAATTTGCAAAGAAAAGAAATATCTTTCTCGTCATGGAATCGTTGTAGATATCTCTGTGGCTTTAGACGCGGCTATTTAATGGAACTGTTTACTATGCACCAGAATCTGATCTGCCAGATACAGATTGGGAAACGGTTACTTCTACTATTGAAGTAACTAATGAGACTACAGCTCAAGCTGCGGTTCGTTTAGGTGCTCTTGGTAAAACTGATATTATAGCTTTGAACTTTGCTTCGGCTCGTAATCAGGGCGGAGGTTTCTTGGTAGGGGCCATGGCTCAAGAAGAAGACTTGTGCCGATGTTCTGGATTGTATCCATGTCTTAAAAAGAAACCACTGTTCTATAATGCCAATATTATGTGTGGTGATATCTATTACACAGACGGTGTCATCTATTCTCCTAAAGTTCCATTCATTCGTGATGAATATAATATGTTCCTGGAGAATCCATTCACTCTATCTATAGTCACGGCGCCCGCTCCCAATCTAAATGGTACGCGGCCCGAAGGACTTCAGTATAAATTGAGGGGCCTTATCAGGGGCCGCATAGAAAGAGTCCTACATATTGCTGCGGCTCATGGTCATAAGAATATTATCCTAGGTGCTTGGGGCTGTGGAGCTTTCGGTAACGATCCTCAGATGATGGCCGAAGAATTCAAAAAGATGGTAGAGAAAGTTTCGGCTTTCGAACATGTTTGTTTCGCGGTATATGATACCAGGACTCCTACGCATCTCTTCGATACATTCAATGACGTCTTCCGAACTACTCCCTGAATCCTGGTATGTTTACATTGTAACATGTTCTGATGGTACGTTGTACACCGGCATCTCCAACAATGTAGAGAAGCGAATCGAGACGCACAACAAAGGTAAGGGCGCCAAGTACACCAAGACTAGAAGGCCCGTTACTTTATTTAAAACATTCGAGTTCCCTGACAAAAGCACTGCTGCTAAAGAGGAATACCGAATTAAACAACTTTCTCGTGAAGAAAAGTTGAAATTATAAGAGATTATCTCCTGTTATATTAGGACGGATAACTCATTCAAGGAACCATTATGACCAAAGAAAACTTTACTTCTATCAACGTAATCATCGACAAGTCCGGCTCTATGGGCCACCTGACCGAAGATACTATCGGCTCTTTCAATACGTTTCTAACGGATCAAAAGACCGTGCCAGGTGAGGCAGTATTCACTCTTTGTACTTTCAATACTGACTACAGTTTGATTCATGATTTCGTGAAGTTAGCTTCTGTTCCTGATTTGGATTCAAAGATTTATAAGCCTAACGGCGGCACAGCCCTTCTAGATGCGATGGGAACAACCATCAATACTGTCGGCGCCAAGCTAGCTGCTATGCCCGAAGATGAGAGACCTTCTAAGGTTATCTTCCTTATCATTACTGATGGTCAAGAAAATTCTAGTCATCACTTCAGTGCAGCTCAAATCAAGTCCATGGTTGAACATCAGCGTGATGCTTACAAGTGGGAGTTTGTATTCATGGGAGCCAATATTGACTCCATCGCTGAAGGTCAAGCTATTGGTATCTCCATGCAGAACAGCATGAACTACGAAGCTACTTCCGCAGGAACTAGAAGTCTTTACAACAATGTATCTGATTCTCTTCGTAGCTATCGTGGTAGTAATGAATCTCAGGTTGATTTCTTTAATCAACCAACTACTACGCCAACCATTATTGGTACTCCAGAAAAGAAGTAATCATGGCTTCTTTTAACTCAGCTTACTCATGCAACGTTTCTGTTATCTATTCTATGTTTCAACCATTTCCAGATGAATGGTACACTCAAGAAAGAATTGATCTTTTTAGACGCATGGTAAAAGACGCGGATGCTCTTGACAAAGCGTCGGGCCAGCCCGATTGTGCAGACGAAGAGAAGGCCAAGGTCGCTGATCATATCGACGAGCTTGAGGAAGATCTTTCTGGTTATAGAGGAATGGACGCTGACTAAAGGGTAAGACAATGACTACTGGAATCTATGCCGGCTCTTTCGATCCTATTACTAATGGGCACATCGACATCATTAAGCGTAGTACGCAATTCTGCGATAAACTTATCATTGCAATTGGAGTTAACGCTTCCAAAAAGACAATGTTCTCTGAAGGTGAAAGACTCAAAATGATCAATCAAGTGATTGAGAAAGAGCTTGAGTTTCTAACTTCAACTAATGTAAACGCACAAGTCTTCTCTGGATTGATGGTAAATTTGGCTAAGGAGACTGGAGCAACGGTCATGATTAGGGGTATTCGTTCGGTTTCCGATTTCGAATACGAGATTAATCTAGCTAACATCAACAAGACGTTGGCCCCGGAAATTGAGACCGTGTTCCTTCCGACGCAGCCCACGATGGCGGTGGTTTCTTCTTCGGCTGCAAAAGAGATTGCTAAGTATCAGGGAAACGTAACTCAGTTCGTTCCCTCTTATGTAGCAGATGAAATTAATATAAAATTTCGTATTCTTAAAACCGGAGAATAAAAAATAATTAAAGTGGTTGACGAAACGAAGAGGCCGGTTATAATCATCTACACTGAAACGGCGGTCAAGATGGCAACGGTAAACAAAACAACCCATTCAATTCTAAAAGAAGTGGTTGGCTTGACAGAGACGGAAGCAGTGGCTAAGATAGATGCCGCAGGTATGAAAAGTAGAATCCGTTCCAAGAATGGCCAAGCTTATGTTGGAACCTGCGATTATCGTATGGATCGAGTTAATCTTACCATCGAAAAAGATTTGGTAACAAAAGCAACTTTAGGATAAAAAAGTTAGGCATATCGATATATAGACTATACGATTCGCCATTCAATATGGGGGAGTAGCTCAGAGAAAGAGCGCAAGGTAGGAATATCTTGAGGTCCCTGGTTTAATTCCAGGCTCCCCCACCATCCCAATAAAATGGGGCTGTAGCTTAGTTAATAGAGCGCCGGGAGTTTAAATCCCTGGAGACGAAGGTGCAATACCTTCCGGCCCCACCATAGCTGAATGCTCGATAGGTTTACATTGCAAACGTAAAAACTTATCAAATTCTTGTCAGCGTTAATTTGGGGTAGATGAACAATGGTTGTTCAGGTGGCTGTAACCCACCCGCTTTTAGCACAGTAGGTTCGATTCCTACCTGCCCCACCATCCGTTTTGGAGCTTCGGCTCTAATGTTTTGTCAGAGCAAACTAGACAAAGTGTTGACGGCTTGTTACTTGAAAATCTAATAACTAAATCGGGAGGTTAGAGTAAAATCTAACCACTCGACCATGTTTATAATCGGTGATTAGCTCAGCCTGGTAGAGCGCTTGCTTTGGGAGCAAGAAGTCAGGAGTTCGAATCCCCTATCACCGACCAATCAGAGAGTAATGTTTAACAGCAGCATTCGTGACCTGGACTCACGCAGTAGGAGTGCAATTCTCCTCTCTCTGACCAAGATAATTATGGAGCGGATGTCTCCTATCAAGTTCTACATACGTAGTGCAGGGTATAGTTTGTTGTTCTTACTAATAAATATCGCAGTAAGATTACGGATACCCATCCCCCA
>Ga0163144_10000356_pt1 | contig 105101 bp, 91 predicted proteins | sample OliLak19BULKMAT1_FD_123175 | JGI IMG/M metagenome (GOLD analysis project Ga0163144, IMG submission 123175) | Freshwater microbial mat bacterial communities from Lake Vanda, McMurdo Dry Valleys, Antarctica - Oligotrophic Lake LV.19.BULKMAT1 | ecosystem: Environmental > Aquatic > Freshwater >...
GCGGCTGGCGGCGGTGGATTCAAGGGCGCTGGCTTCAACAAGCCTGCGGCTGGTGGATTCAGCAAGTCCAGTGACGGATTCCGGCCTGCGGCTGGCGGCGGTGGATTCAAGGGCGCTGGCTTCGCAAGAGCGGACGCCAAGGCTCCAGCGGCTAGCTTCAAGTTCCGTGGAATCGGCAAGAGCGGCGCGAGCAAGTTCTCGCCGTCGAATCGGCGCAAGGTAGCAGGACGCTAGTCCGCGAAGAGAGCGACAAAGGGATACAGGGCCACCGCTTCACAGCGGTGGCCTTTTCCGTTGAATCGCGTCGGTCCTACGAACCCTTAGGTTGTCGCGTGCCGGCTCCTATTCGCTCAATAGAAAGTTTCTTGAGCGCCGATTACAGGACTATCGATGCAGTCTATCGATTGTTTTGATTGGATCGAAACGTAAGCAAGACCCATACTGAATAGCAGACGCCCCGTCGGCATCGGCAGCCACCCCTGTTCGTGGCAACACAAAACTAAATAATTTAAGGGTTCGACGATATGAATCTCATGTTTCGAGGAATGCTCTCGCTGGTTGTCGCAGGCTGCGTCGCAGTCGCTGCGGACGAAAATACAGCGGCAAACAGTACGACGGTCAAGGCTGATGAACAGGCCCAGGCTCCTGCAACGGCGGCCCCGGCCCCGGCTCCCGCCTCGGCGGCGGCTGCGGAGACTCCTCAGAAGTCGGTGAACAACTTTACCTGGAAAGGTGTCAAGCTGAGTGGCATCCTGGACGGATACTATCTGAATAATTCCAACGATCCGGCATCGGGCAAGAACGCGACTCGCGCCTTTGACACAGAGGCGAACGCGTGGGATCTGAACATGTTGAAGTTCGCCATTGAGAAGAGCGCCGAACCGATCGGGTTCCGCCTGGACTTGGGTGTTGGCCGTGCGTTCGACGTCTTCCAGTTCTATGAGCCGACGCGCCGCGTCGAGCAGTTGAATCCGGTGATGCAGGGTTATATCAGTCTCAAGCCGAAGTCGTGGAACGGCGTGCAGATCGATGTTGGCAAGTTTTACACCTGGGCTGGCGCGGAACTGACAGAGACCCATCTGAATTGGAATTATTCACGCGGGTTGCTTTACAATAACGGACCGTTCTACCACTTCGGTGTGCGCGGCACGAAAACGATCGGCAAGAGTTTCACCGCCGGTATCGCACTGGTGAACGGTTGGAACAATGTGGTGGATCAGAACCGCGGCAAGACGCTTGGCTTTACCGGTATCTATACCAAAGGCAAAGCAACCTGGGCGCAAACCTACTATGTCGGTCCGGAAAAGTTCAAGGTCAACAAGGGTTACCGTCATTTCTACGACACGGCGCTGACGGTGAATACTTCGGACAAGAATAGCTTCTTCGTCAACTTCGACTACGGTCTCGATCGTGGTGTCCAGATGAAGGGCAACAAGTGGGTCGCCTTGAGCTTCGCCGATCGTTTCGCGATCACCAAGAAGGTGGCGGCGGCGGCGCGGTATGAGTGGTACAACGACATCAACGGCTTTATCACCGGAACCGCGCAGAAGCTGCAGTCGTTCACGTTGACCGGCGAGTACAAATTCATTGATGGACTGCTGACTCGACTCGAGTACCGGCGGGACTTTTCGAACCAGGCGTTTTTCGACCGCCGTCCAGGCTTGGCGAACGTCAAGAACCAGAACACCGTGCTGATCGGATTCGTGGGTTACTTCGGGCCGAAGTAACGGCATTTCACTTCGATACAAAGGGCGCTCCTCGACAGAGGAGTGCCCTTTCCTTTGGATAGAGGGCCAAGCGCCGGCCTCCATAGGTGCCGTGACAGAGAGCGGGTGTGGTGCGATTCCGCCATGACCGGCCCAAGCGGCTTCCACCACGGGCGGCGGCGCTCTCAAGTGACGTTCGTTATTCTTGAAGGGCCGTGCTTTTCACGATCACTTCGACACATTCACCCGCCACCGACCTCGGCTACTTGCTGCACAAGAATCCGAGCCGGGTGCAGGACGTGGAACTGCCCTTCGGTTCCGCGACTGTTTTCTATCCTGAGGCCAATGAGTACCGTTGCACTGCCGCGGTGCTTCTTGGCATCAATCCCATCGAACTCGTCCGCGGACGCTCCGTCCACTCTCTCGACCAATACGTCAACGACCGGCCTTATGTCTCGTCGTCCTTCACCAGCGTCGCCATCCGCGTCTTGTTTGGAACAACGCTTTCCGGGCGTTGCAAGGACCGTCCTGAACTGGTGACGGTAGCCATGCCGCTTGAGCTGAAGCTCAGCGTCGTTCGTGCCCGCGCAGGCGTCTTGGAAAAGCTCTTCGAACCTTTGGGCTATGAGGTGGAATCGGAAGTGTTGGCACTCGATCCGGAGTTTCCGGATTGGGGGCTGAGTCCCTATCGGCGAGTGACGTTGCGAGGCAAGCAGACAGTGCATGATGCGATCACCCATTTGTATGTTTTGTTGCCCGTACTCGATGAGCAGAAGCATTACTACGTCAGCGATGACGAAGTGGAAAAGCTGATGCGGCATGGTGAGGGCTGGCTGGCGGCGCATCCCGAGAAAGAGTACATTGTCGGCAACTATCTGAAGCGCAGGCGTTCGTTGATTGAGGACGCAATGCAGCAGTTGCTGGCTTCCGAAGAGTCCGCCGATGTGGAAGCCATCGAGGAATCGCGCGACCACGCAAACGAACAGGAAGAGAAGATTGAACGGCCATTGAACCTGCATCGGCAGCGCCTCGATGTTGTGGCGGCAACGCTAGCTGAATTGGGCGTGAAGCGAGTGGTGGATTTCGGTTGTGGATCCGGCAAACTGCTTCAGCGATTGCTTGAGAATGCGCAGTTTTCTGAGATTGTCGGCGTGGATGTCGCGCATGGTGAATTGGAACGAGCTTCGAGGAAGCTGAAACTCGAAACCATGCCCCAGCATCGGCGCGATCGTTTGAAGTTGCTGCAAGGGTCGCTGGTCTACAAGGATTCGCGCCTCGCTGGTTACGATGCGATGGCCATTGTGGAAGTGATCGAGCATTTGGATCCACCACGGGTTGCGGCCTTGGAACGCGCCGTGTTCGGCTCGGCGAAACCGCGTTATGTGTTGGTGACTACGCCGAACCGTGAGTACAACGTAAAGTTCCCAGGCATGGAGGAAGGGCAGATGCGGCATCGCGATCACCGCTTTGAATGGACTCGTGCCGAGTTCGAAATTTGGGCTGGCGCGACAGCCGCGATGTTCGGGTACGCGGTGGCGTTTGCACCGCTGGGTCCTCGTGAAGAGATCGTGGGTGCCCCTTCTCAGATGGCGGTGTTTACACGTGCGAATTGAGCTTCCTGAATATTGCCTGGTCCTACTGATTGGCGCATCCGGATCGGGCAAGTCGACCTTTGCGCGCAAGCATTTCAAGGCGACTGAGATCTTGTCGTCCGACTACTTTCGCGGCTTGGTGAGCGACGATGAGACGGATCAGAGTTGCACAGCCGACGCGTTTGAGGCGCTCAATCATTTGCTGTCGATCCGGCTGCGGCGTATGCGGCTGACTGTGATTGACGCCACGAATGTACAGGCGGGTGACCGCCAGAAGTTCGTGGAAATCGCGCGGAAGTTTTATACAATGCCGGTGGCGCTTGTCCTGGAAGTCCCCGAGAAGGTTTGTATCGAGCGAAATGCCGTGCGCGCCGACCGCGACTTTGGCTCGCATGTGATCAAGCGGCAGGCGCATAGCCTGCGACGCAGCATTCACGGGCTGGATCGCGAAGGCTTCCGCTATGTCCATGTGCTCGATCCGGAAGAGATTGCGAGCGTCGAGATCACCCGCATTCCAGTGTTCAACAACAAGAAGAGCGAGACCGGCCCGTTCGATGTGATCGGCGATGTGCACGGCTGCTGCGATGAACTGGAAGAGTTGCTGGCGAAGCTGGGCTACATCGACGGCAAGCATCCACAAGGCCGCAAAGCAATCTTTGTAGGCGATCTAGTGGATCGGGGCCCGCGCGTAGTGGACGTCCTGCGGCTGGTGCAAAAGATGGTTGCGAGCGGCGATGCGTTTTGCGTCCCCGGCAATCATGACTTCAAGCTCGCGCGTTGGATGCGCGGACAGAAGGTGACGGTCGCGAATGGCTTGCAGCAGTCCATCGACGAGATCTCTTTGCTCGATGACACAGAACGCGCGTCTCTGAAGCGGTTTCTGGACGGACTGGTGAGCCACTACGTGTTCGACGGCGGTGGGCTGGTTGTGTCCCATGCCGGGTTGCGCGAAGAGATGCATGGGCGCACGGCGGGGGCCATCCGTGAGTTCTGTCTCTATGGCGAAACGACGGGTGAGACCGATGAGTTCGGCTTGCCTGTACGCTACAACTGGGCGTCTGAGTATCGCGGAAAGGCCATGGTCGTCTATGGACACACGCCCGTGCCGGAACCCGAGTGGTTGAACAACACGATCAACATCGATACGGGCTGCGTCTTTGGTGGCAGGCTGACGGCATTGCGATATCCGGAACGCGAGTTGGTGGAAGTGGCCGCGCGCCGCGAGTACACGCCATCGCTGCGTCCTTTGGCGAAGCGCGTGACGTTGACGGCGCAACAACAGCACGATGATCTGCTCGATATCGCGGACCTCATCGGGCAACGCCGCATCGAGACCGAATATGGCAATGTGACGATTCGCGAGCAGAACGCGATTCCGGCGATTGAAGTGATGTCGCGCTTTGCGTTGGATCCGCAGTGGCTGATTTATTTGCCTCCGACGATGTCGCCGTGCGAGACCGCGCCCGTGGGTTCCGAAGTGTTGGAACATCCGCGTCAGGCGTTCGAGTACTTCCGCAAGCAGCGTGTGAAGCAAGTGGTGTGCGAGGAAAAGCACATGGGTTCGCGGGCGGTGATTGTGCTGGCGCGCGATGCCGCGACGGCTCGTCGGCGCTTTGGACTCGCGGACACGGACGAGCGTTTCGCGGTTTGCTATACACGCACGGGGCGACCTTTTTTTACCGACGGTTCAATGGAAGCAGCGTTCCTGGCGAGGGTCCGCGGAGCCGTTCTGCGGAGTGGTGTACTCGATGAGTTGAAGTCGGACTGGCTGTGTTTGGATTGCGAATTGATGCCGTGGTCTGCGAAGGCGCAGGAGCTACTCAGGCATCAATACGCGGCAGTGGGCGTGGCGGCCGAAACGAGCCTCACCGATGCTGTGGCTTCGTTAGTCGATGTCGCAAAGGGGCCTCTGGCGGCGATGCGGGCGAAGCTCGAGGCAGTGCAACGCTATCGCGCGGCTTATCGGCGCTACTGCTGGCCGGTGCAAGGCGTGGGCGATCTGAAACTGGCTCCGTTTCATCTGATGGCTTCGGAAGGCGCGGTGCATACGGACAAGACGCACACGTGGCACATGGAAACGATCGCGCGGATCGGGGACGAGGATCCGGAGTTGTTCCGCAAGACTCCTTATCGGGTTGTGGACCTGGATGGCGATACGGAACCGGCTGAGCAGTGGTGGCAGGACCTGACGGACGCTGGCGGCGAAGGCATGGTGGTGAAGCCGTTCGATTTTCTTGTGCAAGGGGAACGGGGTGCGTTGATTCAGCCTGCGGTGAAGTGCCGTGGACGCGAGTATTTGCGGATCATTTACGGGCCTGAGTATACGCTGGAAATCGAGCAGTTGCGGGATCGCAAACTGGGTTCGAAGCGCGGGCTGGCGTTGCGCGAGTTCACGCTGGGCATCGAGGCTTTGAAACGTTTTGTGAAACGAGAGCCCTTGAGACGCGTCCATGAATGTGTATTTGGGGTGCTTGCACTGGAAAGCGAGTCTGTGGATCCTCGTCTTTAAAGACGACGCTTGCTAACATAGAAGTTCCGCCAGGAAATCCGATGAAATTTACTCAAGCATTTTTGACCGCGGCCCTCACCATGTCCGCATTTGCGCAGCAACAGCCGCCCCCCGGTATTGCCGCTCCGAAGCCTGTTGAGCTGCCGAAAGAGCTGCCGCCCAATACAATCGTCGTCACCTTCGATGGCAAAGGCTATACCGCTGCGCAGGTGCAGGAGATGCTGGGCGGCCTGCCGCCGCAGGCGATGAAGGGCTTTGCGGAGAATCCGCAGATGGCGATGAATCAGTTGTTCATGATCCGGCAACTTTCGGACGACGCCGTGAAAGCCAAGCTGGATCAGCAGTCTCCCCACAAAGAGGCCTTAGACGCCGTGCGCCGTCAGTATCTGGCGAACGCCGCTGTGCAGGAACAGAACAACAAGGTTGTCGTGAATCCCGTCGAGCAGGAAGCTTACTACGAGAAGAACAAGGGCAACTACGAAACCGCTGGGCTCGCAGTAATCTACTTGTCGTTCTCCAACAACCCGGTTCCGGCGACGGATCCGAAAGCAAAGAAGCCGCTGACCGAAGTGGAAGCGAAGGCAAAGGCCGAAAAGCTCGCAGCCGAGCTCAAAGGCGGCGCGGACTTTGCGAAGCTGGCGAAAGAGCATTCCGATGATCGCGATTCAGCGGAAAAGGGCGGCGAGTACGCCAGCATCCGCCGCGCGGACAACTTTCCGGCTGCGATCAAAGACGCTGTGTTCAAGCTCAAAGCGGGCGAGACCAGTGAACCCGTGCGTCAGGCGAATGGCTTCTATATCCTGAAGCGGACGTCGGCGAACGCGCAGCCATATGCGGAAGTTCGCGATCAGATTTTCCAGCAACTGAAGCAGGAGAAGTTCAAAACGTGGTTCGAAGACCTGCAAAAGAAGATGGTCGTCAAGATCGAGAAGCCCGAGTTCTTCAAGAAGTAGGCGGCGACTGTTCGTTCTTCGGCAAACGGATTGAGATCACTTCCCTTCCCGGCCTCATGGCCTGGAAGGGAAAACTATTTAGCGAGGGCGGGCGTGGCACGGCCGTTCATGCGGGATCTTTTCTGCGCGAGCGCCGCATCGTTCTCGATTCCGCTTTGCGAGGTGGGGAACGGCGACGGATCCTGCTGCATGAGCTGTTTCATTTCGCCTGGGTCCGGTTGTCGAACGCACAGCGCGCCAGTTGGGCGGCGGTGATCGATCGGGAACTGCAAGGTAGAGCGCGCGGCGAATTGGGCTGGTCTGCTGAGTGGCGCAAGCTGGCATTGGACTCTCGCGCTTCATCGCCATTTCGGCGCGAATACTTGTCGGAAAGTTTTTGCGATACCGCGGCGTGGTGCTATGGGCGGCTGCGGGAGCATTGTGAATTCACGCTGGCACCGCGATGGCGCGAGAAGCGTCGCGAATGGTTCGATCGAACGTTTCCGGGCGATCGCGTGAAGGTGTGATCATAGGATCATGTTTGCTCTCGCGGCACTGCTGCTGATGGCTCAGGAGCCAATACTCCTCGATACCGATCCGGGCCGCTTCACCGACGACAACGTCGCCATCGCAATGCTTGCACGGAGTGGAAAAGTCAAGATCCAGGGCGTGACAATCGTGGCAGGAAATGTTTGGGCCAACGAGGGCTTGCGGAACGCGCGGGCAACTCTGCAATTGCTGGACATCGAAGCGCCGGTCCATCTTGGCGCGCAACAGCCGCTGGTTCATACAGTGGAAATGTCGAAGAAAGAGAGTCCGCTGGAATTCGCGGGGGCATTCGCGCTGCGGCGACCAAAGGCGGAAATCGAAACTGCGGTCGATTATCTGATTACGATGCTGGAACAGAACGAACCCATGACCGTGCTCGCCATCGGACCGCTCACGAACATCGCCCAAGCGTTGACCAAGAAGCCATCCATCGCGTCGCGCATCAAGCGCTTAGTGATCATGGGCGGCAACGTCCGCGTGCCCGGCAATGCAACGAAGGCAGCGGAGTTCAATTTCTGGTTCGACCCGGAAGCGGCCCGCATTGTGCTGCGTTCGGCGATTCAAGAGAAGATCCTGTTCGGACTCGACATCTGCAACAAGACGCCCTATGGCCGGAAGGAGTTCGACGCGATTGCCGGAGGCAGGAGTCCCATAGCGAAGTTGTTCCGGGAAAACTTTGGCTATCGATATCCGGGGTTTCTAAAGGATGCGAAAGCAACGGGGTATCTATGGGATGAGCTGGCGGCGGAGTATCTGTTGGATGAGTCAGTGGTCACTCGATTCGAGGATTTGTATCTGGATGCCGATACGACATTTGGAGCCGGATATGGGGCGGTGAAAGAGCTGTCGAAACCGGCGGTAGCGGGGGCGACGAAGGTGCGAGTGATGTTGGATGTGGATTATGGGAAGGCTATGTTTCTGTATGGTGACATACTCAAATGAGTAACATAAGCATTTGTTATACTTTCCGCAAGTTACATTCGTGAAACATTTTCACAGCGCTAAGTTACTGGAAGGTAAAGACAGGTTCATCTTGGGTGGACTCGTCGTTGCGCGCAAACCGGGAAGTCCTGTGCTCAGCCCCGCATTTGGGGACTAACGTGCGTCTTGAAAAATGTCGCTAGATCGTTGTAAAGTGAGACGGTTGCAGGAAATCAGGCAACTGCAATTCAGTTAGGAGAAGGATGACCCCACTTCGCCTCGCACAACTCGCGTTCATGCCTTTAGCAGGATCGATTCTGCTACTTAATGGATGCGCTACGAGAACCGCAGGTCTCAACCATATGCGGAATTCTTTTCTTCCGCAGGCTCCCGTGGTCAACATGGAAGAAGCGGCAGCCAGTCTTCCGAAAGACATACTGAATTCGCCACCTGCGTTGTATTCGCAGGAGCATCCCAACCTTGCGCTATCGACGCAATCCATTCTGAGGCTGACCGAACTGGAAAAGCGTCTGGGGAATGCAGAAGTTGAGTTTGGATCGGGTAAGCGCGCCTATGCCGATGGCAAGCCAGAAGAGGCTCGCCGTCATTTCAATAGCGCAGTCGACTTGTTGCTCGAAGCTCCGGTGCAGGATGAGACTGGGCGGCGGCGGTTAGAAGTTCGCCTCGAAGAGATGGTGGAAGCGATCTACCGGTATGACATCAGCGGGTTGGGTGCGGCCGAGTCTCCAGACCGGTTTGTTTTTGAAAGTTCTCCTCGCGACAGCATCCTGGACATGACCTTCCCGATCGACCCCCGGCAACCGGCGACGCGCCGTTTACAGGATGTGATCGCGGCAACGCAATCCGAATTGCCGATTGACGCTCACGAGTCGGTGCAAAGCGCGATTACTTACTTTTCGTCGGAACGCGGGAAGAAGACGCTGGAACACAATCTGCGCCGTTCGGGCAAGTACCGTGCGATGATTCAGCGGATCTTCGACGAAGAGAATGTCCCTCGCGATTTGATGTATGTTGCGGTACTGGAGTCGGGATTTTACCCACGCGCGGTTTCGCACGCGTCCGCGGTGGGGATGTGGCAGTTTATGATACCGGCGGCGAAGGATCTCAGACTGAACATGTCGGCATTTGCCGACGACCGCATGGATCCCGAGAAATCGACACGGGCGGCTGCAAGATACTTCAAGTTTCTTTATAAGATGTTGGGTGATTGGAATCTGGCTTTGGCCGCGTACAATTGCGGTCCGGGATGCGTGGATCGCGCCGTGCAGCGCACAGGCTACGCGGACTACTGGAAGCTGCGGGAAATACACGCGCTGCCCCGCGATACCGATCAGTATGTGCCGGTCATTCTGGCATTCATTCTGATGGCGAAGAATCCTCAGATTTACGGCTTGGATTCGATCAAGCTGGATGATCCGCTCGAATACGACACGCTCAGCGTCGCACAGAACACTCATCTTGAGTTGATCGCCGCGGCATGCGATAAGCCCGTGGCGGATCTTCGCGATATGAATCCTGCATTGTTAAAGCCTGTGGCTCCGGCTGGCTATGAGATTCATGTGCCGAAGGGTTCGATGAACCGGGTGATGGCGGCGATTGACTTGGTTCCGCTGGAGAAACGTTCGACCTGGAAGTTCCACAAGGTGGAACGCGGCGAGACGGCGGCTTCGATTGCACGCAAGTACAACATGCAGCATGCCTCGTTGGCGGAAGCGAATACGACATTGGCGGAAGAACCTGAAGAAGGCGATCTACTTTTGGTTCCGGCAAGCTATTCGGAAGCGGTCCAGGCGAAGCCCGCAGTGTGGGTGGCACCCAAACGCAAGGCGATTCTGGTTCGCGGACGCTGGGTGTATGCTCCAGCTGCTGCGCCCGTAGTGGCTGCAAAGCGCGGCGTAGCGCCGGTGGCGACTCGGGGGAAGGCTCCTCCTCCGGTGGCAAGCGGGGCCAGAAAGCCCGTTGTGGCCGCTGGACGGCCTGTTGTGGCACCCCGGATGGCGGCGAAGCCTCCTGCGCCGAGGAATCGTCGAGCTTAGAGTTGGCGCAGGCTGCGTCCGGTGGCCCGTAGAACATCGACCGTAAACAAATTTGGAGGCAGCTTCGTATAGAGTGCATCCAGTTTGGCGGCGATGTTGTGCTGGTTCAGGTGGATCGCAATATCGCCTACACACTGCAGATCTTCGCTGTTGGCCAGATCGAGCCAGTCTTCTAGCCCATCGGTTTCAAAGAGCCTTACGGACAGATGGATCGCGATATCCACATGGGCCGTAATCGCATCCCAGTCATCTTTAGTGTCACCCACCAATCCGACACGGCAGTTCTGCTACGAGCGGTTTAGCAGGATTCCCAACGCGCGAGCGCCCGGTCCTCTGCCAACGCCGCTCCACTTGCCGTTCCACCGACGGACTCCGCAATCGAAGCTCTGCCGCAGATCGTAATTCACGTAACGATAGACAGCGCCCATTTACTTGGAATCGAAGTACGGACCGGGGTTAGCTGCACAGCCCAATTCTTCAGCCGAGCGTTTTTCCAGATTCCACTCTTCTTCGTGGCGGACGCACTCGCCCGGTTCCAAGGCAACGATCGGGCCGAGGGTCTCGAGTTCAAGCATTGTGGCGTTGGAGAAGAGCTCGAACGAACAGCCGAAATCTGGGTAGTCCATGTGAGGATAGGCTTGGCTTCGCTTCTTGAAAACATGATCGCCAAGAACGTAGGCGCACCAAGTCTCTTCCGCGAAGCTTCCGATTTTTTGTGGCGTGGCTGCGTCCGCATCCTGCCGTAGAGTGAACCTCTTCCGCATAAGTTTCCAGCGTGGATCCGAGAGATCGGTATAAGGCCACAGCACGAGCGGATTCGAGGGCGCGAGATCGAGGGGATGGACGCCGCGCGGCGGGAATGGCGCGATGGCCCAGCCGCCGGGATTCATGATTGTGAGCGCCCAAGGCGCGAGTTCGATGGTCCAGGGATTCGTGTTGTAGATCTGATGCGTGACTGTAATCACGCCGTCATCGATTTCGATAGCCATCTCTTTGATGAGGCCGGTCTGATCTTCGCGCTGCCCACGGACAATGAGTCGATAGTCTTCGAGTTGTTCCACCTCGACGGGTTCGGGGTCGTCGACCCAAGTGACTTCCTTCCGTTCTGGCGCGACCCAAAGGCGATGTCCGCCGCGAATCTTCAATGGTCCTGATTCTTCGGGAAGGATCTGAAAGATATTGGGTCCATTGGCAAGACGGAGTGACATGACGCGGGGTCCAAAGCCGAGGGGGACGATCATTTCGATGTCCCCGCCGGTGACCTTGAGGCATTGCGGCCATTCGCCAAAAGAGGTTTCGATGACTTGAATCATGAGGAACGCACGTCCAATATACATCAGCCCGAGGCAATGTATACTGGCCGGGGACGGCAAGAGGGAAGCATGGATTCGGACGGCCAGCCGATGATCCTCCAGGAAGGCAATTGATTTTTCGAAAGCATGGTGCGTACTGCAATGTTCCTGAAACGCCGCGATTTGTTTAAGCTGCTCGTAGCAACGGCGGCGATCGCGAAAGAGCGCGTACGCATTGAGAGAATCACAACGCGCAAACACACGATCGGCAAACGTGACTACCTGTTCGTCGAACTCGCGACCAATCGTCCAGACATTGCGGGCATCGGCGAAGCCTCGATTTCAGGACGGGTGGAGATCGTCGAACAGGCTGTGCAATGGTTCAGGCCGTATCTCGTGGGAAAGGATCCGGGGGGCATCGAAGAGCACTGGAACCGCGCGTACTTCGAGTATTCCCGCTATCGCAATGGCCCGGTGTTGATGACGGCTTTGGCGGCTGTCGATATCGCGCTGTGGGACATCGCGGGTAAACTGCTTGGCGAGCCTATCTGGAGGCTGCTGGGCACCGCGGAGGCGCGTCCACAGCGGGTTTACTACAGTCACTGGAGCCAGGAACTCGATCCTCGCACTCCGGAGCGATTGCGTGAGCTCGCGGCGCGCACAAAGGCCGATGGTTGGACTTGCGTGAAATGGGTTTTACCTAAGGGCGGCACGGAATCCGAACGGCTGCGGCGGTTGACGGCGGAAGTGGAAGCGGTACGCGCGGGTGGAGGTCCGGACCTCGACATCGGACTCGAAATGTGGGAGACGTTCAGTGCGCGGTCCGCCTTGGAATTTGCGCGAGCCGTAGCGCCATTTCGGCCGCTATTCATCGAAGAGCCGACGTGGCGCGAGAGCCCGCAGACTTTAGGTGAGATCGCTGCCAAGAGCCCCGTAGCGTTCGCTGGAGGCGAAGGCTTGGTCTCACGGTTCGAGTTCAAGCAATTGCTCGACGCCAAGGGGGCGCAGATCCTGCAGCCGGATGTGATCCATTGCGGCGGGATCACCGAGATCCGCAAGATCGCGGCGCTGGGTGAAACTTACGGCGCGGAGATGTCACCGCATATGTATTATGGCCCCGTGGCGCATGTGGCGTCGCTGCATTCGATGGCTGGCATCCGTAGTTTTTTGATGCAGGAGTGGGACCAGGGTATGAGCGCTGCGTTCGAAGGTCCGACCAAGGGTACTTTTCCGCCAGTGAAGCGAGGGCACGTCACCTTGAGCGACGCGCCTGGATTGGGGTTGACGATGGACTGGGCGGAGTGGGATAAACGGCATCCTTACACGGGGCAGAGCCTGCGTCCGCCGGGCGGTCGCTGAGGACAGAATAGTCGACGAACCAACGGTGGGGTTCCGCTGGTTGATAACATTAGGATGTGGCTGATTTGATGTACGAACCAAATCCAAGCACAAGGAACCCTGGCAACCGGTCCGTCGCGGAAGCCTATGCCCCCGGTGGTCACACAACGTTGCGCAAGATCTGCTTGAATCCAGCATTCTCCGCGAACGTCAGCGTTACGCTGTCAGGAATGGTCAAGCTTTCGCTGCTCAAGAACAGCGGACGAACGTTTGGCACGGATACCCAGTCGAATTCAACGAAGTACCGCCTGCCATCTGTCGTACTTGGCTTAAGGATCGAGCGGTAACGAAAAAGGAAATTCGCGATTCCAAGAAAGTGGTTCAAAAAAGTGCCTGGAACTGATCTGCAATTCAGAATCGAGTTTGGATTGGAACCCGACCCCGATAGAGGCTTAGGCGCAACCTCCGATGTCGCAAGGTCTTGGGGTTGGTTCCGAATCCGGGTGGGGCAGTTGAACATCTGCACACACGTCGCGAAGGGCCAAGTCCATGATCGTATTCACTGGTATCTTCTGCCCTTGGTCGAATGGTTCGCTGAAAACTGGGACGCCATCTTTCAGGAGCAAACGAAACCTATCGAAGATCAGGGATCCGCGAGGGAGACCTATTTGGCATCGTCGGGGATTGAACTGCCAGAGATCTTGGAGGACCTACGGTTGGTGGTCCAGGCACAGCATTCGCGCGGCGGCCAGCGGCGGAATCTTCCCCGATTTGTTTCTTTGCCGACAAAGAGACTCGACGGAGTTTTCCTGGGGGCACTCCACTGTCGCTGGCGCTCCATCGGATCTGCGATTCCTGGAGCAATCAGGCAGTCTGTTGGTATCAGCGGCTGAAACTGCAGCCTCGATTCATGGCGAACTGAGCAAAATTGTACAAGATCTCCGGGCGAAGAATCCGGAGAGCATCCGAATTGAACAACTGGACAAGGATCTCAAGGGCTTGCTCAGGCCGGAGTCAGAACGAGTTGAATGGCTCTCCACGAATCCTGCGGTCCGGAACGTTGCTCAGAAATACTTGAGCAGCAATACGTGTTCGCTCGCAATTACCCATATTCCAGCCCCGGTTGCGCTATTCGGTTCGCTTTCGCCGAACGTTTCCGAGAGCGATGTCATGACACTGACGAGTATGATGACCGCCGCATCGGGCGAGGTAAGTTTGTCGATTGCCATAAATATGGAACCGCTGGCATCAACGCCCTGGGAGCAAGGTTATGAGTTCGCCGATAGCGCAAGGGAAAAGTTCCAAGGATTACAGTCAACAGACGCCGTCGACATCGAAGGAATCTTGACCGAGATCGGCGTCGAGGTGAAAGAAGTTGCGCTGACTGACAGCAAAGTGAGAGCTGTGGCTCTTTGCGGCCCCGGATGGAAACCACAGATCGCCGTCAACACATGCTGCGCATCCAACGTGACACCACCCGGCAGACGGTTTACGCTTGCACACGAACTTTGTCATCTTTTATTCGACCAGCAAAGTGGGGTTCAATTGGCAATTGCGAGCGGTCCCTGGGCACCCAAGAGGATCGAACAAAGAGCGAATGCTTTCGCGGCAATGCTCCTGATACCAAGTCGAAAGCTTCATGAGTACGACACGCACTGGACACCCGAAATGATCACGAATACGGCTCAACGGTTTCAAGTCGGACGCAAGACATTGATCAACCACTTAACGAATCTTGCCCTGATCACCCATTCTGAGAGCGAAGATCTAGAGGAAGACCTGCTCTTTAGGTCAACGTAAACGAATGGTCCCAAAGCATCTCTTCGAGCCAGCCCTTGGGTCAACTACTCCGGCGCGTACTCGCGTTCGAGGTGCTTCTTGATCTCCGCTTCGGTAAACCACACAGGACGCAGCTTGTGGCTTGCGAAGTACTCGATCTGGTCGCAGCAATGCTTCGAATCGGGATTCGTTGTCTCGCCATAAGAGACAACCGAAAACGCTTTCAAAGGCTTGGTAAACTCGACGGCAAGCACCCAAGCGTCGCCAAAGCCAAGCAAGGCTTTGTCCCTGCCGACCCAACCTGCGGCGTTGCGGCCATCCTTTGAATCGTTGCCGAACATCTGGACCTTGTACACGCCGTAGGCACCGCTGGCACCGTCGCCAGGGATATCAACACCGTTAAAGCGGAAGCGATTGACCTCGCCCCAGGGGACATCGAGGCGTCCCCACTTCTTTAGAACGCGCGCAGCAGCCAAGCGGATGACCTCCACCGCGGTCTGTGGATCGCCGAGTCCGCTGGGGGTCGCAGCCGGGCGCGAGGCGTCCCAGGGCGTCGCAAAGGGTTTCTTGGACTTGCGCAGGTATTCCTGAAAAAACTCCAGAAACAGCACGGCGCCTTTGCTGCCGGTTGCAACGTGGTTGTCCCAGGCTTCGAGGACGCGCGCGGGTTCCTCTTCGCCAGCATCTTTCAATACACGAACAAGATCAGCTTTGATGCGATCGGCCAGCAGGACTTTGGTGTTGTACTTCATCTCCATCGCCGAGTCGATGTCGTGGGTGCGATCGTCGTTGATCTTTTCGAGTATCGACTGCGAGCGCAGCCGAAGTTCGCCGCGTTCAAAGTACTTGGGGAATTTGTCCGCATCGAGACGTTGCTGCAGATTGGTGAACCATGGCGGATCGTTGGAATTCACGATGTAGCCGCCTGTGGGATTTTGCAGTTGTGGGTAGTCGGAGAAGCGGTGGAACTTCTTCCACATGTATTTCGGCTCAGCGGGGACGGGCTTGGTGAAGTCCGTGCCATCTTGCACGCGCATTGGCAGGCGGGCGTTCCAGGCGTAGTAAATGTTGCCCGCTGCGTCCGCATAGGTGAAGTGTGAGAAGGGGATGAGGTTGAGTTCCATGACCTTCTTGAACTCTGCGAGCGTCTTGGTTTTGGCGAGGCGATAGAAGCCCTCGTAGTAGCGGACCGCGTCGAGTCCCGCAGATTTCACAACGTAGATCTTGCCCGCGTCGCGTTTAATGACCGGACCAAGGTGAGTTTCTTCGAAGGTACGAGTCTGACCCGCGATTGTGACGGTACGTTGAACCAAATCGCGCGGTTTGCCCGCATAGATGTATTGAGCCTTGTTTGTTGGCGCTTCGTTGAAAAAGAAGACATCCACAAGATCGGGTGCGTTGTTGGTGTTGACCCAGCCCAAGTGTTCATTGAAGCCGGCGCGCAGCACAGGGATGCCGGGCAGCGTGGACCCGAAGAAGTTCATCTTGCCTGGAACGGTGATGTGGGCTTCCCAGTAGAGGGAGTTCCAAGGCAAGTGGGGGTTGCCGACCAGGATCGGGCTCCCGGATTTGGTGCGGGATCCATGCAGAGCAAAGGCGTTGGATCCATCGGCTTCGAAATCGCCCTCTGGTTGGCGAGTGTTGGTGGGAAGGATTGTGCGGAGATCGGGCGCGTTGGCAATGGTTCCGATGCCGGCGAGTCCGCCGGAGCGTGTTTGGGCGATGATGTCGGGTCCGTCGAAGCTTTGCGGAACCCAAGCGGGCATAGCGGAACGATGAATGGCGATGTATTGATTCACGCCCGCGACATACGACGCGATAAGTCCTTTGTAGAGTGGCGGCAGCTTAGCGAAAAGCTGTTCGGAGATTTCGCGGTTGCGGAATTGGTGGATGCGAAAGTCGGCGTCGATGGGTGCGCCATAGGCTAGGTGGGCTTGGCCGCGAGCGGCGACAAAGCGTTTGGCGATTTCGACGGCATGATCTTCAGCTTGGGCGTATCCGAGCGCATACGAGGCGGCTTGTTCGGTTTTGGCGAGAATGTGCGGAATGCCGAAGGAGTCACGCCGGATCGTGGCATCGCCATAACGGCCGGAGGCCGCATTCAATTGGGGCGAGGCGGCGGCGTGAACAAACAACAGCAGCAGCGGAAACGTCATAGCGAAATTTTAACTTGAAACAAGAAACGTAAGATGGCGAATCGGCATCTGAGAAGGCAGTAAAGGAGGTTGACCACATGAAGAGAACTCGGAGAAGTGCAATGTTGTTAGCCGTCGCGGCTGCGGGAATGGTGGTTTCCGCGCAGACGTTTTCCAGAGATGAGTGGTCTAGAGGAAACAGCTACGGGCGCACCGATTCACGCGGAGGCTCAGGCGAGTTGTTTGAGATCGTGAATGTCGAAAACGGCAAGGTCATCGATCTTGACCGGCGCGACGGCCGTACCGTGATCCAGTTCGAGGCGCGAGGTACGCGAAACCAGTTTTGGGAAGTGCGCCGCACAGGCGGAGGGCGCTATCAGATCGTGAACGCCATGAATGGCGCGGCGCTTTCAGAAATGGGTCCGCGGAAGTCGACGCCGGTCGGCGCGTTTCCCGTGGGGCGGCGTGGCGAGGCGACGCAGGAATGGCGGATTGAGTCTTATCGCGACGGCAGTGTGATGTTGATCTCGTTTTCCGGCAGGGCTCTCGATATCCCCGATGGGACAAATCGCGACGGCGTGCAGGTGCAGACCTACGATCGGAATGGCGACGGCAACCAGCGGTTCTTTTTGCGGCCTGTGAATACACGCGGCGGCGAAGGTTCCCGGCGCCGCTAAATCGATGAGTGAAGACCCGAACGCCCGCGAGGCAGCCCACTGCCGCCGCGGGCGTTTTATTCTTTGAGACGATAGAGAGAATGGATCGCCGATCGTTTCTTCTCTCTTCCGTTGCCGCCGGATCGTTGGTTGCGCAGACTGGACCGAAGCTTCTCAAGCCCAAGGCGTTGTCGCCGGGCGACACGGTTGCGCTCATCACGCCTTCGACCTTTGTGACGGATCCCGACCTGATTGAGCGCGTCCTGCGCACGGTCCAGTATTTCGGATTGAAGGCGAAGATCGGACGCAATGTCAAAAAGAAGTGGGGGTATGCGGGCGGAACCATCGCCGAACGCATCGAGGATCTGCATGCGGCGTTCAGCGATCCGGAAGTGAAAGGTGTTTTCTGCATCCGTGGCGGATACGCAGCGGGCCACCTGCTGGCGGATATCGACTACGACCTGATCCGCCGCAATCCCAAGATCTTCATCGGCTACAGCGACATCACGGCGCTGCATCTGGCGATCCACAAGAAGACCGGACTGGTGACGTTTCACGGACCAGTGCCGACCTCGGCATTCACGCCCTACACGCAGGATTGCTACAAGCGGGCGCTGTTTTCCGCGAAGCCGCTGGGCAAGTTGACGAATCCCGCCGAGAGCAACACACTGCGTCCGAATCATACGTTGCGAACGGTTCGCGGCGGCAGAGTGAGTGCGCCGCTGGTCGGCGGAAATCTCTCACTGGTGATTGCCACGATGGGAACCCCGTATGAGATCGACACTCGCGGCAAGCTCTTGTTTCTCGAAGACGTCGATGAGCAGCCCTATCAGATCGATCGCATGTTGACCAATCTGCGGCTCGCGGGCAAACTGCAAGCGGCAGCGGGCATCGTGTGGGGCGAGTGTGCGGATTGCCGTCCGAAGGAATACAAGCCTTCGTTCGTCGAAGGCAATTTCTCATTGGGCGAAGTGGTGGATAACATCTTCGGCGGCTTGAAGACACCAGTGCTGTCGGGCCTCGCAATCGGGCATACATCCGATCAGTTGACGCTGCCGTTAGGGGTGATGGCTACGCTCGATGCTGACGCCGGTACGCTGACGGTGGACGAATCCGCGACGGTTTGAGGATGCGGCTTTCGTCACGTCTGTATTGGGACGCTGCGGAGAACGCAATCGCCAAGCGCGGCAAGGCCGCGTTCGATCTCACGGAAACGAATCCGACAAGAGCCGGGTTTGTGTACCCGTCCGCGTTGATCGAAGCGTTGGCCGATCCTCTGGTACTCCAGTACGACCCCGATCCTCGCGGGTTGGCCGCCGTGCGAGAGTTGGTCGGTGCCGATCTGCTAACCGCAAGCTCGAGCGAAAGCTATAGCTACCTGTTCAAACTGCTGTGCGACGCAGGCGATGAAGTGCTTGTGCCTCGCCCTTCCTATCCGCTGTTTGAATACCTGGCGCGATTGGACTGCGTGACCGTGCGGCAGTATCCGCTGTTCTACGATCACGGCTGGCATGTGGATACGGGCGCGTTGCGAGCGATGGTTTCCCCGCGGACCCGCGCGGTGGTTGTGGTGAATCCGAACAATCCGACTGGCTCGTTTTTGAAGCGATCGGAATGGGATGTTTTGGAAGAGATCGGTCTTCCTGTGATTGCGGATGAGGTCTTTGCTTCGTATCCGCTTGTTGCCGGCGATCGGATCGAGTGCGTGGCCTCTCTCGATTCTCGCTTGCTTCGGTTCTCACTTGGTGGATTGTCGAAGCAAGCCGGGCTACCGCAGATGAAGCTGGGCTGGATTCGTATTGGAGGGTGCGCGGCTCGCGACGAAGCCTTACGCGGGCTCGAATGGATCGCGGATACGTATTTGTCGGTCAGTGCGCCAGTGCAACGCGCCGCTCATGTGCTGTTGTCTTCGAGCATCCACGGCCAGATTCTGGAACGAATCCGATCTAACCGCGCTTTGGTGCCGGAGGCTCTCGTTGTCGAGGGCGGATGGTCGGTGATGTTGCGCTTACCAGCGGTTCGCACCGAAGACGAGTGGGTGGCGAACTTGTTCGATTGTGGCGTAAGCGTGCAGCCCGGTTATTTCTTCGATATGGATTCGCACGCTCCGCACATCGTACTGAGCCTGTTAACTCCAAGCGAGGTCTTTCAGGAAGGATTGCGGCGGATCCGGTCAGCTTGCAAGATTTTGGATTCGCATTCCTGAACCGTCGCGCAAATGCACTGCGAGAGATCGAGCAGTCGCGCCCGCTGTTCGTCCAGCTCAGAAATCTTCTGTTCGCGACGCGCTGCGTGCGGCTTGGATGAAGCCCAGTCGCTTCACCACACTTGCGGAGTAGCGCCGCTGCCCCGCCTGATTACGGACCGCCGCTTCGCGCAATCCGATCTGCTCGTAATAGCGAATGGCGGATGTCCGCAGGCCCGTGCGTTTGGCGACATCACCGATGGTCATCAGACTATTTCCAGATGTGTTCGCGTCAAGCCTGGGACGTCGACATCGCCCGTGTGCTTGATCACAGCAGGCTCAAAAAGCATGACCTCTACTTCTTGTTCCGCGACGGGGCGATGCTCGACACCGCGCGGCACGATCAGGAAATCGCCAGCTTTCAGGTCAACGCTGCGATCCCGAAAATCCATGCGAAACGCGCCTTTGATCACAAAAAACATCTCGTCTTCGTCTTTGTGATCGTGCCAGACGAACTCGCCTTGAAACTTGACGAGCTTCACATGCTGTCCGTTCAGCTCGCCGGCAATGCGGGGATTCCAGTGATCGGAGATCAGCGCAAGCTTTTCGTGGACATTCACTTTTTCCATTCAAAAGCGATGCTAACAGACTTGACTGAAAGTGCACTTGAAGGCGCATGCTCTCACTCCGGAAGAGCGCGTCCAGCATTCCAGGGCCTTTCAACAACTTCTGCCGGCGTTCACGGATCGCCGCGAACTCAAAGACGGCGTGAGCCTCGGCGGATCCGCGATCCCGCTGCCGCTACTCGCGGAATGGATCGCGCGTGAACGCCGCTGCTGTCCGTTTCTACGCTTTTCATTGAAACTCGCGCCGGAGCAAGGTCCTGCCATGCTCACGATCCGCGGACCCAAGGGTACGCGCGAACTCCTGCGCGAAGGCTTCGCCCGCAAGGATTGATATCCTAGTGGGTTCATAAGGAGCCACACATGAGTGATCACCTCACCCGACGCAGTCTGATCAAAGCCGCCGGAATGGCGGCAGCTCCCGCGGCTATGCTCGCTGCCAACGATCGTATTCAGATCGGCGTCATCGGCACCGGCGGACGCGGCTATTACCTGACCACACGCTTTTACGAGGGTTCTGCGGGACTCGGCAACATCGCCGCCGTCTGCGACGCCTTCGACGACCGTCTCGCCAAAGCCAAGGATCTTGTTCAGACTAAGGAAAACAAGACTCCGATGACGACCAAGGATTACAAGGAGATCCTTGCCGATCCGAAGATCGACGCCGTGATCATTGCGACGCCCGAACATTTGCACTATCAAATGTTCATGGACGCGATCAAGGCCGGCAAGCACATTTACGTCGAGAAACCGCTGGCACACACGATCGAAGAGGGCTGGGACATGCTGAAGGCGCATGAGAAATCCGGCAAGGTGGTGCAGGTCGGCACGCAGAACCGCAGCAATTCGCTTTATATCAAGGCGAAGGAAATGGTGGCGCAGGGCGTGATCGGGCAGGTCCGCTATGTGCGCGCGTTCTGGTATCGCAACTCTCTCGAGGACAATCCAGCTTGGCGCTATGCGATCCCTCCGAATGCGGATGCGAAGAATACGGATTGGGATCGGTTTCAGGGTTCGGCGAAGAAGCGTCCGTTCAACAAAGAGCGTTTCTATCAGTGGCGTTTGTATTGGGATTATTCGGGCGGCATCTCGACCGATCTGTTGGTGCACCAGACCGACATCACGAACTTCGTTTGCGGCAAGGCGGTTCCGCAGTCGTGCGTGGCCTCGGGCGGAATCTATCGCTGGACCAACGACGATCGCGAAGTGCCGGATACGCTCAGCGCCCTGTACGAGTACGCGGGCAACTTCCACATCAACTACAGTTGCTACTTTGGCAACGATCACTACGGCTATGGCGAGCAGTTCATGGGTGACGAGGGCACCATCGAAGTGAACAGCCGCCAGTTCCTGCGCTACTATCCGGAAACGTTCCAGGGCAAAGCGCCAGAGAAGATCAAGTCGCGCAAGCCGGAAACGATCGATCTCGTAGGCAACGACAACAAAGCCGTGGAAGCGCATATCCTGAACTGGCTGGAATCCGTGCAGGGCAAGTCGAAGCCGATTGCGCCTCCTTCGGTGGGCCAGGAAGCGGCGATCTGCGGACACATGGCGACGCTTTCGTATCGCAACAACAAGAAAGTGCTTTGGGACAACGCGACGAAGAAGTATCGCTTCGTATAGATTGCGGTGGGTTTGTACGAGAGGCTCCGCGCAATGCGGAGCCTTTCGCGCGTTAGGCTGGATTTATGGTTGCCTGGTCTCAATGCCCTGTTCTTGAGAACGTTCCCGGCAAGGTGAGCGGCGCCTGGGTGTTCCGAGGCACTCGACTTCCGGTCTCCGCGATCCTTCGAAACCTGCCGGACTCATTCCACAACTGCTGAGGAAACTGTTACCGGATCTGACGTTCGCACAACCGCATTCCAAGGATGGGCCGGTCTAGCGAACGACGCGCTGCGGAGATCGGCAGAGGCTGCGGGATTTGACGTGCTGATCACGGCCGATCAAAACGTGATCTACCGACAAAACCGCAAAGGTAGCCAGCTTGCGCTTGTGGTTGTCAGTTCCAATCGGGAAACCCCGCTCCGGCGCAACGCCCAATCGATTCTCGATGCGGGCCTTGAGGTGCCCCGTGGCGGTGCTGCATTGGTCCGGCTCGAATAGGCGCTACTTCACTTCCACCAGAATCATATCGAAGCGCTTCTTCCCCACATTCTTTCCCGCATGCTTTGAAGGCCCCGCAGTCCAGTGAACTCCACCCGCGGCATCCTTCATTTCCGTCGTACCGGGCAGCACGCGCGCGTCGATATCGGTGAGCAGGACGACGACACGTCCCTGCCCTCTATGCTCGTGCATCGCCTCCGTCGCGCCCGGTTCGCGCCAACTGCGGAACACGCGAACCTGATCGTTTTCCAGCAGCAGGATGTTATGCTTGGGATCAATCGCAACGGGGTCAAGCTTCGGATCTCGCTTGTCAGCCGAAGGAGCAGGCTTCTTCAACTCAATCTCCACCACGCGCACGGTTGTGCCACCCACGTTGTCGCTGGTATGCAAGCCGCTTTTCGGACTCCACGCCACTTGCTCTGCCTTCCACACGTTGTGGTCGATGGTGCCGTCTTTGTACCCAATATCGATCGCCCCAGCATCCAGATAGACCATCACGCGATTCATCTCATGCGTATGCGGCGGACTCTTCTTGCCCGGAGGCACCGTCACCTTCAGCACCCGCACGATGTCGTTATCGAACTTCACCGGGCTATCCGCGGCGAGCATGAGGAACAAAAGCAGATTCATTGTTGGTGCACCACTCCCGCTCTGGTGAGCGAACTAATTTCCGATTCTGAATAACCGAGTTCACGAAGCACTTCCTGCGAATGTTGGCCCACTTCAGGCGCGAGCGTCGGTTCGCGTTTGTTCACGCCTGACAATTGCATGGGGCTATCGATGGTTTTGTAGGGCGCATCGGCGAGCGGACGAAAGACTCCGTTGGCCTGCAATTGCGGGTCATCCGCAATCTCTTCGGTATGGGGCACAATGCCGAACAGCACGTCATGTTGTTCGAAGATCTGCTTCCAAGCCGTCAACGGACGCGTGGCGATTTCGACATCGAGCGCGGCGATGAGTTCGACGTTGTATTGCTTGCGTCCTTCGACAGTGCTGAAGCGTTCGTGAAGGAGCCAGTCCGCGCGTCCGAGTGCGCCGCAGAGCTTCTGCCAATCCTTCGCGGGGTCAAGAAGGCAAAAGAGCACGCGCCGCCCGTCGGCGGTCAGATAGTGGTTCACCAGCGGATTCAATTGCGTGGCACGCGTCGGCTTGGCAGGAAACGTCGCGCCGCACAAAGCAGCGGACACCATACTCGAATGCGACCAGACACCGTTGTGCACCAGCGTCGTCGACACCTTGCCGCCTTTGCCTGTCTGCAAACGGCGATAGAGCGCCAGCATGATACCGCTGAACAGGCTCACCGACGTTGGATGATCGCCGAAGCCGCAGGGCGAAAGGCAGGGGTCGGCATCCGCGCCATGCAGAAAGCTCATCAACCCGGAACGTGCGAAATAGGCCGTCATGTCGTAGCCGGGCTTTTCCGATTCCTCGCCGTGTTCGCCATAGCCTGTGATCATGGCATAGACCAAACGCTCGTTCAACGCAGCAAGATCTTCATAGCGCAGGCTGTAGCGCGCCTGCATCTGTGGCTGGTAGTTGGTGACGAAGATGTCCGAGCCTTCGACCAGTTGGCGAATGATGCGCCGCCCTTCGACAGAGCCAAGGTTCAATGCCAGAGACCGCTTGTTGCGATTGTCCATCTGGAACGCATAGTTGTGTTCCGACTTCGGCATGTTCGCCGTCGTGTAGAGTCCGCGAAACGGATCTCCGGCCGTGGGGCGCTCAATCTTAATCACTTCGGCGCCGAAATCACTGAGGATCGCGGTTGCGCAAGGCGCGGCGATATAAGTGGCGGCGTCGATGACTTTCAATCCGGCGAGCGGAAGTTCAGAGGAAGAAGACATGCAAGAGGCCAGTATATCCCTTGGCTCTATTGACCTGTCGGCATGCTGAGGATTTCCGTATTCATGCACTCAAGTGCGTCCTTGGCATCGGGAAACCTGGAGCGGAACTTTTCGAGTTCTTTGCGTGCGCCGTTGGTGTCGCTCTTGGCGTGAACCCGGCAACGGCGGCTTCCGCGATCTTCTCGGCTGCGGCTTGATCCTCTTTGGGCTGTGGCTCAAAGGATTTCGAAGTCCCGAGCCAGTAGCCTCCACCGGCGAAGATCGGGACGGCCCCCAAGGCGAGCGTCAAGACGGTCCGTCGACTCGATGGCGGGGGCGGCGCGACGGGATCCGGCACGATCTTTACGGTCGCGCGTGCGCCCTCTGGACGCGACTGCTTGACGGCGGCAGCGCCCAGCGCGAGGATGGCGAGCAACGCCTCGGACGAGGAGCCGAACCGATTGTCCCGGTCGCGCGCGGTCATCCGGAGCACAAAGGCGTCCAACTCCGGAAATTGTTTGGCGAGTTCCGGGCGGAACCTGCTGGGTGACGGCGGTTCGGCACCTTTGATGAGGATAGGCCACTCGTTCACAGAATCGAATTCGAAGGCGAAGCGACCGGTCAGCATGCGGTAGAGGGTCATTCCAAGGGCGTAAAGGTCGGAGCGTCCATCGAGTTCGCGGCGGCGACCGGTGATTTGTTCCAGGGGGATGTATCCGGCGGAACCAAAGCCACGAAACTGCGTGGATTGCTAAATCTGCCCTTCAGCGGCAGCCTCGGCGATGCGGTAGGCGATTCCGAAGTCGGCCAGTTTGGCGACCCAGGGTTGATGGGGAGTCTTTAAAAGAATGTTGTCAGGTTTAATATCGAGGTGAAGAATTTTGGCGTCGTGCGCGTGTTCGAGCGCAATGAGAATTTGGCGGGTGATATCGATCGCGATGGCGGGATCGAGGCGCTGGCCGGGGGATTTTTCGAGCAGCGCGGCCAGCGAACCGCCGGCCATATATTCCATGCAAATATAAACAAAGCGGTCTTCGCTGCGGTTGAGGTCCCAGGGTTGGACGACTTGAGGGCAATCGGAAAGCGCGTCCATCATGGTGGCTTCGTCAATAAAGGATTGGACAAACTTGCGGTCCATGCTGTGGCGCTCGTCGAGGCGCTTGATGACAGCCTTGCGCTTGGGCAGCAGCAGGTGGGTAACGAGATAGGCGGCACCGAAACTGCCGTGCCCGATGCGGCGTTCGATTTTCCAAGTGCCGCCGATGACTTTGCCAGGGGGCCAAGTGTCGGGGGCTTGGTCGTTGAAGTCGTTTTCGGGATTCATGCGAGGGTGCTTGGGAAAGTGTACCTCGTATAGGGACGCTACCTTTTGCGGTGGGATGTCGACTTCAGTGTGGCCCATGGAAGTGAGTGGGTCAATCGCGCGCATGTGGCGTCTCGTTCCAGCGTTTCCGAGGAGATCGCTGGCAATGACACCGTGAGAACAAGGCAGTCGTCGAGCAAGACGAGTGCGGGTTCAATCTGTCCCCGATCTCCGCCCGTGGGTGGTTGCGCCATTACTGGTCTCCTTCACAAAATTTTCGCGGGGCTCCGCCCCGGATGAACGATCCCCATCTTACATCGGAGGCCGGAAGAAAGGGAAAAGAGAAAAGAGTTTAAGGGATGGTGGTCCCCGCACACCGAAACCCGAAATCGAGGTAACGGAGCGATGTTACGAAGTGGTAACGGAACGAAACGCGCAGGAAGAACGGAAAGTCGTACCAAGACCCGCCTCGAACGGATTTGCGGTCTCCGCCTGTCGGCCCGGCTGCTCCCGTCACTGAACCGCCCGGGTAGTCGGCATTGGATCCTCAACCCATTCCCAGACGTTGCCGAGCATGTCGTAGAGTCCCCATGCGTTGGGCTTGAGCCCGCCGACGGGATGGGTTTTGCTGCCGCTGTTCTCAGCGTACCAGGCGACATCACTGGGCTTGGCCGCGCCGGCGTATTTCGATCGTGTCCCGGCACGCGCGGCGAACTCCCATTCACGTTCCCAGGGCAAGCGCATGCCTGCGGCTTGGCAATAGGCTTTGGCCTCGGTCCAGGAGACTTGTTCAACGGGATTCCGCGGGCCCTTGAAGTGGCTGGGATCTTTGCCTGCGGTCATTCTGGCGTAGGCGGCTTGCGTGACTTCGGTCTTGCCGATCCAGAAACCTTCGGTGAGATTGACTCGAGTACGTTTCTTCTCGTCGTCATTGCATTCAGTATCGCCATCGCTGCAGCCCATGGTGAAGGTGCTCGGATCGATCCAGATGTAATCGAGTCCATCGCGACTGTTGCGCTGGGTTGGAACGGTGGGGCGAGAGTCTGTAACTGGTTCAGGATCGGGAGTCCGGCGGGGTGGCTTTTTGGTGGGAGGGTCTGTTTTGGTTTGAGGCGTTTTGGTGTGAGGAATAACAGCGAGGACAGAGTTGGGGACTCCGGCGGCGCGAAACTCGCTCTCGGTGGCTTCATCAAGGGCAAAATTGACGCCACACTTGCCGATTCGCGCCGCAAGCGAAGGCTGCCCCTTGAGGCGAAGGATGTCCTGTTTTCCATACCTGAGCGGCATGCTATCGCGATTGGGACAAGGGCTTTGAGGCGACGGGGCCTGCGCCACGGCCAACCCGACGGAAATTGCCCAAAGAAATACGCGCGAGGAAGTCATCGAATTCACAGGTTACTACAGCCCGAAGCCGAGGTACTCTGACGAAAGGAGGCGAAAGCAATGGATAGAGTCGATTGGTCCGATTGCAACTTGGTCGAGATCGTTTCCGGCAAGGTCCGTGGCGCGCCCCTCCTCGTGGGCACCCGCTTGCCAGTGGATGCGATCACCGGCAACGATGACGCCTTCCTGGATGAGTAGCAGCAGCTCTGGAAGCGGCGCGTCCCGGCGCTGTGGAGTGGGTTGATTGCGGCGTGTTCGTTCCGCGCTCGCGATCGTGAGCCGAAAGAAGCGCGAGCGTATGCTACTCGTTCATGTCGTCGTCTTCAGGCTCAAACGGGATTTCGACTTGGCCGGACTGCCTGGCCAACTCGGAAAACCATCCGCCTGAAGCGATGAGATCATCCGGCGGACCCTGTTCCAGCACCTCGCCATCGCGCAGCACAATCACATGGTCGGCATCGCGAACCATCGTATAGCGATGCGCGATGATCAGCATCGTTGGCCGCGGCGAGAGGTTTCTCAACGCCACGCGGACTTCATTTTCCGTCGCGTAATCCAGATTCGCGGTGGCTTCATCGAGAACCAACAGGCGTGGCTTATCGACGAGCATGCGAGCGATCTGCAGTCGCTGGCGTTCGCCCACCGAGAGTCCGATACCGCGTTCACCGATCTCGGTGTCCACCCCGTCTGGCAGGCGTTCGAGACAACGTCCGAGGCCCGCGGCGAGAGCGGCGGCAATGACATCCTCGCGGCTCGCAGTGGGACGCTTGTAGCGAATGTTGTCCTCAAGGGTTCCGCGGAAGATGGCGCCATCGGCGGCGACGACGCCAATGGCCGCGCGCACGGCCGAAGGTCCGCAATCGTTGATCCGCACGCCGTCGATCACGATATCGCCGGAATCCGGTTCAAAGAGCTTCAACAACAAATCGGAAGCCGTGGTCTTGCCTGCGCCTGAGGGACCCACGATGCCGGTGATCTTTCCGGCCGCGAGATGGATGTTAATACCCTTCAAGACCTCGCGACCAGGAACGTAGCTGAAGCGCACGTTGCGGAACTCGACGAGTCCGGGGCCAGGAGGCAACACACCGCCTTCGGGTTCCGCGGGGCCGGCTTCCAACAAGCCCATCGCACGCTGCAGTGAGACAAGATTGTTTTGCAGGTTCACTGCGAGGCCGTTGAGTGAGTCAACGGGCGAGTAAAGGCGATCGAGATACGAGAGGAACATCACCACATCGCCCGGAGTGATCTCGCGTTGCAGCACAAGCCAGCCGCCATATCCCAGCACCATCGAGCGGCTGAAATGACTCATGATGCTTTGGGTGATGTAGAAGCGCTGCGCTGTGCGGATTCGATTGAGATAGACATCGTAGGCGGCGCGCGATTTGACCTTGAGAATGCCGCTCTCACGCGATTCCGCGCCACTGAGCTTCACGGTTTTGATTGCGCCAATCGCATCGGTGATGCGCGTGGAAATGCCTTCCCACATTTCGTAGTAAGGCTCAAGATTCGTGCGCATTCTCAAGGTGGATTTGCGTGCGACCAATAGATAAAACGGCAGCATCGCCATACAGACCAGCGTCATCTTGCCGTTTTGCGAAAGCATGATTGCGAGGATGCCTACCAGGCGGATCGCTTCGGGCGCGATCTGTTGCGAGAAGGCATGCACGATCGGCGCGACCTCGTCCGATTGATCGATGCGCTTCGACAGCGCGGCGCTCGATCGATGACTGAAGTAAGAGAGCGGCAAGCGCAACACGTGGGCGAACGTGCCGACAATCAGATCGGACTCAACGCGGCTCGCGACCAATGCGCCATAGTAATCGGATCGCTGCGAGAAATAATAACCGCCGACGCTGGTGACAAACAGCAGGCTGACGGCGATGATCAGTGTGCGCAAAGTCTGCTCTTGAGTGCGCGATGGGATGTCGCCGGGCTTCGCGGGGGCCTGAGTCGCGCCGGCAACGGGCGCTTGCACGAAGAGTCCCGCCACATCGTTGATCGCCTCGCGATAGATCAACGGATTGGCAAGATCCGCCGCAGTGGAAAGAAACGACAGGACGACGACGAGGATGACATGCCGCTTGTGTTCACGGGCGAGTTCCCACAGTTTGACGAAAACGCGTTTCGTGCTGGCCGCTTCTTTGAATTCCGTTGAAGAACTCATGCGTCAACAACGATGCCGCGCACGGCGAGATCGGTCTTCAGTTTGTCGGCACCGAGGAATTGCTCGGCGTCAATGCCTGCGCGTCGTGCGCCTTCGACATATGGCATGACATCGTCGGTGAAGAAGCACTCCGAGGCCGCGCAATCGGCGCGCGCGATGGCTTCGTCATAGATGGCCGGATTCGGCTTCATCGCTCCGACCTCATGCGAAAGCACGTAGTGATCGAAGTGGGCGAGATGCGGATAGCGCTGTTGGATCAGCTCAAAGTGGATCGCGTTTGTGTTCGAAAGCAACAGCACGCGTCTTTCGCGGCGAATCCGTTCGATCCATTCATGAGGAAACAGGGCATGCGATGGAAAGATCGCGCACCAGAGCTGTTTAAACTCTTCGAAGCTCGCGTCCAACTGGATCACCCCGCAGAGTTCGTTGTGGAAGTCCTCTGGCGACAGCTTTCCGCTCTCGAACCGCACGACGGTATCGGTGGCCCAAATGCGCTCGGGAATCTCCTCCGCCGTAAAGGGGCAGCGCCCCTCCAACTGCTTATAGCCTGCCGCAAAGTCCAGGGGAACAATCACGCCACCGAGGTCGAAAATCACCGTCTTGATCATCTTTCTCATGCTACTCTAGTGGTTTGTCAGGCTCCGGGCTTCGTGCAACGGACAGCCGCAAACCCCGCCAGGTCCGGAAGGAAGCAACGGTAGTGGTGTTGGACGTGTGCCGCGGATCACCCGGGGTCTGACATTAAGAAATCGATCGAACTTCCCAATGGCTCCCACTGCCGGTTCGCCTTCCTCCCAGCCCTATCAAGTTCTCGCTCGAAAGTATCGTCCGCAGACGTTTGGCGCGCTCGTTAGCCAGGAACATGTCCGCACGACCATCGAGAATGCGATCACCAAACGCCGCATTGCGCACGGATACATCTTTGCGGGCCAGCGCGGCACAGGCAAAACCAGCGTTGCACGTATCCTCGCACGATGTCTGAACTGCGCCGAAGGGCCGACAATCACGCCATGCGGCAAGTGCGCCAGTTGCCTTGAGATCACCCACGGCGGCGCGATGGACGTCATCGAAATCGACGCGGCGTCGAATCGCGGTATCAACGAAATGCGCGAACTGCGCGAAAACGTCCGCTTTCGCCCGGCCCGCGATCGCTATAAAGTCTTCATCATCGACGAAGCGCACCAGATCACGAACGAAGCCTTCAACGCACTGCTGAAGACGCTTGAGGAACCGCCCGAGTGGGTGGTGTTCATTCTGTGCACAACCGAAACTCATAAGATTCCGGTGACGATCGCGTCGCGCTGCCAGCAGTTCAGCTTTCGCAGTGTGGACTTCGACGAACTCGTCAACCGCATGCGTTGGATCTGTGGCGAAGAGGGCATCGAGGCGGAAGAGGAATCGCTTGCGGTCCTGGCGCAAGCCGGTGAGGGATCGGTTCGCGATTCGCTTTCGGCACTCGATCAGGCGATTGCTTGTTGCGGTTCCACGTTGCCCGCAAAAGATGTTCGGGAGTTGCTGGGGCTGTTTTCGTTGGACGCATTGGGCATCGCAGCGCAAGCATTGAGAGACGCCGACACCGGCATGATGCTCGACATCGTGATGGATCTGGAACGCAACGGAAAGAGCCTGCAGCATTACTGCCGCGAGCTTGCGCGCTATCTGCGGAATCTTTTAGTGAAGAAGATCGCGCCGGATAAGAAGCATCTCATCGCGGCCTCGCCTGCGGAACAAGCACGGCTGGCGGAAGTCTCTTCCTGGTTCACCGAAGAAGATCTCACACGGTATCTGCAGATCACGCTGGATCTCTTCAAAGACCTGCAGAATGCCTTGCAGCCGCGGCTGCATATGGAACTTGGTCTGCTGCGGTTGATTCATGCTGGAAAGCTGATGCCGATCGAAGAAGCGCTGGCGAATCTCAAGGGTGGAGGAGGAGGCAGCGCGCCCATATCGCGTCCGCCGACTTCGTCAGCCCCCCCGCCTCCAACTCGTTCGTCTTTTGCAGCACCTCCACCTCGCGTTTCCGCGCCTCAGGCCGCTACTCCTGCTGCTACACCGTCAGCCGCGAGCAAGCCCGTGGGAGAAAGCGGAGATTGGCGCGCGATCCTTTACGCTGGACTGCACGAGTTGAAACTGCCACATACGGCGGACGCCATCGAAGCTTCGGACATTGTCGAGCAGAATGGCATGCTCATGATCACGACGCCCAACCGCTTGCATGAGATGTCGATTAAAAGCGACCTTAGCGGTGCGCTCGAAAAGATCGCAGGCCGACCGATGAAGTATCAGGTCAAGGTGGGCAAAATCAACGATTCGGCGAGTGCATCGACGTTGACGAAACCGGCATCCAACGATCGGGGCGGCGGAGAAGATGAGGTGCGCGAGCGGGCACTCTCACATCCTGGTGTACAAAAGTTCCAGGAAATGTTTCCAGAGGGCAAAGTCCGTCAGGTCAGAAATCTGAAAGAATAGGGATCATATGAAGCTACCCGGCAACATGAACAACATGATGAAACAGGCGCAGCAGATGAAGCAGCGCATGGATGAGGAGGTCGCGCGGATTCGTGTCGAGGCTTCCGCCGGTGGCGGCATGGTTTCCGTGCAGATGGACGGATCGAAGAACGTGCTGAGCGTGAAGATCGACAAGGAAGTGGCGGGCGACGTGGAAATGCTGCAGGACATGGTGATGGCAGCCTGCAACGAGGCCGCCAAAAAAGTCGATCAGGAAACCCAGAAGAAGATGAGCGGCATGATGAGCGGACTCGGTCTGCCGCCGGGCATGTTCTAACCGCATGGCAGATTTCGCCGAACCGCTCACCAGACTGATTCAGGAATTCAAGCGCCTTCCGGGTATAGGACAGAAGTCCGCGCAACGGCTGGCGTTTCATGTATTGAGGCGTCCGCGCGAAGAGGCGGAGGGTTTCGCGGCCGCGCTGATGGACGTCAAGGACAAGCTAGGTCTTTGTGTGGTCTGCAACAATATTGCGGATTCCGAGCTGTGCCCGTATTGCAAAGATCCGAATCGTGACCGGTCGCAGATTTGCGTGGTGGAAGAGCCGCACAACGTGCTGCCGATCGAAACGACGCGGCAGTTCAACGGTGTCTATCATGTGCTGCATGGCGCGATCTCGCCTTTGCGGGGCGTGGGTCCGGAACAGTTGAAGATCAAGAACCTCATCACGCGGCTGCAGGAAGGCGGCGTCGAGGAGATCATCATGGCGACGAATCCCACGGTGGAAGGCGAGGCAACGGCTGTGTATGTGTCACGCTTACTGCGTCCGTTGGGGGTGAAGGTGACGCGCATTGCGATGGGCATTCCCGTCGGTAGCGACCTTGAGTTCGCCGATGAAGTGACGATGATGAAGTCGCTCGAGAACCGCCGCGAAATCTGATGCCTCACAGGATTCTGTCGTTGGATGTCCTGGACATCCGTTATCCAACGGTCCGCCTTGGCATGGCGGGCTCAGATCCCCGGCATCTTGCGCCAAACTACTCTTGCGCGATCACGATACTCAAGACGGATTCGGGGCTCGAAGGCCGTTCGCTCGTCTTCACGATTGGCGCGGGAACCGAGATTCAGAAGGCTGCGATTGAAGCGTTGAAGCCGTTTGTGGTCGGTCGCGATCTGGCGGAATTCATTGCCGAACCCGGGCTTTACGCACAGGCTCTCGCCGAACATCATCAATTGCGCTGGCTCGCGCTGGGCACGTATCGAATGGCTGTTGGCGGCGTGATCAACGCCCTGTGGGACCTTTGGGCGAAGTCAGAAGGCTTGCCAATGTGGCGATTGCTGACGAGCCTTTCGCCTGAAAAGATCGTGCAATGCATCGACTTTCATCATTTGCGCGATGCGCTGACGGAAGACGAGTTGTTGGAGATGCTGCGGTCTCGTATGGCGGATCGAGAAGGCAACCTCGCGAGGTTGGCTGTCGATGGCCTTCGCGTTTACAGCACTGCGGGGTGGTCGGGACGTCCTTTGGATGAAGTGCGTAAGCTTTGCAGTTTACTCTATTCGCAAGGCACTCGAGCCTTCAAGGCCAAAGTCGGCCGCGGACAGCAGTACGATCGAGCGCGGGCTTTGGATGAGGATCGGCGGATGCTGCAGGCGATTCGCGAATCCACGGGCGAGGATGCGCTGCTGTTGACAGATGCGAATCAGAACCTGGGCGATTGGCGAAACGCGGCTTCTTATATGGCTGAGCTTGCGGAGTTCAGGCTATTGTTCATCGAAGAAGCGATCGCGTACAACGATGTCCTTGGATACGCGAGGCTGCGCGAGGCGCTGGCCCCGTTGGGCATCGGCGTGGCGGGCGGCGAACAGGCTCCAGACGCGATCACGTTCAAGCAGCTGCTCGCCGGCGGCGGATTGACGCACTGCCAAATCGACGGTGCGCGCGTGGGCGGCGTCAACGAGCTGTTCGCGATTGTGGCAATGGCGGCGAAGTATGGCGTGCCGGTGTGCCCGCATAGCGGAGGCATTGGATTGGGGCAGTTGGTGGGTCCGATGTCGGTGTTCGATCAGGCGTGGTTTGGGAGTGAAGGGCGCTGGCTGGAGTATCTGGAGTTCCTGCAGCAGGGTGTGTTCCAGAGTCCGCTGGCGGTGCGGAACGGGCATTGGATGTTGCCCGCTGCACAGGGCTGGGGCTTGGAGATGGAACCGGAATTTGAGGAGAGGTATCGGTATCCGGATGGTGTGGATACGGCGGATTCGGCGGAGGCGGACCGGATTGCGGCAGAGCAGCCGGGTGCGCCTCCTTATGTGAAGTTTTGGCGGCGGTAGCTTCAGCCAGCTTTAGCCGCAGATGACTGCTTCGCTCAGTCCTTCAGCGAGAGTGCCACGGACCTCGATGCCATGGCCCCAGAAGAGATTCGCAGCGTCGAAGAGGAAATTAAATCTTCCGCAGGCACTGATTGTCAAGGATTTCGGTTTGATGCATTGACTGAAATCCGCAGGGGAAGCAGCAGCCTCGTTTTCGTCAAGCCAGCCTTCGTCGGTGGTGCAACAAATCGCGTGCCATGGCAAATGAGGATTGGGTCGATTCGCGATAGGGGATGTCGAGATCGATCCGGCCTGACCCCCACGAAACTTCGCCAACGAATAGGCTCAACCGCCGATCCAGGGTGAGAGTTCCAAGGTCAGGATCGTCAATGGTCACAGGCTGGCGAGCATTCGGGCGTGCGCGCTCATTTCCGAATCAGCGGCAACCGTAGCCGGCCCAGTCAGTTCGCCTGACGACAGCCGAGTCCATCGATTGCATCGGTCAACTCGACTTATAGGCGGAGGGTCTCGTGCAGCGGCCAGTCTGCCGGCCGTAAAGTTTCCTCTGGAAGCAATCGGCGGGAAGCAACAAGTTCGCAAGGCGGCAGATGCTGCAAATGAAATGCTCCAAGTCCAGAAGTCCTCGCCCACAATATGGGTCCTGCCTTCCCCTACGAACAGACCAAAGATCTCGATTCCCGTCTAGTAGAGGCCAATCGTAACTCGAAAACGCTCGATGTCCATCCTATCGTTCGGCCGCGTGAATGCCGATGTGCCGATTAATGTACAACCTTGGACGATTCGCGATTGTTCTTCATCATTTGGCCATCGGGTGGCCGATTCCGAAGCAGCGCGACCGTCTGCGGCTTTTCTTGCTGGGTGGTGCGATCGATTGCTTCACGTACTGCGATCGGGAAACTCAGATTTGCCTCTGGATTCCCACCTATTTAGCGTTGAGTGAACAGATCCACGGACCCAACCCACAGGGCGAAACCGGTGCGGTGGCCATGACGCGCCAAGCGCAGATGGGCAGTGCTCTGTGGCGAATTTCTGCGTCTGCGGACGCCCTGCGAAAATTCGAGGACTCGCTCACGTGGTTTAAAAACAACCAACCGGAAGCGAGCTTCATCTGGGCCTCGTGCGTGATGAACATCGGGGGTGATCTGCTTGCACTGAAGCGCTTTGAGGAAGCTGCAGAGTGGCTGGAAAGCGCGGCGCAATTACGGCGTGTGGTCCATGGCCCGGATTCCTTCGAAGTTGCGCAATGCCAAAACGATTTGGGAGTGGTCTATCAGGAACTCGGACGGCTTGATTTGGCGGAGGTTGCCGGACGCGAAGCGTTGCGGCTGCACGAGAAGAACATCCCCGGTGGTGTCGGCGCCACAAAAGCCCTTATCAATCTGGCCGAAACTTTGTTGAAAGCCGGACGGGCGGGCGAGGCCGAACAGGCTGCTCACCGGGCTTTAACCTATTGCGGTTCGGATAACTCTGAAGTTGCCGCGCCGATCGCGGACACATTGGCGACGATTTACGAAGCGCAGGGCCGGTTGCCTGAGGCGCTTTCCGCGCGGGAACGGGCGATTCGGGTGGCGACAGAGCAAGACAATCAATCCCTGGTGAACGACTATGCTCCGAAGCAACAGGCGCTGCTGGAGCGCATAGGGCGGCCTCGCGAGGAGCAGTGGTAGTTTGTATGGATGACTCGCCGCGCATTCTCACTCTCTCTCGCGGGCGGTGCCGCCGCTACTTTTGCTCAATCCCCCGCTGCTGAACCCCTTTCGAAATTGAGTCTCGTAGAAGCATCCGCCCGCATCGGGAATGGATCCGTCGCCCCGTCGCAATTGCTCGCCGCATGCCTCGATCGCATCGGCGTCTACAATCCAAAACTCAACGCCTACATCACCGTCACTCGTGAACACGCACTGGAACAGGCTCGTCAACTCGATGCCGAACAAAAGGCGGGACGCTTGCGCGGACCGCTGCATGGCATCCCGATCGCGCTGAAGGATAACATCGACACGGCGGGGATTCGCACCACCGCTGCGTCCGCTGTATTCGATGACCGGATTCCGCCGGAGGACGCGGAAGTCGCCCGGCGATTGAAAGCGGCTGGCGCAATCCTCACGGGCAAGGTCAACTTGCATGAGTTCGCCAATGGCGGAACTTCGGCGACCAGCTATTTTGGGCCTGTACGCAACCCGTGGGCATTGGATCGAAATCCGGGTGGGTCGTCTGGAGGATCGGCTGCTGCTGTCTCGGCAGGCATGTGCTTTGGCGCGTTGGGGACAGATACGGGTGGCTCGATCCGCACGCCTGCGTCGTTCTGCGGCATTGTCGGATTGAAGCCCACCTATGGGCTCGTTTCCATTCGCGGGATTATCCCACTGGTGATGTCGTTGGACCATTGCGGTCCAATGACGAGGACGGTGGAAGACGCGGCGATGATGTTGAACGTGCTTGCGGGATACGACCGTTTGGACATCGCGAGTGTCGAACATGCGGCTGAGGATTATGTAGCGGGAATGAAGCAGACGCCAGTGAACCGGCTGCGGGTGGGAGTAGCGCGGGTGCCGTTCTTCGACCTGCTCGATGCCGATGTCGCGAAGTGCCTTGAAGACGCTCTGAGCGTGATCGCGAAGCTGACGGCGAGCATGAAAGAGACGATGCTACCGTCTACGAGCGGCATAGGATTACCGGGCGAGATGTACGCCTACCACGAGGAATATTTCAACAGAGGCGCTGCGCGATACCAGATTCCGACGCGACGCAACTTGCAGAATGGCGGCAATGCGAAGGCAGCTGACTATATTCGCGCGCGGTGGAAGCTGGATCTGATGCGGCGTACGATTGACGATGCCTTTCAGAACGTCGATTTGGTGGTGCTGCCGACGCGGCGGCACGTGCCTCGTACGGTGGATGTGGCTCGCGAGCGTGAGGAGAGCGAGAAGATCCGGAATCCGGAGTTGGAGAATACGGGACAGTTCAATGTATATGGGATTCCAGCGATTTCGGTGCCTTGCGGATTTACTTCGGCGGGACTGCCGGTTGGGTTGATGATTGCGGGTCCAAGGTTCTCGGAGAGCCGGGTGCTGGCGCTGGCCAGGGCGTACGAAGCAGCGACCGAATGGCACAAGCAAACGCCTCCGCTGACGCCGGAGATGGTTGTTCCCGCGCTGAAGGCTTCAGCCTGATCGGGTCCTCTTCCAAGCGGGTTGGCGATATGGCCAACCCGTGAACTTCTCGTGAAAGATCTGGTACACGATCCAGAACGTCACCGAATTCGGGCGTTTTCGAGGCGCAGATCGTGGGAATGGCGGTAGCGCTTCTTCAGCGCAGCCAGGTGTCATAGGCCGCATTGGCGGCGCGTTCCTTCGCTTCCATTTCGCGACGAATCGCATCCATGTCCGGCGCAGGTGGCGGTGGGATCGGCGGTTCAAGCACAAAATAGAGCCTGTCCGCGTCCGTGAATTCGCCGGAGTGGCTTGGTGACTTGCGTTCGAAGAACTTCACTAGTTCGGCAGTCTTTCGCGGCCGAGTCGTGACCCGATTTTCGAGCAAAACGCACGCCCCGGCTGGCGGCGCCGGAGAAGTGTTCGATACTTCGACGATTCTATTGCCGACCCTGAGCTCAGCTTCAATGAGTTCGCGGAGAGCGGCGGGAAACGCACGGATTTCTGTCATTACTCTATCTTTCCTTTCTCTTGAAAGCCCCAACATCAAGCCGAGGCCGATCACAGAAGACAGCGATGGATGTGCAGTACATGTCTGGTTCCGCAGCGCGCGAGACGGCACGCCATAGGTATGCCTGCTTCGACGAGCTTTATCTCCAATCCGCCGTCAAAATCAAATCGACCGTCGGCATGAGCAGCACTCCGTTCGCCACCAACCCGAGCCAGGACAACCACGCCAACCGTTCCCGCCTCGCCAAGGAAACCAATGCCGCCACTTCTCCCGCTATTGCCGCAACGGTCAGGGCCATGGCTAAAACAAAAAGTGGTGCCAACGCTTCGCCCATATTGGTAGCGCCCTTTGTTGTTCGCGCCCAGTAGTATCCGAGCGAGCCAACCAACGCCGGAACGGCCAGGGAAAGTACATTGCAGATGGACGTCCTCACGCCGCCTCCATTGGCTCAGGTCCCAATCGCCGCAGGAACTCGTCCCGCTCCAATGACAGAGCCGCCCCTTCACCGCCGCTGGTAGCCCAGGACGGGTAGGTACGAGCCCACTTCGCGGCTTTGTTCCGCGCCTTATTGGCGTTTTTCGGATCGCTCTCTCGCAGGCGGATCCATCGCGTGCGATACAGTTCGGCGATCGTAATCGCGCAATGCAATGAAGGAATGCGATCGCGAATCAGTTGTTCGGCTTCTTCCATCCGATCCTCGCGTTCCAGTTTCTCGGCTTGCCGCATCCAGTCCGGTCCATTGCCGCAAGGGGGTTGTTCTCGCTGGGAGTCTAGTTCTTCGCTATCCTCCGGATGGCCGCGCTCTGCGCTCTTTAGTATGTGGCAAGCGTAGTTGAGAGCGAAGTGCGTCGAAGCCGGATCGGAGGTGACGCGGGCGCGCAGCATCGCCGAGTCTTTGGTCCACGCCGTGAGCAAGTGGACTTGTTCGACGGGCTCGTTATTCACCTCGATGTTTCGCACCCACAACGCCCAGATTCCCTGGTCCTCGAACCGCCGCAACTCGGGCTCCGAGTAGGATTGAGAGGCTTCCTGTTGGATATTGTCCAGAATCTGGTCGACGCTTCGGCCTTCTTTCGAGATCAAGTGCAGGCTGATTTGTACTTTGCCGGCCGGGTCGAGCAGAAGGGTACGCCGTCCATCGTCGTTGACGTGCCAACCCAATGCCACCCGGATCGTCGCTCTGATTGCACTGGCGCCGAGCAGTGCAGTTTTCGCCTCCAGATCGGTTTCAAGCACCTTCGGTACGAAGCCCACACCCTGATCGCGAAGCCGCGCATTGACCGGATGTTCCGGATCCAGAGTGGCCAGGTCATCTGATTTGGCGTAGAAGCCCGAATCAGCGTCTGTGAATTGCCTGGGTTGCGGTGGTGCGGATTCCTCCGTTTCAACCTCGCACCCGACCTGAGCCTTTGGCTCGTCAGCTTCCGCGCCCATCACCGGCTCCGGGCAAATTCCCATCCCGGGACCTAGCGGTGCGTTCTGGCCTTGTGGTTCTGCCAGCATGAAGCTTTGGATCGCGGACTGCCACACGGCATCCAGCGACGCGCTGATCGCTTCCGGTGCCAACAGCCCCAGGTGGACGAGGCGTCCGCCGTCTTCGAAGAACGCGAATCTCGCTTGCAGCCAAGTCCTTCCTGTTGCTGGCGTCCCACGCCAGCCAGCCCTTGCAGGTTGCCGATGGTTGTGGGTCCGAATGCGGTGGGCCGAATTCCTTGCGAATCCAGCAGGAACAGGCTCCAATCCTGTAGAGTTCCTTCTTCGAAACCAGGCCGTGCCGCAACGGTCAAGCCACCGCGGCCCATGGCGCGGTAGCCACCAGCAGCGGGAAGAATGTTCCGGGCGAGCTGAAGTCCACCTCTTCGGCAGGAAGCTCGTGCGAGACCCAGTCATTCGGTATGCCGATGCGAAACGCCAAATCAGCGATGCGGGCAGGTATGTCAAGAAGGACAGTGTCAGTCATCGTATTTCCTCGAAAGTCAGAGCCCAAGCTGCCCTGCGCGAAATTGTCTTTCCACCACCTGCGCCTGGGCAAACCAGTGATCCGATTCCCAGGTCGATGGGTCGTGCGATTCGGGTGAATCCTCAGGCGTCAACTCGCAACGCAACGCGTGGAAGAAATAGCGGCGCGTGCGATCGGTATCGAGAGCCAGTACCTTGCTCCATTCCGGGGGCACGGGTTGACCATGGAAGTATCGCTCGTTTCCCTGTGGCCGTTTCATCTCCTGCGGCCACTTCGCCTGCCAAGCATCGTCGTCGTAATCCAACCAAGTGAGTTCACCGCGGGCGGACTCGACGATTCCAGCTTTTTCCCGATCACCGAGTCTGCGTCCAATCACGAAATGGCCTGCATGAATCTGATAGACCCATCCGTCGTGCGCGTGTAACTGCGATGGATTGTGTGGATCGATCGGTGGCAGCCGATGCGAAGACAGAAAGTTGTTGACGTAAGCGAGTTCGTCCGCCCGCCGTTGCTGCGCGTCGACCGAGAGCGCGGCTTCAGCGAAGTGGTTCGCGCGGCCTTCCTGATAGGCAAGAGAGCCAAAGAAGTCATGCTCAATCGCGCGCAGTTTCTCATGTGGGATCTTTCGCAGATACACACGCAGCACCAGCGCCACCTGCTTCGCCGGATCGAGGCTGCGAAGAAAGAGAACCTTCTCTGGATCGTGGTTTGACCCGATCTGGTAGTTGCCTTCACTCATCCACGTCGTGCGCGTATCCGTTTTCATATCGCCGAATTCCGGAAAGCGGCGGGAGTGCGTTTGCAGCCGGTGCATGGCGAAATCCATGCCCTTTTCCATCTCATTGGCGGAGGCATGCGGGCTGCCCAAGATCACCCAGCCTTCCACCTCACGTGGATCGCCGGAGCCGAATCGCCAAGTTTGCGATTTCCAGAACTCGACTGCGGACCACACCCCATGCCGATCCACTCCGCCGTGGGTCCATCCTTCGGGTAGCGCGAAATTCGCCACGCCGTCTGCGCGATAGGTCTGCTTCGATCCGAACATGCAACCTCCGACGGAAAGACACAAGCCGAACAGCGTGATTCTCTGAGCAAGCGATTTCAGACCACTTGTTGACTTCCACATCTCTCGATCCTCAATGTTACAGGCGCAATCGCATCGCAAGATCGATCAGGCATTGTGCCCGTTACAATGAACAGCGGGAAGATGAAGCAACAGGCCGTCAATCCTTTCGTCCGCCAACGGTACTTCAACCGCGCCTCGCAGGTCAGTTGGCGTGAGTTTGCCGCCCATCGTGACCAGATCACCTCACGTTTAGAAGCAGTAGCGGCGCCAGCCGACGCATTCCGTTCGCTGTGCGTGCTCGGTGCGGGAAATTGCAACGACCTGGATTTGGTGCGCCTCACTTCACACTGGTCGAAGATCCGACTGATGGATATCGACGCGGAGGCGATGCAGGCTGGAGTTGCGCATCAATTTCAGACTGCAACGGAGACCAGCCCCAAACGGCATCAGCCAATTGAAATCACGGCCTGCGATCTGACGGGCGCGATGGAACATTGCCACGAAATCACGCGGACCCCTTCGAGCGAGGCCATCGCCAAGTTGCGCAGAGCGCTCGCACTTCTTCCGGCACTGGCACAAGTGCAGGAACGATTCTCAGCCGTTGCTTCCACCTGCCTGCTCTCGCAGTTGATCGATGTCGTCCAGCACTCCGTCGGGGCCTCCAACCCGGAACTGCCCTCGCTGGCCGAACTCGTCCGGCTCCAGCATTTGCGTACTCTTGCGGAATTGACCGCCCCAGGTGGCACGATGTTGCTCTTTGCGGACTTTGTTTCAAGCGAGACGGTGCCAGAATTGCCGGGTGCCCCGAAAGAGGCGCTCCCGGTATTCATGGAAAAGGTATTGAGAGAGCACGGTTGTTTCACAGGCATGAATCCCTCGAACATCTGCCGACTGCTCAACCAGCCGCCTCTCGCGTCCTACTGGGCGGAACCTCCGACGATGTCGGAACCTTGGCTTTGGAATTTGGGGCCGAGAACCTATCTGGTAACGGCAATCGTCGGGCGACGAAAGCAGATTAGTTCACCGTTGAGCGTTAGTCTCACCGCTTAGACTGACCTGCGGCATTCGCCTTCGCCGCCGTGAGCGCGCGGACAAATACATCCCGAGCGAGAGCGGATCCCTTGCTGAATTCTGATGTTCCTTATACTCATTCGCGATACTGAGGGCAGACTTTCCATCCGGGGCCCGATAGTTGGGATCTTCGTTCGGATTCGCGTCTGCTCGAAGCACCAGCGTTAGGATCTCGATTTCTGAGGGGTGCTCATTGGGATCGTTTGGGCCACTGTTGTATCTCGTAACGCGGGAGATGCGACGGTTGTCGGTCAAATGAGGAAGAGATCTTATGGGTGTGAACGGCCATCGCTGACCGCGGTCCCCACAGATCCGTAGCGGCGCTACTCCGTATTGATATCTGGCGTCGACTCGTACTTCGCGCGCAAAACCCATCGCAGAGGTGATTGCCATGTCAATAGCGTGATGAAGTTCGCTACCATATTTGATTCATGATCATCGCCGATCTCGCCCAAATCGCCGGTCGCACCTACCCCGCTCGCCGCCGCACACAGAATCTCGTCGGCGGAGCCAGCCCCGTCCAAGCCACGGCTTTCTCTGCAGGAAACGTCACACTCGAACCCAATGGCGGCCAAGTCCCCTGGCACAATCAGCAACAGGAAGAGGTCTACTTTATCGTCGAAGGCACTGGAGAAATGTGCCTCGGCGAAGAGCGCACCACCGTCACCACCGGACAGGCCGTGTATATCCCCAGCGGCGTCTTCCACCAACTCACCAACATCGGCGATATACCGCTGCGCATGATCTATATCTACGGACCCGCGGGCGATGTCGCCCATTGGCGCCAGGAACTCGACGGTACGCTTCCCAAGGCCGGCATCGACGTTCCTGCCCTACCTGCCGGCGCACGTCCGCAAACCACCTAGGAGACTTACACAACTTGACAGTTCATTCCGTCGGCATCATCATGAACGGCGTCACTGGACGCATGGGCTTAAACCAGCATCTGCGCCGTTCGATCGGCGCTCTCATCAAACAGGGCGGCCTCAAGATCAGTGACAGCGAGATCATCCTGCCACACGTCCTGTTGATCGGACGCAATACCGCCAAACTCGAATCGATCAGTAGGGAATTTGGCGGGTTGCCTTACACCACCGACCTCGACTCGGCCCTCGCCGACCCCAAGTACTCGATCTACTTCGACGCCCAGACCACCGACCGCCGCGTCGCCTCCGTCGACAAGGCGATCAAGGCGGGCAAACATGTCTACTGCGAGAAACCCACGGCCGAAACCTTCGACGCCGCTATGGGACTCTACAATCGCGCCAAGGCCGCTGGCGTCAAGCACGGCGTGGTGCAAGACAAGCTGTGGCTTCCCGGCATGTTGAAGTTGCAAACACTGCGCGATCTCGGCTTCTTCGGCAAGATCCTTTCGGTGCGCGGCGAATTCGGATACTGGGTCTTCGAGGGCGACACAGTCCCCGCGCAGCGCCCTTCCTGGAACTATCGCAAAGAGGACGGCGGCGGCATCATCATCGACATGCTTTGCCACTGGCGTTATGTGCTCGACAATCTGTTTGGCGGAGTGAAATCCGTGTCGTGCATGGGGGCGATCCATGTGCCGGAACGCATCGACGAGAACGGCAAGAAGTACGCCTGCACCGCCGACGATTCCGCCTACGCGACGTTCGAATTAGAGGGCGGTATTATTGCCCACTTCAATTCCTCGTGGACGGTTCGCGTCCGCCGTGATGACCTTCTGACACTGCAAGTGGATGGCACCAAGGGATCTGCGGTTGCCGGTTTGCGCCACTGCTACATCCAGCACTATGGATCGACGCCGCGCCCGGTGTGGAATCCGGACGTCGAGAGCCCGTTGAACTACTTCGATGGCTGGCAGAAGGTTCCGGAACAGGAGACGTTCGACAACGCATTCAAGCGCCAGTGGGAAATGTTTCTGCGGCATATCGTCAAAGACGAGCCGTTTCGGTGGGGCCTGCGCGAAGCCGCCAAGGGCGTGCAACTCGCGGAAAAAGGGCTGGAATCCTGGCAGAAGCGCTGCTGGGTGGACATCCCGCCAGTCGACGAATAAGCCACAAGGTATCGGCCCGGCGGTAAGATCCCAGGATCTCCGCCGGGCGCATGTCAACTTTTTTCAACTCTCGCACGTCTACACTGTAGTAGCGAAACGCATGAAGCCTCTCTTCCTTTTCTTACTCGCCGCCTTCGCGGCATATGGACAAGCGTCGGCTGCAGCCGATCTGTTTGAAAAAGCACCGCCGGATGTCGATCGGGCTCTGCGCGGCCGCATCCAGGAGTTCTACCGACACCACATCGATGGCACCTACCGCAAAGCCGAAAAGTTGGTTGCGGAAGAGAGCCAGGATTACTTCTACCAGATCCAAAAGCAGCGCTACGACAGCTGCGACCTGATCAAAATAGCCTACACGGAAAGCTTTACGAGATCGACGGTGACCATGGCATGCAAGGGCAAGTGGAACATCAACGGCAATGAACTGGCCGTCTCGATGCCGCTGAGCTCATCGTGGAAGCGCGACAACGGCGGCGATTGGTTTTGGCATCACTTACAGCCGCAGAAGATGCCCACGCCTTTCGGTGAGATGGACCATAGAGCCGCTTTGGGCGGCAAACCCGACGGCGCTGGCGGATTGCGGATTCCCACCGACATGAAGGCTGCGGGCGAGCTTCTGATGAAGCAGGTGACTGTGAACAAGCAGGACATCACGCTGTCAAGCTATGAAAAGTCGCAAGACGAAATTGTCATCACCAACGGTTCTGGCGGCTCGGTGAAGTTGTCTTTCGAGTACGAAGCGGTTGTGCCCGGCTTTAAAGCCGAACTGAGCAGGAAAGAGATCGGGCAAGGCGAGAAGGCGATATTGAAGTTGACGATGGATCCGAAGGATCGAGTAGCCAAACCAGCGCTGATGGCGCGTATTCTGGTGGAACCCCTGCTGCAGCAGTTTCAGGTGAAGGTCACGTTTTCGATTCCGCCTGAACTTGAAAAGGAACTCCCCAAGATTCTTCAGCAGCAGAAGAAGAAGTAGCGGCCAGTGAATTGCACGGGTTCGTAAAGGAGACCTTGCTCTTATGCGAACCCGTTTTCCAATCGTCCTGCTGGCCTGCGTCACACTGGCAACAGCGCAGGATAACGCCGCGAAGAAACCCAGACCCAAGCCCAACGAACAGGCCCAACGCGGGCGGAAGCTGTTTCTAGAATCCCCAAAAGGCAAACCCTGTGGCACATGCCACACCATGGACGGTATCGGTGCGTCAGTTGGCCCGGATCTCACCAAGATGGCGACCTACGCCATGCCGCGAGGTGTTGTGGTGGCAATGCGGATGTCGATGGCCGAGACGGTCCAGATGGTAAAGCCGGTCAGTGGTCCGGGGTTTCCAGGCGTGCTGCAACAGAAAGAAGCAGAGAACATCGAGATTTGGGATCTGAGTATGACGCCTCCCACGCTTCGAACCTTCAAGGCCGCGGCGATCCAGTCCATGAAGCGCGATGAGCGGTGGAAGCATCCGCCGTCGATGGCTGGCTACGATGGCAACGAATTGGCGGATATCGTGGCGTTTCTGAAATGGGCGGCCACGGGTTCTTCCAAGACCGTCACCGTGGAAGAAGTCGAGACCACCCAATAGAGCTATTGCCCGGCTTTTGCGATCTCGTCGAGCACAATACGGGTCACGGCGTCGATGAAGGGACGGCCGTTCATCATCAGATTGTCGCGAGTCATGTAGTCGAGTTCGATGTCAGGGATGACACCGAGGTTTTCAATCACCGGAGCTGTGGGCAATCCAGGCGCGCTCGCCGGAGTGGTGCGGATGACCAGGCTATTCGTGACGCTCGACGTCGCCTCGGAATAGAAGCCCACGGTCCAGCCCGAAATCGAACCGCCCCAGCCGCCGGTGCGCATACCGACGATCGGACCGCGCTTGTTGTCCTGCATCATGGCTGGAAAGATGTCGCCGAACGACACCGATAATTCGTCCGCCAGAAACACGATCGGCTTGTCATAGGCGACAAGCTGATTGTTGTTGTCCCGTAGCGCAGGCCATTGGTCCGACGGCGCGGGAAAGGTCGGTGACACCGCCAGAAAACAGGCAGGCAGAGCGCCGGTCATCGCGCGGTTCGCCGTTGCGGATTCCTGCACAGCCTTTAACTGGAAATCCCAGACATCGATCACCCATTGCTCGGCATTGGCAGCTTTCGCCTGCCGCACGATCGACTCGTAGCTATTGATGAGCGACTGAGTCGGGCGCAAATATTCCGTGAAGAAAGTGAACTCTCGCGGGATCAACCGCTGCGCATAGTCGAGCCCGATGCAACCGCCCCCAGTGTTGCGCGAGACGTCTACGATCAGGGCGTCTGTGTTTGCCTTCATGAAGGCGACTTCGGTACTGAACTCATTGACGGCGGCAACAGAACTTGCGGGGGCAAAGTTGGGGATGCGGATGAGCCCAATCCTCTTCCCTTCGGAAGCGTAGGTTCCGGTGAGAAAGTTATCGGTGTTCGCGAGTCCACGTCGAGTCACGAAACCAGGCGGGGGACCGTAGTAGGGCAAGCGTCCACCCCACCCGAGTATGTAGTTCCGCGAAATCGATTCGCCGCTGTCGTCCAAGTGTTTGCGCGACTCGCGCATCTCGATTTCTCTGGCATCGAGTGCCCAAGTCTTATAGTCACGGATCGCCTTCTGGTAGTCAGCATCTTCCGTCGACGATACCGCGCCGGTCGGATTCACGCCAAACACCGGCGTGGGAACGGGAGAGACAGAACGGAGCGGCACCCCGACTTTGGTCCAAGTGAGCTTGAAGGTTTCCTCCTCACCCGTGGAGGCACGCTTGATCACGGCATCGGTTTCATCGGGCAGATCGACGGCTTTGGCATAGGTGACTTGCGAGCGGAAGCTCAACGCATCGGCCGCAAACCTACGGGTGCCGCGTAGGGTTCCGACACCGCGCTGCTTTGCAAGTTCGGTGATGATCTCTTCGACAGGCTGTCCGCCGATCGAAACCAGTTCATCGCCCACGACGAACGGGAATCGAGCTAAGGGATAGCGGATACGATTGATCGATTCGATCAGAACCTTGCCGTCATAGAGGTCGGTGAAGAGCCCAAGATCGGCGGAAAAACTGCTGGGGATACGGAAGCTGGAATGCCCGTCCTGCAGCCGTGCGACGAACTCCGCGCAGATCTGATAGTACTCCAGGTCGTCTTTGGCTGCCCGGATGCGGTCGGCCCAGGGCTTAACATTCAAGGTGTCCACGCCGAGGGCTTCGGCCTTCCAGTTGGCAGGGCCGTAGCGCTTCGCGTAAAGCGCAGCGAGGGTTTGAAAATCGGTGAGGCGCTGATCGGCCGTCATCTGAGCCACTGCTGGTAAGGAAAGAGATACGAGCAGCGTGGTCAGCGTCAATATTTTACGCATGTTTAAACAACTCCTTCGGGCAATGTGGGCAAAGTAAATGCTCCCTCACAGTATAAAGCGTAAAAAAGTGGAATGAAGAACAAGAAACTTGCGACTGGACGGCGGACTCAGTACTTCCAAGCGAGCGCCGCGAGCGCAAGTGCGGAAAGCGTGGCTGCGGCAATTTGGGTTCCGAAATGGCGGCCTCCCAATACGAAGGCGATGCCGGTCTTGAAGATGAGATTCGACAAGGACGCGATGAGGATGGACTGCCAGGCGATGTTCGCGGAAACCCGTCCCGCATTGACCATCTGGGTGGTGGAAAGCGTGATGGCGTCGACGTCGGTGAGTCCACCGGCAATGGAAAGTCCTAGCACGCCACTATCGCCGAGCAGATCCTTGGCAGCGGCGTTGGCGACGAGTACCAAGGCGTATCCACAGGCGAAAACCAGCGCGATTCGCATCTCTGCGGGATTGGTTTTCGCGGACTCCTCGCTGGTGCTGTTTCGCGCGGTTCGATAGTGCCAGATCGCGAAACTGACCAAGGCAAGAAACGGCAGTGCCAGTCTCGGCAAGACCTGCATGGCGATCTGCGGGGCCGTCGTCAGAACCTCGGTAGCGAGGCGCAAATAGACAGTGGCACCGGCGACCAGGATCACGACAAGTGCCGCTTGGCCGCCCTTGCGGGAATACGAGGCCGTGGTCGCTGTACTGGAAATCAGTCCGCCAAGAATGCCGGAAACGAGCAGGCTCTTGTCCGGCGATACGAATCGATAGGCAAGATATCCGGCTAGGTTGATGCCGACGATGAGCACCACCATCCACCAGATTTGGCGTGGATTCAGGACGTCATAGGGTCCGAAAGTGCGGTCGGGTAGGACGGGCAAAATCACCAGGCTGATGAGCGCAAACTGCAGGATCGCTTTGATATCCCGTTCGCCGAGCTTTTCTACAACGCCATGCAGTTCCACTTTGAATTCCAGCAGAACGGCAATTGTTGTGGCTGCGGCGACGGCGATGAGCGTGTGTTCCCCGTCGGCCAGCAGCGCGCCGATCGCATACATGGCAAGCAAAGCGGCTTCGGTCACCAGCGAGTTGCGCGCGTTGACCCAGTGACCGATGGCGATGAGCAAGGATGCGGCAATGAATCCAGCGGCGGCGAGCCAAGGGGAAAAGAGCGCGCTGAGAAATCCAAGGATCGTGATGAGTGGAAAAGTGCGCAGGCCCGCGAAGGTGGAATCCGAATGCTGGCGCTGGAGGCCGACGAGCAGTCCGAGTCCGAGGGCTATGGCAAATTTATCCATTCACTGCTGGTTCGAGCATGTGAAGCGCCACTTCCACAGTCGGTGGGTGAAGCAGCGTGTTGTGGATGAGGCATTTTGCAATGGCCCGCTTGATGCCTTCGCGATGGCGGTCTTCGATCGCGGGGATTTCCACGTCTATCCGGAAGGAGGCGAGACGGGCAGGTTGTTGGGCTTTTTCCGCGCTCACCTTGATGGAAAGGGCATCGGTCGGCAACGAGCGACTTTTGAGATATTGCAGCGCGTAATAGGCAGCACAGGTTCCGAGGGAAGCGAGCATGAGTTCCGGCGGAGTCATACCCGTGTCGTCGCCTCCGTTTTCCTGCGGCTGATCGCAGATGAGCTTGTGTCCACGCGCTTCGGCTTCGAACTGGACGCCGGTTCCGATGGGTTTGACTGTGAGTTCCATTGTGATTACCGATGCTGCCTCAGGCCGATTGGTGACAAAGGCAGCCACACATCCGATTATAGAAAAGACGCGCCGTGGCGACGGCTCGCAGAGACTCTACTTTGTCTTGGCGTGGGCAGGCGGAGGGCCCATGATCGTCACAACGACAAACCTACGCGTCTCGGACATATTGCGCATCGAGTGGACAATTCCCGAAGGTGCAAACACCAGCGCACCGGGACCCACTAGATCTTTGTGTTCGCCCACAACAGCCTCGCCTTCGCCCGCCAAGACGAGGTAGACTTTGTCCTGTTCCTCATGCACGTGTGCGGAATGGTCCTGCCCTGGCTCGAAGCAATTCAACCCTGCAAATAGATAGTGGCCGCCCGCAATCATAATCTTAGACATCTTCTCCGCATGGAACTCGGCGAGGGACACCGCACTCTGGATGATCATAACGTTAGAATAGTGGGTTCCCACCGCCATGGCAAAAGAGTTCTCCCTTCAACCTCGTCCCGTAAAGCGCTTTGAGACGAAGTTCCGTCGAATTGTGACGGACTTCCCCGCACCTGAATCCGTTGCGATCCTCGAAAAGCTCCTGCAATATGAGCCTCGCGCGATGGCCGGGCAGCCTCCCGTTGTTTGGGATCGCGCGAGCGGTTTTCAGGTTTACGACAAGTCCGGCAACTGCTGGATCGATTGGTCCAGCGGTGTGCTCGTGACCAATGCGGGACACAGCCATCCGCGTGTAGTGGAGGCGATCGTCAAACAGGCAACCACAGGCATCCTGCACAACTACTGCTTTCCGCAGGAACGCCGCGCCGAGTTGGTGGAAAGGATCGCCGGCTTGCTGCCAGAGCCTTTGAAAAAGGTCTTCTTGCTCACCACCGGATCGGAGACGATCGAGTGCGCGATCAAGCTCTGCCGTTCGCATGGTGTAAAGGTCGGCGGCCGCAGCAAGAACCTCATCGTCTCGTTCGAGAAATCCTTTCACGGGCGTACGCTCGGCTCACAGCAAGCGGGCGGAACTCCGGCGTTGAAGGAATGGATCGTCAATCTCGACAAGGGCTTTGTCCAGGTTCCCTTCCCTGACGGCTATCGGACTCCCGATCTCTCGTTCGATAACTTCTTGCGCTGTCTGCAAGAGGCTGGCGTGGAAGCGCAGAATGTAGCTGGCCTTGTGATGGAAACCTTCCCTGGCGCGACAGCGGGGCTTGCTCCGGTTGAATTCGTGCAGAATCTTCGGGCCTGGTGCGCGGGACGCAAGATCCTGTTCGTTGCCGATGAAGTGCAAGCAGGCTTCGGACGCAGCGGCAAGATGTGGGGCTTTGAGCACTACGGCATCGTGCCCGATCTCGCGGCGTTTGGCAAGGGCATTGCCGACGGAATGCCCATTGCGGCGATCGCCGGCGCGGCCGCGGTGATGGATTTGCATCCGCCCGGCAGCATGAGTTCGACGCATACGGGCAATCCAGTTTGCTGCGCCGCGGCGCTGGCCTCGATCGATGTGATCGTTGAGGAAAAGCTGGCGGATAACGCTGCTCGCCTGGGCAAGATTCTGCTCGATCGGTTGCGCGCGATGCAACCGCGGTTCCCTTTCTTTGGACGCGTGGACGGTATCGGACTCGTGGCCGCCATCAATGTCGTGAAGCCTGGCACAAAGGATCCGGATGGGGATCTCGCTTGGGAGATTATCCGGGGATGCGTGGAGAGAGGCCTGCTGTTGTTCGCTCCTGTTGGCTTTGGTGGCGGCTCGGTGAAGATTTGTCCTCCGCTGTGCATCACAGAAGAGGCGTTGCTCGAAGGCTTGTCCGTGCTGGAAGAGTCTCTGGTTGAAGCATCGAATCCAGTTAAGGCGATGGCCTAATGGTTTCGATCGGCATCATTGGCGGCGGCATGATCGTGCACGATCAGATACTGCCTTCGCTTTATCAATTGCAGCGCCGCGGGATTGTGGATCGGATCCTGATCTGTGCTCGGCATGAGTCTACTTTGGAAACGCTGCGCGCGAATCCTAAGATTCATGGAGCGTTTCCGGGGCATTCTTTCGAAGCCATGCCCGGTGCTTACGCGCAAGTATTGGCGCAGTTGCCCGCGCGCAGCATCGTCATTGTCGCTTTGCCGGATCAGATCCACTTCGAAGTCACGATGGACGTGCTGCGGGCGGGGCATCATGTTGTCTGCGTGAAGCCTCTAGTGCTGAAGACCGCGGATTCGCTGACGATCGAACACGAGGCTCGGTCGCGCGAGTTGCTGGTCGCGGTTGAGTATCATAAGCGGTTCGACGATCGTTCGCTGATGGCTCGCAAACGCTATCGCGAGGGATTGTTCGGCGACTTCAAACTGGGCAACGCCTGGCTGCACGAAAAGTGGGACTATCGCGATTCGAACTTTCAGACCTGGTTCACTTGCGAGAACTCCGATGCGTTCACCTACATCGGCTGCCACTATGTCGATCTCGTGCACTTCGTGACGGGCTTGAAGCCAGCGTCGGTGAGTGTTTACGGCATCAAAGATACGTTTCCCAACGGCAACGTCGGATACCTCTGGGCCGACGCTCGTGTCATTTGGGAAAACGGCGCATGCCTCAATGTGCAGAATGCGCTTGGGTATCCGCGGAACGGGCCGGGATCGAACGCCCAGGGCATCGTGATGTACTGTTCCGGCAAGGGCGAGGGCGCAATGATCCGGCACTCGGATCAATATCGCGGACTCGAGTACTGCTACCACGATCGCTACGAAGAGCCGAGTCCGGATTACTTTCAATACGTGGATCTTGGCGGGCCGGGATTGACGCCGGTGGGCTACGGCTATCGGTCTGTCGATCAGTTGGTGGATGCCTGCTTGTCTGTGGATGCCGCGACGAATCGCGCGGCTCGCATCGCGGAGATCGAAGCAGCGGGAATTGTCGCGACGCCGGCGAATTCCAGATACAACGAACTGGTAGTGGAAGCAGGGCGCTTGTCGCTGTTGAATGGCGGGAGAGAAGCCGTGATCGACTACACATCCAATAGCGTCCACTTGCGATGACCGACGAAGAGATTGTTGGCTATCTCGATGACAACGGCTATCCGCCTCACATTGTAGAAGGTGGGGGCGCAGGCTTGCTGCGGCGCTGGAAGCAGTTTGTGGAAGAGGTGGAAAGCGGCTATCGCCACAACCTGCATAACTACCGCAACGATCTGGATATCCGGGGTTTGATCCGGCTGTTTGGATTGGAAGCGGAGATCTCCGGTGAGGATGCGCGCTTCGAAGAGATGCTCGTCGATCGCGAACGCCGCGTTTGGGAGAGCGGAACAGACGCGCCGTTCTGGGATTTTGGCTATCCGCGCAACGCGGGATGGGCATTGCGCAAAGATCTGGAACAGGAAGGTTTGCTGGATTGAAATACTTGCGTGATAGACTCTTTTGCGAGAGCAGGGAGTGAAAGGACCAGATCACATGGGAATTTTCGATGCAGTGACGGGAATGGCCGCTAACGCGGCAGAAGCGATCAAAGAGGCAGGTAGCGCCGCGATCGATAAGGCGGGCGATCTCGCCGAGGCCGCTGGCGATAAGATTGGCGACATGAAGGACGCTGTTGTGGACGCGGGCTCGAGTGCGGTGGACAAGGCCAAGGACGTTGCTTCCGCTGCCGCCGATAAGGTTGGCGATGCCAAGGACGCCGTTGTTGAAAAAGCGGGCGACGCCACGGATGCTGTGAAGTCCGCAGTCGCTGGCGACTCCAAATAGATAGACTGATGGGAGTCCTGCGATATCGGTTGCGGGACTCCTGTTCTGTTTCAGTTTGCGCTTGGCTCGGCCAGCTTCACTGACGCCACACCTAGCACCCGCTTGGCTTTCTTCTCCTGCACGAACAGCACCGCCTTCAACCGATCCAACTTCCAATCCGGCTGCAGCGTGACCTTCGCCAGTGCCTTGTAGCCCTTGTCATCCGCCTTCATTTCGGATACCTGCACGAGGGTCCGAACGACGCCCACGTGCGATAGCTTGCGGCCCGTGTTCTCGCCTGCCTTCACATCCGTCTTCATCCCGGACTCGGTGATCGCCAACCAGACCTGCGGCGTATCTTCGACATTCAGCAGTGGCAGCGAATCCACAGAAAGTGCAAAAACAGCCACATTTTTCTTGCCGATCTCTTTCAACGCGATCTGGACGTTGGCCGGAATGAGATCCGTCGAAGCCGCGCGCTTGATCTCACGCCGCGCAAGCCCCTCGTCCGATCCGATCAGTTCCACGCGGCCATTGATCACCATCTGCGGCGTGTAGACGCCGCGCTGTTTGAAGAGCCGGCCGTACTCGCCCTGCCGCAGGCTGTATTGACGATCCGAGTAAGGATCCTTCCAGCCGAGTTGATTCCAGTAGTCGACGTGCTCGCTGAGAACGACAACATTCTCGCCTTCGAGACGAGCCAAAACTTCATCGGCAGGCGGACAGCTTGAGCAGCCCTGCGAGGTGAAGAGTTCCACCAGCACAGGGACCTTGACAGGGTCGGCCGCCAGCAACGGCAGCGCGATTGCAATGATCGATAGTACACGAAAAGTCATGAACAAACCTCTTGATGGATCGGAGAAAAGACTGTACTTTATATTTTAAAGTACTTCACACAAAAATGCACACCATGTCGCGGCTCGCCGCCATCTCTTTCATCTACATCTGCACCGCCATCGACTGGTTGATTCTAGGCGCGACACTCGATCATCGTACCAACGCAGCCGACGGCACACTTCGCGGCAAAGTCACAACGATATGGGGGTCGCCGCAGGAACAGCATCCCCCCTCTGCCTTCTGGACCATTGAAGAACCTCAAACACTCATGACGATTGAGAATGGACTAAACGTGCAGAGAACCCGCATGGCGAAAGTCGATCGCCCGCTGCCGCTCGAAGGATCGAAGGTGAGCGTCGACCTCGATCTGAGCCATCGGCAGAAAGGCCTGCGTTGGTACAGCACCTACAAAGTCGGGTTCGATGGCGTGTATCGGTTTAAGAACGACACGGGAAAAACGCAGCAAATCACCTTCGTGCTGCCGTTTCCCTCGGCACAGGCGATGTACAGCGATCTGGTGATGACGGTGGATGGGAAGAAGCTGGAAATCAAAAATGTCGAGGGAACCGCACGGGCCAGTGCAGCGGTCGCGGAGGGGGCAACGGTCAGCCTGAATGCAGGATACAAATCGCAAGGGCTCGATCGGTGGCGTTACAATTTCGGTGCTGGCGAGGCCGTCGCACAGGCGCGCGATTTTTCGCTCGAAATGAAGACCAATTTCAAGGATATCGACTTCGCCGAAAACACGTTATCGCCAACGGCGAAGAAAGAGACGTCCAGCGGTTGGGAACTCGCTTGGAACTACGGCACACTCGTGTCGGGATACCAGATCGCGATGGTGATGCCGGAGAAACTGCAGCCGGGTCCGCTGGTGGGCGCGATCAGCTACTTCGCGCCGGTGTCGCTGTTCTTTTTCTTCTTCATCCTGATGATGCTCACGACGCTTCGGGAGATCGATCTGCATCCGATGAACTACTTCTTTCTGGCCGCGGCCTTCTTTGCGTTCCATCTGTCGATGGCTTACTTGTGCGATCACGTCTCGATTCATCTGGCTTTCGCGATCAGCGCGGTAGTCTCGGTGTTTCTGGTAGTGAGCTATTTGCGATTGGTGGTCGGACTACGCTTCGCGGCACTCGAAGCCGGCGGGGCGCAGATGCTGTATCTGGTGCTGTTTTCTTACGCGTTCTTCTTTAAAGGACTGACAGGCCTCACGGTCACCATCGGATCCATTCTCACTTTGTTTGTGGTGATGCAGGCCACTGCTCGAATCAACTGGAGTGAAACATTCTCTCTCCGCCGCGACCATCGAAGCGATCGAAGCACCCCCCCGATCCTGCCCATCCTGAACCAATAGTTCGCGATCTTGCGACCGGGTGTCCGTTTCCGGACACCCATCTTTTCGTAAGGCCCTCAAAACAGGGGGTTCAGAAGTGGAGGTTGACATGCTTCCAGCAACTCCATGTTGTCCGAATTTCGATTCGCCCTGCGCACATTGGTCAAGACTCCCGTCATCACGGGCATCGCGGTGCTCTCGCTTGCCTTAGGCATTGGAGCCAACACGGCGATGTTCTCGCTCTTTAACGAAATCCTCATGAAGAAGCTGCCGGTGGATGCGGCCGATGAGATCGTCAATTTGACCGACAAAGGTCCGAAAAGCGGCAGCAATTCGAACAACCAATCCGGCCCGAGTTCCTACACATTCAGCTATCCGATGATGCGCGATCTGGAAAAGCTGCAGGGCAAAGTTTTCTCGGCTGTTGGCGCACATCGTTACTTCGGCGGCAATGTCTCGTTTCGCGGGCAGACCACTTCCAGCATCGGCATGTTCGTCTCTGGCAATTTCTTTGCGACCTATCGCGTGCAGCCGGCGCAAGGCAAATTGATTGCGCCATCGGACGACGAAAAGCCTGGCGGACATCCGGTGGTGGTGCTGGGGCATGGATACTGGCAGCGCAAGCTTGGCGGCAACCCCGATGTTCTGAATGGCGCGATGACGATCAATGGAAGACAGATGACCATCATCGGCGTGGTTGGACAAGACTTTAAAGGCGTCACGCTTGGTTCGGTTCCGGATTTCTACGTTCCGATGACGATGCGCGAGCCGCTGAGTCCTGGTTGGAAAGGCATCGACAACCGCAGGAACTATTGGCTCTACATCGCTGCGCGATTGATGCCAGGCATGTCTGTCGAACAGGCTCAGACCGCGGCGAACACAACCTACCGAGGCATCATCCAAGAGGTGGAAGTTCCGTTGCAACAGAGCGGCAGCAAGACGTACATGGAACGGTTCCGCAACAAGGCGCTGCTGCTCGAATCGGGGGCATTAGGATACGGCAGCATGCGCCGCGATGGGAAAACACCGCTGGTTCTGTTGCTTGGAATCACTGGATTCGTGCTGTTGATCGCTTGTGCAAACATCGCAAACCTGTTGCTGGCTCGCGCGGCCAATCGTGCACGAGAGATCGCGATCCGGCTTTCGATCGGTGCCAGCCGCTGGCAGTTGGTACGGCAGTTGCTGGCCGAATCGTTGCTGCTGGGCCTGATGGGAGGCGCCTGTGGACTCATTGTCGCGCGCTGGACACTCTATCTATTGGTCTCGATGATGCCAGGTGAGGCGAACGGCTTTATCACCGAATCGATCGATCCGATTGTGTTGCTGTTCGCGCTCAGCGTTTCTATCTTTACTGGGTTCCTGTTTGGCATCTTCCCGGCGCTGCATAGCACGAATCCCAATCTCGCCGGGACATTGAAAGAGCAGGCCGGGCAAGTGTCAGGAACAGGATCCGCGGCTCGATTCCGCCAGGTTCTCGTCATCGCACAGATATCCCTTTCGCTGTTGCTACTGATCTCCGCGGGCCTGTTCGTGAAGAGCCTGGTGAATGTGACCCGTGTGGATCTTGGCATCAAGAGCGACAAGGTGGTGGCCTTTGCGATCTCGCCCGAGCTGAACGGCCACAGTTTTGAGCGCTGCCAGAAATTGTTCGCAAATCTCGAGGACTCGCTGGCGGCGATTCCGGGCGTGACAAGCGCCGGTGTTTCGTTAGTTCCCATGATTTCCGGCAACAACTGGGGCACGGGCGTTGGCGTCGACGGATTCGAAACATCGCCAGATACGGACACAAACTCGATGTTCAATGAAGTGGGTGCGAACTTCTTTCAGACACTTGGCATTCGCTTGTTAGCTGGCAGGCCCTTCAACAAGGCCGACACGATGGATTCGCAAAAAGTTGCGATCGTGAACGAGGCGTTTGTGCGCAAGTTCGGGTTGAAAAACCCCGCCAACGCGATCGGCAAACAGATGTCGCAGGATGACAACGCCAAGAAGCGGGACATCGTGATCGTCGGCGTGGTGCAGGATACCAAGTACAGCGAAGTGAAAGAGGCGGTGCCGCCCCTGTTCTTGCGTCCCTATCGCCAGGACAAGACGTTCGGTTCCGCTGCCGTTTATGTAAGGACATCGCTGGACACAAACCAGCTCCTGGCGCAGATCCGCAAAGCAGTTTCGGAGGAGGATCCGCAATTGCCGGTGGAGGATCTGATGACGCTCGATCGGCAAATTCAAGAGAACGTCTTTGTAGATCGGATGATCACGACACAGGCGAGTGCTTTTGCTGCGCTCGCCACCTTATTGGCCGCGGTTGGCTTGTATGGCGTGCTCGCCTATTCGGTATCGAGAAGGACTCGTGAAATCGGTATTCGGATCGCGCTCGGGGCGGGCGCCGGCAGCGTCCGCAACATGATTCTGAAGGAGGTTGCGATCATGGCCGCAGTGGGCACCCTGATTGGCGTATCCGCTGCCTATGCGTTGTCGAAATACTTCAAGTCGCTACTGTTCGGCATGGAAGCGGATGACCCGATCGTCTTTGCCGGCTGTACGGCAGTGCTTCTGCTCGTCGCATTGATCGCGGGATACCTGCCGGCGTTCCGGGCAACGCGCATCGATCCGATGGTGGCCCTGCGTTACGAGTGATCGGGATCGAGGAGGCCGAAATTGGCGAGCCATTCGAGACGGCCATCGAGATCGTTGAATTCGGTGGCGAGTTGCTCGCGAGTAACGGTTCCGTTGAGGCGCCGTACAAGGCTGGCGCTCACTTCGTCCAGTTGAATTTGCGTGTGGATGCGCGTCGTCACAATGAGGCCCGCGGCAACTTCCGCGCGAGCAAGATCCCAGGCCTTTGGCCGCGCTTCTTTTCCGTTGCCACAACGCTGCGGAATGAGATGCGCCTCAATCAACGAGACTCCGTAGAGTTGCAGCAGGGTCTCGGCGACTTGCGAGCGATTGGATTCAGCGAGAGCGATCTGGGCAAAGGGCAGACTGCAGGGCCAGGCGAGACGCAACTGCTCGACAATTTTTCGCATTGGGGCTGGAACTTCCACGGTCATTCCAGTGAGGGGATGCCGTACGGTGCAGGATCCGTCGCTCGACACGCTCGCGATTTGTGCCGGCGAACTGAAGGACATTTCGCGTAGTGCTTCGGCCTTGGCTGAGCGCTCGACCCCGATCCCTTCGCGGCAGAACAACGACTGACGGAACGGCCGGAGTTCGACAAAGTCATAATACTGTTCGCGCAGGATCGCGCTTTTCTGCGCGAGCCCCGCTAGAATCTGCTGGACATCGGGCACGACGTTGTGGGGCAGAGTGTCGGAATAGACGGCGTCGGAAAGGTACTGCAAGCCATGCTGCGAGGCTGCTTCGGCAACCTGATGAAAATAGAAGGGCTGAAAGTAGGGCCCAAAGTCGTCGTGGCTGACCCAGTTCATCCCCTTGGTTTGCACGGCTTGCACCATTTCATTGGCGATCGTAGTCCAGGTATCCGGGTTGCTGGATGCCGCCGCCATCCACTGCAGCATCCTGCAAGACTCGATCATGCGCTCTTTCGGATCGGTAACCCCCATCACCGCCGTATGAAACGCCGCACCGTCCCGCCAGGGATGACGCAACATGGCACCGGGATAGGCGTTAAAACTCACATAGGCGATGCCATTGGGGGTGAGATGTTTCGCCAGCAGGCGTAGATAACCCTCGCGCACCGAATCCGGAATCCAGGAATAAAAGCCCTGTGCGAGGATGTAGTCGAACTCGCCCGCAGCGAGGGGAAAGTCCAAAAGATCGAGAGTCTCAACGGTGATGTTTGTCAGCCCCAGTTCGCCAATGCGCGCCTGTGCTCTGGCGACCGGGGCCGCCGCCAGATCGAAACCAAGAAACCGCGCGTCTGGCATTGCGAGCGCCATGGGAATGATGTTGCCCCCCTCGCCGCATCCTATATCCAGGATGCGGGCGGAAGCTGGATTGGGAGCATTGACGCCAAAGAGCCGCGCGATCGCCGCCAGCCGGTCTGGATGGGTTTGCCGAAACGGCCGGCTGACATACTCGATCTCATCGTAGGCGCTGGACATGGCTAGCCCACCAGAATCCCGGCGCGCATCATTTTAAACAGAGTGGGCTGCAAATCGATGGTATTCTTCATTTCCGCATCCAGTTCCGCATGAGTGCGAGAGCCATCGAGCAAGGTAATCAATTTGCGAACGGACTGGTCTTCCAACTCGATCGAACCGTGATGAAAGTGTGGCACCGCCATATCGAGAGAGGCTTCGAGCCGAGCAACTCGCCAAGCTACCGGCTTCTCTGAAACCTTGTTCGCCAAGGTGCGGGCGATCGTGTGGACATTGAGAAACTGCGAGCTAAAAAAAGCATGCAGCACCTCGCGCAGCGCTTGACGATTCTCCCCGGCGACTGCGGCAAGTTCGTCAAAACTCATCGAACACGGCCAGTGCTCGGAGAGGGCGCGAATTGCTGGAATTGTCACTGGATTGTTGGTCGTCACCGTGACTTTGTTGATGCCATTCTGAAATGACACGGTTCCTTCAGGCGCTTGCGGATCATCGAGCGGGACCTCCTGAATAGAAGCAGAAAAATGAAACTGTTCGAAACAGGCCGGATCGACAGTGCGGTGGAGGGCGACATCCGCACGGCACACCAGCGTCTGGCGAAAGCGGCGCATTTTGAAGAAGTCGAGATACTGTTCCCACAGCACGACACCAGCCTTCGAAACCGCATCCAGCGCTTGCATCGCCTGCGGAGTCAAACCCGTAGGCTGCATATCGCTGTAGTTGGCTTCGGCGACGTACTGCATGCCGTGCTGCCCGGCGATGGCCGCGAATTCATGGAAGTAAAACGGCTGCCAGAAGGGCGCAAGATCGTCGTGAAAAATCGCTGTATCCGGCCCTTCGAGCTTCTTCGCAAACTCTTCTTTGGCCAGTTGATGTCCGGCATCGTCGCGCAAGGTGCCGTTCGCGACCAGATGCCAGATGCCTTTTGCCTGTTGAATCTTATCTTCCGGTTTTGAAAACTGGCGCGTGTGAAACAACATCATGTCGCGCCACATCTGCCGGATGTGGCTTCCAGGGTAGGCGTTATAGCTGAGGTAGGCGATGCCTTGCGGCTTCAAGTGCTTTTGACAGATCTCGAAGATCTTGGCTCGCACCTCGGCTGGAACCCAGCTCAACAAACCGTGCGCGACGATGAAATCGAATTCGCCCGCGTCGGCGGGAAAGTCCAGCAGATCCATCGCACTCAGCCGGATGTTTGTCAGCCCGAGCGTGTCGATGCGTTTCTGTCCCAGTTCAATGCCGGTGGCTGCAAGATCGACGCCCCAGAACGACGACTCTGGGAAGTGGTCTGCCAGGGGAATCAGGTGGCCACCCGAACCGCAGGCCATTTCGAGCATCCGGCATTTATCCGGATAAGCCGGCTGCATCCCAAACATCCTGCCCATCATGGCGAGACGGTCGGGATGCATTTGTGAAAACGGCCGGTGAGGGTAGGCGATGACGTCGTAGTCGGTCACTGTTTAGTTCGCTTTCCAATACAGTAGAGGTGTTTGTCGCCGCGCAGAAAGATCTGACCTTCTGACACCGCCACCGAACTCAACACGTATTCGTCGATACTGTTTTCCGCCAGAACTTCGAAGTTCGGCCCAGCCTTCAAAACGGTGGTGACACCGTCTTCGCTGGTGATGTAGATCTTGCCATCCGCCAGCACAGGAGACGCGCTATAGGTGCCCGTCTTGATGCGCTTTCCACCGTACACTTCCTCGCCGGTTTGCAGTTTGAGCGCCCAGCAGATACCGCGGTCGTTGATGGAATAGAAGAGAGAACCGTCGGTAACGGGTGTTGGAACATCCGGGCCATTGTCGAACTTCCAGACCACGTTGCCGGTAACGTCACCCTTGCCGCCCGCGCGAAATGCCTGCAAAGGCCGGATGCGGGTGGGCGTCACAACCAGATCCCCGTAGACCAGCGGACTGGCAATGACTCGGTAAGCCGGATTCGCATCGCGGTTGAAGCCTTCTCCACGCCACATTTCTTTGCCAGTGGCGAGGTCGTGCCCGGTCACCGCGTCGCCTCCGCTGATAATGAGTTCAAACCCTTTGCCGACCTTTGCCAGCATCGGGGTGGTGTAGGAATCCGGAGATTCCTGAACCGCCCTGGTGGGGCGCTCCACACGCCACATCGTCTTGCCGCTGGCTTTGTCGATCTTCAGAACGTAAGAAGGATCGTCGGTCTGCATGCCATGTAGCACCTGGACATAAAGAAATCCTTCGTGAAGCATGGGCGAAGATCCATATCCGTGGTTGAGTCCGAAACGGCCGTAGTCTTTCTGAATGTCGCGGCTCCAGAGCTCTTTGCCATCGAAGTCGAACGCTTTGAAGATGCCGGTTCCTGTCATCGCCCAAACCGACTTTCCATCGGTGACAGGTGAAGGTGAGGACATGTTCTGCTTGCGCATTTTGACATTGCCTGTGCTCAGCGGCTGCTTCCAGATCGGCTTTCCGTTGCCGCGATCGACGCACCAGAGTTGAATCTTGTCCCCTTCGGCGACGTTGAGAAAGATCCGTTCTCCCCAGACGATGGGCGTTGCGCCAGTCCAGGCCGGCATCGGGAGCTTCCAGGCGATGTTTTCCGTCGCAGTCCATTTGACCGGGAGATTCTTCTCATGGCTCACGCCATCCAAGCCCGCGCCTCGCCATTGCGGCCAATGATCACCGCTTACGATGACCGGCAAAAGAAGGAAAACAATTGAAGAGAAGCCTCTCATACTGACCAAGCTTACCAGACATCGTTTGAGGGACTAGGACTCTGGTTCTTGCGCGACTTCGTGCCTTTATGGTGAAGTGGTAATGAACACGTTTCTACCATGAAGAGCCTTGTGCGCACATTGAGTCTGCCCGCCTGCTTTCTGCTGGCGCTACTAGTTGCCTTGTCGGGTTGCAACAGCGATCCAAAGGTGAGAAGACAAAAATTTCTCGACAATGGCAACAAGCTCTATGCCAAGGGCGAATACAAACAGGCCGCACTCTACTTCCGTCGAGCGCTTCGAGAAGATGCACAGTTCGCGGAAGCCTATTACAAGGTTGGGTTGACGAGTATTAAGCTCGGCAACTGGGCTGACGCCATTGGCAGTTTGCAGCGTGCCTTCACACTCGACCCTAAGAATTCCGACGCGGGAGCGAAGCTGGCGGAAATCTACATGATCGCCACCGCTCAGGAACCGAAGCGCGCCAAGCAGTTCGCCATGGAAATCAAGGATGTCTCGGACCGTCTGCTGCAGCGCGATCCGAAGTCGTTCGATGGATTGCGACTGGCCGCGTTTCTCGATCTCAGCGAGGGCAAGCTGGAAGATGCCATCGCAAAGTACCGGATCGCGAATACGGTGAAGCCGGATCAACCTGAAGTGACGGTTCCGCTGGTGGACACCCTGGTGAAGAACAAACAGGTGGCGGAAGCGGAAAAGATTGCTCTGGCTCAAGTGGAGAAGAAGAAAGATTTCCTTCCTTTCTACGATCTTTTGTACGCGATGTACATGCGAGACCGGCGCATTGAAGATGGGGAAAAGATGATCCGCCGCAAGATCGCGAATACGGGTGCCCCCGAGTACAACTTGCAACTCGCGGCCCACTACTTTGTCCAACAGAATCGTACGGCCATGGAGGCGGCACTGCGGGAGGTTTCGGGCAATGAAAAGGTGAAGCAATCCTACTCGCGTACGGGTGACTTTTATTTCAGCCTTCGCGAAGGCGCAAAAGCCCGGCAGGAGTATGAAGCCGGATTGAAGTCGGGCAAAGACAGAGAGCTCTACCAGAAGAAATTGGTGCAGTTGAACGTTGCCGAGAACAAAATACCCGAAGCTGCGGTGCTTGCCGACGAGATTCTGAAGAACAACCCCAAAGATCCGGAAGCGAAGGCGATGCGTTCGGCACTCCAGGTCAGTTCCGGCAACGTCGGCGAAATCAACAAGGCGATCACCGATCTCACCGCACTGGTCCGCCAGAACGGCGAGAACCCGGTGATGCACTATGAGTTGGCGCGGGCGTTGATGGCCAAGGCATCCAAGGAAAATAACAAAGCTGAGCTGATCGAGCAGGCCCGAACGGAGTTGGAAGAGACGCTGAAGCTTCGTTCCGACTTTGGCCTCGCCCGTCTGCTGCTGTCTCAGGTGCATGTCAACAAAGGCGATTTTTCGAAGGCCGTGCAGGTGGCCGATGAAGTGCTCAGTACGCAGCCGGCGAACATTCAGGCACTGCTGATGCGTGCGGTTGCGTGGCGTGGATTGGGAGAATATCCCAAAGCACAGGCGACATTCGAGGGGTTGCTCCGGTCGAATCCCAACCTCGGCGACGCGAGATTCCAACTCGCGCAGACTCATTTGGAACAGAAGAAATACGCCTTGGCAGAAGAGACTTTTGGGCAAATGCGCAAGCTGAACGAAGGGGATGCCCGCTGGATTTCAGGCTTGGTACAGACCTATCTGGCGCAGAACCGCTTTAAGGACGCAACGGATTTGCTCACGGCTCAAACCGCCAAGTATCCAGAGAACGATGGGTTTAAGGTCAGCCTGGCTGTGGTGGCGACGGCGGACAAGCAGTTCGACAAGGCGGAACAGATCTACTTGCAATTAGTCGAGAAGAATCCGAAATCCGGCGATATGCTAGCGATGCTCGGACAATTGCACGAGACAAAGTGGATTGGCAACAAGGCAGCCGGAGACGCGGAGCTCAAGGCGGCGGTGGACTTTTACCGCAAGGCACTCGCGATTACCCCGGACAATCCCGGATTGCTGGTGAAGCTGGGACAGGCGCTTGAGGTTCTGGACCAGACGCCCGAAGCGCGGACCCACTACGAAAAGGTTCTGCGGCTTGAGCCAGGCAACATTGTCGCGCTCAACAACGTGGCTTATCTGAAAGCCGAAGAAGGTGCCGATCTCGATGGCGCTTTGTCAATGGCCCAGAAAGCCAAGCAGCAAGCGCCCTACAGCCCCGAAGTCGCGGACACACTCGGATGGATTTATATCAAGAAGAACCTTCCCGACGAAGCTCTTCGAATCTTCAACGATGTCGTTAAGAAGAATCCTGAGAATCCTATCTTTCGTATGCATCTGGCGCAGGCAATGTTCCAAAAGGGAGACCGGCCTGGCGCACGAGCTGAGTTGAACAAGGCGCTCAAGAATAATCCAAACAAGCTCACAGAACAGCAGATTCGCGCGCTGTTGCAGAAGATATAGGTCATTGATGGGCGGCTTCCTTAGCAGTCCTTCGGCACCCTATGTTGTACCGTTCGCGGTCTTCATGGGGTTGCTGGCTGCGCAGGCATACATCCCGCTTCCACAGGCTGCCGAGTACGCTTTACGCTGTGCGATCCTCGCAGCCGTGCTTTGGATTTTCTCGCGCAAGCAGATCTCGTTCAAGGTTGTCAATCCGCTGGGTTCCATCCTGATCGGCCTTGTGGTGATCGCCGTTTGGGTCGCCCCGGATGCACTGTTCCCCGGGTACCGGCAGCATTGGCTGTTTACGAATTCTATTACCGGTCAAGCGGCATCAACCATGAGCGACGCCGCGAAGGCGGATATCCCGGCGCTGTTCTTCCGGTCGTTGCGAGCCATCGTCCTGGTGCCCATTGTCGAGGAACTGTTCTGGCGGGCTTGGATGCTGCGTTGGGCGGCGAACACCGACTTCGAGTCGATGCCGCTGGGGTCCTACACCACGCGGTCGTTCTGGATCGTCGCCGCCCTCTTCGCCTCCGTTCATGGTCCTTATTGGGAAGTAGCCCTCATCTGCGGTATCCTCTGGAACTGGTGGATGGGCAAGACCAGAAGTCTGGGCGACATGATTTTGACCCACTCGGTAGCGAACGCGGCGCTGAGCGCCTATGTTCTCGCCACTGGCAAGTGGGAATACTGGATGTAAATGTCTAAGTATCCGTTGTTTGATCGATCGCGGTTGCGAGTGTTGCCGCTTGAGGAACGCACGCACGATCTGCAGTCTTCGCATTGGCTCTCACTCGATTCTCCCAACACACCTATTTTTGAACATGCCGATCTAACGACCGTTGCCGCGAAGCTTCGTGCGGCGTCTGGATCTTCGCGATTGCTCATGATGGGCGCTCATCTCATCCGCGCGGGCGTTAGCCGTCACGTCATCGACCTGATGGAACGCGGCGCGATCTCGCATATCGCGATGAACGGCGCGGGGTTGATCCACGACTACGAATTCGCTCGGATCGGCGCGACCACCGAGAGCGTCGAGCGCTACATACGCGAAGGCCAGTTCGGCTTGTGGCGCGAGACAGGCGAGTTGAACGACTGGATCCGTGACGCTGCGGCAGTTGGCGATGGTCTCGGCGAACATGCCGGACGCAGAATACAGGAGTCGGCATATGAGCATCGTGACATCAGCCTGCTGGCAGCGGCCTGGCGATTGAATATCCCGGTGACAGTACACGTAGGCATCGGCTACGACATCATTCACGAGCATCCGAACTGCGACGGCGCAGCGCTTGGACAAGCCAGCTATACGGACTTTCTCATCTTTGCGAAGGCCGTGGAATCGCTCGAAGGCGGCGTGATGTTGAGCTTTGGATCGGCGATCATGGCGCCCGAGGTTTACCTTAAGGCTCTGGCAATGTCGCGCAACGTGGCCAGGCAGGAAGGCCGCGAGATCCGGCACTTCACGACTGCGGTGTTCGACATCTGGCCGATTGACGGGGACTTTCGGCGCGAGTTGCCGCGCACGGATCCGGGTTATTACTTCCGTCCTCACAAGACGATTCTGGTTCGCACGGTGACAGATGGCGGCGAGAGTTACTACTTCCGGGGCGGGCATCGAGCGACCTTTCCTGCCCTGCGCCGAGCCTATATCGACTGCGTATGAACGTCGGCGAAATTCTCGAAAAAATTCGCGGAGTCAGGGTACTGATCGTAGGCGATCTGTGCCTGGATCGCTGGTGCCGCTACGATCCCGCCTTGTCGGAGGCTTCGCGCGAGACGGGCATTCCGCGCACGGCTGTGGTATCCACCGAAGTCACACCGGGTGCAGCGGGAACCATCGCGAACAACCTGCGGGCGTTAGGAGTGGATGTTGCGATCGCGGCCGCAATTGGTGCGGATGGCTTTGGATTTGAGCTGGAACGGGCACTTGTCCAGAACGGGATCCGGTCGGAGTTTGTCTATCGCGCGCCGGGCTTGGCAACGTTCACGTATACCAAACTCATCAACGTGAACACGGGCGTGGAGGATCTGCCTCGCGTCGACTTCATCCAGGCACACGATCTGCCTCGTGACGTTGAGGACGCAGTGATTGCACGCGTCGAAGCGGCTTGGAACAACGTCGATGTCGTAGTGGTTTCCGATCAAGCAGAGACGGCAACGGGCGGAGTTGTCACGCCCCGGGTGCGCGAGTGGATTTGTACGCGCGCGGCACAGGATCCGGCAAAGATCGTGTGGGTGGATTCGCGCGTGCGCAGTGAGCACTTTCGTCACGTGATCCTGAAGCCGAATCGCGATGAGGCGGAAGAGTCGTCGTTACGGGCGTTGGGGCGGATCGACTTTCCGGCCTATCGAGAATTGACCAAGTCTCCCTTGTTGATCGTGACCCGCGGCGGTGAAGGCGCAAGCATTTACTCTGCGGATGGTGAGACCAATGTCGTGACGGAGCGCATCGAGAATCCAGTGGATATCTGCGGCGCCGGTGACAGCTTTACCGCAGGCGCGGTGGTGACGTTGCATGTGACTGGATCGGCGGAACAAGCTGTGCGGTTCGGGAATATGGTGGCATCCATCACAATCATGAAGCCCGGCACCGGAACGGCGTCGCCAGAGGAGTTGCTGGCCCAATGAATACTCTTGCGATCGATATTGGCGGAACGAAATTCTCGATCGCGCTGTTCGATGGCATAGGCCGCATGATCGAGCGCGAAAGCCGCGCGACGGATCGCGAGGGTGGCAAGGATTGGATGCTCGCGCAGATCTGTTCTCTTGCGGGGCCCTGGAGTTTTGAGCGAATTGGGATTGGGTTCGGCGGTCCGGTCGACTACGCGACGCAGACGGTGGCTCTGTCGACGCATGTGGGCGGGTGGAGCAACTTTCCGCTTTGTGCGTATCTCACCGAGAAACTCGGCGGCAAGCCCGCGATCATGGATAACGACGCGAATGTCGGAGCACTTGGCGAAGGCTGCCATGGCGCGGGGCTTGCGACGCGACCCTTGTTCTATATGACTTTGTCCACCGGCATTGGCGGCGGCATCCTGCTCGACAATGGCATCTATCGTGGTGCGGATTCTTATGCAGGTGAACTCGGGCACGTCAACATCTTGCCCGATGGGCCTTCGTGTTTGTGCGGATCGAACGGCTGTTTCGAACGGATGTGCTGCGGCCTGTGGCTTGAGAAAGACTATGGCCGGACGGCGAAAGAGTTGATGCGGGACTCGGAGTTTGTGAGCCGTTACGTTGTGAATCTCGCGCGCGGATTGAAGGCGTGCATCATGATCCTCAACCCTGCGAGAATCGTGATTGGCGGCGGTATCGGCAAGGCAGGCGACGCGCTGTTCGTGCCGTTGCGCGCGGAACTACGGCGTCAAATCACAGCCTGGTCGCGCGCTCGGATTGACTTGGTTCCCGCAACGCTTGGCGACGACAGCGTCCTCTATGGCGCATGCGAATTGGCAAAGGAAATCCAATGACCTTCACTGAGAGTTATGTAGACAAGCTCGTGGGCACGCTTCGCTCGCTCGATTTGAGCAAGATCGATCGGGCGATTGAGTGGTTGCGCGAGGCGCGCGACAATGGCCAGACCGTGTTCACGTGTGGCAACGGAGGTAGCGCGTCCACGGCCTCGCACTTTGTGTGCGACATCGTCAAGGGGGCGAGTTTCCAGCGCGAGAAGCGGTTCCGGATCATGGCGCTGACCGACAATCTGGCGGCGATTACGGCGTACTCGAACGACGTGGGCTACGAATGCGTATTTGTGGAACAGCTCAAGAATTTCGCCAAGCCGGGCGATGTGGTGATCGCGATCAGCGGCAGTGGGAATTCGCCGAATGTGTTGCGCGCGATTGAGTACGCGAACGAAGTGGGCTGCAAGACGATCGGGATGACCGGTCGCGACGGCGGTCAACTAGGTGGACTCGTACAGTTGAATGTTTTGGCGGCGGATCCGCACATGGGACGAATTGAGGACGCACATCTCATCGCTTGCCATATGCTGGCGTACGCTTTTATGGATCAGCCGAATCTGTAGACTTTTGGGCGACGCCGGGGCTTAGGTAGCCAGCGTTGAACAATCGAGCGTGCACCTCCAGTACCTGCCGATCCCTCCCGGAAGCGGTTCAACCTCGCCCGGTGCAGCGTGATATCGGTAGGAATCGTTCCGCGCTCGCCCGAGCGACTTTCCCACCCGTTTAGCGGCTCATATCATGCATTCGCGCTAGAAGCTTCTGCTTAACTGGCTCACATTCTGAGGCGAGAAAGGTGACCGAGGTATTGACATCCGAGCGCTACTCCCACGAAATAACTGTGACCACAATCAAAACAGTTCGGTGAAGTTTGCTCCTTGATTGGCTCAACCAACAGCCGTGGCTTTCGATGGAATCCGGATAAGAATCAGGGCACCCACGATGGCCGCAACCAGGGAAGCAATCAGAATACCTAGCTTTGCCGATGTAATGCTTACCTCATCAGAGAACGCCAAGCCAGTCATGAAAAGAGACATCGTGAACCCTATCCCGGCTAGCCAGCCAGCACCATGGACATGCTTCCATGTGACGTTCTCGGGGAGCGACGCGAGGTTGAATTGCACGGCCAGCCACGCCGCCAGGGTCACCCCGAGAGGCTTCCCTATCATCAAACCGAATAGGACGCCTAGCATTACGGTGTCCGTCAGGATGGCGCCAAGATTTACGGAGAGCGGAACTCCCGCATTTGCCAACGCAAACAGCGGCATGATCGCAAACGTAACCCAAGGATGCAGAGCGAATTCCAGACGGTGTAGCGGGGGCTGCACTTTCTCGCAAGCATCTTCCAGCGCATCGATCGCTACTTGCTGTTCCATGTCACTCAAGATGTCGAAGGGTTCTTTATTGGATGCTGTCTCAAAATGGTCAAGCATTGCGTGAGAGTGCGACAGAAAATCGTGCTTGTTGATGGCGGTGCGGCTAGGAATCATGAAGGCGAGAAGCACGCCGGCGATGGTAGCGTGAATTCCAGACTGCAAGACTGTGATCCATAGCAATAAGCCAATCAGTACAAAGGGTAGAGGATGCCGGATTCCCAGCCGGTTCGCTCCAAATGCCAAAAGTAGAAAACCTGCCGCAAGTCCCAGCGCTATCCAATCCAGATTGACGGTGTAGAACATTGCGATGACCAGCACGGCGGCGATGTCGTCGGCGATCGCCAAGGCCGTTAGGAATACTTTGAGTCCTACCGGGATACGATCACCAAGCAGGGCCATCACACCAATCGCGAATGCAATATCGGTGGCCATCGGAATCCCCCAGCCGCGAGCCCCGGGACCATTGGCATTCAGCAGGGTGTAGATCAGTGCGGGAACCAAGACACCGCCCAACGCGGCCAGAATGGGAAGCGCGGCTTGACGAGGCGAGGCTAACTCACCGGCGATAATCTCTCGCTTGATCTCCAGGCCCACCACGAAAAAAAAGACAGCCATCAACCCGTCGTTGACCCAGAAGTGTAACTCGTGGCTCAAATTGATTGAGCCCAAGCCCACGCTGAGCGGAGTATGCCAAAGCGCTGCGTAATGGTGCGCCCAAGGCGAGTTCGCCCAAGTCAGGGCCAAGACCGTGCAGGCCAAAAGGAGGATGCCGCCTGAGGTCTCCCGGCCTGCAAACTCCTGAAAGGGTCGGGTGAGCGACAAGATTGGAGTCACCCTTGGAGCGATGCGATGAGTGTTGGCCACGAACTCAATTATCCCAGGGAACTTCCGCTGGATTCCACGCAGGAATCTCGACCGGGGCATTTTTAGGACATTGCCAAGTCAGGCTAGCTAGTACCGGGTCAGGCTGTTCGTCTCATGCGAGAATAGCAACTTGCGCTGGCTTCGTACGTTCATCATCTCGCCGCCGATGTCGGCGTTCTGTTTCGCCTGCTTCTGGATGCAGGGCATCGTCACCAGTTGGTTCGATTCCACGCGCCTCCACGTCGTCGACGTCGCCCCTTTCTGGTGCTGGCTGCTTCTGAAAACGGCAGGCGTCAAGATCAGAACCGAAGGACTCGAGAACATCGACCGGAGCCAGCACTACGTCTTTGTCTCGAACCATCTGAGCCTCTCTGATCCACCGCTTCTCATCGCCTACCTCCCAACCCGCGTTCGATTCATGGCGAAAGATACGCTCATGAAAATGCCGATTATCGGTGGCCACCTGCAGCGCGCAGGACACATTGCGGTTTCCCGCGAGGATCCTCGCAGCGCCGTGAGAAGCCTGGCCGAAGCTGCGAAGTCCGTCCAATCCAAAGAGACCTCGATCCTCATCTTCGCCGAAGGTACGCGCGGCAGCGGTGAGGAACTCCAAGCTTTTCGCGGAGGCGCAGCACACCTCGGAATCAAGACAGGTGCCACCGTCATTCCCATTGGACTCTGGGGCACTCCCGACGCGCTCCCCAAAGGTGCATTCCTGCTCCGCCCCGCAACTATTGGACTCGTCGCCGGCGACCCCATGCCCACCGCAGGACTCACTGCCGCGGACCGCAATCGCTTCACCGAAGCCTTGCAGGAACAGGTCGGCAAACTGCGCGATCGCGCACAAGAACTCGGAACCGCACGCCAATGAAGACATCCACAATCGCAGCACTCGAAATCACACAGCTCGGCTTGGGATGCGCCACCCTCGGCGACCTCTGGGAGGTGACGCCCGACGCCCAGGCCATCGCCACCATCGACGCAGCCTATGAGGCGGGCATTCGCCTGTTCGACACCGCGCCCTGGTATGGCATGGGCAAGAGCGAACTGCGTTTGGGTTCCGCGATCCGCCATCGCAAAGACGCCGTTGTCGCCACCAAAGTCGGACGCGTGCTGCAACGTGGTGGGACCCTCGACTGGGCCTCCAAGTGGAAAGGCGGACTCCCATTCGATCTCCGCTTCGACTATACGCACGATGGCATCATGCGATCATTCGAAGACAGCCTGCAGCGCCTTGGCATGCCGCGCGTGGATGCGCTCGCGATTCACGATCTCGACTTGCTCTATCACAAGACTCCTGAGCTATTGGATGCGCGATTCGATGAACTCGACAAAGGCCGAGGCCATCGGGCGCTGACCGAACTGAAGTACGCTGGCGACGTTCAGGCAATTGGCGCGGGAATCAATCGGACTGGCCTGATCCCACGGTTTCTCGACCGTTTCGAACTCGACTACTTTCTCGTTGCAATGCCTTACACGCTGCTCAGCCAGGAGGGTCTCGCGGAACTCAATCTCTGCCACGAGCGTGGGGTCCGCGTGATCATCGGCGCACCGTTCGCGTCGGGATTGCTTGCAGGCAAGGACATCTACGACTACGCCCCGGGCCCCGACGACATGCGGCGCAAGGCCGCGCAAATGGGCGAGGTCTGCCAACGACACAGCGTTGCGCTGCCCGCAGCCGCGCTGCAGTTCGTGCTGAAGCATCCCGCCGTTGCCGCCGTTATCCCCGGACCCAACTCCGCGGAACAGGCGCGCCAGTGCGTCGACTACTACAATCAGTTCATTCCAGAAGCCCTCTGGGCCGAATTGAAACAGCAGCAGTTCATCGACGTGAAAGCGCCGGTATAAGCTGTAGGGATGCGTTTCCCGCTGTTACTCGTTTCCGCCGCTTGCGCCCTCTATGCGCAGCCCGCACCCGGCGATTGGATCCAGCTCTTCAATGGCAAGAACCTCGACGGGTGGACCCCAAAAATCACCCGCCACGCGCTAGGCGACAACTTCGGCAATACGTTCCGCGTGCGCGATGGCATGATGGCCGTCGCCTACGATGGCTACACGAAGTTCGACGAGCAGTTCGGACACATCTTTTACAAAGAGCCGTTTTCCCACTACATCGTCGCGGTGGAGTATCGCTTCATCGGTGAGCAAGCGCCAGCCGGCCCCGCCTGGGCGATTCGCAATAGCGGCATTATGGTGCATTGTCAGGACCCCAAAACCATGACCAAAGATCAGGACTTTCCCATCTCGATCGAAGTCCAATTGCTGGGCGGTTCCGGCACAGGCAATCGCACAACCGCCAACCTCTGCACGCCCGGAACCAACGTTGTCATGAAGGGCAAGCTCTTCACGCCGCATTGCATCAACTCGACGTCGCAGACCTATCATGGCGAACAGTGGGTACGCGTGGAAGCCGAGGTCCACGGCGATAGCATTGTGAGCCATCGCGTGAACGGTGAGACCGTGTTGACCTACGAGATGCCGCAGGTGGGCGGTGGCAACGTGAGCAAGCACGATCCGGCAGCCAAGAAAGACGGTCTTTTGTTGCAGAGCGGCTATATCTCGCTGCAGAGCGAAAGTCATCCGATCGAGTTCCGCAAGGTTGAACTATTGAACCTGGTCGGCTGCGCGGATCCGAAAGCGAAGAACTACAAGAGCTACGTATTGAAACCCGACCCAGCGGCCTGCCAGCACTAGCATTTTGATATGATCACGCGACATGCTTCGAATTGTAGCCAGTCTCATTCTGTGCGGCTCTGTGTACGCGCAGGTTCAAAGTGGAACCATCGTCGGTGCCATCACCGATCCGGGAGGTTCGGCGATTTCCGGGGCCAGGATAACGCTCGTCAACGATGGTACCCGTTTCACACGCACCGTGGAAACAGGGACTTCCGGACAGTACGTCGCAACCTCGATCCCAACTGGCGGATACACGATCACCGCGGAATTTTCGGGCTTTCAGAAGCTCGTCCGTAGCGGCCTGCAACTCACCGCTGCCGACACCTTGACCGTCGACCTTCGAATGCAGGTGGGCAACGTGCAGGAAACAGTGGAAGTGAAATCCACCGCGCCGCTGCTGCAGGCACAGACTGCGGCCGTATCGTCGTTGGTGACCAATCAACAGATGATCGAAATGCCGTTGAACGGCCGCACGTTCACCGCATTGCTGAAGCTCAGCCCCGGTGCTTACACGGGATCGAGCGGCAACCTGGCGACGTCGCAGTACGCGATTCGCGGCGACGTGAACATTTCCGTCAACGGATCGAGCGCGCAGAACAACACCTATCTGATCGATGGCATGGTGAACCGCAACCTGTGGCTGTCGACACTCGTGATGGTTCCGACCGTGGATTCCATTCAGGAAGTCCGCATGATGACCAGCAACTACAGCGCCGAATACGGAGCTGCTGCGGGCGCGATCACAATTGTACAGACCAAGTCCGGCACCAATCAGTTGCATGGCAGCGTTTACGAATTCCTACGCAACAACAAGCTCGACGCGAATAGCTTCTTCAACAACCGGCTGGGTGCGCCGCGTCCGGGATTCAAGCGCAACGAATTCGGCGGAACTGTGGGCGGGCCCATTCGCAAAGACAAAACCTTCTTCTTCGGCGACTATCAAGGTATCCGGCTGCGTCAACCGCGGTCGCTGATTTCCACCCTGCCGACGCTCGCGCAACGCCAGATGATCACGACCGGCGACTTTTCCGCCTTCGGTGCAACGATCTTCGATCCCACGAACGTTGTGAATGGCCAGCGCGTTGCGTTTGCTGGAAATCGGATTCCCGTTGCACGACTCGATCCCGCAGCCGTCAAAGTCACCAACCTGCTGCCAGCCCTCACCAGCAATGCAGCCACGCGGAACTTCATCTTCAACCCGACGATCAAGCAACGCACCGATCAGTTCGACGTCCGCCTCGATCATAATATGGGACAGAGCGATCGCGTCTTCTTCAAGTACAGCTACGACGATACGCTGCTGTTGACGCCGGGCTCTGTTCCTGTCGCACCAGGCGCTTTGGGCAGCATCCCGGGCAGTGAGTTTCTTGCCGCGGACGGAACCGATACCGGCACCGAAACGCCCTTGAAAAACTGGTCGGCGACATTCAACTACGTCAAGGTGATCGGACCGAGCATCGTCAATGAAGTCCGCTTGGGTGCGGTGCGGTGGAACCAGTACATCTCGCCGATCGGCAATCCGTTCGCGACGGCGACGGCACTTGGCATTCCGGGCATCAATGTGAATGACAAGTCCGGCGGCCTGCCAGGGATGAACATCACCGGATACCGCAGTCTGGGCGATTCGTCGACCTATCCGGAAAACAGCCAGACGATCTCGTTTCAATACGAGGATGTGCTGACCATCGTGAAGAACAACCACACGCTGAAGTTCGGTGGCCAATATGTGCGGCATCGCTTCAATGGTTTTTCGGCATTCCCCACCCGCGGCACGTTCGATTTCAACGGCCAGTACACGCGCCAGATCGGCAGCACCGCTGCAACATCGGCGCTTGCGGATTGGGCACTCGGCGCGACATCGGCCAACAACCGCAACATCCTCGAAGGCACGTTCGGCATGCGCTTCTACAACCTCAACGCCTTTGTCGACGATAGCTGGCGCGTGTCGCAGAGACTCACGTTGAGCATGGGCATCCGCTATGAGTTGCTGACGCCGCCGTATGAAGTTTACAACCGCTGGTCGAACTTCAACATCGACACCGCGCGGTTGGAAATCGCCGGACGCAATGGCGCGAGCCGCACGTTGCGCAATACCGACACCAACAATCTCGCACCTCGTCTTGGGCTCACCTACATGCTCACCAACGATCGCAAGACCGTAGTGCGTGCAGGCTTTGGAAGTTCGTTTGTGGAAGCAGGCCAGGGCGGCGGACAGCTTTACAAGAACCTGCCGTTCTTTTACTCGAATGTCCTCGCCACCGACCAGAACGCCGCACCGGTGCGGCGCTTATCGCAAGGTCTCGACGCACCGGTGCGGCCAGACATCAACAATCAGGCCCAGATTTCGGGTGGAAATCCGAACGCTTGGGATTATGGATTGAAGTCCACCAACACGATGCAGTGGAGCCTTGGCATTCAGCGTGAGTTGTTCACGAACCTGCTGCTCGACGTTGCCTACGTTGGCACGCGGACGCTTGGCTTGATCGCGAATGTGAACATTAACCAGTCGGCGCCAGGGGCCGGAGCACAGGGTCCGCGACGCCCATTCTTTGCGGCGAATCCCAACGTCACGAACATCGCCTATCGCACGAATTTCGGCGCAGCGAAATATCATTCGCTGCAAACCCGCGTGGAAAAGCGCATGTCGCACGGCTTGACGATGACACTCGCGTACACGTGGTCGCACTTCTTGAGCAATGGCGGAAACATCAATGGAGGCGGTAATGCGCCTCCGCAGGATGCACGTTGTTATGCCTGTGAGTGGGGTTCGATGCCTGAGGATCGGCGGCATATCGCGGTGCTCAATCATGTATGGGAACTGCCCTTCGGCAAAGGCAAGAACTACGCTTCGACGGGCTTTGGCGCGGCGATTCTCGGTGGCTGGAGTCTGAATGGCATCTGGTCGATGGCGACCGGCGAACACTTCACGGCCACTGCGGCGGCTGCGGTTTCGAACTCGGCGGGCGGTGGCGGCGATCGGCCGAATCGGCTGACCGATGGCAATTTGCCGAAAGACCAGAGGACGATCGACAAGTGGTTCGACCTTGCGGCGTTCGCCTCACCAGCGCAATTCACCTTCGGAAACTCGGGACGCGGCATCCTGGTTGGACCGGGCAATTTCAATGTCGACGCCGGCATTCATCGCCAGTTCGCGATTCGCGAGAAATGGAAGTTGACGTTTCGTTGGGAGATGTTCAACGCCTTCAACCGCGCGAACTTTGGGACACCGAATTCGTCGATCGGCAATGTGCAGGTGGGGCAGATCAGCGGAACCGCTCCGGCAAGGATCCAGCAGGCGGCCTTGAAATTGGTGTTCTAGATCGGCGAGCGTGGCCGGTTCTCGCTGCCGAACCAGTAGCGGTGCGTGATCCGTTCCGAAGCTGGCATGGACACGATGCGGGGCTTCAGCATGACCAGCACATCGGAGGAGTCCTGCTCGCGGCCATTGCGGCTCAGCAGCGGGCCGAGCACAGGGATATCCGCCAAGCCGGCGATACCGCTCAGCGTGCGCGCATCGTTGCGGGAAACCAAGCCTGCGACGACGGCCCATTCCTTCGTGGTCAACCGCAGCTTGGATTGAAACTTGCGCGTGTTGATCACCGGAATGCCGTTGAATCCGCCACTGCCCAACACCTTGAATTCCGCCTCAAGTTCCAAGGTCGCCTCGTCCATGCCATGAACAAAGGGAGTGATCTTCAACACCAGGCCAAGCTCTTCGAAGTTCACGACGGGAGGAGGATTGAACGAGCCAGTGTTGCCACCCGCTGAGCCGGAATACTGCGAGCTGATGATCGGATACTTGTCTCCAATGTGCAATGTCGCCGCCTGCCCATCGCTGGTGGTGAGCATCGACCGCAGAATCGTTTGTGATTCGCTCTTGGTATAGTTGGCGAGCAACTCGGCGTTGCCGATGCCGAGGCCGAGAAAGCTCATGCCTCCACCGAAGGTCAGGAAGTTCAAGAAACTACCCGGGCGGGTGAAAGAAATGTTGTTGGCGATTCTTCCGAAGTTCACCAGAGCCGAGGAGTTGGGGAGGGTGAGCCCCCAGTTGCGCGAAGTGCTTTTGCCTGCCGACAGGAGTTCCATCTCGATCTCGACCTGTGGCTTGGCCTGCGCGAGTTCCTGCAACAGCATCGCCGCCAATTCGACCTTGCTGAGACGGTCACGCACAACGATCTGGCGTTTCTGCTGATCGACAGCGATGCGGCGCATTTCCAAGGTCTGCTGGATCGCCTGGGAGATTTCCTGGGCTTCCTGCACGGAGGTCCGGTCCGGAATCGGGAACACACGAACGACAGTCTGCTCGTATTCGGTTCGCTTCTGGATGCTGTCCTGCGCCACCAGCACCACGCGATCGGTGACGGCGGTGGGAAAGGTATTCGTCGCGCGTCCGAGTGCGTGCAGGGCGCTGCGATAGTCGGCTTTGTCGACGTCGAAGCGAAGCGGCGTCTGGGGTGGTGGCTGGTTGGAGAGATCGCGTTCGAAGATCACAAGCAATCCAAAGGCGGAGGTGACGTCTTCCCAGAGCTTCTTGACGTCGCCCTTCAAGTGGAAATCCAATTGGCCGGGCTTGGCGGCGGTGAGCGTAATTGGACCGATGAGACGGCTCGCCTCCTCGGATTCTTTGGCTGTGATCGAGCCACCCGCCATGCCCGCGGCTTCGACCGGAGGGGGATCGGATAGCGTGACACGAGCGGCAGCGGAAGGGATGGAGTTGCGCAGCGCGCGCATCTTGCCCCAGATCAACGCATCGGTGGGAGCTTCGGCTGCGGCTTGCGAATACAGCTGATAGGCGCGGATCCGGTCACCCTTGGCTTCCGCCTTGCGGGCCTGTTCCACCAGCGAGCGCGCATCGGGATGGGGCTGCTCCGCACCCAATAGCAGCGACAGGGCGGCAAAGAAAGCTGCTTTTTTCGAATGGACAAGTCCCAAGTAGGGATGACGCGCAAGAACGCCAAAGCGTGCAGTACGAGCGCTACTTCTTCATGTCTTCGGGAAGCACAAAGTAGTCTGCGGGAGGAGCGAAAAGCTCTTTGAAGAGTTGCAGGCGCTTGCGAAGGTAGCGGCTGGGCAACTGACGGGGGCCGGTATCCACATCAATGTCGCAGCAGATGCCGTGCAAGTAGAGGGTCATCGTGTCGATGAACGAGGCCTTCAAATACTCGGCAAACACTTTGGATTCGGCTTTGACTTTACCATCGCGACGTTGGAGTTGCTGTTTGGTGCGCCAACTGTCTTCATCCACTTCGCCGTGGACGCTGGCGGCGATCTCTTCGACAAGCAGGGTTGAGAAACGGGACCGGACGGCGGTATCTTTACGATCCCAGATGAGTTGCGAGATCTGTTGATAAAAGCGGTAATGATACTCGGAAACGTCGTGCCCGTTGAAGGTGAAGGCGAGGACAGTTTCCTGATTGTTGCGGATCTGCGCGGTCCAGGATAGCTTTTCTTCTGGCGGAGCGACCATGGAAACCGAAGCTTTCTCCGATTTTTCGCGGGAAAGATAGGGAACGATGAGGATCGAGATCTTGGGCAACTGCGCGAGAATGGCAGGGGGTAGCGCAGCGACGGGTTCTTCGAGATAGTCGCGAGTATCTTCTTCGGTAAACGGCAGCGACGCCGCACAGAAGTAGGAAAAGTTGCCACTCAGAGGAATCAACTCGGCCCGGAACCGGTCAGCGAACTGAACGAGAGAGAGTGGTGGCGTATTGGTGGCGGATGCAGGAGTCTGGTCGGCTGGTAGGGACATCTGTTGGTTGCGAAGGGTCAGGAGAAAGTCCGTGGACTCGCTGGTTGCCAGCCCACGGACAGTCGTCCTCATTTTAGCATCAGCCAAAACTCTAGGATCGAAGCAACAACGTCAGTTCGCGCTGCACTTCATCGATGACCGGACCCCAATCGCCGCGATCACGCTGCCGGAAGAGCCGCATCGTTGGATACCAGGGGGAATCCGTACGATCGGTCATCCAGCGCCAGTCGGAAGCCCGGGCGAGGATGGTCCAGACGGGTTTGGCGAGCGCCCCGGCGAGGTGGGCGACGGAGGTATCCACCGAGATCACCAGGTCCAGATTCACGATGATCGCAGCAACGTCTTCGAGTGAACTGCCATCGTCGTGCAGTTCCACCAAGTTAGCGTTAGGAATCGGCGCCACACCCTTTTGCAGGCTGTAAAAGATCGCGTCTTGATCCCAGCCGGCGGTCAGCGCCTGGACGTTTGCCGCATGCAGTGAACGTTTCGCGTTGGCCTTGAACTGCGGATTGCCGCTCCAAGTGATACCGATCCGCAGTCTCGCATCGGAGGCTGTGATGAGCTGCTGCCGCCAATAGGCGATGCGATCCGGATCCGGAAAGACGTAGGGCACGACCGAGGGTGGCTCGGCAAGGCCAAGGATCAACGGGACGCTCAGCAACGGCGCCCAACAGTGGTGATCGGGCAGAGTTTCGCCCTTCACCACCGATGCCGCAACGCCGGGTAACCGCGCCGCCAACGCCGCCAGTGGAGCGTGACATTCCACGAGAACTCTTCCGCCTTGGGCCGCAACGTGCGGCACGAAGCGAAAGAACTGCAGCATGTCGCCCAACCCTTGCTCGGCAGTCAGGAGAATGGTGCGGCCTTCAAGGGGCCGGCCATCCCAACGCGGTGCCGGGCGATCTTCCTTGGGCGACGTCGGCTGCCGAAAGCGCCATTCATAATTGTTCCAACCATCGCGCCACCTGCCGGTTTGCAGTTGCACGAGTGCCAGATTCCAGTTCGCTTCCGGATGCCTTGGATCGAAGCCCAACACTCGCTGGTACGCCTCTCGCGCGTCCTCTACCCGTCCGAGTTCGAGCAAGACATTAGCCAGATTATTCCGCGCGTCGACATGATCGTGTTTTCGTTTCAGCAGCTTTTCATAGGTGGCTGCGCATTCCTCGAATTGTTGGTGCTCCTGCAGGGCGAGACCGAGATTGTACTGGGGTTCCAGAAACTCGGGTTGCAGATGGGCCGCCTCACGGTAGTGAGCCAGCGCCTCTTCAATCTGCCCCGCCGCCTGCATCAGAATCGCCAGATTGTTGTGTCCCTCCGCATAGTCCGGCTTCAACGCAAGCGCCTGTTCGAAAGACATGCGGCTTCGGCCAAGATCGCGCAGCAGCATGCGGACAACGCCTAGGTTGTACCAGGCTTGGGGAAACCGCGGTTTCAGCTCAACGGCGCGAAGATAGTGACTCGCCGCATCGGCGTGCCGTCCGGCCGTATGAAGTAGATTGCCAAGTTCAAAGCAGGTCTCCGCCGCTTCCGGCTGGAACTCAAGGCTGAGCGCGAACGATTCGCGTGCTTCCTCGAACCGTTGCCGCTCGGCGAGTTGCCGCCCGAGCCGGTACAAAGACTGGCCCAGTTGTTGTGCAGTGAGATGCATGGTTGTGTTGTTTCCGGTGGTCGATCATCGTCTGGATGAGAATGCCATCGCCCGGCCCACGCCCGAGCTCCGTCAGGGCAGACGGATCCGCAAGACGTGAGAAGGCGCTGGTCTTCTCCAGAAGAAGTCTTGAGAATGAGATTCGGAGGACGGTTGCGCAAGAGCGGCCCCTGTCTTTGCAGGCAGTGGACCGCCCTTGACCGTTGTGTCTTCCTATCTAATCTCTACCGATTGGATTAACCACGGAGCAGCGATAGAACTTGCTGCGGCGCGGAGTTGGCCTGGGCAAGAGCGGCGACGCCGGCCTGCAACAGGATCTGCGCTTTCGACAAGTTCGCCGCTTCGCTCGCCAGATCGGCGTCGCGAATGCGGGATTCGGAAGCCGCAATGTTGCTCAATTGCGACTGTGCCAGATTGACCGCGTAGTTGAACTGATTCTGGCCACGTCCGACGACCGCTTGTGAACGGCCCAGTGAGCTGACCGCGTTGGACAACGCCGTCACCGCCGAGGAAGCCAGCTCGGCCGTCGAGAGGTCGGCCGTCGATCCGCCCGCCACCGCACCCGCCGAATACACGAGACCCTGCTGGGCGGATGTACCGAGACCAGCCGCGGAACCAGTTCCCGACGTGCTAAGCGAGACATTGAAGTTCGTCAGCGTGCTCTGGAAACGGACCTTGTAATTGGTGCCGTCGTAATTCTTCACCGCCACGATTTTCTTCAGTGTCTCGTTGTTGCTCTGCTGCAACTTCGAGTTGATTGTCGCGATCGCCTCGTCGATCGAACGTGCATTGCGGCCGTCCGCGACATTGTTCGACAACTTGACCGCCAGTGTCTGTTGGGTGCCCGATGAGTCCGTGCCCGCGAGCGTCACCGTCTGTACGTCCTGACCGTTCACGGCGCCGTTGAAGACAAACTCGGTCGAAACCGCGCTGCCCCCCCCGTTGTTGAAGTACACGACGTTGGTGGCGTCAGACGCGGCGGCCGCGAACGAGGATCCGTTCGCCGCGCCCCCCGTGCCGAATCCGAGCACATCCGAACCCGCCGCGGTCGTCGCGTTCAACCGGAAAGCCGATCCGTTGGTGGACTGGATCGTGATGATCGTGCCGTTGTCGCTCGCGAAGATTCCCGCCCCGCGCGTGTCCGCGTCGGCCGCCAGCGCGTCGTTGAGCTTCTGTGTCGCGATCACGATCGTGTCGGTCGACAGATTCGTGATGGAGAACGAGTTGGTTGCTCCCCCGGCAATCGAGATGTCGAAGGTGTTCGCCTTAGCCGCCGCCGTATAATTGGTGCCAGCCGTAATCGTTGTGTATTCGAACGCTGTGCCGGCCGCCGTGGTGTTCCTGTACGAACCCAGCCCCAGCCGGTTTTGATCGTCGCCCAACGCCGAGACGTTGAACGTCTCGCCGCGCTTCGACGTAAGGCTGATCGTGCCGCCCACGCTGGTCAGACCCGACGCCGAAATGCCCGCCGCCTGCAACGCCGCGTTGTTCGCAACCAGACTCGAAAGCGTCGTCAACGCGTTCGCGGTCGTCGCACCGCTATTGACCTGCAAATCCACCGGCGAAGCCAATCCACTGCCCTGAATCCGGACGATGATGTTCTGCGCCGTGGTGCCCGAGCCCGCGCTGGTCACCGTGAGGGCCGTCACCGTGTTCAGCAAATCCTTGCCCACCGCTCCACTAGTGAAATTGCCGAGCAGGGCGTTCGACAATCGGTCGCCCGCCTGCACCTGGAACGAGGTTCCCGACGAGCTGAACGAGAGCTGCTTCTTACCCGCCGCGTCGGTGGTCACCGTCGCCTGGATGTTCGCGTTTTTGAACGCAGTCGCAGCCTGGGTGCCCGCCGAGCCGGACGCGGTAATGGCGTTGCTGATCGCCGTCACCAGCGTTCCGGTGTCGGAAACACCTGCGAGATTGACGTTCAGCTTCACTTTGCTGCCACCCGCGAAGCCGGGACCATTCACAAAGAATTCCGTGAAGCCCTGCTGCGTCAGCGAACTCGTGTTGGTCGAGTTCGCAACTACCTGCGCCACCGATGTCGCCGCCGAACCCGTGCCGATGTCGGTATTGGCCACACCCGTCGACTGCACGCCCTTCAACCCAAGGCTCTTCGCGTCCACCGTCGAATTGGAAAGGTCCACACCCACGCTGCCATTGGAAATAGCAGTCGTACCGTTGTTCGCCTTACCGCCGCCGATAAACACGCTCAGGTTCCGCGCGAACGCGCCGTTCTGGTCGAGGCCGATGACCTGCGCCTGACGGTCAATTTCGCCCAACACGCTCTGGAATTCGCTGTTCAGCACCGATCGGTCACCTGTGAAGGTTCCCGAGGCGGATTGCGTCGCAAGCGAACGCGCACGATCCAACAACTTCGAAATGTTGTTGATTCCACCGTCGACGATCTGCAACTGGCTCAGTCCGTCATTGGCATTTCGTACGCCCTGGTTCAGCACAGCCTGATCCGAACGCAGTCCATTCGCGATTGCGAGGCCAGCGGCGTCGTCTCCCGAGGAAACGATGCGCAGACCCGAGGTCACGCGATTGATCGTACTCCTCTGAAATTCACTGTTCACCCGAAGGTATTCCTGCGCCTGGAGCGAGGTAACGTTGGTATTGATTTGGAAGCCCACAATTCTCTCCTTGAATTGAACTCATCGTTACGCGGTCTGCGCAACGCGGGAGCGATCTCTCCTGGCACCTAAGCCAAGGCTGAGAGCGCTCGAACCGGGAATCCTTTCCCGGTAGTTCGCGTTTTTCCAGCCTCGCGATTTGCGACCCGGATAACGCTTACACTCCCCCTTATCGGGGTAGTCAGTCGGAGCTTGAGGAAGAATTGGGGGTAGAGACGAAAAATTGTCGGACGATCGTATCGGTAAGCGATTCGGCCACCGCTACGCTTGCCGCCATCTTATTCTGGTTGGCGGTCACCCAGACCTCGGTCCTCAATACAGAGACGTCGCGCGGTGCGCGGATGCCGATTTTCACTTGTCCACCGGTCGACTCCAAGATCTGGATCTCGATATCCTCACCAATGCGGAAGGACTCGCCGACACGCCTTCTGATCACCAACATCAGACCCGTCCCCCCCACGATTGCTCATGAGAGTAGCGATTGTCCCCTCGAATCGCTTGCAGACCTGTTCTTACGAGTGACGACTTTCTGACGAGTACCGGAGCCAACAAATTGGCAGTGGGACGGGAATTGGTCACCGACATGATCGCCAGCGCCTCCAAATCCTTGCCGATCTCCGGTTGGGTCCCTTGTTCCAAAAAATCCGTCAGCCCGAGAATCCGCAGATCCTCGGCGCTGACGGCGAGTTTGTACGTAGGATCAACTACCAACAGAGGAAGAGCAATGAAACAGAGGTCCGCACGGCCCAGACTCTGCAGATACACCAAGGGCTTGGTCTGCGGGCGCTCGATGGCGAGAAAACGATGTTCCTCCTCGAACGCCGGCAGCCCAAAGGGAAACTCGATGGCGTCTTCATCCCGGTAATCCACCGGACCGAACTGCTGTGTCTGGGCTTGCGGCACTCCGTTATCCTTGCCCTCGTTCTAAGCAAGTGGCCTGCCAAAATGAAGCCACATGTTACTTTGGATGAACCGGGCGGCGACAGATCTCGTCCTTACTATTATCGGAAAACATCCACCTGCGGTGTCTCCGCTGGCATCTGTCATTTTGGTCCGTTTTTTCCGTCTTTAGAGCGACATGTCTCGATTCCAAACCTTCTCCGTTCTCATCCTGGCAGCTTTTGCCCCAACGATCCTGCTTGCGCAGAACACTTTGCGTGTCGAGCCCGCCCCGTTGGCGGTGAACCCGGCCGCCAAAAAACTGGACTGGATCACACGCCCTTACCGCGCGCGCTCGGTCGCGCCCATACGCCTTGCGAACTCGAGCAGAATCGAGACTTTGCTGCGCGCCGGCAACCTTTATGTATCCTCGCAGGATGTCGTGGCGCTCGCCATTGAGAACAATATCGATATCGAGATTCAGCGATATGGTCCGCTGCTTGCCCAAGAGGTTCTGCGCCGCGCCCAGGCGGGCGGCGCACTGAGAAGTGTCGGCCTCCCTGTCGCTGCGGGACCGCAATCGGTCAGCCTGCAGGGCGTAAGCACATCCGGTTCCAATCTCGCGACCGGAGGTGGCGGCGTTGGATCCGGCGGTGGCATTGTCACACAGTTAGGTCCCGGTATCCAATCGTTCGACCCTACCCTCACCGCTCTCGCAAACTTTCAGCACGCGACAACGCCGCAGTCGAACACGGTGTTGACCGGCACCACCGCATTTGTACAGGACTCGCGCACTTTTCAAACCAGCTACAACCAGAACTTCGATTTCGGACTCAGCGCCTCGCTCAGCTACTCGAGCACACGCATCAAGGTAAACTCGCAGTTCTTCGCCTTGAATCCTTTCACTAGTGGATCGTTCGGCCTGCAATTGACCCAGAACCTGCTGCAGGGCTTTGGACGCGCTGTCAACGGCCGTAACATTCGCGTGCAAAACAATAACCTCAAGGTCAGCGAACTGCAGTTCAAGCGGCAGCTCATTGCCACCATTACCGCCGTGCTGAACCTCTATTGGGATTTTGTGGCCTTCGCCGAAGACGTGACCGCTCGCCGCAAGGCCGTCGACACCGCGCAGCAATTGCTCAGCGAGACGAAGCGCCGTGTCGACCTGGGGTCCGTCGCAGAGATCGAAACCACCCGTGCCGAAAGCCAGCTTTACGCGGCCCAGCAGGACTTGGTCATCGCCGAAACCAACTACATGCAGCAGGAAATGGTGTTGAAGAACGCGCTCAGCCGCAGTGGTGTCGCCTCCGCCGGGCTCGCCGCGCTGCATCTGGTTCCGCTCGACAAGTTCCTCATTCCAGAGAAGGATGAAGCGCGGCCCGTGGAAGATATGGTTTCCGAAGCGCTGGAAAAGCGCGTGGAAATCGAACAGGCCCGCATCAACATTGAGAGCAACAACATTAACCTCAAGGGCATCAAGAGTTCGTTGAAGCCGACCCTGCAAGCGTTCACCAACCTCACCAACAATGGACTCACCGGCGAGCTCTCTTCTCTTGGCGCGACGAATCCTGGGCTGGTGTTTCTTTCCGGAGGCTACGGCAACCTGCTCGCACAGTTGGCGCGCCGCAACTATCCGAACTACTCGGCTGGATTCTCGCTGAATGTCCCGCTGCGCAATCGCGCCGCGCAGTCGGATTTCGCCACCAGCATGTTGGAACTGCGTCAGAACGAACTCGACCTCAAGAAAAACGAAAGCCAAGTGCGGCTCGACATCCACAATGCCGTCATCGGATTGCGCCAGGCGCGCGCCCGCTATGAGGCGGCCGTGAAATCGCGCATTTTGCAGGAACAGACGCTCGATGCGGATCGCCGCAAATACGAGTTTGGCGCAGCGACGCCGTTTCAGGTGGTGCAGGATCAACGCGATCTCGCCAACGCCCGCAGCACCGAAACCCAGGCGATGGCGAACTACACGCACGCGCACATCTCCTTTGAGCAAGCGCTTGGCGTGACGCTCGATGTCAACAACGTCTCGATCACCGAGGCTCTGCAGGGCAAAGTTTCGAAGTCCAAGTCTTTGCCGGATACGCTGCCGGCCAGAATCAGCGTTGGCGGAGGCTTGCAATAATGCGCACCGTGGCCAGCCTGTTGTTGTCGGTTTCGCTTGCGGTGGACGCCCAAACCATTGCACCCATTGCACCGGCACGGCCCGGCGCATCCATCTTCAAGCGTCCCTATCTGCCGGTGCGGACCCCAGCGATCCGGATGAGTAATTCGCAGCGCATTGCGGATCTGATCACACCCGCGGGGCAATTGCATCTCACTGCCCAGGATGCGATTTTGCTCGCGCTCGAAAACAATATCGATATCGAAGAAGCACGCTACGGGCCGATCACAGCCGATTGGCGCTTACAGCGTGCCGAGGCTGGCGGCGCATTGCCCGGCGTTCCCAGTGCGGCTGCCCAAGCCGGACAGGTCGCTGCCGGACAGGGCGTGGCCGGTAGCCAAACGTCCGCGGGCGTCGCCGGTGGCGGTGGACAAGGAGCAGGTCAGGGGGGCGGCAACGCGTCGATCACACAGATCGGCCCAGTCACGCAGAACCTCGATGCGGCATTTCAGGAAACTTCGACCTTTGGACATACGAGCACGCCGCAAGCGAACGTGACGCAATCCGCGACAAACGTCCTGGTCAACGATACGCGCAACCATTCGGGTTCGATTCAGCAGGGCTTCCTCACCGGCGGCACGGCGACAGTTCGTTTTTCACAAAACTACCTCAAAGAGAATTCGCCGACCAACATCCTCAATCCGACGGTCGCACCGAATCTGCAGTTCAGCTTCCAGCACGCGCTGGGCAGCGGCTTTGGCAAGCGCGTCAACGCCCGCCAAATCACGATCTCGAAGATCAACCGCAACACCGCCGATCTGACCTTTCAATCGCGTGTGATCGAGGTCGTCAATCAGGTTCTGGATCTGTACTACACACTCGCCGCGGCAATCGAAGACGAAAAAGCCAAGGCCTATGCGGCCGAGACCGCCGATACGCTGCTCGCCAATGTGAAGCGCCAGATCGAGCTCGGCGCATCCGCACTGCCCGATCAGATCGCCGCGGAAAATGAAGTCGTCACCACCAAGCAGGCGGTGATCAACGCATCGACCACCTTGGAACAACAGGAACTGCGCTTGAAGAACCTGATCAGCCGCAATGGACTCGCCGATCGCGCACTGCTTGCCGCCCGCATTCTGCCGATCGATAAGTTGTCGATCCCGGAGAAAGACGAGTTGCCGGAACTTGAGGACCTGGTGAAAGAAGCGCAGTCGAAGCGCTTGGACCTGATCTCCGAGAAGGTCGGCTTGCAGACAACCGAAATCTCTTCGATTGGCACCGTGAGCGGTTTGTTACCCAATATCCAGGCATTCGGAGCGATCAGCCAGGCAGGCTTGGCGGGAAGGCCGGGACGAGCGTCCGCAAGGCCGGATCCGGCGTTTGTGGGTGGAACCGGCACGGCTCTCGCTCAAGTGTTCACCGGCGATTTTCAGACCCGTCGGATTGGCGTGTTCGCGAGTGCGCCGATCCACAACCGGCAGGCACGCGCCGATCAGGCGATCGACCAGTTGTCGCTGCGTCAGAGCGAGTTGAACTACGCCAAACATGTGCAGCAGATTGAAGTGGACGTCGCCAGTGCGTTGGCAGCTTTGCGTCAGGCGCGGGTGAGGTATGAATTCGCGATCAGGAATCGTGGACTGCAGAAGCAGTTGCTCGATGCCGAGCAGAAGAAGCTGGAATACGGCGCATCGAGGCCGTATGACGTGATCCGGCAGCGACGGGACCTCTCGACCGCACAGGCCTCGGAGATATCGGCCCTGACGTCTTATGTTCGTGCACGGGTGTCTTTGGATCGCACGCTAGGGCGTACGCTTGAGGCGAACAAAATTTCGATTGGTTCGGGGCGGTAAGCATCGGAGCGGGAGGCGTCGGAATTGGTTCAGCCAATCCTGCCGGTCGGACACCATCCAGATCATGAGCAACTCGTCGATCGCGACGGCAATGGTTGTCCTGTGTGGCACCGAAATAAGCCCAGGCGAAGCGGAAGTCGAGAGGAATTCGCCAAAGTGCCGAGGCTTGTACGAACATCGTGCGGCAGCAACACCGCGTTCCGTTGGGCTGCAATGGCAAGAACGATGGGGTCTGGGGTTCCGTCCGGAATGAATTGCTGAGGTAATTCGAAATCCACCAGCGGTTCACGACGCCAAACCAAAGTCCGAGAACGATGTCCCGATCGAGGTTGGCGTCGGCAGGGAACCGAATCTTCACGCCGGAGATTGAGCGCTCTCCCGCGCGAATCGAATTCGCTCCGCCAGGGCATCCGGCTGCGAAGACCGCAAGTCATCCCCAAGCCGTTCTAGCTCTCGAAGATCCTCATCCACACCGACCTGATTTTCCAGGTCAAAGGTCAAGGCTCCTTAGACCTTTACCAAGGAACCGAGCGGAGGATGCTCTCTGGCGCGGTACCTCTTTGAAATGCGAGGACAACACTGTCGAGGGCCACGCGGGACTCCCGTAAATAATAGCCACCATCGCGTTTCTCTACGTAATCTTGCATGAGAGCTACCCGAAAATATCCTTGACCTTGTCGAACAGCCCCTTCGATTCCGGCTCGTTTTCCGTCGGCAACGTATCGCGTAACTGCTCGATCAGTCTGCGCTGTTCGCGTGTCAGCTTGGTCGGAATCCGCACTTCGATGTGCACATAGAGATCGCCACGGCCCCCAGCGTTGAGGAACGGCACGCCGAGTCCCTTCAGGCGGAGGATCGCGTTGTTCTGAGTCCCTTCGGGAATCTTCAGCGACTGGAGTCCATCGAAGGTCAATAGATCGACCTGGGTACCCAACGCAGCCTGCGCGAGATTGATCGGCACCTTGCAGTGCATATCGTTTTCCTGGCGCTCGTAGATCGCATGATCCTTGACCTTCAGAACGACATACAGATCGCCCGGAGGCCCACCGTTGGCACCTGGTTGGCCTTCGTTCTGTAAGCGCAGACGCGTGCCATTGTCCACACCGGCAGGGATGTTGATCTTCAGCTTGCGGTCAGACCGGTTGTAGCCTTCGCCCTTGCAATCCTTACAGGGGCGACGGATGATCTGCCCGCGACCGTTGCACTGGGTGCAAGTCCGACGTACTGAAAGAAAGCTCTGCTGGAAAACTACTTCGCCGCGGCCTTTGCAGATCGGACAGGTAGTGAGACCGTCTTCTGGTTCCGCGCCTTGCCCTTTGCAGCGAACGCAGGATTCCAAACGGGGAACCTGGATGTCCGCGGAAATACCGCGCATCGCTTCTTCAAAACTGATTTCGAGATCGAAGCGAACATCGTCACCACGCTGCGTACGGGTCCTGCGTTTCGCACCGCCGCCACCGCCAAAAATGTCGCCCAGACCAAACGCGCTAAAAAGGTCTTCCAGGTCGGGAGGCGCACCGCCGCCATCGAAGGGACTGCCGCCGCCACCGGGGCCACTGACGCCGGCATGACCAAAACGATCGTAACCCGCCCGCTTCTGCCCATCGCTCAAAACGCTATAGGCTTCGTTGGCTTCTTTGAATTTCTCTTCAGCCGGCTTGTTACCAGGATTGCGATCCGGATGGAACTGCAATGCCATTTTGCGATAGGCGCTTTTCAACGTCTGATCGTCGGCATCTCGTGAGACACCCAGAACTTCGTAATAATCGCGTTTCGCCACGCTCATTTCAGCATCTCACGTCTTTACTTCTTCACCGCGACTTTAACCATCGCCGGACGGAGCAGTTTGCCCTTGAAGTAGAAGCCTTTCTGGTACTCGGCCAGGATCGTTTGGTCGGCAGCCTCGTCTGTGGGAGACATCTCGACGGCATAATGCAAGTTCGGATCGAAGGTCTGTCCTTCTGTGTCAATCGGCGTTAATCCCAGCTTCTTTAGGGTTTCCGAAAACCGCTGATGGATCATCTCGATGCCGCGTGCGTATTCCTTGTCTTGTGTCGGGACCTTGACCGCGCGGTCAAAGTCGTCGACGACGGCCAGCACTTGGCGTACGGCGTCCGCCGCTCCGTGGTCCACCATTTCCGCCTTTTCCCGCTCCACTCGACGGCGGTAATTGTCGAACTCTGCCCGGCTGCGCTGCACCAAGTCTTTCAGCTCATCGCGTTCGCCTCGAAGCTGGTCCATTGCCTGCTGCAAATCGGATGAGGCCGTGGCTGGCTCCATTATTTCGACTACAGGGTCAGAGGCCACTTCTGTTTTGACTTCCGGAGTGTCCATATGAAATTTGGGGGTGAAACACTAGGATACCAGACGGGGCACGAATCACTAACTCTAAAGAGTGGAGGCCGCTTCGCCCACTTGATGGACGGCAGAGATCACACGCTCATAGTTCATACGCATTGGCCCGAGCACGGCCATCTTGGCCGAGACGCCACCCGGCAACATAACCTTCAAGCCAATCACGGCCAGACCCGCCATGCTGGGATGAATCTCGCCTAAACCAAATTGCACGCCCAATTCCCCGGGACCAACTTCAAGAAACCGCTCCAGCAGTTCTAACATACGCTGTTTCTCTTCGAGCGCCAGAAACAGGTCTCGCATACAATCCCGTGTCAAATCGAGATCGATGCCGATGAGATTGCTGGTGCCTTCCAAGTGGACTTCCGCGGAAAAGCCCAAGTCCAGAAGCCCCTCAGCGTAAAGCTCAGTGAGCTTGCCAAGAATCTCATCGTACTGGGCTCGCTCTTCGGCAAGGCGGCGATGCAGTTCCATGCGCATCGAACGCAGCGTCCAACCGGTAAACTCGATATTGATGTAGTTGCAGATGGAACCGAGCTCTTCGCGCGAGATCTTTTGCCGCAAGAAGATCACACGGTTGCGCATCATACGATTGCGGGTCACCACAACCATCAACACACGATTCGGGTCGAGCGGAACCAGTTCCAAATGATCGAGGGTCTGTTCCGTCACCGGGATCGCGGCCGCGATGCCTACGCTGCGAGTCATCTGCATCAGCAGTTGCGAAGACCGTTCCACAAACGATTCCAAAGTCGGCGCGTTGTTCAGACCGGAACGCATGCGCTGCATCTCGGCAAACGACAAACGACGCGCATCCAAACTCTGCACGTAGCTTTCGAATGCTTTCGCTGTCGGCACCCGGCCAGCGGAAGTGTGGGGTTGATCGAGGAATCCTTCGTCGGCAAGATCCGCCATCACATTGCGAATCGATGCGGGGCTCAAATGATCGAGCCTGTCCTTCGCGATACTGCGCGAGGCAATCGGTTCCCCGGTCTCGATGTAAGACTTCACAATCGAGTGCAGGATTTCGAGCTTCCGATCTTGACTGCCACGCACCATTGAGTTACGACAATTCCCTTATCGTCAATTATAGGAGATCGCACGAGCGCGTAGGGATGCTCATAATTTGCGGACTTCCACGTATTGCATTCCGCGCACGGCAGTGCCGCTGTCTGACATCGGTTCCAACTTCGTTTCCAGGTGGGCCTCCAAACGCGAAAGCCCCTTTCTCACGGTCGCGAATTGCACTGTCGCTTCTGACGCGCCGGCGGCAACGGCAACGCTTGCCGTGGAACCGCCCAAGCTCGCCCGCGCCGTTGACAACCCCTTGGCAGGAGCAAACAGCAGACGCGCTTCGTAACGCCCAGCCGCGCGAACATCCACTTCCCAATGTCCGAGGCCGTCCGCGTTCCAGGAGGCTTTCTCGCCCCGCCAGTCCTGGCGCGTCAAGAGCACCGCAGGCTCTAGCGGATCTCCCAAATAGATCTTGGGAGGCGCAAAATCTCTCGTCGCCGATACATCCCGGAACCAGGTTTCGTATTCGCCGCGCATCTTCGCCACGATCGCCGGATTGGCCGAGGCGATGTCCTTCGATTCCGCCGGATCGGTTTCCAGATCGTAGAGTTCGACGCCGTTCACCAGTTTGTAACGCTGATTGCGCGCGGCACAGCTATCGAACAGTCGTCCGCGATCCCCGCGATGCCACTGGAAGAACAAGGTCCGGTCATGCCAATTCTTCTCTTGCCTGATCTGCGCGCCATTGATCAGCGGCATCAGACTCCGTCCGTCCAGCTTCACCTTGGCAGGGAGCTTTGCGCCACAGGCCTCGGCGAGCGTCGGCAAGATATCGATGTGCGCGGCCAGATGCCGATCCACACCGCCCGCAGCGATCTTCGCGGGCCAGCGCACAAAGAACGGCACCCGGATGCCGCCCTCATAAACCGTGCCTTTGATGCCGCGCATCCCCGCGTTGTAGCGCTTGCGCTGCGGCCCGTTGTCCGTCATGAAAATCAGGATCGTGTCGCGCTCGATCTTCAGTTCTTCCAGCTTGGCGATAAGTCGACCCATGTTCTCATCGAGGTTTCGGATCATGCCATAGGTTTTGGCCGTGGCAGCGTCGAACTTCTCGAATCCCACGGTGTAGCGCGGGTCAACCTCAAGCGGATCGTGCGGCGCATTGGTCGCGATGTAGGCGAAGAACGGCTTGTCCCGATGCTTGGTGGCGAAGTCCATCGCACCGTCGAAGAACACATCGGTGCAGTAGCCTTTGCTCTTGAACTTCTCGCCGTTGCGATAGAGCGTCGCGTCGAAGTAGTGATCGCCACCGGGGGGATCGGAAGGCTGCCCGATGCCGCCGCCATGATGCGAGAGCGTCTCCTCGAAGCCTTGATCCTGCGGACGCAAGGGACGATGATCGCCGAGGTGCCACTTGCCAAAGAGCCCCGTGCGATAGCCCGCGCCACGCAAGACTTCGGCGAGCGTGACTTCGTCGTTCCACATCATCGAGCGGCCGAGATAGGTATCGACGACGCCGGTGCGATAGTAATAGCGGCCGGTCATCAGACTCGAACGCGTAGGCGAACAGACCGGATTGACATGAAACTGGTCGAAGCGGATCCCCTCAGTGCCCACGCGGTCGAGATTCGGGGTGGAAAGATCGGGGTTGCCGTGCAGGGAAAGATCGCCAAAGCCCTGGTCATCCGTGATGACCAGAATCACGTTGGGGCGCTTGCCCTGAGCAGCTGTGGCAAGGCATGCGGTCACCGCGCCGAACAACAGATCGCGTCGTGTCATTCGGTGTGAAAAACCTCTTCCATAAACGACCACCACTCGCCGGGCTTGTGATCGGGCATCGGATCTTGCATCGGTTCCATGATGTCCCACCACTCGCGCATCTTGGGAAAGGTGGCCATCTTCGCCATGTCTGCGGCCCAATCGGTGCCGACGTATTCGTAGTAGCCGAAAAGCACGCCCGCGCGCAAGAAGATCGTGTAGTTGTGGACGTTGCACTGCCGAATCACATCGAGCACTTCGGGCCAGACGGCGTCGTGATATCTGCGATACTCCGCTTCGTGTTCCGGACGGACGCGAAGCACCATGCCATAACGTTTCATAACGTGTTCTATTCTGTCACAGCCCCGGTGGCTTCCAGCTTGGAATCCGATAGATAGCCATAGCGATTGATCCAGACGCGTCCGCCGGATGCGCGCCACGCCGTTTCCAACCGTTCGCGATAGTCGGCCAAAGGGCCGTAGCCATGCGCCACCACAAAGATCTTCGATGACCGCCGCCGCGCGAAGGCCACCTTGCGAGCCTGCGATCCCGCGCCAGAGGGATGCGGCTCGTCCGGTTCCGGATAGTGGCAATCTGCGAGCGTGCGGAAGCGATTCTCATCGTCGTCGGCGATATCCATCCAACGCGCTACGGCGCGCACGATCAGCGACTCATCCACCTGCGGATTCGCTTTGACCAGTTGCTCGGCATAGAACGACAGCATCATCGGCCAGTGCATCGTGTACAACTTCATCGCGATGCCATCGCAGATTCTAGAAGCGCCGCCGAAGTCGAATCCAGACGCGAGGGAAAACGGCGGAGGAAACGCGTGGGCGATGAGTTCTTTGCCTTTGGGCACGGCGGCTCGGATCTCGCGCAGATAGTCTTCAACCAGCGCTGCCTTGAATCGCAGAAACTCAAGAATGCCGGGGCGTTCGAGAAACAACGACGCGAGGTCGACACGGCCACCGTCGCGACCCAGCCAAGCCTTCACGCCGTCGTTGGTCAGCTTGCCGTGCAAGTCGCCATAGAGGCGCTTGGCGGCTTCTTTCATCCGCGAAAAATCGAATCCCAAACGCGCAGCTGCGGATTGCGCTTGCGGATTGAAATCGAGAAAGCAGTCGTCAAGATAGTAGGGCGGATACTCGGGCCAGTCGATGCGGATTCCATCCAATTCGGGATACACACGGAACATGTCGCGAATCAGTGCAGCCGTGTACTTGCGGATTTCCGCACTTGCCAGGCTGCCGTTGTTGGCGAGGCGCTGCGGAGGCACGCGCCCATCCGGCAACAGGGGTTTGTCTTCGGTTGAAGGACCCCCAAACTGCACACGATATCCCGGCGGAATCGCGGCCTGCACCTGAAAGTACGTCTGCAACCCGCGAGCCCTGGACGCAGTGACAAACTCACGCAACAACCCGCCATGAGATCGCGTCAGGGCGGTGGGCGGCGATGGCTGATAGCGTAGCCCTTTGAACAGGCGCAAGTCGTGCTCGAAGCTCGGCGCGGTTTCTACCATCAGTTCACGCTTGCCCCAGAGCGATCGATCGAGCAGCCGTACCTTCCCTGCCCCGCCGTCGATCGGTGGTTCGCGCGATCCCCGCTTGGGATCGGTGGCGGGCTGCATGACGTAAGGTGACGTGGTCACCGCCGTCACTCTCGCACGAGTAATGAGATTGCGCAGTACTCCCTCAACCGTCTCACTCTGAATGTACTCAGGCATCACCGTGATGCCCAGAAAACGGGGGGATTTCTGCGCCAGCAGGGGAAATTGCGTTCCGAGGGCCAGCAGGGTGCGACGATTCATTCGAGAACTATCATAACGAGTCCTGGTAGTGGCAGTAAGTACTGGGCATTCCTGGTTGTATCAGGTGCCATATACACTGTGGGAGTGAAACCCTTGTCTCGATTCCTCAGTACAATTTCGTTTGGCAGAATCCGCTGGTGGGCTTCTTCTCGTCCGTGGATCCAGGACAACTGGTAATTTGGACATCCATGGTTCCCCCCGGGCCCGAGCCCGATCGTTTTGCGTCAGGCTTGGACGACGCGCCTTGCGCAAACGGACTCTGTGTCCTCGCACCGCAACCAGCGCCTCCGGGTAACGGCGGCGGACCCAATGGAGCGCTAGCCTGTAGGTATGCTCACTCGGCGTGCTCTCTTCTCAGCCATTGGTGCAGGCTCTGCAATCGCAAGTGCCACGACGTCGAAGGTCCGTTTTGACTTCGTCCACTTTACCGATACGCACCTGCAACCGGAATTGGGCGCGGTAGAAGGAACGCGGCTGTGCTTCGAGCACATCAACCGCTTGAAACCGGCGTTTGCCATCGCGGGCGGCGATCTGGTAATGGACGCCGACCTCAAGCCCAAAGTCCGCGCCCGTGAGTTATACCGCCTCTACATGGACGTCCACAAACGTCTCGCAATGCCTGTCCACGCCGTCATCGGCAATCACGATGTCGTGGGCATGCAGGCCAGCAGCGGTTCCACGGTGGATGATCCGGACTTTGGCAAAGGCTGGTTCGAAGAGCGCTTCGGCCGCCGCTACCGTTCCTTCGATCATCGGGGTTGGCACTTTGTGCTGCTCGATTCGGTGATGGTGGCGAACCGCAATTTCACCGGAGGCATCGACGCCGAACAATTGCAGTGGCTCAAGCGCGATCTCGCCGGGCTCGCACCTCGCACGCCGATCATTGCGGTCACACACATCCCACTCGCATCGGCCGCGTTGCAGATTGTGCCGGATCCCTGGAAGACCGCCGATACCTATCTCATCAAGAACTCAGTGGAGGTCTTGGAGGCCTTTCAACCTTACAACTTGAAAGCCGTGCTGCAAGGGCATACGCATATCCGCGAAACCGTGGTCCATCGGGGCGTGCAGTTTCTGACTTCCGGTGCCGTCTGCGCCAATTGGTGGAAGGGTCCGCGACTCGGGCATCCTGAGGGCTTTGCTGTGCTGCGGGTTCGCGGCGAATCTGTCGAGTGGACCCACCAGACCTATGGCTGGACACCACGCACTTCTTAAGCCTTCGGCGCGTAGCGATGCAGCAGCAGATGTGTCGGATAAAAGATCAGTGCTGGCAGCCCAAACAACAGCAACAGGAACCAGGCCGTGGGAGGCATCCACGTCTGCGCGGCGGTATCGCTCATGCCGTACACGTAGTTGATGTTTACCGGCAGATTCGGATTCGCTGCGGGCGGTGGTGGCGCTGGCATGAGGAAGTAACAGACCGGCAGCAGGATCCAGGCGGTCACGGTCCACAATCGCAGGGCGCGCTTGTCGTAGCCTACGCGCCAGACCAGATACGCGAGGGCGAAGGGCAGCCAGAAGTGGAAAAATGAGAGTCCGCGGGTAAAAAGCGGAAGCCGCTCGTTGAACATGTAGGCGGTCATGCCGGTCAATGGGATGCCAACCGCGGTGGTGAGAAAATCAATAGCCCACAGCACCTGCGGCAAAAGAATCCCAACGGCGGGCGCGGAAATCAGCAGCGCGCTTTCGATCCAGATCGCGACCAGCGTCGTCAGCAGCGCAACGTCGCAGAAGTACAGAAAGTTCGTGGGGCCGTAGTCGCGTAGATAGTTGGGAATCAAAACGGCGCAGAAGACCGTGTAGGCAAGCTTGAACCACAGCGGGATCTTTTCGTTCCTGATCATTTCAATGAGATTGTAGTATGTTGTCCGCGTCAACATAGCCGCGCTACCATCGTTCCTGTGGAATCCGAAAAGCCATATCATCACGGCAACCTCAAAGCCGTGCTCGGTCGCGCCGCGCTAAAACTCGTTGGCGAGACAGGACTCGGTGCCTTCACTTTGCGCGAAGTGGCTCGCCGCGCGGGAGTCTCGCACAATGCGCCCTACCGCCACTTCAAGAAAAAAGAGGACGTCTTCGCAGCATTGGCCACCGAGGGATTCCATCAGCTCAACGAGCGAGTGAAGGAAGCGTTGGCAGAAGGTCCCGATCCGGCCACGCGCCTCAAACTTGCGGCTCGCATGTACCTGCACTTTGCCTTCGAGAATCCGGCGCGCTTCGCTGTGATGTTTCATGCGAGCTTTGACCGGCGCGCTTACGAAGACTATGTTGCCGCGTATACCGAGGCACTCATGGTTCTCACGCAGCTCATCGAAGCCTGTGGCGCGCTCGGGGCGGAATCGGCGGATACTGCCGGTGAAATCCTCTGGGCAAGCGTACACGGCATCGCGGAACTTGGGCTCGCACAACGCCTCAGCCGGACGACGGGTCCTGAACTGCAACCGCTCGTCGATTCCGCGATCGATTCACTGCTACACGGAATGCCCAAGGTATTGGTTCAGCCTGCGAAAAAGGCAAGGAAGGCATCATGACCATTGGATTGCTCGCGCTTGGCCTCGCGGCCGGAGTGCTCGCGGGGATGTTCGGCATCGGTGGAGGGCTCGTCATCGTGCCCGCACTGATCATCCTGTTCAAGATGAAAGAGCTGGACGCGTTAGGAACAAGCTTGGCGGCGCTCATCCTACCTGTGGGCCTATTGAGCACGCTGAAATACCACGAGGCCGGGCACGTCAATTTGAAGTACGCCGGCCTCATCGCAGCGGGATTGTTTGTCGGTGGATACTTTGGCGCGCGCATCGCGCTAGGGCTGCCGCCTGGGATCATACAGCGCCTCTACGGCGGAGTGCTGGCCGTGATCGCGATGCGTATGCTGTTGTTTCCGAAATAAGACTAGGCGCTATACCGGATGTGAATATCCTACGGTTGTTTTGAGGCCCTCTTCTTATTGTATTGCTCATCAAGTTGCTTGGCACGCTTCGAAGCGCATGCCACACATTCGATCCCTTCCGTGCGAGCTGATTCTGCAAAGATAGCACTCGGTGAGCGTTCAGTATAGTTCGCTGGAACCGTGAATAACTCCGCGTTGGGCTCACCGATCACTATATTGGAAACCTCAGTGGTCGTGGTCGCAGACTGACCGGAAGGCGTCGTGGTGGTACCAATCCTCTTGAGCACAAAGCAATCCAGATCGGGTGCGACGTAAGTGTCGAAACGACGCACAGTGCCTGTCTTCGCATCACGCAACTCCTCAGACAAGCGAAGAACCGAATAATTCAAGATCTTCCCCCCGTCTACGACAGCATGAGACGCTCCAGCCAACATTCCATCTTGACAAGACTGGTGGGGAGCCAACGCCCTGCGTGTCACCTCCGCTGTCGTTAACGGAGTTGTGGTGATTGACTTTGTCGAGTTATCAATCCAATGCTTTGTTTAGTGGATAAATCGACGAGATCGGAAAGCACAACTGTCTTGCCATCGCTATACCGTGTTCGTTGAATCGCCGTAGAACCACTGGGCTTGACAGCGAAGACCGTATGCTCTCTTACCGTTGATTCGGTGGAAGCCGGGCTTGTGCTGGTTGTTGTCGCATGAGCGGTGAACGATTTTCTCTCCCCCACCGCTGCTCGGATAGTGGTAATAATACTTCCTTGTATAGCAAGTAGATGCCCCGCCACAATAACCAGTAAGTAGCTGATACTTTTCTTCATGAGTGTTCCCTTCCTCTTGCTTCACGTTCTCTTACGTTGTACAGTCCGCACTGTCGCAGCCGCTTGTCCAGTTCATGCAACTGTAGATATTCGACACACAATATGTGACAATTCCACCGCCTCCACCGTTGGGGCACGAACTGCAATATTCGGTCGCACAACAATCAGTCCATATTCCGCAGTACAGCCAGAAGCAGGTGCATGTGTAACGGACAGCCAGAACTCCTGACGTGTCCCCGCACTCCTGAGCCATCGCAGTTGGGGTGCCGATGGCAAACCCAAGCAAGAATAGCCATGCCAACACTATCGAACGCAAATCCGATGGTTTCTTCCTGTGATTTCCTTTCATACGTGAGGCAAAACAGTCGAATAGAACGAGCGGTCTCCTCATCCGGGAGTTTGCCATATCTAAACTAGAAGGTCAAGGTAAACTATTATTGACTTGTCAACTGCCGCCGTAGGGTTCGTCGGACTAGGTGGACTTAGCGGGCGGAATGGATCCGAATACTGCCATTGACGGTGTGCAGGTTCAACGCGGATCCGCCATTGCCTAGCTTCGCTTTTACATGGCGCGGTGAAAGAGTTCCGGACACTTGCATGGGGAACTCGCTCTCGATCTTGCCGTTCACCGTATGCGCGTCCATCTCTGCGCCAGCGCCTTGCGGCATCGCGACACTGATACTGCCGTTCACGGTGTGGAACTGCAGCGATTTTGCGGGCATGGTTCCCATCGCAACATCGATGTCCCCGTTCACCGTGTGGCCTTCCACAACACCGGAAGCCGTTGCCGAAACCTTGCCGTTGACTGTATGCGCGTTGACGTCGCCCTGCAACTGTTTGGCATCGATGTCACCGTTCACGCTGCGCGCAATGAGATGGACGCCCGCCGGAACCTTCACCGTAAATTCCACCTTGACGTCGTTGTTCTTGACACTCATCTTGCCTTGTTTGCCGGGTCCGCAGGAATTTCCTTCGCCGGGATACACGGCGCAAAGTGTGACACCGCCGTCGTGCGGAACCACTTCAATGCGGACATCCGAAGGGTTGTCCCGGCGAGCGGATTTGATGGCGGTCACTTCGATCGCGCCCGTCATGGAACGTTCGGCATGGATGCCACCGTTGACACCTTTGATCTCAACGGCCTTGCCCGGGGCGACGTTGCCTCGCCAAATGAAATTATCTTGGGCGGATACCGAGACCGCCAGAAGGAAGAGGAAGGGTTTCATGCCCGTGGATACCGGGCTTTTTGGCGAGGGTTACACGTTTCCGCCGCAAATCAGCGTGGCCACGCGCCCGCCGCGCATTTTGTCGGCAATCAAATGCGCGGCGGCCACGCCGATGGCTCCCGATGCTTCGGCCGCGATGCCGAGTTCGCTTTGGATCCGATTCATCGCTCGCTTTGTCTGCGCGTCGCCGATCAGCAGACAGTCGTCCATCAGTTCACGAACATCTGCAACGGCCTCTGGAATCGGCACGCGGACAGCGATGCCATCGGCGATAGTATTCGCTGTCGCGGTATCCACCGCGGTGCCTCGCCTCCACGATTGTTCCATCGAAGGCGCAGCGGCGGCGCAGACACCGACGATTCGCGTACGCGGCGAATGGGCTTTCATCCAGCGTGCGACGCCTCCTAGTAGTGCGCCGTTGCCAAGCGGGATCAATAGGACATCGAGATCAAGGGGCGCAAGTTCGACGCCGATCGTTCCTGCGCCTTCTGAGAATTCCGCCTCTCGGCCGTCTTCGGCGAAGAACAATCCGTGCTGCGCCGCATAGGCTTTGCCCGCGAGCTTTGCGGCATCGAAATCTGCTCCGGCGAGATGCACACGAGCCCCGAAGCGCCGCATCGCTGCGACCTTGCGCGGATTCGCAGATTCAGCCGCGAAGATTTCCACCTGGATTCCGTGGCGTCGCGCGGCGTAGGCCAGACCTTGACCAAAGTTGCCCGCGGATCCAGCAACGAGCCTCCGCGTAGAGGATGGAAGCTTAGCGACAAAGTAATCCGCGCCGCGACCCTTGAACGAACGGATCGGATTCAGGGTCTCGATTTTCAGGTGTAGATCGAGTCCCTCGGCAAAGTTCTGCCATACGATTTGCGGCGAACGCAGAAAGACTGGATCTACAATCTGCGATGCCTCTTCGATGTTTGCGAGCGATAGTCTCACGGCTTGTCACTTTCAAACCGGATCGTGGATTCGCTGCCGAATCGCTTGTAATCCGAGTACTCGATCATGATTCGCATCCTTTGGCTGCCGGTGCGAAAATGCAGTTCGTCGTCTCCATAGGTCTTTACCGGAAACCAGTGCTGGCCGTCGATCTTGCGCCGGATCGTGGTGAAGTGCGGAAACAGATTTTCGTCCTTCGTGCTGCGAATCTGCGGCACCGCTTGACCTTCGCTGCGCACGATGGAATCGTCGCGCCTGTCGATCCAGAGCATACCGTCAAAGAGCCGCTGTCCATCGAGAATCTGCCGAGGACGCACGGAAAGCAACCAGCAATCGACACCATCCATCTCTTCTTCGCCCTTGTATTTGGTCTCGTAGATGAAGAGCGTATCTTTGGTCAACAGCATCGGCTGTACTTCGCGCAGATCACGGAAATCTTCGGCAGTCAGCTTGATGCGTACCAGCCGGTTCCAGGGCTTCTTCACTTCGCGTTCGCTGCGTTTGCCGTCCTCAAGAAAGATGATCTCGCGGACTTCTCCGTACTCTCCAGCCTTCATTCCATTGGAATGAAAATCTTCGACCCGAACGCTTTGCTTGTACATGTACTTGCTGCGCGCGGCCTCTGTCAGCGTCTCGCGGGCGGCAACGCGCTTGACGAGATCCGGAGGCGGATCCGCAGCATAGCAGGATACGATAAAGGCTGCCAGCATGATGCGAAGTTTCGTTTGGACAGTATGCATTTTGTGGATCGTGGCCGGTGTCGCTGGCGTCGTCTACTCGTCTCAACAGAATATACCTTCTCGCATCGCCGCTGCGGCCATTGTGGCGTTGTTGGTAGAAGCCGCGCTGTACTCGATGCCGGGCGTTGCCGATTTCCGCCAGAGGCTGGCATCGATCGGGAGCCCTATCGAACAGGGCGCGTGCTTGTGGATCGCGGCGATGACGCCTTATCTGATCTATTCCATCGGCGCGGGCTGTTTCACCTGGGAATCGTTCGCACTGCTCGCCGCAATCGCGGGATTTCTGTCCTTCTGGTACGCCATCGCGCCCTGGCGCGAGTTACCGATGCAGACCGATCTGCTGCTATTGGCCGTAGCGGCGGGGATCTTGTTGAGCGACGCTTTTAAAACCATCTATCCGCAACTCGCGCCGAAAGCCACGGTGAACATTCTCGGGCAACTGATGCTGATCCGCACGTATGCCTTCGCGTTGCTGTGCATCCGCAAGCATGATCTCGTGGGCTTCGGGTTCTGGCCGTCCCGCAGAGATTGGGCGGTCGGACTGCGGCAGTTCGCTTGTTTCATCCCGCTGGGATTCGCGCTAGCCTACGCAACGGGATTCACCACGTTTCGCGCCTTCGACCCCGCAAAGATGATTCCTGCGTTTTTGCTGACGTTTCTGGGGATTCTTTGGGTAGTGGCGTTGAGTGAGGAACTGTTCTTTCGCGGAGTCCTGCAGCAACACATACAGAGACTCGCAGGTAATCCGTGGATGGCGTTGGTGTTGACCTCGCTGCTGTTCGGCATGGTACATCTACCGTTTCGCGAGTTTCCCAACTGGAAATTTATGGCAATGGCTACCGCAGCCGGCCTCTTTTACGGCAGAGCGTTTCAAGAGACCGGCAGCATTCGCAGCGGCATGGTGACCCATGCGCTGGTGGCATCTATCTGGAAGGTGTTTTTGACCTAGAGCAAAGCGCTCGGACGAGCACTCCAGCCAGTGGCCTTGTCCTTGTGGATCTCCGTCAGATCTTTCATGTGAGCGCCCGCCTGCGTCAACACATGGTGCAGATCGTTGCCGATACTGATAAAGCGGAAGCCCTTTTCGAGAAACTCCGCAACGCGCGAGGTTCCGAAGAGGAACAGCCCGAGAATCACGTTGTTCTTGCGCGCTTCGTCGATCAGGGTCTGCGTCGCAGCCTGCAGTTCAGGCGACGTGTACATCGCCGGGAACTCGTACTTCTCAAACAGCCCCATCGACATGCAGAGATCGTTCTGCCCTAGGAAGAGCATATCCACGCCAGGGACAGCCGCAATCTCCTTCATGTTCACGATGCAATCGGCCGTTTCTACCTGCAGGGCTAGAATGACGTTCTTGTTCCAGTTGCCCGCGTAACCGAGCAAACCGTCTTTGTTCATGCTCCGCTGCGGAAAGTAAACCGAACGGGTGCCGACGGTCGGATAGAGCGCGCAGCTCACGGCTTGACGGGCCTCTTCCGCGGTGTTGATGTAAGGAACGAGGATGCCGTCCGCACCGAGGTCGAGCGCCTGTTGAATGCCTGCGCGGTCACTGTATCCGGCCACACGCACCATCGACTTCGCGCCGCCGCTGGCGATCGCGCAGAGCATCGAGGAAAGTTTTTCGTATCCCATTGGGCCATGCTGGATGTCGACGAGAAGCCAATCGTAACCGCTGTGAGCCAACTGCTCGGCAACCGTCGGGCTGTGGGCATTCAGAAAGAGCCCCATCTTGGGGGAACCGCTGCGCAGTTGCTCTTTGAACTCGGCGCCGGAAAGAATCTTTGACATATCCCTGCCATCTTATCGCAGGTTGGCACAAACGCAAAAGCGGCGTGGGACACTTGATCCCAACGCCGCTCTTGCTTCGATTGCTACGAGTGTTTAGAACGTGTAACGCAAGCCCAACTGCAGGTTGCGCATGTTGCCACGGACGCCGCGGATGACGCCAAAGTTGGAACCAAGGCCGGTCACAGCACTACGCGGACCACTGTTGATGTTCGAATCCGGATTGTTGAAATTCGGATGGTTCGGGAAGTTGAAGCCCTCGAAGCGGAACTGCAACTGATGCTTTTCAGAGAAAGGCATCTGGAAGTTCTTGAGCGCCGAGAAGTCCCAACCGAAGATACCGGGTGAGGTACCAACGTTGCGTCCCACGTTGCCAAAGGTTCCGTCCGCGTTGAAGACGAACGCAGCCGGATTCAACCACTGGTTCGTATTGCGGCCGTCGATCATCGCCGCTGCACCGGTCGCGGTGGGACGGTCGAACTGTCCACCGGTGTTCGACGGATCGCCGGATTGCGTCACCGTGAACGGAAAGCCCTTCTGTAGTGTCACGATGCTGCCCAACTGCCAGCCACCGATGAGGGCGTTGGCAAAGCCATTGTCGATGTTCATGGCGCGCCCCTTGCCGATCGGGAGATCGTAGAGGATGCTGGTGACGAAGCGATGGCGGACGTCGAAGCTCGACAATGCGCGTTCGCAAGCACGGCAGTAGCTGTTCTGCGGGAACAGTGTGTCGCCATTCTGGTTACGGATCGCGGAACCGTTGTCGATCGACTTGGCCCAGGTATACGAGAGCAGCGCGGTCAAACCCGCGGAGTAACGCTTGGTCAGCTTCGAGCCCCACGAGTGATAGTTGCCGCTGCCGCCGTTGTCGACAAGCTGGATGCGTCCAAACTCGGGGAATGGCGAACGGGCGGCCAGGCTGAGGCCGGTGGAACGGGGCGCGGGAAGCGTCTCGTTCACCGCACGGAGTGTCTCAAGACGGTGCGAAACGTTGCCGAGGTAACCAGTTTCGAACACGAGATTGTTGCCCAATTCGCGCTGCAGATTTAGCAGGTACTGCATCGAATACGGCGTGCGGCGGTCAACCGGATTGGCGAACGAATATGGGCGGCTGATGTTCGCAACGCCGCCGGCGATCGATGCCAGAGCGTTCGTCCAGCGCAACTGCGGATTCAGCGTGTTGCCGTTGTCGCGCAGGCGTCCTGCAAGATTGCGGGACATGTCGAAGCGCGGGTTACCTGTATCTTGCGAATAGAACATACCGGCACCCGTGCGGATCACCGTCTTCGAGTTCATCTGATAGCTGACGCCGATACGCGGTGCCCAGTCATTGTTGTCACGCTTCACGATGCTGTCGCCGAGCGAGCCATCGCATTTGGTCTGGATTGGGATGTTCGGAAATTCCGAACCCGCAACCCAGCGTAGGCTGATGCCCTCGTAGCAGTTCTGACGGGCAGCACCCTGACGCAAGAAGAACGGATGCAAGCTCTGATCGCGAACAATCGCATTGCGGAAGTCGGTTCCCTGCATGTCGAACGGAACGACCGCATTGAAGAGAGTTCCGGTCTGATCCGTCCAAGGCGGTGAGTTCTCATAACGCAAGCCTAGAGAAAGTGTCAATTTCGAACTGACGCGCCAGGTATCGTCGATGTAAAACGCAAATCCCGTCGCGCGGAACTGGGCTTTCGCGATTGAGACCGCGGCTTCAGACTGATTGATATAGCCGAGCATGAAGTCGGCGAACGGATCGCCGCCAATCGGGCCGACGGTGTTGTTCGCGTTCACGCGGAAGTTGTTCGAAGCCAGACGCTGGAAGCCGAACTGGCCGCGGGCGAACTGGTTGCCGACCTGATTGTACTGGTCATTGCGAATCTCACCGCCGAACTTGAAGCTATGCTTGCCACGGGTCCATGAGATGTTGTTGATGAACTGCATCGCGCGGTTATCGTTTTCGTACGGACCTTCGGAACTGTTGCCGAGTCCCGAATAAATACCCGCGAAATCGACACTTGGGATGCCCCATTGCACCGGAGGACCCGAAGGCAGACCGGTGATGCCGAGCGAACCAACCACGTCGGTGGTGAAGGCCAACTCGGGACCGGTGGTGTTGTAAAACTTGGTCAAACCGAAGCGGAATTCGTTCACCAACGCGTTGGTGATGACTCGCGTGTTCGAGAACATCCATTGGCTGGCGTTGGTGACAATCTTTTCACCGTTCTGGAAGAGATTGCCGTTGAGCTGGTTTTCTTCTGAGCGGCTGTAGCGTCCGAACCAATTCGACTTCGACGATTCCACCCAATCGAAACGCTGAATGAACTGATCCTTATTGATCGGGCGTCCGAGGGAGATTTGATGGTTGTTGATCAGTCCGGCGGAGGGAATGTTCGGCGTCGGATAGAACCCAAGCACCTTCTGCGAGACGGCGTCGAAACGCGAGGTTGGAATACGATTGCCGGCAAAGGGCTGCGCCTTAGTCAGGCTCACACCGTTCTCGGTGGTCACTGCGCGGGTGGCCGGGTCAAAGATGCCATCCGCGATCTGGCTGAAGTCGCCAGTACGCATCTGGGCCGAGGGCAAGCTGAACAGGCCCTGGACATTGCGCCGTTGCCGAAACCACTCGTAGTTCGACATGAAGAACAGCTTATTCTGACCGTTGAACAGTTTCGGAATGGTGACAGGCCCGCCAAGGGTGAAGCCGTACTGGTTCCACTTGAACGGATCCTTGGGGGGACGCGCGGTTGTGAATGCGTAGTTCTTGGCATCCATCTTGTCGTTGCGGACAAACTCGAATAGCGAGCCGTGA
>Ga0163144_10000361_pt1 | contig 104583 bp, 114 predicted proteins | sample OliLak19BULKMAT1_FD_123175 | JGI IMG/M metagenome (GOLD analysis project Ga0163144, IMG submission 123175) | Freshwater microbial mat bacterial communities from Lake Vanda, McMurdo Dry Valleys, Antarctica - Oligotrophic Lake LV.19.BULKMAT1 | ecosystem: Environmental > Aquatic > Freshwater >...
CTCCAGGGTACTCACAAAAAAAAGCACGAGATGCATGAAAATAGATTTCAAAATACATCGTTGGAACAAGCAACCGTGTAAAGTACGCTCTCAAATACTTAGGTAAACGGTCATGATACTCAGAATTTTAAAAAAAATTATTCCTGAAAAGCTTTTTAAGAAAGCTCAACCTTTCTATCACCACGCATTTGCTCATATTGGCGCGATTGTATATGGATATCCATCAAGGCAGATTAAAGTTCTTGGAATAACGGGCACAAAAGGAAAAAGTTCGACTGTTGAATTTGTAAGTAGCATTCTTGAAGCAGCAGGATACAAGACCGCACTCATGGGTACCATTCGATTCAAAATCGGCGATGATTCAAAACCAAATCTCTATAAGATGTCGATGCCCGGCAGATTCTTTATGCAAAAGTTTTTGCGAGATGCAGTGGATGCAGGATGCGACTGGGCAATACTTGAACTTACATCAGAAGGAATGGCGCAGTCTCGACATAAATATATTGAACTTGACGCTGCGATTTTCCTAAACATCGCTCCAGAACACATTGAATCTCATGGATCGTTTGAAAATTATTTGCAAGCAAAACTCAACATGAAGACAGCACTCGAGGAATCACCAAAACAAAATCGAGTCATGGTAGTAAACAGTGAAGACAAACACGCATCAGAATTCTTGAGTACACACGTTGAAACTGTCATACCTTTCACTCTTAAAGATGCTGGTTTTTGGGAGGCTACGGAAAATGGAATTGCATTTACATTCGGAGGTGAGAGGATCCACTCCCCACTTCATGGATCATTTATGATTAAAAATGCACTTGCAGCGAGTTTCTTTGCGCAACACATTGGTATTACTCCCGCGATTATAAAAAAAGGTGTCGAACATGTGAAAGAGATTAAAGGTCGTGTACAAATGATTACCCTTCCTGCAACTCACCCACACAAAGAAAAACAAACCTTTGAAGTTGTAGTCGATTATGCCCATACAGCCGAGTCCCTAGAAGCACTCTACGGAGCGTTTCCGAATCGAAAAAAGATTTGTGTGCTTGGTAATACTGGTGGTGGACGCGACACATGGAAGCGCCCTGTAATGGCAAAAATCGCTGAGCGCTACTGTGACGACATAATTCTCACAAACGAGGATCCGTATGACGAAGACCCAATGACAATTTTGAATACTATGAGAGACGCCATACAGAAAACTCCCGTAACCATAATTATGGACCGTCGTACCGCAATCAATACCGCAATAACGAAAGCGAGAGGTTCGAAAAAAGAATCTGTTGTGCTTATCAGTGGCAAAGGTACTGATCCATATATTATGGAAGCTAACGGAAAGAAAACTCCATGGAGTGATGCGAGGGTTGCAGAAGAAGAGCTCGCTACTGTGCTGGATGTAAAATAATAATAACCTAGTCTTCCCGTCTCTGTTTTAATTTTAATAGTATTGTCACGCAATAATTGAGGTGTGATATAGTGCTTTCCAATAGTATTCAATTGAGACAGGACTCGGGTTTTTCTAACTCGGCTTCGCCTCCTAAGTAAAACCGGTCGTGCCTGAACTCCCCGAAGTACAAACAACTGTAAACGGTATTAATGAAAAATTGAGAGGACTCAAGGTTATTGATGTGTGGACGGACTATAAAAGTAGCCACCCAATGCACGAACACAGTATCAAGAATCCAACATACTTTACGCAGTTTAAAAAGAACATTATAGGAGCAAAGATTATAAATGCAGAGCGTCGCGCAAAAAATATCCTCATACATCTTTCTAATAAAAAAACTATTCTCATTCATATGAAAATGACCGGACATCTCATGTACGGAAAGTATGTAAGAAGAATAAGGAATGATGAAAAAGGAATAAAAAAGAGTCCAAGGCCCAAAGATACAGAGAGGTGGGTTACGACAGAAAAAGGACCGTTGCAAGACCCGTTTAATCAGTTTATTCATCTTGTATTTATTTTAAATAAAAAACACTTGGTTTTTTCGGACGTTCGAAAGTTTGCAAAAGTAGTATTACTTGATAGCTCTACACTTATAAACTCCTCTCACCTTTCGCACATCGGACCCGAGCCACTCAGTGAGACGTTCACTCCAAAAATTCTCTATGAACAACTCTGTAGGAAACCAAATGGAAAAATAAAACAAGTTCTTATGGATCAAGAAATCGTTGCAGGAATCGGAAATATTTATTCGGACGAAATTCTATTTGCGTCAGGTATTCACCCGCTCTCTATTGCTCGCAACCTCACTCCCACTGATGTAAAAAATATTTGGAAATATACAAAGAAAATTTTATCTGAGGGCATTGAGTTCAAAGGCGACTCTTTGTCAGACTACAGAAATATCGACGGAGTTGCGGGTGGTTTCCAATATCGTCACAAGGCATACAGACAAACAGGAAAACAATGTCCAAAAAAGGATGGGGGTGTAATCGAGCGTATTGTAATCGGTGGAAGAAGCGGACATTTCTGTCCAGTTCACCAAAAACTCAAGTAGCTTTGTGTACAAAAAATCGGACCCGATGTATGGGTCCGATTTTGAGTTGTTACTGTACACTCGAAAGTGTACTCAACTCTGAAAACCTCTCTTGTGTGGATATGTCTCGAACGTGGACTGGACTCTGAAGAACAAGTGTTTCCTGCAGGTGCCGTGACGTAAATATTGCACGACTCGAATCATCCCTTTGAATATTCACGAGTGAATAACTGGAAAGATTCATGAAGTAACCAGTCTGAGCATCAGGTATCCACTCATTGCCTTCTTTTTTCATCAAACCAACGAACGTTACTTTGATGACACCGTTGCCTACAGAAATGGTTTTCACCTGACCACGATACCTATATACAGTGCTGACACTCGTGATATCTGATTTTGGAACACGGAACAGAATCTTGATATCTCCGCCAACAAATTTTTCTGCCTGCTCTTGTGTGAGAAACATATCCCCTCCCGAGGGAAAAGTGAGAACTTGCCTGCATAGTTTTTATCACAGTTATACTACTTGTCAAGTAACCTGAATAAGGCTATCCCCGCAGTCACAGATACATTGAGTGATTCTTTCTTTCCTTTCATAGGTATTTCAACAATATAATCTGCTGTGTCGAGTAGTGCCTGTGAAATTCCAGTTACTTCATTTCCAAGAATGCACACAAAAGGAAAGGTGGGTTTTATTTTTTTATAATCGACAGACTTTGGAGATTGTTCGATTGCAAGAGTTGTATAGCCTTGTTCTTTGAGATTTTTTAGTAACGTTCGTATGTCTTTTTTCTTTTCCCACGGAATGTTTTTCTCTGCACCGAGTGCAGCTTTTGCGATTTCTTGTACGGGTCGGTCAAACCGGTCGAGTGGTGCTGGGGTATACCCCGTGAGATAGATTTTTGTAATTCCTATTGCATCTGCGGTGCGAAATATACTTCCAACATTCTGTTTGCTTCGGATGTCATGCAGGATAAGGTCTACCTGTGGTCGTTTCATATCGCAAATGTACCGCATTTCCTATTTAAAGAAAAGAATGTAAAATAGCTCCAATGCTTTCACTATTCCCAAACCTACTCACCTACGAAATGTTTGCACCCTTTCTTCTTCGGGTAGTACTTGGTTTTGTCTTTATCACTCTTGGATACCTCAAACTTAAAAAAGAAAAAGTGAGGTGGAACTTACTGTTTGAGGCGCTTCGTTTGAAGCCGTCACACCTCTGGACAAAAATATTTGGATACATAGAGATCGTTGGTGGTGGTGCGCTTATTGTTGGTTTTTCTACACAATTGGTCGCAATCCTATTTGCATGTATAAATCTATTTGAACTGTATATCGAAAACAAAGAGTCAACACTCCTCAAACGTGATCTCGTATTTTATCTTCTATTGACTACTATTGCTGTCTCACTCGTATTTACTGGACCAGGCTTCTTTGCTTTTGATTTACCACTGTAGAACAGTTGTTAGTTTGGAGTAAGAAGTAATTAGTTAAAACTAAAAAACCGGACGGTGTCCGGTTTTTTATATGAATTTTATAATAGGATTTTTCCTTACAGGAACAGTACACCTTTCGTATTGTGTTCACTTTGTAAAAGTAGGGATCTCGACTACCGTCGCGGGTACTTTTCTATCTCACAGTGCTTCGATACAGAAAGGTCTTTCGATCCCCACCCGTACAGTACTCAAGTACTGTACTTGGATGCACACACATAAAAAAACAGCCGCGGCCGTTTTTTTATGTGTGTGCATCCAGTAGGGATCGAACCTACGACCTTGTCCTTAAAAGGGACCTGCTCTACCAACTGAGCTATGGATGCATATGTAAGTTAAACAATTAACACAGAAATCACTGAATACCTACCAAAACAGCTATAGGTGCATACTCTATAAACCAAAAAACTGAAGCCAACTATACTCAAAAGACGACTCTCTGTCTATATAGAGAGCACGAACTTCTCTAGCTCAATATCAAACTCAACCTCCCCTCTTCGTGCTTCGTGATAGATCGTGATGAGATCAAATGAATTTTTTTGTAATTCCTTAAGAGAGTAATTCTTACTAAAAGTTTGTCCTTTCTTAAATACAAATGGATTGAGTCCTGAAGTATTCACATCTGAAACATGGTGAGCGAGCATCACCTTTATTTGCCACACAAATAGCCTATGGAGTTCTTCTGGTTCACTCCCAGACAGGAGTGCTTCTTGATACAAAACCCATAGTTCTTTTTTGTTTCTATTTCCTAAAGCATCTGTAAGCGCAAATACTGAAAAGATATCTTTTTTAGGTTCTTTTTTAAGTTCGGTAGATTCTTGGATTTTCTCTGAGAATCTTTCAAGTTTTTTGAGTATTTCTTTTGTAAGAACCTCTTCAATTACGATAAACACATTCACCGAATCCTTCATAGACTTTAATCGATCAATCACTTTTTCACTTGTTGATTTTGCACTCAAGATACCGTCACATACGACAATGTACGCATGCTGAAACAATGCATTACTTGAAACAAGCACGTCGAATTCGGCTTCATTAAATGTATCTGGTTCAATTTTGTAATACGTTGCTTCGGGATTTTTTTTTGTTTGAGTTGCGATAATCTCACGAAGTTTTATTCGTGATTTTTTAATATTATTTCCATGGAGAAGGATAATCATGTGGCTAGTTAGGAGTTATTAGTTTTAAGTAATATATACTACGACAAGGGTTTTGTTTCGTTCCAGTTTGGCCCAGCAGAAGCGTTTGCGATAATCGGTACTCCTCGTGAAAGATGTACTGGGAGTGCTCCTTCCATAATTCTTTTCACTTCTATTCCCGCTCGATCTACAAGCTCGTCTTTTACTTCAAGTACAAGTTCGTCATGAACTTGGAGGAGGAGTCGCACATCGTTCTCTAGTTTCTCACGCACAATCCATGCATATACTTCTTTCATTGCAAGTTTAATCAGATCAGCTGCCGTTCCTTGAAATGGCGCGTTGATTGCCATACGTTCAGCTGATGCTTTTATAAATGGAATCTTTGATTTAATACCCTCGAAGTAGCGTCGTCTTCCAAACAATGTTTCTGTAAATCCATTTCTTTCCGCCTCTGCTTTTATACTATCCAAATACTGTGCGAGCCCCGCAAACCGTTTAAAGTATTCTGCATAAAATGTTTGCGCCTCTTCACGAGTTCCACCTAGGTTTGTACGGAGTGCGTTTACACCCATACCATAGAGAATTCCGAAGTTAATAACTTTCGCTTTTCTGCGCATCTCTTTATCTACCATGTTTTGAGGTACACCAAACACTTCGCTTGCTACTGCAGCGTGGACATCCTCGCTATCTTTAAAAATCTCAACGAGTCGCTTGTCTCCCGACAGAATCGCTGCAACACGAAGTTCGATTTGTGAGTAGTCGAAGGACATAAATGTGAATCCCTTTTCGACTGTAAACGCTTTCCGGATATTTCTTCCGAGTTCGGTTTTAATAGGAATATTTTGTACATTGGGATTTGTCGACGACATTCTTCCTGTGGTTGATCCTGTTTGACGTAAACTCGTATGGAGACGGTTATCTCCATCAAGCATAGTAGGAATGTTGTCTATGTATGTTGAAAGAAGTTTTTGTAGTTCGCGGTACTCGAGGATACAAGCGATGATTGGGTGGGAATCTTTCATCTTTTCTAGTTCAGACTCTTTGGTGGATTTTTGACCTGTTGCTGTCTTCTTTTGGTTTTTAGCCCCGAGTCCCATCGTAGTAAACAGCACTTCACCCATTTGTTTTGGAGAATTGATGTTGAACTCAATACCAGCAAGGTCCCATATCTTTTTCTCAAGCCCAGAAAGTGTTGTGTGGTAGTCGTGAGAAAGTGTTTCCAAATACTTTTTATCAATTTTTACACCCCATGTTTCCATAGAGTTGATAACTGATATTAGTGGCTTCTCTATTTCTTCATATATGAACTCTAATTTTCTTTTTTTGAGTTCTGCAAAAATCACATCTCTCGCTTGCGCGAATGTATCTGTTTTTGCAAATTGCATCACATCTTCGAGTGTTGGGTTTGTGATATTTGAATCAAGTACCCAGAGTGCAAGTGTGACAAGCTCAAGGTCTTTTGGATCAACTCGCTCGCTTACAACAAGTGATCCTTGTGTTACCACTTCCTTAGTCTTCTCACCACTCAACACAAAATCAAGTCTTGCTCCCAGAGTTCGGAAATCAAGTTCGGTAAACAATGCCTTTATGGTTTTTACATCCAGAGTTTCTCTCCATGTCTGTGGTGGAAGCTCAAATGTAATCGGCGCATCTCGTCGTATGGTTGCAAGCATTTTACTGAACTCAGCCTCTTCTTCTCCTTCTGTTAAGAGCTTCTGAATTCTGTCAGTGATTTTTATTTCTTTAAATTTCTCAGGATTTTTCTTAAGTTGTATAAATATTTTTTCAATAGGTCCAAACGTTTGTATAAGTGTTGATGCTGTTTTTTCTCCAATACCTGCAATACCGATAATATTATCAGATGGGTCTCCTCGTAGCCCTTTGTAATCCGGAAGTAAATCTGGCGTGAATCCAAACCTGTCTACTACTGCTTTTTCATCATATAAAATAGTATCGTTAATTCCTTTTTTGAGTGTATAGACGAGCGTTTTGTCATCATCGACAAGTTGCAGTGTGTCCATGTCGCCCGATGCGATAATCGTACGGATGTCTTTTCTTGCTTTTACTTGCTCAACGATCGTACCAAGCATGTCATCTGCCTCGAAACCTGGCTCAGAATATATCGGAATACTCCATGCAGTAAAAAGATCTCTCGAACGATTAATCTGTGATATAAGTTCGTCGTCTGGCTTTTTTCTTTGAGATTTATATCCATCGTATGCAACATTTCTAAATGTCGGACCCGGAAGGTCGTAGCACGCGACGATGTAGTCAGGTTTCAAATCCGTAATTATCTTCAAAAGCATGGTCGAAAGGCCATAGAGTGCTCCTGTCGCCTCTCCTTTTGAAGATGCGAACTCTGGCAGGGCGTGGTATGCGCGATGCAGTATCGCATGAGAGTCGAGTAGTATCAGTGTTTTTCTTTCATCTTTTTTTTTCATGGCAGTGTGATTTCTCGAGCGGACTCGTCTATACATTTGAAATATATGGTCTGAGAAAATTCTGGCATGATATCTCGAACTTTTTCTGGCCATTCGATGAGAATCAAGTTCTGAGAACTTTGAGTTACTTCATTCCATCCAATATTTTCTAATTCCTTAGAACTTTCCAATCGATATGCATCGATATGTATGAGATGAGTAAACTGTACATGTGTGATTGCATATTTTTTTTCTATGACAAATGTCGGGCTTGTGACTTCATCTTTTGAGATACCGAGTATCTCTGCGACCTCTTTTGTAAACGTAGTCTTCCCTGACCCCAGGTCACCGGAGAGCCCATAAACTGTTGCGTGCATATTGGATGGTAGAATTGTGCTCACAAAGGTATTTGCAATTCTTTTTGTGTCCTCGAGGTTATTTGATGTAATACTCGTACTCATACCTCTATTGTAACTCTTTGAAGGTTTATTCGATACCCGACCCGCCGAAATTTTTATTCATCCGCCTAAATTTCAAAAAAATTTTGGAGGACAAGAGAAAAGGGCCCGTCCAACCGAAGTTGAAACGGACCCTGGGGGAAACAAGGAACTAGTAGCATCCTCCTGACTGCTCACCAGGAGTGATGAGCCTGTCTACAATCCACGGCTGTGGTTGTTGGTTCTGGTTTACAAACACCTGCCTGCACCGGAATCCAACGTACACGAGCTTTGTTGAGTCACCTGCCTCCTTTCGATATCCCTTGATAAAGAAGGTCCTTTGTTCCTGTCCAAACTGACCGGTGATAGTGATTGGGACGATCACCCCACCACCAGTCCTGATACCAGTACCATACGTGATGTTACGATCATCTGTAACATCGTACAGCATTGCATCCGTGGCATTGATTGTGATGGACAACCGAGGCCGGTTGTCGAAGATGCTGATGATATCGCGACGCGACGCCATCTGCATCGATGCCACGCACGCAGTCTGCGAGACCAGCAGTGCGAGCGCGCAGATAAACTTGATCATGGTACGCATTTAATCTCCGAGATTGTGTGAGAGAACATACTATTCTAATCTGTATATATTATAGCACAACACAGACTACTCTGTCAAGAGTATGTATCTATTTTTATTTATCTCCTGCAATCCCCTATAAAAGGCCGGTATCTAGCCCTATTTTGTGGTACCATGGAGCAATGATTGAATTCCATGAGGAAAAACAACTAAAACGTTTCGCAGAACTCAAGCTCCGTGAAGAGGAAGATTTAGCCCAAACCTTGTCTCAAAAATACGGACTTGGATATCTCGATCTCTCTTCTATTCCGGTCAATATTGACGCACTACGAGTCGTCCATCTCGATGTTGCAAAGGAGTGTTTCCTTGCGGTTTTTAATATCATAGACAAAAAAATAGACGTCGCCGTACTCTCTCCACAAAACGAAAAAACTCTTGCAAAGATAGAAGATTTTAAAAATGCAGGATTTACTCCGAAACTATATATGGTGTCTCATGCTAGTCTCGAAAAAGTATGGGACCGCTACAAAGATCTTTCATATTCATTTGAAACAAAAAGTGGAGCACTCGATATTTCAAACGAGGAAATCACTACACTTCTCGGAAAGATAAACTCCCTCACTGAAATCAAGACTCAAATCGAAACTGTACTCTCATTAAAAAAGAGTTATCGTATTTCAAAGATACTTGAAATCATTATTGCTGGTGCACTTTCTACAAAAGCGTCTGATATACACTTGGAGCCAGAAGAAGCGTACGTACGGTTACGGTTTCGACTTGATGGAGTGCTTACCGACATTCTCACCTTTGACCTTGAAACGTACAAACTTCTCCTTTCCCGTGTAAAACTTATTTCAAACCTAAAACTAAACCTTACTGGCGCACAGGATGGACGTTTTTCAATAAAACTACCTGATGGTGACATCGAAATCCGAACATCACTCCTTCCTGGTGCGTACAATGAGTCTATCGTTCTGCGTGTACTTAACCCAAATGCAATATCAGTACCCCTTGAAAGTCTCGGTATACACCCAAAACTTCTTTCAATTTTTTTGCATGAAGTGAGTAAACCAAATGGGATGATACTAGTAACTGGCCCTACTGGATCTGGAAAAACAACAACACTGTATGCGTTTTTAAAGAAAATTCACTCTTCTGATATTAAAATAATTACGATTGAAAATCCGATTGAATACCACCTTCCTGGTATCGTACAGACACAAACCGACCCTGACAAAGGGTACACGTTTCTAGAGGGGCTTCGTTCATCGCTTCGACAAGATCCTGATGTGATCATGGTCGGAGAAATTCGAGACGAAGAGACTGCAGAGATTGCGATTAACTCAGCACTCACTGGTCACTTGGTTTTTTCTACACTCCACACAAATAACGCTGCGGGTGCATTCCCTCGACTTATCGACCTTGGTGTTAATCCGAAAGTTATCACGTCTGCTATCAACATCTCTATTGCACAAAGACTTTTGAGACAACTCTGTCCTTCATGCAAGAAAGAGGTTGTTCTTTCTGGAAAAGACAAAGAAATTGTAGATAAAACAATCGCGAGCATCCTCGACAAATCATATCTTGATGGTGTTCAGACTGAGAAAGTCTGGGAACCTGTCGGTTGTGCTTTGTGCAATAACTCTGGATACAAAGGACGTATGGGAATATACGAGGCTATCCTTACTGATGCGAGTATTGAGAAGATAGTACGCGAAGACCCGAGTGAGCGCGAGATTGAAGTTGCTGCACAAGGTCAAAACATTTTAAATTTGAAACAAGATGGTGTAATGAAGTGTTTGCAGGGGACCACAAGTTTGAGTGAATTGGGACGTGTTGTTGACTTAGAAAAAGATGAGTGAGCTTGTGTCGTTTTTGCTTGCGTAAGATTTTTTTCGCGAGATAATAGAGAGGTAATTTACAAAAAAATCACCGATATGGTGAGTGTTTTGTAAAAAGGAGAATCGAAAACATAAATCTCTAAGCAACACTTTCAATAGTAGTACCAAAAGTCCGACAACAATCAAAGGATAACGCCAGTACGGAATAAATCCGACCAGTGTGTCCTCGAAGAATTGTCTGATGAAGGCCTGGGGGCCTCGTTGCTTAGAGATTTATATTTTGGATTCCAAAGAATGGCACAGAAATTTGGTTTTTCCTCTTTCCTTATTCAAATACCACTTTATCATACAAAGCATTTTGTGTCAACCCTCTATCTGATGTATCTACTTTTGTACCCTCTCTACACCTTTCGCTATATAATAATGAACAATATTGATACATAAATTCGATATAGTTTAAACAATGTTTCTATGTCACACTCCGAACAGAAAAAACGAGAAAAAAATACTGAAGAAACTGCTGATGTACAGTTTCTTGATCACACCCTTCGTCCTTCGCGATGGGATGATTACATTGGACAGCAAAATATAAAAGACAACTTGGCGATTTTGATTACTGCAGCGCAAGAACGCAATCATCCTCCTGAACATATGTTGTTTTATGGACCACCAGGACTCGGAAAAACCACACTTGCACATTTGATTGCAAAAGAAACTGGTTCACAGATGAAATCTACATCAGGTCCTGCCATTGAAAAAGTTGGTGACCTGGCTTCTGTCTTAACAAACCTGTCTCCTGGAGATATTTTGTTTATTGACGAAATACACAGACTCAACAAAACAATCGAAGAAGTTCTCTATCCAGCGATGGAATCGGGTTCGCTCGATATTATTATCGGAAAAGGTCCGTCTGCACGAACCATTCAACTCGAACTTCCTCCTTTTACACTTGTCGCAGCCACCACAAAAATCGGGATGATATCATCACCACTTCGTTCACGTTTTTCTGGTGGTGTGTATCGACTCGAGTTTTATACTCAAACAGAAATCGAAGAAATTCTTCGAAGGTCAGCAAAAATTCTTGGGATCACCCTTGAGAGTGATTCTGCTCAAAAGATCGCTTCTCGAAGCAGATACACGCCACGAACCGCAAATCACCTCCTGAAGCGCGTCCGTGACTATGCACAGGTAAAGCGTCGCTCTATTGAAAACACAGTCGTACACGAGGCATTAGAGCTTTTAGGGATAGATGCGAAGGGACTGTCTAGTTCAGACAGAAGCCTGCTCCTTACTATCATCGAAAAATTTTCAGGTGGGCCAGTTGGACTTAGTACTATCGGGGCTGCACTCTCGGAGGAACAAGAAACGATTGAGGAGTACAATGAACCGTATTTATTACAAATTGGTTTTATTGAAAGAACACCTCGTGGAAGAATAGTTACCGCTCTCGGCTACGAACACATGAACATCACTCCACCGAAAGATATGCAAGAAAAATTATTATAACGCTATAAATTATAGAGCGAAGCGACTATACTGTTTAAGTCCCGTTCACCAGAACAGGACTTAAACAATAATCATATGTCTGGACATAATAAGTGGTCAAAGATAAAAAGACAAAAGGAACAAACGGACGGACAAAAAAGTAAATTGTACGGAAAGATGGTACGTATTATTTCCGTTGAAATTAAAAAATCTGGTGGAAATGCTGACTCCCCTGGTGTACGTGCGGCGATAGAGAAAGCAAAAACAGCAAACGTTCCAAGTGACAACATTGAGCGTGCAATAAAAAAAGGTAGTGAACCAAGTGAAAACCTCGAAAGTCTTGTGTACGAAGCATACGGACCGGGTGGTTGTGCAATCATTATTGAGACTCTCACGTCAAATAGGAATAAAGCTGCCCAAGAAATCAAACATATACTTTCTGAACACAACTTATCACTTGCGGGAATCGGCTCAGTAACATGGGCGTTTGAAAAAAAGGATGGTGAATGGATTCCACATACAACTGTCGACTTATCTGAGGAGGATGGAAACAGTCTTTCAAAATTGTTAGATAATTTAGAAGAAAATGACGAAGTCCAGGAAGTCTTTACTAATGCAAACTAACATCCTGCGTGTAATCGGTATCGATCCTGGATACGAACGTATCGGCATATCTGTGGTTGAAAAAAAACATACAGGCGAAGTGTTGTTGTTTTCCGAGTGTGTAATTACAAATCGAAAGGATACTCATCATGATCGTTTGAATACTCTAGGAATCGCAACTGCAAAAGCAATACGGACGTACAAACCGACACGGTTTGCTATTGAGAAACTGTATTTTAATACCAATCAGAAGACAGCTCTTCAGGTTGCTGAGGCTCGGGGCGTGCTTTTGTATATTGCTGCCCAACAAAACCTTGAAGTATTTGAATATTCTCCGCTACAGGTTAAAACTGCCACAACCGGGTATGGTCGTGCAGATAAAAAGCAAATGATGGCGATGGTTTCCCGATTAATTTCAATAGATAAAAAAATACAATATGATGATGAATATGATGCTATCGCCATAGCGTTGACGTGTATTGCAAGTGAAAGGCTTGCGATTTCTTCCCGCTATCCCCATACGAGAGCTTCACCACTTGCAAAGCGTGTGGGATTTGATACAAATAGAAAATCCAAAAAAAACCCAGGGGGTTTAAATGGTTTACAAGACTAATAAAACATACATTTCACCATGTCAGACGATGAAATAAAAGATGAGAATAGTTTGGACGATCTCGATTCAGTTGATATCGATCCAACAAAGATTCCTTTGATTGATGATGAGGAGGAGGGTTTTGATGAAGAAGATTTAGGTGTTGAGCCAACCGCTGATGATCTATAAAAACAAAAAACGCCCTATGGGCGTTTTTTGTTTAACTTACTTGCACCTTAAGAAATCTCTTTTTTCCAATTCTTACTACCATTGTCTGTGTCGGTATTAGGTCTATATCAGTGATTGATTCACCACTTTCCATGTCTTCTACTGCACCAGCATCGAGAAGTCGTCTATATTCTGTTTTTGAGGCTATGAGACCATAAGACATGAGCACTTCCACGAGTGACCTACCATTAGAATCAGTTTCAGAAATATTTTCTGGTATACCACCCTTACTAAAGGTTTCAATAAATGAAGATTCCGCGGAAAATGCAAGAACTTTTCCGTAATACACCTCTACGATTTCTCGTGCGAGTTGTATTTTTATGTCTCGCGGGTTTTCTTTTGTCATTCTTTTTTCAATATCAGCGATATCTATAAGTGTTCTGTATGTACACAAAGTAAAATACCGGATAATCAAAGAGTCAGGAATTGACATTATTTTTCCAAACATATCACTTGGCTCATCGGTTATACCCACGTAGTTATCAAGACTTTTTGACATTTTCTCTTTTCCATCGAGACCTTCAAGGAGGTCGAAGGCGATCACGGCTTGAGGAGTTTGTTTGTTCATCTTCATTACATCTCGTCCTACAAGCATGTTAAAAATTTGGTCTGTGCCGCCGACTTCAAGATCGCATGATCCGTAAATAGAATGAAGTACTGTGGAATCAATCCCTTGTAATACTGGATATACCATCTCATGCATAAACAACTCTTCTCCATTTTTAATTCTTTCTTGAAACATATCTCTTCCGATAAGTCTTTGGAAGGTGATACCCCGGAGAATTGCTAATACATTGATAAGTGAGTAGCTGTTTACTTTTTGTTTCTGCATTCTCGTTTGTTGCCACACAAATGTCTTTGCAAGAAAGTCGTTTGCGGGAAGTGGTGGAAATCCGACTTTTTTACCATCTAACTCCAACTCTATAGTTACACCGTCCTCAGTAATAATATCGTTTATTCCTACAAACCAGTCTGAGTTTCTAATCCACGAGAACACTTCTGGTTCAGTGCGGAGGATACGACCAACTTGGTCGAGATAACTTTTCATATTTACTTCAATCTCTTGTTGGCTAATTTCTGGTCTAACCTTACTTTTTCCTGTTGGGTCGCCTATTTGTGCGGTGACATCTCCAATAAGAAAAATAACTTTGCATCCCAAATCTTGAAATGTCCGTAGTTTTCGTAAAATAACAGCGTGGCCGAGGTGAATGTCTGGTCGTGTTGGATCGACTCCTAGTTTAATTACTACTCCTTTTGGGTTTTCTTGTATTTTTTTTATAAATAGTCCATCAGGATCAATAAACTCCCCTACTCCACGGGTAAAGAGTTCAGATTTTGCATGTATTTCAGGCTGTTTTTCCATATCGATATGCTAGCATAATTTGAAAAAACAGTGTAAGAAAATAATACAAAACCAACACTTTGTGGTATGATGCAAGTTCATATATTAGGCCTTATGAATTACCACGTTCGTAAATTTCACTCACAGATTCGAGGGTTTCGTCGTCTTGGAAAGAAGAATCTATTTTTTCTCGGTGCAACTATTGCCATCTTCTTGGTTGGTGTATTCTTTTTTTGGATTTCAACATTTCAACTTCCAAACTTAGATGCTTCTTTTGTGGATAGAAAAGTGGTATCTTCGACAAAACTGTTTGATAAAACTGGGAAAATCCTTCTGTATGATGTAAACCAAGACATACGAAGAACGGTGGTACCGTTTGATCAGATTTCTCGAAATGTAAAAAATGCGTCTATTGCGATTGAGGACAGAGAGTTTTACCAACACAATGGTATTCAGATTAAATCTATTCTACGCGCGATTTTTGCAAACACTACAACTCTTGGATATAGCCAGGGTGGTTCTACGATAACTCAGCAGGTTGTAAAAAACTCACTTCTTAGTAAAGAGAAGATACTTTCTCGAAAAATTAAGGAGTGGGTACTTGCAACAAAACTTGAAAAGGTTTTAACGAAAGATGAAATTTTGGCTATGTATCTCAATGAAAGTCCGTATGGTGGAAGTATTTATGGTGTAGAAGAAGCGAGTCAGGTTTACTTTGGGAAAAAAGCGTTGGAACTTACTGTTGCGGAATCTGCGTACCTTGCTGCCCTTCCTCAAGCTCCCACGTATTTCTCTCCGTTTGGAACACATAAAGACAAACTTGATGAAAGAAAAAATCTTGTTGTTCAAGAGATGCTTCGGGATGGATTTATAACTCAAGAAGAGGCAGATACTGCCAAAACAGAGGTTGTTGTCTTTAAACCAAGACAAACAGAGGGTATAAAAGCGCCCCATTTTGTGTTTTATGTTATAGACCAACTCAACAAGAAGTATGGTGAGGATGTGGTTAGGAACGAAGGACTGAGGGTTATCACTACACTTGATTATGAGTTACAACAAAAAGGAGAGGAGATTGCAAAAAGAAACGCACTTACGAATAAAATAAAGTTTAATGCAGAAAACGCTGCTTTTGTGGTATTAGATCCAAAAACAGGTGGAATACTTTCTATGATTGGTTCTCGTGATTATTTTGACAAAGTTATTGATGGAAACTTTAACGCTTCAATATCTCCAAACAGACAACCTGGTTCTACATTCAAACCCTTTGTGTATGCACAAGCCTTTATCAAAGGGTATACACCAGAGACTGTTCTTTTTGACGCAAAAACCCAGTTTTCTACAAACTGTCTCCCTGAAAACTTAACGAGTACCGATGGGTGCTATTCTCCTGATAATTACGACATGAAGAATCGTGGACCACTTACCCTTCGTGAATCTCTCGCACAATCTATAAACGTAACTTCTGTAAAAACTTTGTACTTAGCGGGTCTTCGTGAATCTTTGTCTCTTGCAAAAAAAATGGGAATAGAGAGTTTAAAAGGACCCGAACAATACGGACTTACACTTGTACTTGGAGGTGGTGAGGTTTCTCTCCTTGAAATAACCGGAGCATATACTGTGTTTGCAAACGAAGGTATTAAAAATACTCCATTTTCAATACAAGAAGTAAAAGATATAAATGGCACACCACTTGAAAGTTGGAAGGTAAATTCTCGTGAGGTTCTTCCTAGAGAGGTTGCACTTACTATTTCAAGTATTCTCTCTGATAATGTAGCTCGTACACCTGCTTTTGGTCAAAGCTCTTTATTATCATTTACAAACCGCGATGTTGCTGTGAAAACAGGAACAACAAATGATTATAGGGACGCGTGGATTATTGGATATACCCCACAAGTAACGCTCGGGGCCTGGGTTGGAAACAACAATAACTCACCAATGGAAAAGAAGGTTGCGGGTTTTATTGTTGCTCCTATGTGGAGGGAATATATGGATGAAATTTTGAAATATATTCCAAGTGATCCTTTTCCTGTTCCACAAAAAGAAGATTCGTATTCTTTGAAGCCGGTACTTCGAGGAAAGTGGCAAGGTGGGATTGGTCATCTTATAGACACTGTTTCTGGTCAAAATGCTACAGAGTTTACTCCAAAAGAATCTACGCAAGAACTTCTTTCTGGTGGAATTCATTCTATTTTATTTTGGTTAAACAAAGATAATCCACGCGGAGCTGAACCCGGAAATCCAAATAGTGAACCACAGTACAAATACTGGGAATATGGTGTTAATCGTTGGCTACAAGAAAACAATATTATTCAACCAACTGACCCAATTCTTCCCCAAGGTTATGATACTGTTCACACAAACACAAATATTCCTACTATCTCAATAATAAATCCTACTAAAGAAATGATTTTAGATTTCAATAAATCGACAGAGATATTAGTAACAGTGCAAGGAATCTTCCCAATTAAGAAAGTAGAATATTATATTAACAATATTTCTGTTGGTGAAAGTGTAAATCCACCTTTTTCAATACAAATCACACCAAAAAACATTTCTTCACTATTAAACACCAACACCCTTCGTGCTGTAGTATATGATTCCGTTTACAACAACTCACAATCCGAGGTTGTTTTTTCTGTAAATCTACCGTAATTCTGTAATGTAGAGTAGCTTTTTTTCACTTAGTGTTTTTAGTATTATTTTTTTCTTTAAAAAAATAATGTTTTTATATAATGGATTTGCTTTTATATATACAACATTATCTTTAATATAAATATCATTTAGTTTCAAATCAATACTTGTGGTAGTTTTGATTATTTCCCTAATTATTTCAATTGTATCTTCGTTCTTAAAAAGAGTTATTTTAAATTTTTTTAAATACTCAGATAAATCTTTCATATATTATTTATTCATTGGCATTACAATATATAAAAAACTCATATCACTTACCCCTCTCACAAGGAGAGGTCTCCCTATACCAGAAAATGAAAGGGATACACTGTCTGAGTCGAGAGATTGAAAACAATCAGTAATGTACTTAAAATTGAAACTTATTGTAAGATCTTCTCCTTTCAAAACAGACTCGACTAATAACTTACCCTCACCAACCTCGTTATTTCGCGTTGAGAGCTCAAAAAATTTATCACCTGGTACAATCTTCATAACAACCTGATGAAGTGCGTCAGAGAAGACATTTGCGAGTTTTAGACTACTTATAAGATCTTGTTTCAATACTACTATTTCTGTTTTATGTTCTTTTGGAATAATTTGCTTATAGTCTGGAAAAACACCATCTATAACCCTTGATACGATATACAATCCTTCGGATGTAAAAGAAATTTGATTTGAATTTAAATGGATAGAAACATCAGATTTAATATTTTCTAAAATTTTTGTAATTTCTATAATATTTTTATATGGAATAAGAACACTTCCGAGTTCTTTCCCTTTTTTTATTTTTACTCTTTTTTCTGCAAGTCTAAATGAATCTGTAGCTGCAAACACAAGATCGTCTTGATCTACATATATATACACACTTGAAAGCTCAGGTTTCATACTTGTAACTGCTGCACTATATGAGACAGATTTAACTCCGAAAGCAAACTCTTGTGGTTGAATAAAAAATATTTTACCCCCTTCTATTTTAGGAATAATAGGAAAATCCTCATAAGAATATGATTTAAATGTAGTAGAGGCTTTTTCTGTCTTAATTGAAATTACTTGATCAACAACCTCAAATAATATTTTGTTTTCACCAGCTAAATTTGAAAGAAAATTAATAAGACTACTCCCGAGCAAAACAGTCTTTCCTTGTTCTATAACTTTAACAGGAAGGGTAATTTCAATACCTATATCTAAGTTTGTTGCTCTGATAACAAGTTCTGAATTTATAGTCTCTAAAGCAATACAAGAAAGAATTGGAAGCGTTAAATTCTTTCCATTAAACTTATCAGCTTTTTGGATTGCTTCTAGAAACTTTTCTTTTACACATTCTATTTTCATTTCTTCTATATAAATTTATTACTGTTATTAGTGGTGTGGATACTGTGTATAAATCAATTATATCCTTTTTTATAGTCTTATAATTGAAGTTTTTATTTTTATTGAATTGTGGATATTGTCGAATAAAATGTTAGTTATTGTTTTTTATTCAAATAAAACGATTTTTTGTTCACACTATCCACATATAGAAACACAGGTAATCCACACTATGTAATCATAGACCTAATCTGTGAAATTTCTTGCACAAGTGCCTGATCGAGCTTAATATCATTCTTTACCTTCTCACATGAGTGTATAACGGTTGTATGGTCTCTTCCCCCAAGCTTTTGTCCTATAGAAGGATAAGAAATATTAAAATCTTCACGGAGAATATACATAGCAACTTGCCTCGGCTTAATTACCTCTTTTCTTCTTGTTTTTTCGTATATATTTTCTTCTTCTATACGGTAATAATCAGCAATAATCTTTACTATCTCTTTAACAGAAACTGTTTTCTTTGGTTTTGCGTTTGTTTTAATAAAATTACGAACCTCGTTTAAAGTTAATTCCCTTCCTTTTAATTGTGTCTGACAAAGAATCATATTGAGTGCTCCTTCTAAATCACGAATATTTCCCGCAATAGATAGAGCAAGAAAATCCAATATTTCGTTTGTGAGGTTTAAGTTGTTTATACGTGCCTTATTGCCCAAAATTGCCATCCGTGACTCGTGGTCAGGTGTTGAGATATCAACCGTCATCCCTGCAGCAAAGCGTGATTTAAGCCGGTCTTCAATATCAGGAATTAAGTTTGGATGTTTATCAGAAGAAAAAACTATCTGTTTGTTGTTGTCATACAACATATTAAATAAATGAAACAATTCCTCCTGACTCTTCTCTTTTCGTGAAAGAAACTGTATGTCGTCCATAATCAACACATCATACTTTCGGTACCGTTCTTTAATCTGTGCAATCTTACCGGTATTGATTCCGTTTACGATATCTGTTGCAAACCTCTCTGAGGTAATATACAAAACCTTCTTTTCCTTGTTGATTGTTTTTACATGATTACCTATAGCTTGAATCAGGTGTGTTTTTCCATGCCCTGTGTTTCCATAAATAAACAAAGGGTTATATACAATTCCTGGTTTTCGAATGACTGCCTGAGAAGCTGCGTGTGCGAGTTCATTAAAAGGACCCACAAAAAAATTATCAAACACATACCGAGGATTAAGGTTGTCCTCTTTGTTTATGTAGAAGTCGTTAAGTGGTAACTCTTGAGTTGGTACAACAAAGGGGGTTTCTTGTTGTTTTTGTATGTCTTTCGGTCTCCCATCATCCTTGGAAACAATATACTCTACAGAATGAATACCAGTAGAAACTGTCCGTAGGTGTCTCAGAATAGTCGAATGGTACTTATTGAGTAGCCACTCTTTCACAAATGCATTTGGTACAGAGAGAAACACTGCCCCTCCCTCATGTTTCATAATATATGTGTCTTTAAACCATGTATTAAAGCTCGCCTTTGTTACATTTAATTCCATCTCTACAAGTACTCCGTTCCAAAGTTGTTTATGATCCATAGTTTTTGTACTAATTTTTTTCGTATTAGTAGTATATACCGCACCAAAAATCAAAGAACTAGATTAAAAGAGAAAATTATGTTGATACACTGTTGATAATCTGTGAACAGTGTGTTTTTTGGTTCTTTATCAAAAAAAACACCAAAGACTTTGAAAAAAACAAAAACCATGTACAATAGCCTATTATGTCTCAAACATACCAACCAAAAAAGAGAAAAAGAAGCCGAGCACACGGTTTTTTGAAGAGAACAAGTACTCCAGGAGGCAAAAAGACCCTAAAGCGAAGAATGAGAAAGGGTCGTACAAAACTCTCTGTCTAATATGCTTCCAAAGAAGTTACGGATAAAAAAGAGCACCTTCCCTTCCTTCCAAGGAAAAGGAAGGTCTTTTTTTGTTGAAACTATGACAGTACGGGTTGTTTCGAACGGAACCCAAGAGGTATCTAGAGCAAGCGTTGTTGTTTCAAAAAAAGTTGCAAAAGGCGCTGTCGAGCGGAACCATATTAGAAGAAGGGTGTATGCCACACTATACCCAGAAATGACCAAACTTAAACCAGGTCTTAGCCTTGTGTTTTATCCAAAAAAAACATTTTTGAGTATTACACGTCAGATATTGCATACTGAGATAGAACACCTACTCAACGAATCCAGAGTGTATAGATCATCAAATTGAAACATGACCCATTTTCGCGTACTATTCCTCCATGTCATCAATATTTCACACATTTTTTTATCAACCACTTTACAACGGACTCATAGCTCTCATGGGGCTACTTCCATGGTTTGATGCCGGGGTTATCATAGTACTCTTCACAATTATTGTTAAAATCGCGTTGTTTCCCCTCTCTAAGAAAGCTGTGATAACTCAGGTAGAAATGAAAAAACTTGAACCAGAGCTAAAAAAAATAAAAGAAAAGTATAAAAACGATAGTCAGGAACAGGCAAAAAGAACAATGGCTCTGTATAAGGAGAAAAAAGTAAATCCATTCTCAAGTATTGTCACCACCCTCATCCAATTGCCGATTATATTTGCATTATATTTTGTTTTTCTGAAATCAGGACTCCCTCTTATCAACGAAATGTTGAAATACTCATTTGTACCGACCCCAATAAATGTAAACGTGCTTTTCTTAGGACTCATCAACATCACAAACAAGAGTACGGTCCTCGCAGTGCTCGCGGGTATCTCTAGTTATTTTCAGATGAAACACTCTATCCCCTCCCTCCCTACACCAACAGGAGAAAAATCGTTTCAAAACGATCTATCGAGAAGTATGAGTATGCAGATGAAGTACGTATTTCCGGTTATTATCTTCATCGTGTCTCTCAATATTTCTGGTGCAGTAGCTCTCTATTGGGTTACTAGTAACCTCTTTACCCTTGCACAAGAAGTGTTTGTTATGAAGAAACTTAAGGTTGCGTAGTAGTCGCTGTTGTAATCACCCCTCCAGGATCAAATGCTTGTTTTGGGTCGATTTTTAATGCCCATAGTGAAAGATCTTTTTTATTCATAAACACAAGGAGTGTATCCTTCGGACTCAGCTCTGGGTTGATTACATCAATCTGAGTACCAGATTCTTTTTCAAGATCTGCTGAAACCTCTGTTGCCCACCCAGCATTAGGATCGTAGAGCCACATAGAGTCGGAAAACGTCGTCACACCTTGGTACCAGTCGTCAGGAAGTGTTCCTATGAGCGATTTTGGTACTGCACACAGAAGTCGAACACTCGTATTTGTCCATACGCACTTTTCTGGAAGCGTTGTTGGCACAATTTCCTGTTTCGTTAAGTTTTGTGGATCATACACTTTAAGTTTAGTTCCGTTTTCATCAGATTCAGAAAACAATACCCACTTTGTTTTATTGTTCATAAGTGTGGTGAGACCTGGAACACCACTGAGTACGGTCATAACTTTTTTTGTCACTGGGTTTATTTCTAACAGATACCCCGCTACTCCATTTGAAGCTTTTGTATTTGCAGAAATCACTGTGTCTGCGGGCCACGAAAGAAGCCACTCAGTAGTCGGGAAAGTCCATACAGGGCTACTGACACGTGTTTTCGTATTCATAGTAGAAACTTTTATTGTCCCTGACTCTGTTGTTGCAAAAACAGCTTGGTCTTTTTTGGGAGCGTACACATAACTTACAATACCTACTGGTAGTGCAGTACTTGTGAGTTCTGAAAGAGCGCCAACTGAGGTGCTGGTTGCTGTAGTAGAGCTCACTACGGCATACAAGCCTTGGACCACACCGTCTTTTGCGTACCTCATTACGAAGGAAGACCCTCTCGATCCCCATGCGATATCTTCTACTTTTGGTATTGTGGTGTTTGAGATCCTGTTTTTTTGTGACTTTGTTGTATTTACCTCAAATAAGTTGCCAGTCGCACGATCTATGTAGCGAATAAGCGTAGAGCTTCCTACATCGTACACCGTAAATCCAGACACAGGTACTTCAGATATTTTTACTAGGCGTGCCTCGGTTTGAAAGTTGCTGTTTGCAACCACGACTGTGTCATTGTTTGAAGTAGAACCAGTTTGTGGTCGTGGTGTGTTTACATTGTTTCCTCCCGGATTATTAAACCCCCCCGTTCCATCACTAAAAGGATTTATCGATCCATTTTTAAAGTAAAAATAGAAACCAATACCAATAAGCGCTAAAACAAGTATTCCGACTATGGTTGCTATAAGGGTTTTTTTATTCATATTAGTAACAAACATGCCAATGTCTTGGGTATCCAGTTCTGTTCTCATCAACATATGTAACTCCGTTTAACACCCAAGACTCCATCCCATTGAAACAATTGTTGACTGTGTTTCCTGGAACCCCCCTTCTAATAAAATTATCAAGAACCGAACCCCCTATTCTCAAGTCAACCGCAGATCTTCCTGGTCCATGAGTTGCGTGTGCCCAAAACTCAGTTCCTCCTGTAACAACTATATTGCATCCAGCTGGACAGTTTGTTGCCAACCAGTTCAAACCACTAATAGCGCTCGAAGATACTCCGTACAGTGTAGTGCACCCAGTATCACAAACACGAGGGCAATTCGAAGTTTGATTGAATGTTATTCTCGGATTCAAAGCTGCTTTTTCAGCTGAGTCAGTTGGCCAGGCGCTCAACGGAGGGTATGTGTTGTAATAAGCACTTAACCGGTTTTGGGGAGGTGCACAGCTTATCGGAGGAACTGTGCCTGGAGGAGTTGCTACAGGAGGCACGCTTCCTGGTGGTAAAGAAGGTCCTGTAGGTGGAATAAATCCAATAGGTGGTAATGCACCTATGCCACCACTTGGTCTTGGAGGAGGTGGGTTCGTGACTGCTAAATTAAAGTTTAACAACCTTGGATTAATTGTGTTTAGTATGACCCACGAGCCCACAATGAGGAGTAATCCTATAATTGCATTTGTGATTTTTTTCTTACCATCTGCTTTAGTGCCAAGACTTTCAGACCCGATATACTCGATACCCCCTACGGTGATCATGATAACCGCAAGCACAGCCGCAATCTGAATGCTGAGGGTAAATAGTTGAGGGAGGTATCTGGTAAGTGAATTCACCTCACAATTTGGATTTAATGCGCGTCGAGCTGGTGTTTGGTTTGGGTCACAAAATCCCGCTGTTGTGCCTTCGATCGGTGATAGTGGAACATAGTTAATATCTGAGTTTTGTGCGAACACAAAGAACGGAGCGATGAATATCATCATCAAGGAGAGCAAAGATGTATAAGTAAGAAATCTTTTCATGTTATTGCTTTAGTAAGTTTATTGTAAAGTTACCTACTGCTTCCTGAAATTCCTTTTCAGAATTTGTCACATATAGTTTTACTGCAGATTGACCACCCTTCGCAGATTCGTCTCGTACAGTGATTGTGTCCCCTCCTAGACCAGAGCTCGCCTCTTTGCCGTTCACACTCCACTTGAACGACATAGCAGAATTGTTTGTGCGTGTCATTGAGTAGGGCACCCCAGTAAACGAAACCTCTTTCTCCTTAATAGAAAAATTGTCAGAAATCGCGTTGTTGTACAAAACACCGTATAGTGGGCTATTTTCATAAAAAAGTAATTGTGGTTTTTTTGGTTCAACCACAATATATGTCTCAGCATATTGAAGATTGTCTTCAGTTGAAACCCCCAACTTTACAATTTCTGGTCGACTAAAAAAACCACCCTTAATGTCTACAAAACTCTTGCCATATCCAGAATACTCTTGAACAACCTTATCATTATGAGTCCATGTATATACTAGGTTTTCTGCAGGAATAAGGGTGCCGTTTGTAGACATAAACTCAGGAAGAGCTGCAACTCGCGCCTCACCTTCATGCGCAAAATGAGCAATACCTTTGTACATCGGCGGAGTAAACGTTTTTGCCTGAACAATAAGTGAAACGTCCCCAGGGTAAATATAATGTGTGTTAGTAAATGGAACACCGTTATTTGGTGGAACTATATAAATCTCGATTTTTGTCCTTGTACCAAGTGGTCCAGTACTTACCTCGATCGAACGCACATCTTTTCCCTCTTTAATTTTTTTCCCATTCACAGTCCACACAATGATTGCACGTGATAAATCAAAAAAATTACTGGATATCGAAAGTTTTATTGTTTGGTTTGGTTTTGGAAACTTTGGTTCAGAGTCGAGGTTAATCATTGATTCCAAGGTACCACTATCAAGAGTAACTTGCGCAGATGTGATGCATGGAAAAAGTAAAACTACACACATGAAAAGAAAAACAAAATGTAGGTACCGATATTTCATAACTACAAGTATACCGTGAAGTACGCAATGCCTCTAGGGACTTTTAAACAGGTTTGGCAGATACTTGGGTACAACAACACTCCAATTATTTTCTGGACACAAAAGAGCTCGTTGTTTTTGAACCAGGTATTTTTTTAAGTATTTTGTCTTTATACACAAACCACAGTACGGCACCTGTCCATACAGGGAGGGCGTTTAAAAACGGAACAAATTCAATTATGCTGGTGCCGCCCATTACAGAAACATTACTCAGTTTATTAAACTTCACCCCTTTCAACTTAAACCACAGATAAAACGTGCAAAATGCCAATACGTTTATGACCGGTGTAATAATCGACCCAACAACAGTCAGGTTTAGCAATAACCCCATACCGTCGTAAATAAGAGCAGTACCCACCATCAAAAACACCGAAGTAGGCGAAAACTTTCGCGTGTCTGCCCGTGGTTCCTGAATAGATTGGTTTTGTTGCTCTGTATTTGGATTCATAGGTACGAATATACTTCTTGTAACCAAAAACGCATAGTGCCGAACCCACTATCCCGCTAATTCTTGCTTCGCTTTCTGTATAGCCAGTATTTGCGATGGGTCAGAAGTGATGATTTGGTCTTCTGTGTAGGACGCTATCACTTTGATGGCGACGTGTTTGAGTCCAGCAAAGAAGATTCCTTCCCCAACGTCAGATTCAAGTAAAAGAAACTTCTCTTCTTCGGTTAGGTTAAATACTTCTTGCAGTCTGTCTATTGCAGTCGGTGATTGTTTGAGCAAGACTTGGATGGATGAGTTCGTGATAATGGGCGTTCCGTAAGGAGACTTAAGAAAGTCGTCTACGTCTTGAGTGATTGTTGCAAGGCCAAGGAAATACTTTCTTCCTCTCTTTGCAACATTGAGCAAGAACGAGGCTGTGTCTTCTGAACGCATCATCCACCACGCCTCATCGATTACTAAAAGACGCTTTTTTAGTTGTTTTCGTACGGTACTCCAAATATAGTGAGTAATGATGTACATCGCGATTGGCTTCAATTCATCTTCCATTTCTCGAATTGAAAATACAACAAACTTTTTGTTTATGTCGATGTTGGTAGGGCGGTTGATAAATCCTGCCCATGTTCCTTTTGTATACTTAGACATTTTTTGTGCGAGCGATTCACCTCCTTCTAGTCCAGAGAGAACAAGCTCAAAATCAGAAAGAAGTGGAGCCTCGACGTTTGTAAAGTCAGATTCCGCAGTAATATCTTTCAGTGCATACGTTTCAGTAATAGCGCGATCAATAATCGCATCTTCTTCTGCAGTAAGACCTCCCATCATAAGACGGAAAAGACCTACAAGGTTAATGATATTTGAACGAAGTACGCTGGCCGTAGACTCCCCTTCGATTGGTGGAGGAAGGTCAAATGGATTGATGTGGTGGTCAGAATTTAGTGATATACCGAAGTGTCTTCCTCCCACGGCCTCTGCCATGTACTGGTATTCGTTCTCTGGGTCAATCACCAGTATGTCGGTATCAAACATAAGGGTTCTCAAAAGCTCGAGCTTTACCGCATATGACTTTCCTGCACCAGACTTTGCAAACGTGATTGAGTTGTAGTTTTCAAGTGAAAATCTATCAAACAGGATAAGACTCGAATTGTGCCTATTTACCCCATACAGAATCCCCTTGTCTGAAGTAAGGTCAAAAGAAATAAAAGGAAAAATACTTGAAAGTGGTGAGGAATTGAGCTTTGAATTTACTTGGAGTTCGTCGTTTCCAAGTGGAAGAATACTTTTGTACGCTTGCTCTTGTTGAAACAATGCTGGTTTTACGTATACGAGCTTCGATTCAAGGATTGATTTAATTTCTGACTCAATTTTGTCTAGTTCTGTCTCTGTGCTCGCGTATATCGAAATGTATAAGCCTACATCAAAAAGTTTTTCTTGAGCTTGTTGGAGCTGGTCCCGAAGACTTTCGAGGTCTTGGTACGCAACATCAAGCATCGGGTCACGCACCAACCCTTTTTCTTCTCGGGAGTGTATTTGGCTTTGTACTTCAGCTACTTTTTTTTGAAACTGCTTGAGTACACGAGTTGTTTCGATAGGATGCACAAATATCGAAATATCAAATACGCGGTCAAGGTTGATAATCGGAGCAAACCAACTTTCACCTAAAAACCGAGGATATGAAATAACAAAAAATGAACGAACTATCTTTTCTCCAAGATTAAGTTCTTTCGGACTTACTTTGAGCGCACTCGGTGCAATAATATCTTTCAGGTCAAGTGTATTTGCCTCGTATATTTCATGAGGAAGTATATTGACTCCGTGCTGTTCAGCTTGTTTTGGTTTTAAAAAATCAAAGATACCCATAAATAGTTTTTAGTTGCGAGATGTTAGTTTTTAGTATATCAGAGAAATTTTTTGATATATATCAGTTTAGAGATTGTAGTTATAAAGTTTTACTTGTTGAAACAACTAGTAACTAGCAACTAAAAACTCTAAACTAATCTACTTTCCACCTGGTGTTTCCATCTGAATCGGCTTCTCAGTTTCACCGGGATTAAATATTTTATAGAAAACCTCGATAATCTCTTCTGTTCCAAGTCGTGCAACACGGATACCACAGCGGATAAGTCCCTGTTCTACGGCAGCAAGACGCTGTTCAAGTTGTGTGCGATTTTCCTCAAACGCATCTTCTTTTGATTTGTTTGCGGCTTCCCCACTTCGTTTTTTGCCTGGTATCAGTGTGTCCATAATGCCTCCTCCACCATGTGAAAACATGGTTGGAGTATACGGGACCACAACAAAAAAGTTTTTTGTCATGATGTTTGTATTGTCAGTAAAGTTTTTGATAAACTCAATATACTCCCGAATTTGTATCTTCATCAAGCTGTTCATCTGATCTTTCCTTTGACTTTCAAGGAGAGCAAGGTACGGTCGTATATCAAGCTTTCTTGATTCAATAAATATTTGAATTGTAAAATCAAGGGAGTTCAAAAAATCCTGAAACTGCATAAGGATTGCCGATTTTTCGTCTTCTCCTTTCAGTGAAAAGTTTACTGAAGATGCAAGAATCATGCCTCTCATACCTCCATCTTTCATCACAACCACACCATCTTTGATTTGTTCTATGGGTACAAACTCTTGAGTTGCGCGTGCTGATATAGGCATAAATATATACGTTGTATTGTAGCACGGCAAACGTATTTCAAAAGATTACCGAATCTCATCACCTACAATTTTTTCATTTGCTTCGTCTTTTCGAGTTCCCTTTGTAACATCGAGTGACCAGGAAAGATCTTTGAGCTTACTATCGGAGAGCCTCGGGATAAATACTTGAGTCGGCGCCTGTGTCTCCGTGTTACCACTCTGTGCGGGTCGTTCAGTTTTTTTCCAAATGTAGAGTTTTTCACCAAACTTATATTTTGCGTACGCTTCAACTGCAATAATAAAAGAGCGATTGTTTATTTTATAAAATGCGAGCGCAAGTGACAGTGCGATGACGGGGAGTGAAAAAAGAAACGCAAAAATCTTTGGAAGCAAAGAAAAAAGCACAACAATAATACCTCCACCACCCGCTAGATAAATACCTTGCTTTAGTGTCAGAGGTCCGATAATTTTATCTTCTACTTCTATAAATTGTGGTACTTGGAAGCGCATAAGATAGTTGTTAGTTGAGAGTTTGTAGTTAGGAGTTGAGAGATTTAATAAGTCCGTGAACCATTTTTATAACTTCGTTTAATAACCCATCCACATCAGTATAATCCAAATCTTCTTTGAACGGGAGTCTTTTAGATATTTCAATCTAAGTCTGCGAGTTCTACTGCAGAACCAAGTGAAATTTTAAGAAAATGCGAGAAATCTTTCTTTGTTGATCTTTGACTACCCTCAGCCACATTGGAAGCTATAGAAACAGACGCTCTCCTCATTTGCGAAGTTAATCCAAACACCTCTTCTTTGGGAAACTTATATGTAAGAGTGTAAATTTTAGTTGTAAGCTCTACGCTCTTTTGCCACAAAACAAGTTCTTTATATGAGGACATAGCTATTTTTTATTAACTATAAACTCTCAACTATAAACTAAAAACTCTCTACACCGCTTCTCTATACGGATCTTGTCCACTATACTTCTTGTCTATAATCACCACAGTGTCTGAAGTGTTTGTTGGTTGTTCCGCTAACTTTGTTTCAAGAGGTGTTTTCGGGACAAAGCTCTGTTGTTCGAGGATGTTAAGTGGTGGTTTCTGGATACTTTGAATAGGTAAATTTTGTGGAATACCCGGTTGGTCTTCCTGTGTAGGAGTGGTTACCGTAACCCCATCTGTTTTTCCTAATTCTCCCGTGCCCCCCATTAACTGAGAAATCCCAACTGGAGCAAATGGTGCCCCAGTAATAGGTTCACCATTTACCATAAACTTAGTATTTTCTGTTGGTGCTTGTATCGCCCCCAGTTCCATAGACTGAGCACTGAGTTGATTCTGGTTCCCATTACTCACTCCTAACTGTGAAATCTCACCTACTCCATCTTCCTCCGCAGTAGTAGGTAGAAAATCTATGACTTCCTTAAATATACTTTCATGTACTTCGTCTGCAATATCGTGAGCAAGGATTTCAGGAATAGCTACCTGTACTGCAATATTTGTTTTGAAATCACGCGTGAGTTCGAGACCAATCAGAACAAACAAAACTTCATTTTCAAAAGCAGATGTTTGCTCAAGTGAAAAATTATTCTTTTTCGAAATTGCTTTTGCGGTTAGTGCCCAACGGCCATTCGCAATTAAACCACGAATTTGTGCTGGAGCAGAGAGAATTTTGTCGTGAATTATTTTTTGAGATTCATTCATTGATTTGTGTTTGCAATATTTTGAGCAGTTTCTGCAAGTGAATCGTGATTCCCTAGACTTCGGAGTCTCGATCTCACACTTTCAGATTGTACTTTAGTGTAAGTGTTTGTTCGCATCACGTCAGAATCATAGCTCAGTGACGTAAACTGTGGGCCTGAAGAGATTTGTGCGCCCGCAGCCATTGTAATTTTTTGATCAATAATAGTTTCAAGTTTCGAGAAGACTCCCTCAATAAGATCTTTTAGTATGTTTGCTGCACTGTCTTTGTTCAGTGTAATTTTTTCAACACTCACTCCACAGTCATTTATTGTCTGAAGTCCCAGTAATGTAACATAGACCTCTGTATCGAGTAAGTCATTTTGTTCATCGTCTAAAGCATATTTTTGGCTTAGATTGCTTACAAAATCAACCACTTCATAAGAAGATGCAAACTCACGAGCTTCTGGTGACAATTTTTGATTCGCTGCTTTTCTTTGTGAAAGATTAAATTTCATATTTATGAGAATGTTTCTGCTCCAGCTGGAGATTTTAGCCAATCACTCGTTGCCTTAAGTCTAAGTTCATCAGTCGTGCGTGCTCTTCCTGAAATAGTAACACTTGTCTCAACGCGCGTGTCCTCAGCTTGAATTGCTGCGCCAAGTGTTGCTACGTCTGCAGGATCCATCTTGTCGGCCATTCTTTTCAGTTGACCTTTATCAAGTGCCATAAGTATGGCCGGATTTGTAAGTTGCGTTATTGGAAGTTTTGCTTTCTGCTCCATAGACATGTCTTTCCCTCTAAATATCGCAGCTGCTGTAATTGGGTCGGTTATCATACCCGTAGCAGGATCAATCGTCATAGCCGAATTGAAAGGTCTAGCTTTTTCATCCTTAATAAACTTCTTTTGACTACCAGTAAATTTATCACTTTTTTGAATAGCATCAACCTGAGAAGTTTTTAGATTTTTAACAAAATTAGGATCAGTTAGGTGAACAGGATCAATCATCTCTAAATCTTTGTCAGATAGATTTTTAATTGCATCTTCACGAGCTTTTATTTGAGCAGGAGTTGCAGTCGTAGGTAATCTGGTTTCAGCGGCAGCAAAACGAGTACGCTTCATGCCATTCTTCTGAGCTTCAGTGAATGAATCACTCTTATTTAGTGCTTGAACTTGTTGAGAGCTTAGTTTTTCAATAAAGTGTGGATCATTTAATAATTTACCATTACTTTCAACAAGTGCAGTGATTTCTTTGTCAGACAAATTTGAAAGCGCCTGTTCCATGTTATCAATAATACTTTGTGTAGGTGCCCTTCCAGCCAGTTTCGCCGCATTTGCCTCCGCTACCCCAGCTTCAATTGCAGTTCGTGCATTATTTGTTTTTACAACCTGGTCTCGATCAGCTGCTTTCTTCTTGTCTTTTTCTGCACCAGCGACCCCTCCCTTGCCTGCATCACTAAATTGATTGCCAAACCCAAATTCTGAACTTAAGTCTTTTGCACCAACAAACCCTCCGACAGCATTTAATCCACTTCTAATGTCTAGATTTCCAGTCGCTGCTCCTCGTGTAGTTGACACCGCAGCACGTGAACCATATGTTTTTGCACCGGCTAATATTCCACGACCCAAACCTTGAGTTTGAATAGATTTAGCAAAACCTTGGCCGGCAGCAGCACCATCAAGTCCTCTAAGTAAACCTTTTTTGTCAGCATAGTTTGCAGCATATCCTAACGACTTTCTACTAGCTAATGCTGCACCTGCAGCACCAAGTCCAAGTCCTCCCATAACAATCTTCTGGCCCGCGCTTCCTCCTTGGCTTGCGATTTTTTGTGAGACAGTAAGTGCTGCAATAATAAACGCAATAACAATAATAAAATTTACCATAAGAGCTATAGGACCAGTAGTACAACCAGTTAATTCACTAAACGTTCCTCCAGCCGTCACACCAGCGCCATACAAATCTGTGAAATTACCTTGAATATTTCCACCGCCTTCCCTAATACAAGTAAAGTTTGAGTTGTTTATAATTGTAGCCACTACCCAAGTGATCATCATGAATACAGGGGGAAAAATGAGTTGGTTACTCAATGTCTTCCACCACTCACCTACTTTGTCAGAAAGTTTTGGGACTAGGTTTCCCATGAATGCAACTGGAGAAAGAATCAGGAGAAAGATAATAGTGATATAGCGTATGAGAAACATAATCGCAACAGAAAAAAAAACAAATGCTGTTACAACAAAGAACGCACTTCCGCCGATTGAAACTACCCCGACGCTCGATAAGTTATAACCAAATTCTTCTAAGACTCTACTTCCATCACTGATGTTAAACATAGAAGTAAGGCCCAGTGGTGACATAAACGTATATGATAGTCCCCCTCCTGCTCCTGTCGGCACAATAATTCTGTAAAACGTAAGTGTCAGAATATTCGAGGCATCAATAAGTATCTTCGTAAAAAACAAACTGAAGTTGATAAGTACTGCTGCGATGATGATATTGATAATGTTTTTCTTCCAGTTTACTCCACCTATGTCGAGTATCGTACCAATCGCGGTATACAAAAGGATGAATATGAAACTCATATTCATAAGGTCGCGTATGGTAGCCCAAGCGATATTTATACCAGTTACGTAGCCCAGATTCCTGGTCATGTCTACAACTGTATAGGTTATTACAAAATCAAGTACAAGTCCACCAAGTGCAAGAAGCCAACTTGTGAAGATAAATGGAATAAATAAGAGAGACGCGGCTACAGTAGACAACCCGCAGATAAGTGCCGGAACTATCCAATCACAAGCTGCTTGCGCATGTACTGTATCGATTCCCCCAAAAGGTCCAAATACAAAACATATAACCACGAGGGCAAGGGCAATGTACTTTTTGTTTTTTTGAAGAAATTGTTTCATCCGCAACGATGGCTTACTATACTCACTACTCACTCTTATTTACCAGATTGTAACCGGTGAACACTGTACGACTCCTGGGAGTACTGTCTGGTCGGCGTCAATGATAGTGACAGACATCGTTGCACTCACTGGTTCATAGAACCATTGAGTGTAAACCCTGCCATCTACCCATGGGAAAAAACCGGGTATAGGTATAGCCCTAGGTGTATAAGGCCACGCTCTTGGAAATACAGAGCTTGAAACCGGATAACTTCCTGGTGTGTCACGGACACCCGGCACAAGTGTTTCTTGTGCAAGGATTTGATTTTGCGGACCATCCCAATTATACGCTTGGATTGTTCCTGACCCACCACTCATATCACTCAATCTAAATTCAACTCTGTTGTACAATGGTGCAGTTGTGATTGGTTGTAGTGGATTCACTCCGTATCCATTGTATGCACGACAGATTCCGGTAGGTGCTCTATAACGATTAACAGTTACTCTCTCTAAACAAGTTGTACTTGCGGTAACTGTGTTCACCACACCATTTTCAAGTCGTGTTCCAGTTATTGAAAGCGTCGCAGATTTTTCAGCAGGAATAACAGTGGTATATACAGCCGACGCCTGTTCAGGATTCAGAGGGTTTTGTACTATATTTTCTCCTCCCCACGTATAGACTGGGTTTTCGAAACCAGCTGATACTGAGGCAGACCAGGTTACGGTTGTAGCTGGAGTGTCAGATAAATAGACAGTTGAAACACTTGGAAAACACGATATAGCACTCTGTACTCCTGTCCCACTTCCACTTCCCGCATATCCCTGACCTCGGGGAGCGCCAGCTGTAGTCCTAAGGAGTCCTCCACCACCTTGACTATTAAAAATTCTCCTACTGAGCTGTCCAAAGAGTGCCCCAGCTATCTGATCAAAATCTTGTGTAAGGTTGAGTTGATCTACCTCACTTCCCAGAACCTTTTGGAGTTGAGTACTGATTATTGATCCCGGGGTTTTTGTGACACACCTCGGCACACCATTTACTACAGTACAATCGTCGGTCGACAGAAAACCACCTCCCCAACTTGCTTTTGCTAGGTCTACTTCCTTTTGTCGTGAGACATCACTTCGGATTGTTGCAGTGATATCAAGCATGTTTCCAAAGGGGTTATTTGAAGTTTTTTGTGAAACTGCAACCCACCCAGCCCACCCTCCTTGATTGAAGTCACCCTGTACAAAGTTTTCAATGTTTCCCATCGCTCTTGTAAATGTACATTGCCCTACGGGGAGTCTTTGTCGAGGCATTCTGTTTGCTGTGAAATTTGTATTCAAAGCAAGTCGGACTTTGTAATTAAATGGAGAACACAAAGTGTTTGCTCCAATACTACCGATAATATCTCCAGATATATCGTCACCAATGCTTGCAAGTGTACCAAGAGGGTCCTGCATATATTGAGGACTTCCATTAAAACCTCCATTTATCCAGTCTACTGTTCCGTCCGTGATTCTGTCCATAGCTCTACGCGCAAGAATGATTGTAAGTCGGTCCATCGAAAGACCAGGGATCGTATATCCAAAAATAGTAATACCCACTTCTTTTTCACGAAGTTGTGCGTCGGACGTTGGTACAGGCGGGAGTCTGTCCGCAGGGGGTCTTAAAAACGGTATAAGTGATCCGAGCTGAGCATATGCTGGTGTAGCGAGACTCAAAAAAACAAATAAAACAAAAGTAAGTATTTTTAATTTTTTCATCGGTTTCCAATTATTGAAAAAGCAGGTTCATCAGTTGTAAAAATTATACCATTAGTTGTAAAAAACCTTGACATGGTGATAAGTGCAGATTCTTCGCGGGCATCTGCATCGTTGTGTGCCTGGATACCTGCGATTGAGCGAGTCGGATCTGAGTCGATTAGTGACATGTTTCTTGTTGCGTCAGCGTTTTGGACGAGGCTATTTGCGAGATCTATATGCGCACTCACAAGACCTTTGGGAACCGAAAGTTTCATGATTTCTTCCGCGAAGTTTGTGTACAGCGTAGAACTATAGCTAAATATTGATGAATACTGAGAAACATTTTCGTCTTTTACCCCACCAGAACTACCAGCTGCCTTTTGTTGGAACATGTTTTGATATTTTAGTTTTAATCCTGCGACATTGTTTGCATATACGCGTGCAAAGTCTTTGTCTGTATCAGGAAATGTTTTTACCTGTGAAGCTGTGTATTTTTTTTCAACAGGAAGCGCTGTATTTTCTGCAAGCCGAAATGCAAGTTCGTTCAGCTTTTCAGGTGTCGCCTCTCCTGTTTTTTTGAGACTCACGTATTCAGCAAACATATCCTTTCCCAGTGCGACAGATGCATCCGCATCCTTTGTTCCAAGTGCTTGAATCGTAAAACTTTCTTTTGTAGAGGCATTTACTCCCTCTTTTTCGATTTTTACTTTTACAAATTCTGCATCAGCAATTTTCTGAGGATTACTGATCGGCTTCAATGGGTCAGTACCCCAGAGAACTTCTTCCCAATCCTTGAGTCCGTCACCGTCCGTATCTGTTTCATTGATGACCGAGTTTTTGACTGATACCACCTCAATAGTTTGTTCAGGAAGAGAACTACCTTTTGGTAGAATTTTATCTTTTACAAGGACAAACACACCGAGCACAACAATTACTGGAATAAAAAAATAAAAAAGTTTTTGAGATGGAAAGTTCAATACGTTTAGTATAGCAAAATACTCTTTGTATAAAGGACATATATAAAGATAGGTGGGGATAAAAAGTTTTATAATAAATTTTTATACATATGAAATAAATTCTATCAAATCTTACTGTAATTTGACTTTATGTATCGTAGAAAGTTTCTTTACACAAAATTTTTCCAAATTAATGTAGTTGATTTAAAAAATCCACACACTTTTTAGTTTTCTGTCTGTCATCCCCCATCTTTTACGCTTTTTATTATAGAAATCAGGTATAATTCTTGTATGGTTAAGGATGCATCATATAATTTTCTACCTCTCACGTTTGTTCTGGTTATTTTCGCTATAGTTACACTCCCGTACTCACTCACTGCATCTAGTATTCAATTTAACCGCAATCTTCGCATGGGTGACACAGGTGAGGATGTAAAAAATCTACAAAAGGTACTCAATAGTGACCCAAGAACAGTCGTTTCACTATCAGGTATTGGTTCAAACGGCCAAGAATCTGCATATTTTGGGCAAAAGACAAAATCAGCTGTCATGAAGTTTCAGGCTATCTACCTCCCAGAGGCACTTGGTGTAGGAGCCGGAACTATTGCTCCAACTGGGTTTGTAGGAGTCCTTACCCGTGGAAAACTCAACTCCCTATCACAAGTACAGAATGTGTCCCCGTCTCAGATGGTAGCTAATACTTCTCAAGATATACCTACGAATATCCCAGTCCCATCCCAAACAGATACAGTGTTTTCTGTTCCCCAAACAGCGCCAAAGACACCAGAACAGCTCACCGCGATTAGTTTTTTCAATAGTTCAGTATATAAAGTCAAACCACAACTTATAAATCTGTCTCGATACGAAGCAAAACAAGGCATGGAGGTGACCATCAACGGGTCTGGATTCTTACCAAAAGGAAATACAGTTCATTTTGGATCAAGATATATAGCTGATGGATTTCCGAATACCGACGGTACAACCCTCACCTTCATAGTTCCAGGCAGTGTAAATAATGGAAAGTATAATGTGTATGTTTCCAATGCAAACGGTGACACACAAAATATTCTCGTAGGAGACTACTTCACCGTTACTGACTCACCAAGAGATTCTCCTGTCGTCGAGCAAGTAAGTCTGAGCACGTCAGATAGTAAGATGGTTATTATACAAGGCAAAAACTTTGATATATCTAAAAATACAATTTATTCCAATCTAGGTACTGTAGAACAACTATCTTCACAAGACGGAAAGACAATAGCCATCTCTCTTACCTCTTTCAGTAACTACAAGACCATCAAACCTGTTGTCGGCACACCCTTTCAAGTTCCAATGTATGTATATGTAAAAAATGATGCTGGAATTTCTACCACACCAACGCTTGTAATGCTTACATTTTGATACAATAATACGTATATGAAAAAAATTCTCGCTACCATCCTTATTGTTTCAAGTATATTATTTTCAACTCCAGCTGTTGCTCTTGCACAGGTAGAACTTCCTTTTGGAGGGTATGTGACCGTCCCAATTTTCTGTACGTGTTCATTTAACTGGTGGATTCTCTATGCACCTTTTTATCCTGCTCCTACCGTTGCTTCTCTTGTATATACACAGTACGCGAGTATTCCGTATGCATATCAGACATCACTCATTCCAGCACCACTCCCCACTTCATGGCAACTCGGTAAGTATATTCCCGGGCCACAGACTTGTTTCATCGGTGTTCTTCCGTTATGCGTCCCGATACCTTCTCTTGGCGTTATCACACGAGTTGGTGCATCGTTCCCTGGGTTTACCCCGTAAGAATATTCTTCCAATCAGAAAGCTCGAGATCCTCCGCTCGAGCTTTTTTGTTAAGACAGAGTTTTTCAAATACCACCTCTGCTTTTTCTCTTGAAATCAATGGTTCTATGTTGCGAATAAGCACTTTCCTCTTGTGTGCAAAGCCTGCCTGAATAAGCGTAAAAAAATCTAATTCAGTGCAAGAGTCAAAAAAGTCTTTTGATATGCTGTGAATCGAAATAATAGCAGAATCTACTTTTGGTTTTGGCGAGAACAGTTCGCGTTTTACTGTTTCAATATATCTTGGAGTACCATAGGCTTTTACTGAAAGAGAAAGAAGGCTTTCTTTCTTGTTCCTCGCTACGATTCTTCGTGCGACCTCTCTCTGTACCATAAGTGACATCGTAGTCGGTTGTTGATCGCTCGATAAAAAAAGTCGAATGATTGCCCCTGTAATATAGTACGGGATATTTGCAACAATTTTATAGGGCAATCCACGTGGAATCACTGTTTCAATCTGAAGTTCAAGTATGTCTGCTTCAATGAGCGTAAAAGTTCCCTGCGCAATTTCGTGTCTAAACTCTTCATGCAAAATCGGTATCAGTTCTCTATCTTTTTCTATCGCTATAACTCGCGCACCACTCTCGAGAAGTATTTTTGTAAGCGTTCCTTTGCCAGGTCCGATTTCAAGTACTGTGTCGCCTACAGAAACTTCTGCTGAACTCGCCATAAGTTTCAGCATCGATCTACTCCGTAAAAAGTTTTGACCAAGAGATTTCTTTTTTTTGAAACTGTGTTCCACTATATTAAAAGTCTATCTTAAAAAGTGGCTTGCGAAGTAGCCCATAATCCCCTTCTTCTTTCATGATAAATGTATCAGGAATATCAATAATAAACTCTGACGGTATATTGATTTGTCTATTTCCAAAAATCGTACGTACTTGTGCATACGAAAGGTATATCTTTTTTCGAGCACGCGTAAGGGCAACATAGAAAAGTCTACGTTCTTCCTCGTCGTCTTCGGTGGTTGTATCGTTGTCCCTATCCTTGAGTCGCTTGTGAGGAAAAAGATTTTCTTCAAGTCCAGCGATAAACACATAATCAAACTCCAAGCCTTTCGATGCATGAACAGTCATGAGTTTCGCACCCTCTTGAGGTTTGTCGAGCTCATCTTGATCACTATGAAGTGCGGCATCGGTAAGGAGTCTTTCTATGCCAGCTTCCCCACCAAATTCGTCGTATCGTGAAGCAAGTGTTACGAGCTCACGGATGTTTTCAAGTCTCTCCTCCCCGTCTTCCCCACTTCGTGAAAGCTCGTACTCTATACCAGTTACCTCCATGACAAACTTGATTGTGTCAGAAGGTTTTTCTTTCCGAGCATACTCAGCAATTTTTAGTAATATAATCTGTAGCTCCTCGTACTTCTCCTTGGTCTTTTTTGGAAGTGTGTGAGCATTTCCTTCTATGATTTTGAGAAGTGACACTTTTCCAATACCTCGAACAGGTACGTTTACAATACGTTTGATATCAGCAAGTGATTCAGGAGAAAGACTCGCTTTTATGTATGCCAAAATATCTTTTACCTCTTTTCTTTCAAAAAACTTTGTACCAAGGAGTTGATACGATACTCCGTATGAAAGAAACGCTTCCTCAATCACTCGTGATTGAAAATTTGCGCGATAGAGTACCGCTATTTCGTTCATCGGCACCCCACTTTCTGCCAGTTCTTTTGTTTTGGTCGCGATAAACTCCCCCTCACTCACTTCGTCGTAGCCTTCGAATAGTGAAATCTGTTCACCTGTCGGGTTTTTTGTAAATAAATTTTTATCCTTTCGAAATTTATTTTTTTTAATAATATGGTTTGCGACATTAAGGATGGTGCCCGTTGAACGGTAGTTTTCTTCGAGTAAAATGGTTGTTGAGTTTGGATAATCTTTTTCAAAATTAAGAATATTTCGCAGTTGTGCCCCCCTCCAGCTATAGATGTTTTGATCGATATCCCCCACCACGCACAGGTGGTTTTGAGTACCCACAAGTAGACGTGCAATCTGATACTGCACGCCGTTTGTGTCTTGATATTCGTCTATGTGAACGTATTTCCACACCTGATGATAGTGATTCCGAACACCCTCATCTTTGAGTAGGCGAACTGTTTTTAGGAGTAAGTCATCAAAATCAAGCGCTTTTTCGCGCGTGAGTGTGTTTTCGTACTCCCTCCACACCTGTGCGATGACAGTGCCCATATATTCTCCTTCTATACGAACCGCGTATTCTTCCTGCGTTACACCGTTCCCTTTTTCACGAGATATGATACCCATCATTTTTCCCGCATCAAACTGTTTTGGATCAAGTCCTATAGTTTTCATCGCATCTCGCACCGCTTGTTTCGAGTCCCCTTTGTCGTAAATGCCGAAAAAACGAGGAAGTCCAAGTCTCTGAGCATTTTCTTTGATGATGTGTACGCCAAGAGCATGAAACGTACTAACAAAAGGACGTTCTGTCAGAGAAACAGGAAGAGATAGTACGGGGTCGTGTTCGATAGCATACGTAACTCGCTCACGCATTTCCTTCGCAGCCTTGTTGGTAAAAGTAATTGCGAGAATTTCTCGTGGAGCTACTCCGTGTCTAACAAGATTTACAATTCGAGAGGTGAGTGTTTTTGTCTTTCCCGCTCCGGCTCCAGCAAGTATAAGCAGAGGTCCTTCTAAATTCTCCGCTGCACGTTTTTGTTCAGAATTTAGATTTTCCATCACAGAAATATAGCATATATCAGCCTTTGTACTCACTTTTTTATAAAAAAAAGTTACCCCATAATCTTGTCCACAGTCAATGAAGCACTTCATTGACCAGTGTTGGTGAAAGGATATAATAGTGATGTTGCGGATATAGTACAGAAATTCTATAAATGGCTAAGTAGAGCCATTTTACACTCAGAACTACAGAATTATCATTTAAACTAGGCTTATTTTATCTAAACAAAAGAGTTCGGGAACACGTGATTTCGACGTCGACGTTCCACATACTAAATCATCTATATATGCAGGCCTATTGTGGAGGATAATCCCAATAGCCTTATTCCTCGTTATTCCTATTGCGGTACACGCAGGACTACTTTCATACGTTACAAGCCTCTTTACTTCTGTAAAAGCAGAAGAAACATCCTCATTAAATTCTCAAAACGTCGCACTCCTACAAGCACCCGTAAACGTGAGTCCAACTTCAAACCTCGGTGGGGGTGAGATCACTATCGTTGACGGAAGTGCGTTGCAGTCTGATACAGGTCCTTCAGGTGGTATCGCTGAAAACCAAAAAGACCACGTTATGTCAGACCAGATCAGTGTGTACGTCGTACGTGAAGGTGACTTACTCGGTACGATTGCCAAGATGTTTGGAGTTTCAATAAATACGATTCGATGGAATAACAATGTTAAAGGGTCTACGATCACTCCTGGTCAGACATTGCTCATACTTCCTGTTTCAGGTGTCCGACATACAGTGAAAGCAAACGACACTGTGAAACGAATTGCAAAACTATACAAAGCAGATGTCGCTGATATAGAGCAATTCAACAACATAACCTCGCAAACAAATCTCAAGGTTGGCGACATCGTTATCGTTCCTGATGGAGAAATCTCACCTGTAAGCAGTGCTTCTGTGGGCGCACCTTCACGTGTAAGGTTTGTTGAAACTACAAAATCATATAGTGGATATTATGTACGACCGACAACTGGACCAAGAACACAAGGAATACATGGGTACAACGGTGTTGATATCGCTCCGCCTACTGGTACACCGATCGTTGCTGCTGCATCGGGCAAAGTAATCGTAGCAAAGAGTGGTGGTTGGAACGGAGGGTACGGAAACTATGTAGTAATACTTCACGACAACGGAACCCAAACTCTCTATGCTCACATGTCAAAAGTATTTGTTTCAAATGGTGAAACTGTCGAACAAAGTCAAAAAATCGGAAATGTAGGATCAAGTGGAAAAGTTACTGGAGCTCACCTCCACTTTGAAATCCGCGGAGCAAAGAATCCATTTTAGTGTTAGAGAGTGTTGTATTATAACGCAACTCAAAATTTTTAATTACAAAAAATTTACTCAGAATATATAGATTATTTTCTATCATCCCCGTAAAACTCATAACATGAAAGCGCTGTAATTCCCATTAGCATAATAAATGCCACAAGCTCTTCCACCGGAAAGCGTACGTTACCCGCTTCTACCCAACCAATAAAATTATTGCCTGGAAAATTCCAATGACCAAGTTTAAGTGCTGTTATCTCAAATGTAATATGCAACATAAACACATAAAGATTTGTCCTAATAAATTTAAATCTAAGTTTCGGATACATTACTAGCATCATAATTGATGGTAAAACAAGAAAAATGAGAGCAATCCAGGAATATGCATACGGAAGAACAAGTAATTGTGGATAGAAAACAAACAGAGCAAAAAACACTAAAATTATTGTTACAACAATACCAATAAGATATGCTATTTTCGACTTCTTCATTGTGTTAGATTGATCGTCGTCAAAATACTCATAAAATAATATGACAAGATAGTTTGCAATAAAAAACCATATTGAATCTTCAATAGGTAAAACTTCAAGAAGTCTGTTTTTAAAAATAGTCGATACCCACCACGCGCCATCTAAAACTGCAACATAATCTATAACAAAAAAAAGTGCTGTGACAATAAAAGAGAAAGCTGAGGCCCGTTTTATACATTGAGGCACTCGAAATGACAACAGAATTGCAGGCAGACCATAAAAGAGAATAATTGAAGTCAATAAATTTGTTTTGAATGTAAATGACAGTAACGGGGCAATTATAAGGAAAATGCTTATTATAATTAAGTCATTTCGTTTAGTTTTAGACATTTATTAATTATAACATCCCCACACATTATTGTTTTTTAGGACGGTATTGGATCGCTTCTAGAATATGCTCCGTATCAACAACCTCTGTGTGAGCGAGATCTGCGATGGTACGAGCCACTTTAATAATCTTGTGGTACACCCGAGGAGAAAAGACGAATTTCCCTGCTGACTCGTTAAGTACTCGCTTCGCATCATCCGTCATCGCTATGTGCTGTACAATATCTCGTGCAGACATTTCTCCATTTGTTTTTCCAGCACTTCCAAACCTGTCTGATTGAATTGCCCTTGCTTCGAGTATCCCTTTTTTGATAATCTCGGTAGATTCACCTGTTTGCTGTGTATCAGAAAGTTTTTCATGTTCAACTCGAGGTACTTCAAGCCATATATCAATACGTTCAAGAATCGGTCCAGATATTTTCTGTTGGTATCTCTGAAGTTGCATCGCACTACACGTACACTCCTTTCCACGAAATCCATAATTACCACATGGACATGGGTTCATCGCTGCAATCAACATAAAATTTGCTGGAAATACAGCAGATCCTTTTGCTCGAGAAATATGAATGACTCTATCTTCAAGTGGTTGGCGGAGTGCATCAATGACTTTGCGCTCGAATTCTGGAAATTCATCTAAGAAAAGTACACCGTTGTGTGCGAGGGTCACCTCTCCTGGTTTCGGTGTTGCTCCTCCCCCGACTACAGATACATACGAAGATGTGTGGTGTGGCGACCTGAACGGTGGATTTGTTACCAGAGCTCCATGGAGAACTCCCGCGACAGAGTGTATCGCAGTTGTCTCCAGTATGTCTTCAAATGATAATTCTGGAAGTATTGCGACAAACGCTTTTGCAAGCATTGTCTTCCCTGTTCCTGGTGGACCGTAGAGCGCTACGTTGTGTCCACCTGCAGCTGCGATCTCGAGTCCACGCTTTGCTGTTTCTTGTCCTTTTACATCTTCAAAACGTACCATATCATCGTGAATTGTTTGATGTGTGATTTCGGTTTTTGGTTGTGGTGAAAGTATATTTCTGTCCGGTTCCCTTTTGTTGATATGTCTAAGCACCCCTCTCAATGTCTTTACTCCATATATGTCGACACCTTCAATGAGAGCTGCTTCTTTAGCGTTATGATATGGAAGAAAAACCGAAGTAAATCCATTGCGCTTTGCAGTCTGAATAAGGGGAAGAGTGCCATTGATTTTTCTCAACTCACCATCAAGCGAAAGCTCACCTAAAAATAATATTTTTTTTGAATCAAAGTCTATTTCACCAGACGCAAGTAGATACGAAATAGCCATTCCGAGGTCAAACACAGGGCCCTCCTTCTTTATGTCAGCAGGAGCAAGAGAAATGACAACTTTTTGATTTTTGCTTTTCGGTGATTTGAAACCACTATTTTTTATTGCTGCAGATATCCTGTCTCTCGACTCCTCTACTGCTTTGTCGGGAAGACCGACAATAGAAAAAGAATGGAGACCGTTTGAAATGTCCACCTCAATATCAATTATATGTGCTTTAAGGAGTGAAGTTTGCGCGCTGTAGACTTTCGCAAAGCTCATAGTGTTCTATGTCAGTGATGTCTCTCCCATATGCTTCATACTTGTTTTTGCAGCAGGATTTGCCTCGAGCCTTTCTCGTTCGATTGGTTCACCAGATACTTCACAGATTCCATATGTTCCCGCTGGTATCTTTTCAAGAGCAGATTTTACTTCGTTGTAACGAATTTCAAGTTGCTTTAGTATTCCTGTGTTTTCTTCAAATTCTTCAATAGTGTCAGCAACTTCGTTTTCATCTGCGTGCGATGTGTCCATGTCAGCAGGTAAGGCTTGCCAGTCCCCTGGATTCTCTGGGTTTATGCGTCCAATAGAAGACAATTCCTTCTCTAGAAGCTTGAGCTCCTCCTCGAGCTTGTTTTTAAAGTGTTCTGTGTCGTTTTGATTCATGGGCTAATGATACCAATGTCAAAACAATATGCAAATTAAAATAAAATAGGTTATTTAGCGGATGAGTTTTTGAGAAATACGCTTATTGATCATCTCTTTGAGGGTATTTTCATTCGAAGTTATAAGTAGTGTGTCTTTATCAAGAAAAGAGTAAAGAAAAACTGTTTTTCCACTATCATTTTTGAGTACTCGAGCATCTTTGTTTGCAAATGTTTCATCTTCAAATGCATATGAAGTGTCAGTTGTAGTGAAATCACTCGAATCACCCAACACTATGAACAGTGAACCGATGTCCTCAACAATAGATGATTCCCATTTGAGCATGCCATCGTACGCATTGTCATAGGAATTGATGTGTACCAGTAAAAATGGTCGCACGAGCTCGTCACGGAAGAAACCAAACATAAACTGTGTATCAAATGCACGCAAGGTCGCTGGTGGGATTTTTGTTCGTAATATAGAAAATAAATCTCGCGTAGTGATACTTTCAAGCCCCGTTGTATTTGCTTTGTTAAGATAGAGGTACTGAATTTCGTTTGGCTTTACTTCTGTGGTTTTTCTTTCATTGTTCAATACAGTAAGAAGTTTAGTTCGGTCAGCCCCATCTGTGGTGATACCTTTTTTTGTGTTGTACCCTACTATCGTATCTTCGGGAGCTGGTCCTGGAGTAGTTTCGGCTACAGGTGCTTGTTGTTGTAAATAGTAAAAACCACCAACACTCCCTATTCCTAAAATAACAAGCACAACGCTGGCGATCACACTCCACGTTCTTTTACTCGTCTCGCTTGATTCATGGATACTTTCTGGAGTTTCTTCTTTGACTCTCTTTCTGTTTTCAGCAAGAGTAATAGTAAGCACAGAAGCGTTCTGTTTTTTGATTGCATCCGCAACATCTCCTTGGTATGTACGTAGATTTCGTATAATAACGTCACTTTGCATCGGCCTACTGTCAGCTTGGTGAGCCTCTTCTGCGAGTTCATTCATCTTTGCGTAAATCGCATTTGTTTCATGACCACCTGAAATTTTTTTAGTCACCTCAGCAATCGCTTCATCGTTCAATTCTATTTTTTTTGGTTTGTTTTCTTCCTGCATGAGTTTTGTACAATTGTAACACAGTGTTTTTTTGAGTTACAAAATAACCCCACATATGTGGGGTTATTTTGTAGGGATTATTGATCAGTTTCTTCGTTCTCTTTCTGCTTTCTTTGTTTTCCGAGGAGGTATTTACGCACATTCTTGTCGAGGTCAAAAAAATCATCTACTACCTCAATAAGTTTTCCAGATGCAGATTTTCCAAAAGCCACTACTTCTACTTGGCATCCATGAGTATTTTGTAAGTATTCTACAAGTGGAATAAAGTCCCCATCCCCTGACATAAGGATCACTGTATCGAGCTTAGGACCCATCTTTACTGCGTCCATAGCAATACCGACGTCCCAATCTGCTTTTTTTGACCCTCCAATAAAAATCTGGAGGTTTTTGGTTTTTGTTTCTATCCCCGCCTTTTCAAGCGCCTCAAAAAAACTCTTTTCCTCACCACTTTCTGTGGTGATAACGTATGCGACTGCACGGATAAGTGCTCGATTACCAACAGCGTCTTTTACTAGTTGTCCAAAGTTTACTCTCCCGTGGTATAGATTCTTAGCGCTATGATAGAGATTCTGCGTATCTATAAATACTCCTACTCGTTGTTCCTTTTGTTTAATAACTGCCATATAGTGAGAAATTCCGTAACCTGCATGTGTTACGCCTTTTTCTTGAGATTAAGTTTCTTCATGAGCGTAGCGTAACGCTTCGGGTCTTTCTTTTGGAGGTACTTCATGTGAGCTTGTCTTTGAGACACCATACCCAATAGTCCACGACGTGAGTGGTTATCTTTCTGGTGTTCTTTGAGGTGAAGGGCGAGTTCCTCGATTCTTTTGGTCAAAATCGATACTTGTACCTCAGGTGAACCTGTGTCTTCGTCATGAACCCGTACTTCTTTGATAATTTTTTGTTTCTTTGTTTTTGAAATCATTGTGATTGAACGGTATCATAAAACCATTGTATTTGCAAGGTTTTCTAGCTACTCCAGAGTCTGTCGTTTCTTGCTATACTTATACGGCAATCATGGACCTTACTACACTTAAACGACAGTTTTTAGAGCATCTTGAAATCGAACGCGGACGAAGTCTAAAAACTGTCGTAAATTACGACCGGTACCTCACTACATTTCTTGAATTTATCAAAACAGCTAGTCCCAGTGACATAAATGACGATGTAGTGCGTGAATACCGTCTCTGGCTCAACCGAAAACCAGTTGGAAAACCAAAACTTGGAAGGACTGAAACATTAAAAAAACGAACCCAAAACTATTATCTGATTGCTCTCCGCTCTTTTTTGAAATATATGATGAAGCGCGGAGTAACTTCGTTGCCCGCAGACAGGATTGAATTAGCAAAAGTACCAGAACGATCACTCGATCTTATCACTGCAGACGAACTTCTGAGGCTTTTAAAAGCACCAGTTGGTGAGACAGTGAAGGATCTGCGTGACAAAGCAATGCTCGAGCTTCTGTTCTCTACAGGTCTTCGTGTATCTGAGCTTGCAAATCTTCCTCGAGATCTTGATATGAGTAGAGATGAGTTTTCAGTACGAGGAAAGGGTGAAAAAGTAAGGGTAGTATTCCTCTCATCTGAAGCAAAAGATGCAGTAAAACACTACTTGAAAAAAAGAACTGACATGGATGAGGCTATGTTTATCAATATCGGGAGAAACAAGGACACACATGAGGAAAAACCCCTCACTTCTCGATCGATTGAACGTATCGTGAAACACTATGCGATTAAGGCTGGAATATCAAAAAAGGTTACTCCTCATGTTATACGCCATAGTTTCGCGACTGATTTATTGCAAAATGGTGCTGATTTGCGCTCAGTGCAGATGCTATTAGGTCATGCAAATATCGCAACAACACAGATATATACTCATGTAACTGACAAACATCTCCACGAAGTACACAAGAAATTTCACAACAAGAGGCAGTAGTTCTAGAAATAACTCATCGCTGGTACAATTGTTCCATGCATATAATTTCCTGGAATGTTAATGGTCTCCGTGCAGTGCATAGAAAAGAAGCCATTCAATGGATATTCGATGAATCGTTTGACATTATCTGTCTTCAGGAGATCAAGTCTCTTGCTGAGCAAATACCAGTCGAAATACGAAACCCAGTAGGATATTTTTCTTATTTCAATTCTCCAGATATAAAGAAGGGATATAGTGGAACCGCTCTATATACTAAAAAAGAACCGATTGATGTGTTTTATGGAATAGATAAAAAAAAAGATGTAGAAGGGAGAATCGTAGGCGCAGAATTTGATAATTTTTTTATACTAAATGTATATTTTCCCAATGGTGGAGGTGGACCAGAAAGACTTGAATATAAGCTGAACTTCTATAAGGACTTCTTACAGTTTATAAAGAAGCTTGAAAAAAAGAAGCCGGTAATTTTTTGTGGTGATATAAACACTGCACACACTCCTATCGATCTAGCACGTCCGAAAGAAAACGAGCAAAATACAGGGTTCCTCCCTATAGAACGAGCGTGGATAGATACTGTGGCTTCTAGTGGATACGTAGATACGTATCGTGCACTCAATCCAGGTACTGTGAATGCCTATACGTATTGGGATATGAAGACATTTGCACGAGATCGAAATGTTGGCTGGAGGATAGACTACTTCTTTGTATCAAAAAAAATAGCAACCAATATTCAAGATGTTGAAATTTTGAGTGAAAAATACGGCTCAGATCATTGTCCGATTACGATTACCGTAAAAGAAATCATATAAGACATAAGTTATCCACAGAAAATACTTTTTTGTCTTTTATATAGATGTATACTGTTCCCAGACGCTTCGACGGTAGTCTCAAGGACAAAAGTTGAAGCATTAGTTCTTTGTAAGACGCGCGAGTCTCTGAAGGTGATCTGGAATCATATACTTGTTGAGGGTGTATTTGTCCTCAATCTTTTTTATTTTTTTAGACATTTCATCCGAAGTGTCTGATCCTGGGTCTCCCTTCTTCCAAAACTGTCTATGCGACCGCAACCGCTAGACGGTTTTTTGTTGTTTAAAATTCATATACGCACAGTACTCATACTACAATCTATAGCTATTGAATATGGTATTTCTTATGAATCGTCTTCTTTATTTTCTCTTCCTCTATTTCTTTTTTCTCTTTTCCTTTCTCGCCTAGAATTTTCAGTTCGTCTATCCCAAGCTTTGAAAGCGTGATAGCTTTTTCTTCCAAAATTGGCGCCGTGTTAAGTGTCGGGTCATCTAGTACCTCTTCTAGGATTGCATGCATAATGTAGCCGATTTTAGGCCCTGCAGGGGTATTTGTGACTTCGATGATTCTGTTTCCATCAATCGCAAGCATACTTGCAGAAATTGGGTCACGTAACACTTCTTCTATCATGGATTTGTATTTTCTCAGTCGATACGGGTTCTCTTTAGGTCTTCCAGTCCCGATGCGGTCGCAGACACGTACATTCATAAGATCCCAGATGCTTTCCTTCCCTACTTTTGCAACGATTCTTCTTACTGCTGAGTGAGTTATTTGCTCTGTATCAGAAAAAAACATATGCCATCTGACTAACTTGGTTACGGTATCAACCATTTCATTCTGAAATCTTAGGTCTCTGAGTATTTTCTTCGCCATTCGCTCCCCCACAACTTCATGACCATAGAAAGTCCATTCTTTCTTCTCATCCGACCATCTTCTCGTCGCAGGTTTTGCAATATCATGCAAAAGTGCAGTAAGTCTGATATGAAGTGGTAGTTTTTTATCGGCTGCATGTTGGAGTGATTTGAGTAAGTGAGTCCAGACATCAAATGCGTGAGCTTGGTTTTGCTCAACTCCAATAGAATCAATAAGTTCAGGGATGACATAGCTCAGTATTCCAAGTCTTTGAGCAGTGGTAAGCCCCTCCATAGGATGATCAGACTCAAGGATTCTCACAAATTCATCACGAATTCGCTCCTTGGCAATGTTTTTTAGAAGATGCGCACAATTCTGTATTGCGCTTTCAGTTTCCGTTTCAATGGAAAACCCAAGCTGTGCATGGAGTCTCACTGCTCTCATAATACGAAGACCGTCCTCTTCAAATCGATGAAGTGGATTACCAACTGCTCGAATAAGTCCTTTCTGCAGGTCTATACGTCCATAAAAAGGGTCTATTACTAAGTTATGATCAGGATTTAATGCAATCGCATTTATCGTAAAGTCACGTCTCTTGAGGTCATCTTCAAGCGTAGCATTAAAGGACACTGAATCAGGGCGTCGATTGTCTGTGTACTTTCCCTCTGTCCTATAAGGAGTAACCTCGATTATCCGTGTGGTTATATCCGTCGCACGTTCATTCACTACCCCAACCGTACCGTAATCGTTTTCGTAGAATGTTTTTTCAAACAATGAAACCACATCTTCCGGCTTTGCGTTCGTAGTAACATCCCAGTCTTTAGGAGGTATACCTAAAAACAAATCACGTACACAACCGCCTACTAGATAAGCTTCAAACCCGGCTTTTTCGAGAGTTCTTGTTATGTGTGAAACTTCTTCTGGGATTGAAAATGAGTGTGTCATCAAAAATATTCTATCATGTAGGAATCTATTGCATAATTAAGGCTTCACATTTGAATATTCTTAGGAAAACAGTATTATATCCTGACGCACCTGTAGTGAAATGGATATCACGCCGGTCTTCGGAACCGTTATTGTGGGTTCGAATCCTGCCAGGTGCACAAGAAACACTTACAAAGTAAGTGTTTGGCAGGATTCGAAAACCTTGAGTATATCGCACGGAGCTTTAGCGAGTACGATACGAAAGGTGTACCGTTCCCGTAGGGAAAGAATCCTGTTCGTATATAAAGTTGTGACCGAATCCGAAGAGAGTCCTTCCGAAATCTGTTTTGAATTTATATCCATCGGCCCTCAAAAGCCGATATGCGGGTATGGTTTAGTGGTAGAATGACTGCCTTCCAAGCAGTAGACGGGAGTTCGATTCTCCCTACCCGCACACACACAAAAAACACCCAGTATTCTCTGGGTGTTTTTTGTGTGTGTGTGTGGGAGAGAATGCGTGGGTCGCCTTCTCGGGAGAATCGAAAGCCGGAGCGCGACGGCGCGAGGCGGGTGAGAAGCGAATACTTGGAGCTTCGCAAGACCTTGAACTTTTTGTAACCAAAATGTGAAAGGTATACAGATTCTGTAAGAATCGCGACCGAAACGAGCGACGGCAAGTTGAGAGTTGTGACCGATTCCCTAATATTTACAAATCCAAACTGGGTACTGGTCCTGTAAGGACCGATCTCCCTCCCGGCAATCCCCCTCCCCTGTTCCACATGAAACATTCCCCTCTCCAGTTCTATTTGATATAAAGATAGCGTAGCAACAAGTTTCTGTATTAAGTACTTTTCCACAAAGACTAAATATGTCCTCAACTAAAATACGGCTAGAAATATAATTTATTTGAACACGATTTTATAAAAAATCGAAAAACTGTGGATAACATTGGGGACAAAGTGCATAAAAGACAAGTCTTTTTAAGTGCCTGTGAAGGACTTTATTCCAATAAATCTATATTTAGCAACGTATTATGAAAACCTCGGATAATTAACGTTTCACGTGAAACTAAGTTAATCATGAAACATATAAATAGATAAATGAAGACAGAAAAGAGAAAAATCGGAGACTTTGGTGAAAGTATTGCAACTAAGTTTCTTATGAAACATGGATTTGCTGTTTTAGATAGAAACTATAGTAAGCCATGGGGTGAAATCGACATCATTTGCCAAATTCGTAACAGAGTTCACTTTGTTGAGGTAAAGACAATTATTGCAGATTTGAAAGTTATTCATGAAACATCCGACACACATAGACCTGAGGATAACTTGCATGCAGATAAAATTCATCGACTACATAGGACTTTGTATAGTTATATTGATGAAAAAGGTATTGGGAATGAATGGCAACTCGATCTAGTGACCGTTATAATCTCACCTGACTATAAAAAGACAAAAGTTAATTTTATACAAAATATTGTCTGATATATTCATTCGCGTTTTTATCTCACTATGTTAGTATGGACTGCACTTCTCACAGCTAAAAAGGGTGAAAGTAAAAAATCGGGGCGTGGTGTAACGGCTAACATGCCTGTTTTGGGAACAGGTGACTCCGGGTTCGAATCCCGGCGCCCCGACAACAACGAACGAGCGAAGCGAGTGAGTGTCGGGCGACAGAGCAAACTGCTTTGCTCTGGTCCGGGATTCGAAAGACTTTTCATTATCGAGTTTGCGAGATTGAAAAGTACCCGCGGCGGTAGCCGAGAGTTCCGGCGCCCCAACTTAAGTATTTCATGAACAAAATCTCCGTTTCTCAAATAAAATCTTTCCAAACCACCATCTGGAAGCACTACGCATCTCACAAACGTGAAATGCTGTGGAGAGGGGAGAAAGATCCATATAAAGTACTCGTTTCTGAAATAATGCTCCAACAGACACAAGTTACACGAGTAACAGAAAAGTATGTTGAATTTATACAGAAATTTTCAAACTTTAAAAAATTGTCCAACGCATCACTTTCCGATGTTCTGTCAGTGTGGAGTGGACTAGGGTATAACAGAAGAGGGAAGTTTCTTCATGATCTTTCCAAAATAGTGGTTCGTGAGTACAAAGGGAAACTACCAAGTACGGAGCATGAGTTAGTATCCCTTCCTGGAATCGGAAGAGGAACAGCAGGCTCTATACAAGCATTTGCATTTAACATTCCCTCAACATTTATCGAAACAAATATCAGAAGAGTGTATATACACTTCTTTTTTCAAAAGAAACAAAGTGTGTTGGATAGAGATATTCTTGAATTGGTAAAATGTACCGTAGACACAAAAAACCCGCGTGAATGGTATTACGCACTTATGGATTACGGAGCGTATCTCAAAACACTTGCGGTGAATCCAAATACTCAGAGTAAACAATATATAAAACAATCAAAGTTTGTAGGATCAAACAGGGAAGTGAGGGGAGCGATATTGAAATATATAACAAAGAATAAACAAGAGCATATAAAAAAGATTAGAAAGGTGTTGGGATTTGAAAAACAGAGATTCGATACAGCGCTTGCCACTCTGATCCAAGAAAGTGTACTTATTGTTAAAAAAGATATAATCACAATACACGATGGCATTTAGAAAAAGAAAAGAAGATTTTGTATGCGAACACTGCAATGCTGTGGTTATTGGTGATGGATATACAAACCATTGTCCTAAATGTCTGTGGAGTAAACACGTCGACGTTGATCCTGGAGATAGACGTGCTGAGTGTGGGGGGATGATGGAACCTATAGATGTGGAGAATTTTCATGGAGACTTTCGAATCGAGTTCGTCTGTCAGACGTGTGGATTCAAAAGACCGACCCGTGTTTCTATCGGAGACGATTTCGCAGTTGTGCTTGCGATTGCAAAAAAAGCAGCCGAAAAGAAAGAGAAGCTTTTGGGGTAGAATTGCGAGAGATGCGTGTTTTTGTTAGGATTGTCACTGCTTTCAATGCGGCCATGATTTAATGGTAGAATACGGTCTTGCCAAGACTGATGTTAGAGTTCGATTCTCTATGGCCGCACATTGTAAATAAAAAATCGCCATGAGGCGATTTTTTTATTATTCAATCTACATACCTTTGACGAATATTTATTTTACTGCATCCTTGAGTGCTTTTGCCGCACGAAATTTTGGAACACGCATTGCGCTTACTTGAATCGTTTCACCAGTACGAGGATTGCGAGCTTGTCTCGCAGCACGAGTTTTTGTAGAGAAGATTCCGAGTCCTGCAATAGAAACTTCGCCACCTTTTTTTAAGGTAGAAACAATTGTCTCAATCATGTTTTCAACAGCTTGCTCTGCTTGAACTTTTGTTCCGCCAATCTTTGCGTGAACAGATTCTACAATTCCTTGTTTGTTCATAAAAATAATTGTAATAATAATTAAATTGTATTCCTCAACTAAAAAATAATTTTAAAGTATAAGGGTATGAAATAATTATATAGTAAGCCATTTTTTGCGCAATACATGTTCACACAACTTCACTATTTTGATTTTTTGTGTTCTGAATGTACACAAAGCAGTTATCGAGCAAATTCAATGATTCGTGATTCTCGAATCACAGTCACTTTTATTTCACCAGGATACTTGAGTTCACTCTCTATGCGATTTGCCATGTCACGAGCAAGTTTCTTGGCCTCAAGATCTGAAATTTCTGAAGGGGTTACAAAAACTCGTATCTCACGGCCAGCCTGGAGGGCATATGATTTCTCGACACCAGGGAAGTCAGTAGCTATAGCTTCGAGCTCCTTGAGTCTCTTGAGGTAGTTCTCAACTGTGTCTCTGCGAGCACCAGGGCGTCCACCAGAAATCGCATCAGCGGTTTGTACTATGATTGATTCGATCGTTTCGTATGGGTACTCACCGTGATGTGCCTGCATTGCTTTGACAACATCTTCACTTACGCCAAATTTTTGTAGTACTCTGCGTCCGATTTCAACATGTGTACCAACAACTTCATGGTCAACCGCCTTTCCAATATCATGGAGAAGGGCACCCGCCTTGGCTACTGCCACGTTTGCACCTAACTCTTCTGCAAGCATACGTGCGACATGTGTCATCTCAATAGAGTGCTGGAGTACATTCTGCCCATAACTCGTTCGGAAATGGAGACGACCGAGGATAGCAATCACTCGTGGGTCGAGATTGTATACACCACACTCATACACAGCTTGGTCACCTTTTTCTTTGATTATTTTGTTTATTTCTTGTTTTGCTTTTTCAACTGCCTCTTCTATCTTTGCGGGTTGTATCCGTCCGTCTTGGATAAGACTTTCGAGTGCTACGCGAGCCACTTGTCTGCGTACTGGATCAAATGAAGAGAGGGTAATCGAACCTGGGGTATCGTCGACAATGATCTCAACACCCGTCGCTCGTTCAAAGGCCTTGATATTTCTACCTTCTTTCCCGATGATTTTACCCTTCACTTCATCAGAAGGGATAGTGACGTTTGTTGTCATGATGTCAGACGGCACTGCTGCGGCAAGCCTTTGGATAGTGGTTGCCAAGATTTCTTTTGCTTTTTCTTCGATTTTTTCATTTCCAAACATTTCAAACTTTTGCATCTTTGTCAGCAGATCTTCTTCAGATTGCTTCTCTACAATTTTGAGAAGTTCCACTTTTGCATCTTCTTTTGAAAGCGACGATACACGAGTCAGTGCTGCTTCTTTTTCATATGCATACGCATCAGCTTTTTCTCTCAAGTTTTTGACTTCAATAACATGAGCTTTTAGTATCTCTGACTCCTTGTCGATATCTCTTTGTCTTGTATCCAAAAAGTCTTCTTTTTTTATAAGACGTTCTTCTATTTTTTGAATTTTCTCCTCTTTTTCTTTGATATCATGCCTTGACTCCTTCAGTGCTTCTTCAGCCTTTGCTTCTGATTCTGTGACTATTCGTGTTGCTTCCTCTTTTGCTTCAAGCATCATTTGCTTGATATCAAGCTCAACCGAACCTTTTTTCCCAAGTGAAATGATCCATCGTAAGAAGTATCCAAAAGCTATTCCCGCAGACGCTGCAAGCGTAACGAGAAGCAGTATTATTTTTAATGACATATGGCGAAATACATCGCACTCCTATTTTCCGAGAATCTTATAGTGTAAAACGATCAGGTGTATGGACATGTAAGATGTGAGTGCAGACGAGGACAGAATATTCTGGAAAAATGAAGACTAGTACCGAAAATTAAATCAAGTAATGACCGTATCCTATACGATGTGTCAATGCTTGTAAAGGAAATACAAAAAACCGAGATTTACTCGGTTTTTTGTACCACAGTATTTAGATGTTACTTCTTGAATACTTTGTCGATGATACCGTATTTCACTGCTTCCTCTGCTGACATAAAGTAGTCTCGGTCAGCATCCTTCTCAACCTTAGCGACCGGTTGTCCGGTATTTTTTGCGAGCATTTTGTTGAGAATCTCTCGATTTTTGATGATTCTTCGAGCGCTAATCTCGATATCAGTTGCTTGTCCCTCCACTCCACCTGATGGTTGGTGAATCATGATTTCAGCATTTGGGAGTGCAAAGCGCTTTCCTTTTTCACCTGCTGAGAGGATGACAGCTCCCATAGATGCAGCAAGACCTACACATACTGTAGAAACAGCAGGCTTGATGTGGTTCATGGTGTCTACGATAGCAAGTCCGGCAGTAATCACTCCTCCTGGAGAATTTACATAGAGAGATATTTCTTTCTTCGGATCTTCAGATTCAAGGAAAAGAAGCTGAGCGATGACGATGTTTGCAACATTGTCATCAATCGGTCCTGCTAGGAAGATGATACGCTCACGAAGTAAGCGAGAGTAGATATCGTATGCACGTTCACCAAATTGTGATTTTTCAATGACGGTAGGAATAAGCATGGGGTAGTTGTTAGTTTATAGATTTTAGTTTTTAGGAAAATATAGAACTTGTAGCACAGAGGCATAGTAGCGAAAAAGAGGTAAAAAGGGAAGTTGTATTCAAAAAGATTGATAAATATGGGAAAAGAAATGAGAGTGAAGGTTCAGTAAGGCAATCTTGACAAGAAGGTGTTTGTAATGTAGAAAAGAGATTAGTTCTTTTTATTCACAAGCTAACTCACGTTAGCACCACATTGGAGATTCTTATGAGCAAAGAAATAACAGTCGGACGAGTGAGTCATTTAATGAAGTTTTTACGAGAAAAAAGAGTCACAGAAGAGCGTTTCACAGAATCAGTGAAAAGTGGAATCTTTCCTGATTTTCTTGAGGCTTTGAACTTAGGAACATTACCGCCACGAAACGAATTTCGAAAGATGATTGGGCTCGATAGGGAAGTTCTTGCGGAACCTGTCGAAACTCCTAGTCTCAGAAGTCTCATCAGTGCCTGCAATTTAGACTGGGTCAACTCAAACGTCACAGCAGAAAACTTTCCAATACCAGCTGGCTTCCAGTTCGCTACTGAAACCAAGCTTTTTCACTTCGAGCGAACTGTCTCTTCTGAGGAAGTGATCACTGAGATGAAGCTTAAGGGATGGAATCCCGCAACCATCTTTGATCTCCTCGAATTCGGTGCAAAGAATCCGGAACTCCAGCGACAGATTCCGATCATTGCACTCGGTTCCGTGTGTGAGATTGATAGTGTTCGCCATGTAGTCTACCTCCGTAAGCGCGGGGCCGAGCGTGAAATCCGCCTCCATTGGTTCGTCCGTCCATGGGGTGGCCGTTTTTTGTTCCTTGCGGTTCGCAATTAGTACTTGATCCCCTATACACGAACCTCAGCCGTACCTCTCACAAGGTACGGCTGTTTTTTTTGTAAAAAAAGAAGACTCCTGTATATTGATTCTGTATTGATGTCTGCTTACAACTCTAAACTAATAACTATAAACTTTTCCCCATGCGTCTCCATCGTTTTTTTATCAGTAAGGAAATAGGAGACAGTCGTGAGATTACTATTCACGATAGCGATCTCGAACACCAGCTTCGCAATGTGTTTCGATTTACGACTGGAGGACAGGTCATCCTTTTTGATAATTCTGGAAACGATTTCCACGTACTTATCTCAGCATTCGGTAAAGGAAGTGTGACATTTGGAATCATACGCAAATCAGAATCAAAAAATATTCCCTCGAGAGAACTGTATCTCTATTGCTCTATACTTAAAAAGGACAACTTCGAATGGGTTTTGGAGAAGGGGACAGAGCTTGGAGTGACAAAATTTATTCCACTTGTTTCTGATAGAAGTGAGAAGAAAAACATCAACTACGAGCGCGCAGAGAAAATCCTCAAAGAGGCGTCCGAGCAGTCTGGTCGCTCAACCCTTCCTGTATTAGAAAAAATCACCTCCCTTGATGAAGTGATTTCCCTCGATATTCCACTCTTTGCATTTCACCTCGACGGAGATGTATTTACGATTGAACACACTCATACATTTTCACCACTTGGAGTTCTGATCGGACCTGAAGGAGGTTGGACAGAGAGAGAAATACATCAGTTCAAACAACAGAGTATAAAGGTGTATTCAATGGGTAATACGGTACTTCGTGCAGAGACTGCTGCGATCGCTGTCTCTTCTCTTATTTTGCTTCAGTAGTTTTTTCTTTTCCGCCGATACTTTCTAGAAATTCAAATACTTTTTCGTTGGTGAGAATCATGGCAACATATGCACGTGCTCGTATTGAATCAGCGTCTTTGTGCATGATCAGTATCTTCTCTGCTTCAGATCGTACTTTTTCTGCATCTGGGTAGATTTTTTCATCTTCTGCAATTTTGTTTATCACGAGGTGTGACTTCGCTTTCTTTTCTGCAACTGGATACCACTCCTTCCTCACATCATCTTCAGATTTCCCAACTGTTTTTAGATAGTCTGTAAATGTAAGCCCTGCTCGCTCGACGTCACCCTTAAATTCTAAGAGCATTTTTTCAATTTCACTCTGTATGAGAATTTCTGGAGTGTCGATAGTGGTACCATCGATAATTGCTTCCATAATACTGGTACGAGTTTTCTCTGTTCTTCTTCGAACCTTCTCGTCCTTCAGATTTTCTTTGATTTTAACAATCAAATCAGGTAAATCTTTGAAGGTACCCATCGATCGAGCAAACTCATCGTCGAGCGCAGGAAGCATATCTTCTTTGATATCAGGATTTTCATGATTATGCTCAGTTCCCGTATCGTGGAGTCGAGCATGAGCTTGGTGTTTTCGCATTTCATCGAGAACATCAGAAACATCTTTGTCAGTTACAACGTCATCTTCTTTTTCCTTGAGTATGCTTTCACTTATTTTCTTATAGTCCGGAAGTGTAAATGTCGGAGCTACAGCAGTAGTGATGGTGAAACCGAGATCGTTTCCTTTTGCGAGTTTTGTAATCTTGATACTCGGTCGTCCAAGAAAATTAATTTTCTCTTCTTCTACTATTTTTGGATACTCACTATCAAGCGCCAGCTGGGCAGCTTCTTCAAGAATCGCGAATTCACCAATACGCTCGACAAACATCTCTGTAGGAACTTTGCCCTTACGGAACCCAGGAAGCTCAGCATGTTTACTCATTTCGAGCGTTGCACGGCTAAAACATTCGTCGAGATACTTGGAATCAATCGCTCCAGTGAGCTCGATTTCTGATTTTGGTAACTGTTTGATAACAATATCTTTGTAGTGTTTTTTCATAGTATGCCAGTCTATAGAAAATAGGTATGATTCGCAAGTTACAAAAAACCTCGCATAACGCGAGGTTTTTTGTAACGCATATGTTTTTTATTGAGTAGATGCAGCTGAATTGATTTCGACTACCCCTGGATCAGGTGTTGTCACATTTGTGGCGCTCAGATCCGCTTCGATTGTGGCGGTGTCATCTGCTGTATTTTGTGCTTGCATTGCGTCCGCACTTGCTTGCATCATTGCGTCTTGTTGTACAGTAGTACTTGTGTCTTGTACTACTGGAGTAACTGCCTTTTGTTGATCAATTCTTTGTCCCCAAAAATAGAGACCACCGAGTACGATTACTGCAATGATAACAATAATACCGATTGCTGGGCCGATTGATTTGTCAGTGTGTGGTTGCATAGATTGCACCGGTGCTCCTCCATTGTTTGGTTCCATATATGTTTGAGTTATATTAGTTCTACTATTATTTCACACATTTTGTTTGCATCACAGACTAAATGTCACTACGTGAACTAGTGCTACTTGCATTTGGTTTTGGATCAAGGGCTTTAAGAAGTTTCACCGCACTACCAAGAGATGTGTGGGCAGACTTGAGCTCGGTTCTGATTGTCTCTGCAAGTGCGCGGAGTGCTTCAAAGCGATTTTTTTGTGGTGTAGTGATTGCAATACCGGTATTTACTGCTTCTGGAATTTTTAGAATATTTGCTTTTGCAAGTTCAATCTGTGCTCTGCCTTCAGCTACCAACTTTTCTACTGGGGCAGTATCTTTTCCTTCCACCTTAACTTTTGCTGAACGAGTCATGATTTTATCAGCAATAGATGTAAGTCTTGATACAATTTTGTTTTGCCTCTCAACCATACGATCAACAGAATTTCCAACTGCTCCGTTCACAAGTTTCATTCTTTCAGATTTAAATTTTTCTTTTTCAGCTTCAAGGTTTGACTTAAATTCGTCACGTCTTTCGCTTATTTGAGATTTAAATTCATCTCGTTTGTCCTGAATACCTCTTTGGAAATCTCTTGAAGTAGTAGCGGTACTTGACCCTGTCTGTGCTGAAGCACTATGGGTAAGTCCAACTACTCCTGTAACTATAAGTGTTAGAAAAGCAAAGTAAGTGATTGTTTTTTTAGGTATTTTCATATTGTTATTTAATTTTTAATGTCACATCTCTGTAGACGAAAAACCACACACTTTCTTACTATAAGTATAGCCTGAGTGTATGGATATGCAAAAAAGAACTTCCCCATATGGGGAAGTTCTTTTTTGCATATCTTATGTGCGCGGAAACTTGTCTTCGTAAAGCTTCTTACCCTCTGTAAAACATGCAATAGCCATGTCTTTCCCTTGAAACCCTGTTACTTCAACCTTTTTGTTCTGAATATTTTTGTACGTTAGGAAGAAATGTTCAATTTCTTTCAGTGTATGCTTGTTGATATCTTGTAGATCAATGACACTGTCCCAGCGAGGGTCATTGCACGGAACCGCAATCATCTTATCGTCCGCTTCACCTCCGTCAATCATTCCCATAATAGCAACAGGTCGAACAGTCAGGAGTATTCCAGTATTGAGTGGATACGTAGTAAGTACCACCACATCAACAGGATCGCCGTCATGCCATAGAGTCTGAGGCACAAACCCATAGTCAAATGGATAGTCTTGTGCAGAGTGCATCACGCGATCAAGCGCAATGAGGCCTGTTTTTTTATCAATTTCGTATTTATTTTTTGATCCTTTTTGGATTTCAATGATTACATTGATTTCATCAGGTGTACCCGCTTCAATATCATGCCAATAATTCATAAGAATAGTGATTATAAATAATGAGGTTATTCAGTTGATGGGAGAGTTTCCTCAGCTTTGACACTGTGTTCTTCCACAACAGGTTCACTTTTTACAGATTGAATGTCGATTTTCCACCCAGTCAGCTTTGCTGCCAGTCGAACATTTTGTCCTCCGCGACCAATTGCCAGCGATTGCTGTTCTTCCGTCACTGTAACTCGTGCACCTTTTGTGTCTTCATGTGTTTCTACAGAGATGATTTTTGCAGGAGAGAGTGCGTCCTCAATAAACTTCTTTGTATCAGGTGACCATTCAATAATATCAATTTTTTCACCACCAAGCTCACTCATGACTGTTGAAACACGAACACCGCGCTGTCCTACCAGAGAACCAACTGGGTCAACATGGTCATCTTTTGAAAACACAGCGATTTTACTTCGAAATCCTGCTTCACGAGCCACGGCCTTCACTTCTACAATGCCGTTTGCGATTTCAGGAGCTTCTAGTTCAAATAGTTTTTCGAGAAACTTTGGATGAGATCGTGAAAGTCGAAGGAAAATACCACGAGGAGTCTCTTCTACTCTGTAGAGATATGCCCGAACACGCTCACCTTGTGCAAATCGTTCACTCGGGATCTGCTCTTCGTAGGGGAGAATACCAGTCGCACGGCCCATATCTACGAAGATATTGCCTCGTTCAACGCGCTGCACTGTTCCCGATACAATATCTCCTTCATGAGATCCAAACTCAGAAAGCACAGAAACTTTCTCTGCTTCACGGATTTTCTGCATAATCACTTGTTTTGCAGTTTGAGATGCGATTCTTCCAAAATCACTCTTACCTTCGAGAGGGAAGATCACTTCCTCGTCGAGTTGCGCATCCTTTTTTATCTTTTGTGCATCAGCAAGAAGAATATGATGCTCTGGGTTATAAAAGACTCTTTCGTCACCCTCTGCTCTTTCTGTTTCTTCTCCTTCTTCTTCAAAAATAACACGAGTTTCGTCAGCTACAATTTTTACTTGCAAGAAGTCTGTTTTACCAGAATTGATATCAAATTTTGCACGAATAATCTGACCTCGCTTCCCATACTCTTTTTTGTACGCAGTAGCGAGAGCCATTTCGATTGCTTCGATAATTTTTTCTTTCGGAATTCCCCGTTCTTCTTCGAGTTGCTCAAGAACAGAATTGATTACTTTAAGGTCAAACATACGGTTTTTGTTATGAGCTTTGCGAATTATAAAACCGTACCCGCCTAAATTTTTTGCCCTGCAAAAAACTTTGGTGGGTAGGAAAAATATACTCCAAACGCTCGTTATTTCCCTCTATTAATAGAATGAGTCCGCCTTTTGGGCGAACTCATACTTATATATATTATACACCCATTTTATTTTTCGGTCAAACACACACGAATGAATATATACTCTTGCATATAAGTATACTTTTTCATACACAGAGATTTTTTGCACACATTCTGATAAAATATACACGAAAGATTCTTGTATGCACATTGAAGAAAAACAACTCAAAGAATTTATTCTTGATTCGGGACTTGTGTCCCGAGCAGATTTGACGAAAGCAGAAAAAAAATCGAAAGATGACGGTGTTCCTGTAGGAAAAATTCTTGTTACGGAAGGAAAACTAACAGAAGACGATCTTCGTCGCATGCAAGCATATATACTCGGCATCCCTTTTGTTGACCTGAAAGGGCAACGTCTTGATTTTGAAATTTTATCTCTAGTTCCAGAACCGATTGCACGTAATCACAACATCGTAGCGTTTCGTAAAACTGGGGAGAGTCTTGAGGTCGCAATGCTCGACACTGAAGATCTTGCTGCGATTGATTTTGTCGCAAAGAAGACTGGACTCCGTATTATCCCACGACTCACTGATTCAGAATCTATCAAAAGCGCCCTTCTTTCGTACCAAAAAAGTTTGAAGGCAGAGTTCGGAGATATTATCCAAAAAGAAGCGAATTCACTTAAGACTATTTCTGATAAGACAGGGGAAGACAATGCAAGTGAGGATGATTTGAAGAAATTGGCGGAAGATGTTCCTGTTGTTCGTATTGTCGATACCCTTTTGAAACACGCAATTATTCAAGATGCGTCTGATATTCATATTGAGCCGATGGAAACACAGGTGCTTGTGCGATACCGTATCGACGGACTTCTCCATGACGCTATGGTGCTTCCAAAAAATGTTGCAAACGGTATTTCTGCGCGTATTAAAGTGCTCTCAAACCTCAAGTTAGACGAAAAAAGAATTCCGCAAGACGGACGTTTTAAGATTGACATGAATGGTGAAAAGGTTTCATTCCGTGTTTCCACACTCCCCGTATATTATGGAGAAAAAACTGTAATGCGACTATTGCGAGAAAGTGTCTCTGGATTCACTCTCGAAGCCCTTGGTTTTCATGGCGAGGGACTTGAGAAACTTCATAAGGCAACCAAACTTGCAACAGGGTTGATTTTGACAACTGGTCCAACAGGCTCAGGAAAAACTACGACTCTGTATACGATGTTAGATATCTTAAATACGCCAGATATCAACATCTCAACAATCGAAGACCCTATTGAGTATCAAATGAAACGAGTAAATCAAACACAAGTGAAACCAGAAATCGGCTTTTCATTCTCGAGCGGTCTGCGTACCCTTGTTCGTCAAGATCCTGATGTGATTATGGTTGGAGAAATTCGTGACACAGAAACAGCAGCACTCGGTGTAAACGCAGCACTTACTGGACACCTTGTATTATCGTCACTCCACACAAACTCTGCTGCGGGAACCATCGCGCGACTTGTTGATATGAAGATTGAACCATTTTTACTTACATCAACACTCTCTGTGATTATTGCCCAAAGACTTATCCGAAGACTCGCAGACAATAAAGAGAAGTACTTACTTTCAAAAGAGGAAATAGAATCACTTGAAAAAGTAGTTGATTTAAAAAAAGTACTCGCAGTACTGAAAGAAGAAAAAATCGTAGAAAAAAATGCAACGTGGGAAACAATACCAGTATATAAACCTAAGTCATCGCCCGATTCTGAAGATGGATACAAAAGTCGAATCGGTATTCATGAAGTACTTCGAGTTACACCAGGAATTAGAGACTTAATAATGAAAGGATCGACAACAGCGGAGATTGAAGAGTGTGCAAAAAAAGAGGGAATGCTCACAATGCTTGAGGACGGAGTATTTAAGGTGGCATCTGGAATCACTACAGTTGAAGAAGTCCTCCGAGTAGTATCTGAATAATATGCCATTATTTTCATATAAAGCACTAAATCCAAGTGGACAATCATACGAGGCAACCTTTGAGGGGCCAGACCGTTTTTCTGTGTATAGAAAAGTAAAAGCAGACGGCGACACTGTGGTCTATGTACACGAAGCCCAAGCAAAAGAAGCGATGTCATTTGCTAAAATTTTCAACTCAATTCGTGGAATAAAAATGTATGAAAAAATTATTTTTGCACGAAATCTTGCATCGATGATTGAGGCAGGTCTTTCAGTAACGCGAGCACTTGCGGTGATGGAAAAGCAAACAAAGAATGCAAAGATGAAGTTTGTGCTCACAGGACTCAATGATGATATCAGCAAGGGTACAAGTCTTTCAGAATCAATGAAGAAACGATCTGATACCTTCTCACCTATATTTGTATCAATGGTGCGCTCTGGCGAGGAAAGTGGAAATCTCTCAGGGGCACTCAAGACCATCTCTATTCAAATGGAGAAAACATACACGCTCACAAAAAAAGTGAAAGGAGCACTTATGTATCCTGCGGTGATATTTGGAATCATGATTGTAATAGCAATCCTAATGCTTATTTTTATGGTGCCAACACTGACCGCTACATTCCAAGGTCTTGGTATTCAGCTTCCACTCTCTACTCGTATTATTGTATACGTGAGTGATTTTTTGAGATTTCACTACTTCATTTTTCTATTTTCTGTAGCTACGATTGTTACTGTTGCAACACTTATATTTAAAAGTCCTCAAGGTAAAAAAGCTTTCGATTATGCATCAACTCGTTTTCCAGTATTCGGTCCAATTGTGCGAGAGATAAATTCTGCTCGGACGGCACGTACCTTATCCTCACTCATGTCGTCAGGTGTCGATATTGTGGTTGCGCTCGGTGTGACACAAGATGTATTACAAAATTCATATTACAGAAAAGTAATTACAGAAGCACAAGAGTGTATTGAAAGAGGGGAACCAATTTCAAGTGTGTTTATTAAACATGAAAATCTGTACCCAATCTTCGTTGGTGAAATGATAAGTGTAGGTGAGGAAACAGGAAAGATGGCGGACATGCTTTTGGGTGTTGCAACTTTTTATGAAGATGAAGTTGATCAGAAAACAAAAAATATGTCGACACTTATTGAGCCGTTTCTCATGGTATTTATGGGAGCAGCAGTAGGGTTTTTTGCGGTTTCAATGTTGGCTCCTACATATTCTCTCGTAGATGCAATATAATAAAAGAATGAAGAGTAATCTCTCTTTCCGTTCTTTTTTTAATAGAAAGCAAACACAAGCTGGGTTTACCCTCGCTGAAGTTATTGTTGGCGCAGCACTTTTTGCATTTATCGCCGTTGCTGTGTATCAAGGTTACACCACACTTCTCCAGCTCGTTGCAGCGTCACGAGTAAAAATAACTGCAACCAATCTTGCAAATGAACAAATTGAACTTATTCGCAATATGCCGTACTCAAATGTCGGTGAGGTAAGTGGGATTCCAGTTGGAGTTATTCCGCAAATACAAACATTGGTACGAGACGGATATACATTTACCGTAAACACAACAGTGAGAAATATTGACGATCCGTTTGACGGAACTATCGGAGGTGCTCCAAATGATACCTCCCCAGCTGATTATAAACTTGTCGAGCTCGGAATAGATTGTACAAACTGTAAAAATTTCCAAACAATGACAGTGAGTACTCGTGTCGCAGCAAAAAGTTTGGAAACATCATCTACAAACGGAGCTCTCTTTGTAAGAGTGTTTGACGGTAATGGACAACCTGTATCAAATGCAAACGTAAATATTGTAAATACTCAGATAACACCAAGCATAGTTATCGATGATGTGACTTCAAATAACGGAATGCTTCAGATTGTCGATGTTCCTCCTGGTGTGAATGCGTACAAAATTTCTATTTCCAAGAGTGGATACACAACAGATCAAACGTATGCGACTTCTACAGGAAACCCTAACCCGTCTAAACCACATGCAACTGTGGTTATACAACAAGTAACACAAGTTAGTCTTACGATTGATAAGGTGAGCACGTTAAACCTGTCTACAGTTACAGAGAGTTGTGCCCCAGTAGCCAATGTACCTTTTTCAATAGTTGGTTCAAAATTAATTGGTTCAAGTCCAAATGTGTATAAGTACAACCAAAGCTTTTCAACAGATGCTGGAGGAGGAAAAACGTTGAATGCTATGGAGTGGGATACGTACTCTATCGCACTCACCGGTGGCTCATACCGACTCGCTGGGGTAAACCCACTTATGCCCGTTACACTCCTGCCAGATTCTACACAAAATGCACAATTTATAATTACAACCAAAAATCCACGATTGCTTATGGTAACAGTAAAAGATAGTGGAACTGGACTACCTGTTTCAGGTGCCACAGTCACACTTTCAGATGGAGGTTCGTATTCAGAAGTTCTTGTTACAGGAAGAGGGTACTTAAACCAAACAGATTGGTCAGGAGGAAGTGGGCAGTCTGATTTTATCAATCAAACTCAGTACCTATCATCTGATGGAAATGTAGATAGTGATTCCCCTGTTGGAGAAATGAAATTGAGTTCAATCTTTGGTGATTTTGCGGTAAGTGGGAATCTTACATCTTCAACATTTGATACTGGTACTACAACAAACTTTAATCAAATCGTATGGTCACCGACAAATCAGCCAGTTGAAACAGGGTTAAACAACGTACGCTTCCAAATCGCAACAAACAGTAGCAACAATGCATCAAGTACATGGAGTTTTCTAGGTCCTGATGGAACAGTAGGAACTTTTTATGACACGACTAATGCAAACATCTCTACTGTTCACAATGGAGATAGGTTTCTGAGGTACAAAGCATATGTTGCAACAGCAAGTACCACGTACTCACCAAATATTGCAGATGTTTCGTTTACATTTACTACTTCATGTATTCCACCAGGACAAGTTATTTTTTCCAATCTTAACGCGGGGTCATACACCGTAACTGTAGATACTGTAGGGTACACACAATACATATCGCCTGTTACTGTTTCTGCAGACTGGCAGGAAACACAAGCAGTCATAAATCCTTAATATGAAATCATACCACTCACACAATGGTTTCACGCTTACAGAAACTCTCATCAGTGTCAGTATTTTTGTTGTGATTATGCTTGTAGTTACAAAGTTTAACCGAGATATATTTTTTATTAACTCAGTCGTACAAAGTAATCTTGGTGTTCAAATTGAAGCGACAAACGTACTTAAAGCGTTTGTTGCGGAGATTCGAAGCACGTCGCCATCAAGTCTCGGAGCATACGCACTCAATCAGACAGCAACCTCTTCAATAATATTTTATGCAAACATAGACAACGATCAGTATAAAGAACGCCTTAGATATTTTTTGCAAGGAACTGACTTTAAACGCGGTGTTATAAAGCCTTCTGGTTCACCACTCACATATAATGTTGGACAAGAACAAGTGAAAACACTAGTGCGAAACGTGAGAAACGCAACTACATCAACATTTATGTATTATGATAAAAATTATTCTGGCACAAGCACTCCACTTGCAGTACCTGTCGACCCACTCCAAGTACGACTCGTACGAGTATCACTTTCTGTAGATGGTGATGTAAACCGGTCACCAAATACAATCACAATTAGTTCACAAGGAATGCTTCGTAATTTGAAAGATAATTTATGAGACACGCACATCAAAATGGACAGATTATTGTGCAAGCTATGGTGTTTTCGACCATCGCAATTCTTATGATTGGTGGACTAGTCGGGTGGGCAGGTACAAATATAGAGGTGTCCAGACAATCTTTAGACAAGGAGCGGGCAATACAATATGCAGAGGCAGGTATTGATTATTATCGGTGGCATTTGGCGCACGCAAGAACTGATTATCAAGACGGTACAGGTGCTCCAGGTCCATACGCGCATGACGTAAAAGATAAAAACGGAAACACAGTAGGACAATTTTCACTCAACATTATCCCTCCGATTGTTGGTTCGACAAAAGTACGCATAGAATCAACTGGTATTCCACAAAACAATCCATATTTACGAAGAACTATCGCAGTTGAGATGGCCATACCATCGTTTGCAAAATATTCAGTAGTAGCAAATGACAATATGCGTTTTGGTGAGGGAACAGAGATATTTGGACCACTTCACTCAAACGGAGGGGTACGATTTGACGGACTTTCTCACAATGTTGTTACAAGTGCACAAGCAAGTTATGACGATCCTGATCACACGGGAGCAATAGAATTTGGTGTACATACTCATGTAAACGCTCCGCCTGGATCAGGTGTAAACGATGCTTTTCGGGCGGCTGAGGCACCACCAAGTACGGTACCTACTCGTACTGATGTATTTGAAGCAGGAAGACAGTTTCCAGTACCGGCTGCAGATTTTGCGGGTATTACAACTGACTTAGCTCAAATCAAAACGGGCGCACAAGCGGGAGGGAGTTATTATGCAGCGTCAGGGGCGCAAGGGTATCAAGTAGTAGTAAGAACAAACGATACATACGATTTATATAGAGTATCAACACTTATACCAGCACCATCAAACTGTACAAACACACAAGCACAGACGGGATGGGGAACATGGAGTATCAATGCAAGACAATTTATCGCAAACTATCCCATCCCGACAAACGGACTTATCTTTATCGAAGACAATGTATGGGTAGAAGGGCAAATCAGTACTGCGCGACTGACTATTGCTGCTGGTAGATTTCCAGACAGTCCGACTACTCGACCAGCGATAACGGTAAACAATAATCTGTTGTACACAAATTATGACGGGACTGACGTACTTGCTCTTATCTCACAAGGCAATGTAAACATAGGGCTTATAAGTGCAAATTCTTTACGCATCGACGCTGCCCTTGTCGCACAGAATGGGAGAGCAGGTAGATACTACTATCAAGGTCCAGGTGGCGGACAGAACAGGTGTTCTCCAAATCACTCAAGAACACAACTGACACTGTATGGCATGATTGCTACGAATCTCAGATACGGGTTTGCATATACTGATGGAACAGGATATACGACTCGACTCATAAACTACGACGCAAACCTGCTATATGGTCCACCGCCGAGCTTTCCGCTGACATCTGATCAATACGAGATACTTTCTTGGGAGGAACTATAGCAACTGAGGAGGTTAGTCTGTGGAATAGAGTGGAAATCCTAAAATGCTATACTAATAGCAATGAAACCAAAAAAAATTGTAATCGCGAACTGGAAAATGAATCCAGTAACAGCAGGTGAGGCAAAAGCACTGTTTACTCAGATAAAGAAAAAAGCGAGTCTACTCAAAAGAACACACGTAGTAATCGCGCCACCATCGCTATACATCAATCTTAGTACGCAGAACACAAAAAAAACCAAAAATTTTTTTGTAGGCGCACAAAATGTTCATACACAAACAAGCGGTGCTTATACTGGAGAGATAAGTGCCTCAATGCTCAAAGACTCAGGAGTCTCGTATGTAATAGTCGGACACTCAGAACGTAGAGCAATGGGGGAAACAGACGAGCTTGTCTCTAAGAAAGTACAAACTGTATTAAGTAATAAAATGATTCCTGTGTTATGTGTTGGGGAGCGTGAACACGACCAAAATGGCTTGTACCTTTCTACGCTTTCAAATCAAATCAAAAACTCACTCGCGGGTATACTCAAGCTCGATGTCGCTCATGTTGTTATCGCATATGAACCTGTATGGGCGATCGGGAAAACCGCAGGAGAAGCTATGGACTCACATAAACTTCATGAAACGACACTGTTTATTAAAAAAGTATTGGGTGAGCTCTACGGCAGACCCCTTTCTGATACCGTAAAAATAATTTATGGTGGATCGGTGGAAGCAGGAAATGCTTCGGAACTCATGCAAAACGGAAATGTATCAGGGTTTCTTGTAGGACATGCGAGTCTTTCAGCGCAGACATTTACTGAAATTTTAAAATCTGTTGATACTGCATAGTATGAAAACCATACAAGATATTTCTGACATAGAAGGAAAGAGAATTTTTGTTCGTGTTGATTTAAATGTTCCCGTACAAAATGGAGTTGTTACGGACGATTTTCGTATTCAGGTTGCAGTACCGACGATTCAGCTACTCCTCGACAAAGGTGCGCATATCGTACTCGCTAGTCATTTTGAAGGTGAAGGGGGAAGCTTGAAGCCTGTATATGAATATCTTAAAAAAATATTTACTGAGCTTATTTTTATCGAACAGTATTTCCCAGAGACCCCATCTGATTTCAAGGAACACAAGATTGTATTACTCGAAAACCTAAGACAGTACGAAGGTGAAAAGGCAAACGACCCTGTGTTCGCAGAGCATCTTTCTCGTTTTGCTGATATGTATGTAAATGAGTCGTTTGCTTCATCACACAGAGCGCATGCGTCGATTGTAGGGATTCCGAAGTACATTCCGTCGTATGCAGGGATCACGTTTATGAATGAGGTGGAACATTTAAGTAAGGCGTTTGACCCTCAGCATCCATTTCTTTTTATATTGGGAGGTGCAAAGTTTGAGACAAAGATTCCATTGGTAAAAAAGTTCTATACCCTCGCTGACACCATGTTTATCGGTGGTGCGATTGCAAATGATTTCTTTCAAGCAAAAGGTATTCGTACAGGTCAGTCACTGCTTTCAAAAGGTGATTTTAATCTCCAAGAGTTTCTTGGTCCAAAGTTGTTGCTCCCGGATAGTTGTGTAGTTGAAAGTAATAAAGGTTCAGCTACAAAAGATGTAACAGAAGTAGAAGCAGATGAAAAGATTGTCGATGTTGGAGTAACTTCAATAGAAAATTTGAAATTTGTTATTGAACAATCAAAGACCATCGTATGGAACGGACCACTCGGAAACTATGAAGCAGGGTATACAGAGGGCACTATTGCACTCGCAAAGCTTATCGCACAGTCAAACGCTCACTCTATTGTAGGTGGTGGTGACACAGTCGCCTCTATTGCGGAACTGCATCTTGAAAAGGACTTTACATTTCTATCCTCTGCCGGTGGAGCGATGCTTGATTTTCTTGCACACGGAACATTGCCAGGTATTGAAGCTTTACAATCTTCACCTGTATAAACAAATCCCTCAGACACTATGCGTCTGAGGGATTTTCGTTTTTGCTGCGTTGTCTACGCAGCGCACATAAAGCGAGAGGAAGTACTGCGACAGAGGTAAGGACGGTACCTACCATGCCCCCGATGAAAAACGCACCGAAGATAAGGCATTTTGAAACAGTAATCTTCGTACTCGTTTCTTCACTCACTGGAGCTCCTGAAAAGGGCGTCTCTTATAAGTATACTGTTCTTTGTTTCGCTATCAATATACTTTTTACACTAAAAAACCTTTGATTTTTTCTCCAATTTCCTTTTTGTGACCGTCGTATTCGTAAGCTTTGGTTGGGAAAGTTTTGAGGTTGTCACTGTAGAACCGAGGGATAACATGCACATGTGCATGAAACACTGCTTGCCCTGAGGCTTCCCCGTTATTCATATAGATATTTACTCCATCAGCATGTACCGCACTTTTTGTAGCAAGAGCAATACGTTTCGCTTCAGTAAAGACTTTTACTGCAAGTTCATCGGACATTGTGTAGATATCCTCATGATGAGCTTTTGGTATGACGAGACAATGGCCAAAGTTATTGGGGTGGAGATCTACAAAAGCGAGGGTAGTATCGGTTTCTGAGACGATGTCTGACGGTAACTCTTTTTTTACTATCTTACAAAAGATACAAGATTTTTCATTCATACTAGTAGTATATCCCAATTTAAAACAGGTAATATCGCCAGAAAGCTTTCTGTGTAACTCCAAGGTGTCAACCTGGCAGGTTGACACCTTGGACTAAATAAGCCATACCGCTGTTACCGTGAGGGGAGCCCTCACGGTAACACTCAGGTGATTCCAAGTTATTGAACCAATACGGGTTATTGACAAATAGGTATAATATGTTATGTAATATACAAATAAAGTTCTTTCACATACTACTTGTCGCCACAGCTGAGAGAATGGAAATTCATCTCTTTTCTCAGCTGTGGCGAAATAACCATAGCCCCCATAACCTCGGGAAGAGGGAAGCCAAGAGCTTTCAGCTCAAGGAGAATACAGTGGCAAAGTTCAACGATGTGACTGTCGGTCAGATGGAAGCATCTATCAACCGCATGGGCGGGATGGAAAACTTCCTTCGCTACATCGGCGGAGCAGGGAAGATCGTTTTTGAAACCCTTCTCACCATCATCCGCTCTGTGCAGATCGATTCCATCCCTGCTTCCACGGTAAGCAAACAACTTCTCTCGGAAGCGGGTGTGGTCTGGACAAGCGATGACTTCAAGACTCAGTTTATGGGTCTGAATGTTGCTCCAGTACAAGCGTCAACACTGACTGTTTCGAAGCTTGAAAAAGCTTTGGTAGACGGTCCGATCCTCACAGAGCTTGGTGACAAGGCAGAGATGTCGATTACCCAAGTCCTCGAGTTCATGAACAAGAATCGAAAGCGTGAAGGACGCTTCCTTGCCTATGCTCGAGGTTTGGACGGTGAGCTCTGGGCAGTGCGCTTCGCCTGGGATTCCGCGAACGGCGGCTGGCACGTCTTCGCTTACTCCGTCACGAGTTCGGGCGGGTGGGGTGTTGGTCGCCAGGTTGTGTCCCGCAAGTAGTACCTTAGTTTCTTGAGTTCTTGTATCTTTGGATACTTGGACTCTTGAATCCTCAGTCCCTCGCACTATCCATGTGCGGGGGATTTTTTTATGCATATGTTTAACCATAAAGTGATGCAACGTGGTAAAATTGCTCCCTATGATTGATTACAAAATCCGTGAATCAGCACCTGACGGTATGCATCCACATATCCCATCTACTATTGTACGAGACCTTTTGTACTCACGAGGCATTCACACTGTCGAAGCTGCTCAAGAGTTTCTCACCCCAACATACGGCAGTCTCCTCGACCCATTTCTTATGAAAGACATGGAAAAAGCAGTAGCACGAATATTGTCTGCAATTCTAAAAAAAGAAAAAATTCTTATCTATAGTGACTACGATGCAGACGGTATTCCAGGCGGAGTACTCTTACGTAAATTTTTTGAAAAAATCGGATACACGGAAGTTGAAAACTATATCCCTCATCGACACGATGAAGGGTACGGACTTCATACCGAAGCAATCGAACTCATTGCAGAAAAAGGAACACAACTCATGATCACAGTGGATTGCGGAATCGTAGATATCGCACAAATCGCGCGGGCACAAGAGCTCGGTATCGATGTGATTGTTACTGATCACCACGAGCAAGGAGAGACACTGCCTCCCGCATATGCAATCGTCAACCATAAACAGCATGCGTGTCTGTATCCAGAAAAAGTTTTGTGTGGCTCTGGTGTTGTATTTAAATTGATTCAAGCACTCCTTTCTAAAAATCGTTTTGACATAAAAGAAGGACATGAAAAATGGTTTCTCGATTTGGTCGGTATGGCGACTTTGTCTGACATGGTGCCACTCACTGGTGAAAATAGAACACTTGGATATTTTGGTTTGAAAGTGTTGAGACAGTCTCCGCGACCAGGACTTATGCATATCTGGAAGAAACTCAAAGTAGATCAGAGAACAATTACAGAAGATGATATTGGATTTTCTCTGTCACCTCGCATCAATGCAGCTTCGAGAATGGGACAGCCGATGGATGCATTTAGGTTGCTTGCAACAGACGACATTGTCGAAGCAGATACACTCAGTGATCACTTGCAAACAATCAACGATGAACGCAAAGGCGTAGTTGCTTCAATGGTAAAAGAAATACGGAAGCAGTTAAAACTAAAAGAAGAAAATGGACATTTGAGAAACGTGATCGTGCTTGGAAACCCAGAATGGAAACCATCACTCTTGGGTCTTGCTGCAAACAGTGTCGCTGATGATTATAAAAGACCTGTTTTTTTGTGGGGAAGAAATGGAGACAGTTTACTCAAAGGATCATGCAGATCAGACGGCACCACGAATCTCGTGAAACTCATGGAGCACGCACAAGCATCGCTTGTACAATTTGGCGGACACAAACTCGCGGGAGGGTTTGCAGTTGATCAAGAACACATCCATACACTCGAAGATGCACTCAATACTGCATATGATCTGCATGCACAAAACACAGAACAAGAACCTGTCTGGATAGACAAAAAACTAAATTTCGACGATGTCACATTTGGGCTCTATGACCAGCTCGAAAAGCTCGCACCATTTGGAGTTGGAAATCCAAAGCCACTTTTTTTATTTGAAAGTGTTGTGATTCAAAAAGCAGAGGTGTTTGGAAAAGAAAAAAACCATTTAAAATTAACTTTTGTTTCTCCAAACAAGAAAGTACTTACTGCAATACAATTTTTTGCAAAACCAGATTCGTATACACCGACCATCACAGATGGCATGAAGATAGATTTAATTGCTACCCTTGAAAAATCTTTGTTTGGACGTCGACCTGAACTGAGACTTCGCATTGTTGACATTGTGTAGCAGTGCTGTAGCGTATGATAAGAATCACGTACCTTCCACAAAGGAGTCAGCATGAGAGATGTCGGCGTTATTGCATATGTTACACCTGGCGCATTGTTTCAAGTTTTGAAACCTGAGAACAAGGATGAACGACAGATTTGTTCAGCAGTGTATGTATTCTACGGAATCGCAGTGCTGATCGGATGGATAGCCTTCCATGAAGTAGGAGGGTCTCAGTTTGTCTTCTGGATTGTAGCGGGGTTCTTTTTTTCCATAGGGTATTTCACGGAAAAAATAGTATATCCGATTATGGTAGTTTCTCCACCTTTCGACGAGCCTTCAGGTACTGAAGATCATATGTAACCATATACCCACACAGCGAAAGTTGTGTGGGTATCTTGTATACTAAACAAATGAAAAAAAGCGATATTACAATTTTTACAGACGGATCATCTCGTGGAAATCCAGGAGCAGGTGGTTGGGGCGCCATTGTTATTCATGGAGATGATGTGCAAGAGTTGGGCGGTCACGTATCACACACTACAAATAATAGAATGGAATTAACAGCGGTTATTCAGGCGTTACAGTTTGTATCCAAACTCCAAACTCCAAACTCAAAACTTACAATTAACACTGATTCCTCATACGTACTCAAGGGTACAACTGCGTGGGTACACGGATGGAAAAAAAATAATTGGAAAACAAAATCAAATGATGATGTACTCAACAAAGATGTATGGGAACTGTTGCTCATGGTGAGTGAAGAAAAAAAAATTTCTTGGAATCTACTCAAAGGGCATTCTGGGAATCCTGGAAACGAGCGATGCGACGAGATTGCAACTGGATACGCTGATACCACTCCGCCAGTACTCTACTCTGGATCACACAGAGACTATTCTGTTGATGTTTTTCGAGTAAATCAAAATACAGATGCAAAAAAAACAAAATCAAAATCAAAATCTTCATCAAAACCATATTCGTATGTAAGTTCTGTAGATGGTGTTATCCAGACACACACATCATGGGCGGAATGTGAAGCACAGGTGAAAGGGAAGAAGGGCGCTCTTTTCAAAAAAGCTTTTTCGGTGCAGGATGAAAAAGACATCATCACGCTATGGAAAGGCTTACCACATATGTAGTTCGCAATTCACTCGTCATCAGTTGCTGTGCTTTTTTGTGTGGAGTCGGAATCGCTTCTGTTTTTACTATCCATCTATATGTGTGGTACGTATCAATCTCTGTTTGCTCCGCACTCCTCGTGTGCAGTGTTTGTGTGCGTGACAAGAAAAAACAAACAGCACTACGCATAGGTGTGCTGTGCATGTGTGTATGTCTTATTGGGTCGATGCGATTCGTACTGCATGCACAGACACTGAATAACACGAGTCTTGATACGGTTGTTGGAAAAAAAATAGAGCTCATCGCTACAATCGTCGAGTCTCCACAAGACAAAGGATCATACACATCGTACATCGTAACTCCAGAAGGTAGTAGCGAAAAAGTTCTGGTGCGAGCTAGTGTCTATCCAGAATTTACATATGGAGATCGGGTAACATTTTTTGGAAAACTAGAAGTTCCAAAAAACTTTACTACCGAAACAGGAAAAGAGTTTGACTATGTACAGTATCTAAAAAAAGATGGGATCAAATACATACTTCCATTTGCAAACGGTACGTTGATATCTAGTGGAAACGGAAACGTAGTCAAAGGTACGTTATTAAATATCAAACATGCGTTTCTTAAAAACATACAAACAGTTATCGTTGAACCAGAATCATCGCTCCTTGCTGGGATATTGTTAGGAGTCGATTCGCTTGGTCGTGAGATTGAAGACACGTTTCGTGTAACAGGGATTGTGCATATCGTCGTACTGTCCGGATACAACATAACTATTGTTTCAGAATCCTTGATTCGATTTTTTTCATTTATTCCAAAACAGTTTGCATTGAGTATGGGTGCGTTTGGAATAGTATTGTTTTCAATAATGGTTGGTGGAACACCATCAGTACTTCGCGCTTCATGTATGGCACTCCTCGTGCTTCTTGCACGTTCTACAGGCAGAACATATGACGTAGGAAGAGCGCTGTTGTTTGCAGCCTGCGTGATGGTCCTGTGGAATCCGCAGATTTTGATATTCGATATTTCGTTCCAGTTATCATTCTTGTCGACCGTTGCACTTATTTGGGTTTCTCCAGTTTTCTACAAAGTACTACATCGGGTACCAGAAACTTTTAAATTGCGAGAAATAGCAGCGACAACACTCTCCACACAACTGTTCGTACTCCCACTGCTTCTATTCTCAATTGGAGATTTTTCAATCGTTGGTCTTCCGGTAAATATACTCGTACTCGGACTCATACCACCCATTATGTTTTTCGGTTTTGTGACAGGGTTATTTGGTTTTGTTTCTTATTGGACAGCGTTACCATTTGGATTCATTACGTATTGGATGCTCGCATACGTGCTAAAAGTTGCAGATGTTTTTTCACGTATTCCATTTGCATCAATCCACATCGAATCTTTTTCACTATGGATGTTTTGGATAGTGTACGGTATCTACGGAGTACTGTTTTGGAAATGGAGCACAAAAAAACACATTCATATTTTGTAATGTGTTTTTTGTACGTACGTTAACTGAGTGCACTCATAAAATTTTTCTCTATGAGTGACCAGTTAATATTTGCGAAAAAATCTTCAACATATTGTTTTTTCCCAGACGGTTGGTAATCAAATACAAAGGCATGTTCCCATACGTCGATTCCCACAATCCAAGAAAGACCAGTTAAGTGACCAAGGTGTTGCTCGTCTACCCATTGAGTCAGGAGTCTGTCAGTGTGTTTGTCATAGTAAAGCACTGCCCATCCAATACCTCGGGTAAGTGCAATAGCTTTAAAAGATGTGAGAAAAGATTCAAATGTTCCGAAGTTAGTCACAATCGCTTTCATGAGTGGTCCGTCATGCAATGGTTGAGCACCGCCTACAAGTGAGCCAAAATAGTATTCATGATTTCTCATACCATCAAATTCAAATGCGAAACGTCTCTGGAGTTCACCGAGTATATATGCATTTTTTTCGCTATCTGTTTTGTATTCCGCAATCTTTTCTAGAATAAGATTTGCGTTTTTGACATACCCAGCATAGAGTTTTAAATGTTCCTCAATATTTTTTGCACTAATACCGGTAAGTTCGGGGATCTCGAATGTTTTTGTTTCAAATTGTTTCATATGAATAAAAGTATATCATAGGCCGTATAGTAGGGTTTCATACGCATGAAATATACATATTTGCACTGGAAAGGGTTTTTCCTAGGAGGGCTCATCATAGCTAATCTTTTTGTATATATATGGATTGAATCCATCGTTCCCCGTGGTTTCGTTAGTATTTCGTATTTGAACGTCGGGCAAGGGGATGCAATCTTAATTGAGTCTACACACAGAAAACGTATTTTGATTGACGGTGGACCAGACAAGACTGTGCTCCGTGAACTGGGAAGCATCATGTCTTTTTTTGACCGTACTATCGATATTGTAATCGAAAGCCATCCAGACAAAGATCATATCGCAGGTCTTCCCGAAGTCATCTCACGGTATACAGTCCACACTTTTTTAGAGCCAGGTGTCGAATCGCTCAATACAGTAGATGATGAACTAAAAAAACGTATTCACAAAAAAAAGATACCCGACATTCTTGCACGTAAAGGAATGATCGTTTCACTCGGAGATGGAAGTGAGCTCGAGATACTCTTTCCTAACAAAGATGTTTCAGGATTTGAAACAAATGATGCGTCGATCATCGCACGGTATACATACGGAAATACATGTTTTCTTTTTACAGGCGACGCTCCTCAAAAAATCGAAGAGTACCTCATAGGGATGTATAAAGAACATTTGAAATGTAATGTATTGAAGGCGGGGCATCATGGATCACGAACATCGACAGGAGATCAATTTTTACATTTTGTAAAGCCTGATATAGCGATAATTTCTGCAGGGAAAGACAATCGATATGGACACCCACATCAAGAAGTATTGGATCGCTTGAAAGAGCGCACTATTACAGTGCTTTCAACAATTGATGAAGGTACCATACGATTTGTGTCAGATGGAAAGACGATTTCGCAGAAATAGTACTACTGATACTGAATATAAATCGGTCGAGGCTTCAGTTTAAGAAGTTCAGCGGGCGTCATAATCCGAGGACTCGGTGGAAGCAGGTCGTTTTTATAAAATATTTTGAATCCAGCAAATTGGACGGGTTCAGGCAGAATTACATGATTGTATGTTCCGATTTTTTTGTCAGGTGTTCCCCATCCATCCATATGGATAACAACCTGTACCTCAGGAAGCGGAGTGATTGTCTTGTATCTTGTAATCATTGGTCCAGTGAATCTGTGTATTACCAAAATTTTTGGGGGAAGATTGTTTTCGCGTACAATGTGAGCTAAATAGTTAGCAGCATAATTGATATCAGTCGCATCAAAAGTGCCGATTACTTTTCCAGGCTTCACCCCAGTTTTCATTGAAAACTCAGGGTCGATTCCGAGGTGCACCTGAGGAAGTGCAAGATATTTTTTAAGGTGCGGTAACTCTGATTCGAGAGTACTCAATCCGACTTGAATATCGAGAAACACGATACCGTTTACAAGACTCGCAACCCGTATAGCTTCGTCTATCTGACTATCTGGCATTCTCAACCTATACTTTCCGTCTGTACCAGCAGTAGACTGTGCAGTTACAGCAATATAATGAATAGCAGGAACAACTGGGGTCTCAGGATCAGCGATTTCCCACTCTTGTACTTGTTTTTTAAGTTTGGTGAGCATGATATCTGTCGGATGTTCTCCCAAAACACCCATTCTTGTTGAATAAAAATTTCCGTAATATGCAACAACACGTTTGAACGGCAAGATTGCGTCTACATTTGGATAGACTGTTTTCTTTGGCCACAGATTCGGTGTTGTAGTCCCCGGAGCATTTGGTGTTGAGGTGCTTGTACTCGTACTTACTTTTACAACCGGATAGTTTGCGAGTAGAACCATTCGTCTATCATACTCAGCTGTATCGAGTTCTGGAGCTTTTGGTTCTATGAAAGATAAGATTTCTTTTCGTGACACGCTCTGACTATCTTGATATTCGGTCGCAAAGAGTTCATTGAGGCCGATGATTACAATACCAAGTATACACAGAAAAAAAATAGTAATTCCAAAGCTACGATTTGAGACAAAAAAAATATTTTTAGGACTCTGTTTTGATTTTTTTTGTGTTGATTGCCTGATCATGGGTAATAATCAAATCAGTCTATCATGCTGACACACAATCATGATGTGTAAAACACACTAGTGATGATGTTTGGTGTGCAGAAGATTTTCTTCTTCTTTTTTTATTAGTTCTAGATCCGCTGAGGGTGTCTCTTTCACCAGCATAAAGACAGCGATCACTGTTGTAATAGGTACTGCGAGAATAAGCCCAATACTTCCAACAAGTGTTCGTATAATTTCTGCTGCGACAACCTCTTGGTTGATAACAAGGATCGGAGAGACTGATGATTGATAAAACAAAAGTAAAAGTGGAAGTGATGTCCCGACATATGCAATCGCGAGTGTGTCTACGAGTGCTCCAATATGTTCACGACCCATACGAAGTGCGCGATGCAAAATTTTCTTTCTAGAAACATGCGGTGCAATGTGGTGAAGCTCTTCAACGGCAATAGCTTGCCCTATCGCTGCGTCGTACAAAACTCCCAGCAGTCCAATGATGATTCCACTCAGTAGTAATCCGAGGATATTGATCCCACCACCACTGTTGTGAGTTATGTATACAGATTCTTCTGAACCATATCCTGTAAACTTACCCATATGAACAGCACTGTACGCCATGATGCCAGTGATAACCATCGTTATGAGCATACCGAGCACCGCAGTGCTCGTGGTTTTATTGAACCCATGCGTGATATATGATCCAGCAATAATAATAAATGATGCAACGATGAGTGTGATAAGTGTCGGAGAGTACCCATCAATAATTGCTGGCAATAAAACAAAAAGAATAAGGAGCAAACTTCCTAAAAGACTCAGTAGCCCACGTACCCCTTGCTTTCCGCCGATAAGGACAGTGAGTACAATAAAGATTACGGTAAATAAGATAATGGTAGGAAGTCTATACGAGTCAGTACTTACAAATGTTTCGCGACCCGTTCCACCATCTATTGAGTGTCTGATATAAAACGTATCTCCTGCTTCAAGTCGCAAGTAGTCGTCTACAAATGTTATGACTTGATCTTTCTTACTACCCTCAAGAAGGATAGCTTGAATAGTTTGAAACACTGCAACAGTATCAGTTCCAGGGATTTTTTTAGTTTCTTCACTTTCGATTGAAACCACCTTCGCTTTCACTACTTCTGTAAAATCTATGATGGTTGCTTCTTGTGCAGATGCATGAGCTGGAAAAAGCAAAAAAAACGAACATATAATAAGTATTGAAAATGACTTCATAATCGATATTGTATCAAATCAAAACCTTTTACCCACCAAAATTTTTCACAGATACATACATAAAACAACACAGTAAGTACATGTATTGTTTCGCAAAACTATATATATCAGTGTTTAAAAAATTTAGGAGAGCAAGCTAAAACCTGATCTTAAATTACCCCTGCTTTTTTGAGCGTAGAGTACGCACCGTTCTTATTGAGTGTCTTGATACCGCGAGCAGAAAGGGTGAGTACAACGGTCTTTTTTAGTTCAGGAATGTAGATACGCTTCTTTTGAAGGTTCGCATATTTTCGAACTTTTCCAGTTGGGTTAAACTGTGTAGCACGAGTGCGGTTTGAGTACCCGCCTCCCATGAGGGAACTTTTTTGTGTGATTGGACAGACTTTTGCCATATATTTTGTGAGTGGGGTTATGCTATCATAAAAACCTTATTTGGCAATACTTCTGCTTAATGTATGGAATTTTCAACAACAACATTTATATTTGAAATAGTCATTCTTATCTTTTCAATCGTTATTCACGAGGTATCTCATGGATATGCTGCAAATATACTAGGGGACAAAACAGCCGAATTGGAAGGTAGACTTACTCTCAACCCCATTAAACACATGGATCTACTTGGTTCAGTGATTGTACCTACACTCGCGTATATTTCAGGTGGATTCATTATCGGGTGGGCAAAGCCTGTGCCGTTTAATCCGTACAATCTGAGAAGTCAAAAATGGGGAGAGGCAATAGTAGCATTTGCTGGACCAGCCTCAAACCTACTTATTGCTACGATATTTGGACTTATATTACGGTTTACGGTTAATTCTGTACCCGCATCTTTCTCGGTAATTGTTGGATATGTTGTACTTATTAATCTTACGCTTGCGGTATTTAATCTTGTTCCGATCCCACCACTTGATGGGTCAAAGATACTATTCACTTTTCTACCCTTTTATTCCAAAACAAGAGCATTTTTAGAGCAACATGGTCTTATTTTGGCACTTTTTTTCATGTTTTACTTCTGGAGATACATCCAACCAATCGTGACATTTCTCTTCCGTTTCATTACAGGTCTACCTGTGTAAGTACTTTGCTATTGCAAAATAGTGAGCGCTGTATTAGAGTAGTGCGTACTTTATGACAACCATAAACCAATTAGTAAAACGAAGTCGAAAGCACACACCTCGAAAATCAAAATCGATTGCGCTTACACGTGGATTTAACTCAAATAAAAACAGACCGATATTTTATCCGTCTCCATTCAAACGAGGGGTGTGTACAAAGGTAACAACAAAAACTCCTAAGAAACCGAACTCTGCGGTCCGAAAAATCGCCCGTGTACGTCTTACCAATGGTATGGAAGTCACTGCATACATCCCAGGTATGGGTCACAATCTCCAAGAACACTCAGTGGTAGTACTAAAAGGAGGACGTGTAAAAGACGTAGGACTTAGATACTCAGTAGTTCGAGGAGTACTTGATGCTGGAGGTGTAGACGCTCGACGAAAAGGACGAAGTCAATACGGTAACAAGCGACCTAAGAAAGCTTAAATAATCTATGCGAAGAAAAGTAAAAAACCGAAATATTGTAGGACCTGATTCTGTATATGATTCAGCAAAAATTGGTAAGCTTATCAATTACTGTATGGATTCTGGAAAGAAAAACACTGCACGCACTATCGTGTACAGTGCTTTCGATGAAATCAAAGAAAAGACAGGTGAAGACCCAGTAGAAGTATTTGAAAGTGCACTTAAAAACACTGGTCCTACTATGGAAGTACGATCACGACGTGTAGGAGGTGCAAACTACCAAATCCCTCGTGAAGTTCGACCAGAACGCCGACTCGCACTGAGCGCAAAGTGGATTATCGAAGCAGCTCGTGCAAAGAAAGGAAAACCAATGCACCTCAAGCTTTCTGAGGAAATCATACTTGCTTCAAAAAATGAAGGAGAAGCAGTAAAGAAGAGAGAAAATACTCATAAGATGGCTGAGGCTAATAAAGCCTTTGCTCACTTCGCCTGGTAGTCGCTCAGGTCTTTTTACAGAATTTCTGCGTTGCAAGCTCCGCTTGTTCCCGCAATGTATATTCATACATTTTGGTCACAATGCTCGCTTGCGCCTTGAACTTCAGTAAAAATCCTCTGAGCTTACAGTTTAATAAAAAACTTAAAATCTTAAATACCCCTCGCATTACATAAGTACAGCTCGAGGTATTTTTGTTTACCGTCTCGAACTTTTTATGCTTGTTGATTAAGAACTAGTATAAAGGCATAGATACCACAATAAAAAACTCCCCTAGGGGAGTTTTTTGATGGTGAATAACTATTGATTATAGTGTGTTCATCCTATATAGTAGTGCCATTCTGCCTTCGGGCATTTTGTTTTTTTATTAATGTATTTTTGCTAAAACCTAGCACCTAAAAACTAATAGCTATTTTATGGAACGAGATTACCCACTAGAACGAGTTCGAAATTTTGGAATCATTGCGCACATTGACGCTGGGAAGACTACAACTTCTGAGCGTGTCTTGTACTACACCGGATCACAGCACAAAATCGGTGAAGTGCACGAAGGTGAGACCACTACAGACTGGATGGAACAAGAAAAAGAGCGTGGTATCACGATTACTGCCGCTGCAGTAACATGTTTTTGGGCACCAACACATCTGACTGATGAAGAAAAAAAGAAAAATGAAAACAAATTTCGATTCAATATCATCGACACTCCAGGCCACATCGACTTCACAGTTGAAGTAAAACGCTCACTCCGCGTACTCGACGGTGCAGTAGTTGTGTTTGACGGTGTAGCAGGTGTAGAACCTCAATCTGAGACCAACTGGCGCTATGCAGAGGAAGCAATGGTTCCTCGAATCTGTTTTATCAACAAACTCGACCGAACAGGAGCATCTTTTGAACGATCATACAAATCTATTCTCGATAGACTTTCTAGAAAGGCAGTACGACTTCAAATTCCAATCGGTGAAGAGGGGAATCACGAAGGTGTTGTCGATCTTCTTGCGATGACTGCTTACTATTTCGAAGGTGAAATGGGGAACAAGGTTATCATGAAGGAAATTCCTGAGAATTTGAAAGCCGACGCAGAGAAATTCCATAACGAACTCATTGAAAAAATCGCAGAGACAGACGATGTGCTCATGAATGACTATCTCGAAGGAAAAATCCCTGAACTCGCTGTGCTCAAGAAAGCACTTCGTGTTGCAGTAATCCAAAACAAGATTTTCCCTGTGTATGCTGGTTCTGCACTGAAAAACAAAGGAGTGCAAATCGTACTCGACGGTGTTGTTGACTATCTTCCATCCCCACTCGACATCCCACCAGTAGTAGGAACTGATCCTGTTACCGGCGGAGAGGTGATTCGACATGCGTCTGATTCAGAACCATTTGCAGCGCTTGCTTTCAAACTCCAAGCAGACCCATTTGTAGGACAACTCACATTCTTCCGTGTGTATTCAGGAAGTATCGAATCAGGTACCTATATTTACAATACAAATACTGGAAAGAAAGAGCGACTCGGACGTATCGTACGACTCCAAGCAAACCAACGCGAAGAAGTAAAAAAAGTATTTGCAGGAGAAATCGCAGCAGCGGTAGGACTCAAGGACGCAAAAACATCTCATACGTTTTCAGATGAAAATAATCCAATCTTGCTCGACCAAATCAAATTCCCTGAGCCAGTTATCTCACTTCGTATTGAACCAAAAACAAAAGCTGACCAAGAAAAAATGGGTATGGCGCTCAAGCGTCTGTCTGACGAAGATCCAACATTTAGAATCGAATCAGACCAAGAGACTGGAGAAACGGTGATGAAGGGAATGGGAGAGCTTCACTTGGAAATCCTTGTGGATCGTATGAAGCGTGAGTTCGGTGTTGAAGCAAATGTTGGGAAGCCACAAGTTGCATACAAAGAAACTATTACGGGTGTTGCTGAGGTAGAAAATAAATACATTAAGCAAACAGGAGGAAAGGGGCAATACGGCCACGTAAAAATCAATATCAAACCACTCGAAAAGCGTGATCCAGAAGAAAAAGTTCCTAAAAACGTAAAAGTGTATGAAGGGTTTGAATTCATCGACTCAATCAAAGGAGGTGTTATTCCACAAGAATTTATTCCTGCAGTAGAAAAGGGTGTGAAAGAAGCAATGGAACGAGGAGTTGTCGCAGGATTCAAAATGACTGACATCGCATGTGAGCTTACATTCGGAAGTTACCACGATGTTGACTCATCTGAAATCGCATACAAGATCGCTGCATCCCAAGCATTCCAAGAAGCTGCTCGAAAAGCAAAGCCTGTTATCCTCGAACCGATCATGAGAGTAGAAGTGATTGTTCCCGAGAAATTCATGGGTGATATCACTGGAAACCTTTCAAGTAAGCGTGGACAAGTAGAAGGTATGGAAGAGCGAGGAGAACTCAAGGTTATCCGTGCACAAGTACCTCTTTCTGAAATGTTCGGATACGTTACGAACCTCCGCTCCATGACAGAAGGACGAGGGAGTTCAACTATGGAATTCGATCACTATGCGATTGTTCCTCCAAACGTTGCAACCTCAATCGCTGAAAAAAGAGCTGCGTAGTGTGTGAGGAAGAGTGACCTACCAAAATTTTTATTTCAAAACTTAGGTAGGCAAGGAATAATCAAAAAAACCAAGTATTACTTGGTTTTTTTATGAAATATACTATGAGTATTATTATAATCAAACTATACAAGTAAACATATGGAACATCATAAAGACGAAATGACTCAAGAAGAATTAGAGGAGGTTGCTCTCGACGCACTTACCGGAGAACCTGAAGGGGAAGAGGAGGAAAATGGACAAGAAATAGGGAATAATGAATGAGGAATATCGACAAGATTCAGTATCTTGAATTCAAATCGTCATTCCTTTTTCCTTATTCATTATTCGGCGTACTCGCCGAGCCTGTGGTGATTTGACTATTCGTTCGCCTCTGATATTATGGTCGCTACCGCTTTGTGCGTACTTTTTCTTTTTTGACATCATCAATAGAGAAAAAAGCACTAAGATTAATTATAAATATAATTTTAAGGTCTAGCTTTTTAAGATTTCTCAATCTCGCGCAGAAATCTTAGGAAGGTAAGACTTTCAACACATTATGGCAAATTTCGACCGTTCAAAACCCCACCTCAACGTCGGTACCATCGGACACGTTGACCACGGAAAAACAACTTTGACAGCTGCAATCTTGAACGTTCTTCACCGAGCAGGAAAGAACGCAAATATCAAGGCAGTTGACGATATTGACAAGGCTCCTGAGGAAAAGGCACGTGGAATCACAATCTCACTTTCACACAATGAATATGAGACTGATCTTCGTCACTACGCACACGTAGACGCTCCAGGACACGCTGACTACATCAAGAACATGATCACTGGTGCTGCTCAAATGGACGGCGCTATCCTCGTAGTTGCTGCAACTGATGGAGTTATGCCACAAACCCGTGAGCACGTGCTCCTCGCAAAACAAGTTGGAGTACCTAACATGATTGTATTCCTTAACAAGTGTGACATGGTGGAAGATAAAGAACTCATCGACCTCGTTGAGGAAGAAGTTCGCGAGCTTCTTACTAAGCAAGGATTTGATGGTGCAAACGCTCCAGTTATCCGTGGATCAGGACTCAAGGCTCTTGAGGCACCAGGTATCGACGATGAGTGGTCAAAGGCTGTTCTCCAGCTTGCAGACGCTCTCGATACATACTTCCCAATCCCAGCACGTGAAGTTGATAAGCCTTTCCTTATGCCAGTAGAAGACATCTTCTCTATTGAAGGACGAGGAACTGTAGTTACCGGACGTATCGAACGTGGAACGTTGAAAGTTGGTGAAGAAATCGAAATTATCGGTCTCCATCCTACTGCAAAAGCTACTGTTACTGGTATCGAAATGTTCAACAAACAACTTGATTCAGGAATGGCAGGAGACAATGCTGGAATCTTGCTCCGAGGAACAAAGAAAGAAGATGTTACTCGAGGACAAGTACTTGCTAAGCCAGGATCAGTAACACCGCACACAGAGTTTGAGGCTGAAGTGTATATCTTGAAGAAAGAAGAAGGAGGACGACACACCCCATTCTTTACTGGGTACAAGCCACAATTCTACGTTCGAACTACTGACGTTACTGGAGAAGTAACTCTTCCTGAGAAGGTTGAGATGGTTATGCCTGGAGACACTGTTACATTCAAAGTAAAGCTCGTAGCACCTGTTGCTCTTGAAGATAATACACGATTTGCTATCCGAGAAGGAGGAAAGACTGTAGGAGCGGGTGTTGTAACAAAGATCACTGTATAATCTCATTTTCCTACACACTACAATGGCAAAAGAAGCGACAACAAAGAAACCAAAAGCAAAAGTATCAAAATCATCTCTCAAAGATGGTCAGGTTTCTCGACTTCGAATTCGAGTTCGAGCGTATGAGTACAAAATCCTTGATGTTTCTGTGAAGCAGATTATCGACACAGCACTTCGATATGATGCAGAGGTTATGGGCCCTATTCCACTTCCTACTGAGATCAAAAAGTATACAGTAAACCGATCTGCGTTCGTCTACAAAAATGCGCGAGAGCAATTTGAGATGAGAATTCACAAGAGACTTATTGATATTGTGAACCCAAACGCAAAGCTTATTGAAGCACTTTCGAACCTTTCGCTTCCGTCAGGAGTAAACATCGATGTAAAGACTATGTAATACTAAAGAGCTGTTCTCTGAACAGCTCTTTAGTATTACTGCTGAAATAGTAGACAAAGGCTTAAAAATAAGTAGGATTAGCCGACACTAATTGTGCACGCAAGTATTCCAATGAAATTCATTCTCGCAAAAAAACATAGCATGAGCCAAGTCTTCACAGAGGAAGGTGCAGTTATCCCTGTGACTGTGCTCGATGTAACTCCTACTATCGTTACTCAAGTAAAGAATGTCGAAACCGATGGCTATACTGCAGTACAAGTGGGCTATGGAACAAAGAAGCAAAAAAGAATTTCAAAACCTATTCAAGGTCATACAAAAGATCTAGGAAATTTTGCCCATATTCAAGAATTTCGACTTACTCCAGAGGAACTCGCTCAGTTTAAGCGTGGAGACACGGTGGCGGTAGATGCTTTTGTAGTAGGAGACACTGTTTCAGTTTCAGCTATCTCAAAAGGAAAAGGGTTCCAAGGTGTTGTGAAACGTCATGGATTCCACGGAGGACCACGCAGTCACGGGCAAAAGCACTCCGAGCGTGAACCAGGTTCTATCGGAGGAGGTCTCCGAAACAAGGTTCCAAAGGGAATGCGCATGGCAGGACGGATGGGATCTGATCGAATTACTGTAAAGAACTTGAAAGTTGTTCAGGTAAATGCAGACGCAAACCTCATTCTTGTTTCTGGTGCAGTACCAGGACGACGAGGAACACTTGTTGAAATCAAAGGATAACTATATGGAATCAAAAATTTACAACCAGGCAGGAAAAGAGACAGGCACAATCACATTACCCGAAGCAATTTTCGGTTTGGGTTGGAATGCTGACCTTGTTCACCAAGTGGTGACTTCTATGATGTCCTCTGCTCGAAATCCTATTGCTCACACAAAAACTCGAGGTGAAGTACGAGGAGGAGGAAAAAAACCATGGAAACAAAAAGGAACTGGACAAGCTCGTCACGGTTCTACACGCTCACCGATTTGGGTTGGGGGAGGTGTTGCTCACGGTCCACGAAATGACAAAAATTATGATAGAAAAGTAAATCGCAAGATGAAAGCGAAAGCTCTCTATACTATCCTTTCTCAAAAGATGAGAGACGGAGAAGTTACGTTTATGGAATCAGTATCTGTAGCAGATGGTAAGACTAAGAATGCTCTTGATATCATTTCACATATCAAAAAAATTCCAGGTTTTGACATTATTGCAAGCAAGAAACACAATGCACTTTTTATCGCACATCCTGAAAAGATCGATGCGAATACTCGAGGGTTTCAGAACATCGGCAGTGTGTTACTTGAAGAATCACGAAATATGAATCCGATCACTCTTTTGAAATACAAAGGACTTGTTATTGTAAATCCAGAAGCTACACTCGCGTTTCTCACCAGTAAAATGGGAACAATCGGAGCAGATGATAAACCAAAGCCAGTACGCGCAAAGAAAGTTGTGAGTGAAGTTGTAACTAGCAAGAAAACTGCAAAAAAAGTAGTAAAAGCAAAATAATATATGGCACTCACGTCTTCAAAAAAGAATACAACTCCAAAGAAAGATAAAAAAGGTCTTAGTGTTGTTTCTCTTGCGCACAAGATACTTTTGAAACCAAGAATTACAGAGAAGGCAACTATGAGCGGAATGAACAACAATGTGTATGTATTTGATGTGAACCCACGTGCAACAAAGCATGAGATAGTTCTCTCAGTACAAGAATTGTACAAAGTAAATCCAGTCAAAATCGCAACAGTTACTATCCCTGCAAAAAACGTAATCGTTCGTGGAAAGAAAGGGGTGACTGCTGGTGGAAAAAAGGCGTATGTGTATATAAAGAAAGGAGAGAAAATAGAAATCGTATAACATGAAAAAGTATAAACCAACAACAGCATCCCGCCGAAATATGTCGAGTATAAACTACTCGAAGATTATCACTCAAAAGAATCCTGAGAAGTCTTTGACCTCAGGTTTTAAAAGAGCAGTAGGAAGAAACCACCATGGACGTATCACAACTCGTCATAAGGGAGGAGGACACAAGAGACTCTATCGAGACGTAGATTTTTTGTATAACAAATTTGATATTCCTTTTACTGTTAAAACTATTGAGTACGATCCAAATCGAACTGGATTTATAGGCCTTGTTACATACAGAGATGGTGAAAAGCGCTACGTACTACTTTCAAAAGGTGCGCGCGTTGGTGATACCTATATCGTATCTGAAAAAGCGCCTCAAACTCCTGGTAATCGTCTCGCGCTAAAGAATGTAACTGTTGGTACTTTTGTATACAACGTAGAAGTAAAACCACGTGGTGGTGCCAAACTCGGTCGTTCAGCAGGAAGTTACATCGAAGTTATTGCAAAGGATGCGGGTTACGTCGACTTAAAGATGTCATCATCTGAAGTTCGAAAGGTTCCTGAAAACTGTTACGCTACAATCGGAGAAGTATCAAATGATGAAAATCGCTTGGTAAATCTTGGAAAAGCAGGACGAAGTCGATGGTTGGGTATCCGCCCTACTGTTCGTGGTACTGCTATGAACCCAGTAGACCACCCACACGGTGGAGGAGAAGGGCGTTCTGGAAGAGGGCGACGTCGAGCGATATCTATATACGGTAAACCTACAGGAAAAGGACAGAAGTCTCGAACTCCGAAGAAGTATTCAAACAAGTTCATTGTTCGACGCAGAAAGGTTGGAAAGAAATAGAGTTATTGTTCGATTGTGACCAAGAAAAGTCATTATTTTTGGCTTTAAACGGTTTGACAGGAGCACAGTGATTCTATAGTATGTCTCTCTGATTGAGCTCTTACGAGCTCGTTTCATTTATTTTAAATCCATGACACGGTCATCAAAAAAAGGTCCATACGTATACGAACGCCTTCTCAAGAAAATTGAAGGAAAGAAGCCAGGAGAAACCGGTCTTATTAAGACATGGGCACGAGACTCTCAAATCGCACCTGAAATGGTTGGTTTCAACTTTGGAGTTCATAATGGCAAAGATCATATTGAAGTATTTGTTACTGAAGATATGGTAGGCCACCGACTCGGTGAATTTTCTCCAACACGTAAATTCGTAAAGCATGGTGGAAAGATGCAAAAGGAATTAGAGCAAAAGAAGAAAGAAGCTGAAATTTCAGCGGCACAATCTTCTAAGGCATCGGCAGTTGGAGCTAAAAAATAATCATGACACTCGTTACTGCACAACTCAATGACTACAGACAATCACCACGAAAAGTTCGCGTTGTTGCAAACCTTGTGCGAGGAAAGTCTGTTGAGTTTGCGCTTACTACTCTCCGTTTTACAGCAAAACGATCATCAGACCCTCTGTGCAAGCTGATCGAGTCAGCTGTAGCAAATGCTAAGTCACAAAACCTTGATATCGACACGCTTACTGTAAAGGAGATTCGCGTTGATGGAGGAAAAACACTCTTCCGACGAAGATCAGCTTCACGAGGACGTGCACCAGCTATTAAGAAGCGAACAAGTCATGTACGAGTTGTGCTTTCTACAGAGGAAGTGATACAGAAAGGAAAGGTAGTTAAATCAAAAGCGAAAGCAAAAAAATAATCATATGTCACACACAGTTCACCCATATTCACATCGCTTAGGAATCATTCGAGACTGGAAGTCTCGTTGGTTCGGTGCAAAAGAAAAATATGTTGAATTTTTGCGTGGTGATCTTGTGATACGAAAGTATCTTGATAAAAAACTTCGTGGACAATACGTCAGCGGTGTAGAAATCGAAAGAAATGAAAAAGTACTCCGAGTGATCGTAGAAACATCACGTCCTGGAATGATAATCGGTCGTACTGGCGATGGAGCAGTAAAACTTAAGAACGAAATTATCAAATCACTCAAGAAAGCGGGACTCCCGGATCAAAAAGGTGAGTTCAAGCTTGATATTCGTGAGCTAAAATCTCCAGAATCAAATGCTGTTATTGTGGCACAAATGGTCGCTGAAGGACTTGAGAAGCGCATGCCATACCGACGTGTTATGAAACAGATTATCGAGAAAGTAATGGCAAATAGAGATGTGAAAGGGGTAAAAATCACAATCGGCGGACGACTTGGAGGAACAAGTATTGCACGAAATGAAACAAAAAAACTCGGACAGATTCCACTCCAGACTTTTCGAGCAGACGTAGAATTTGCACGATATGAGGCTAGACTTCCATACGGGAACCTTGGAGTAAAGGTCTGGATTTACAAAGGAGAGGTGTTTGCAAAGGATGCAACAAATAATTAATCTACCGTCATGTTAGTCCCAAAGAAAGTAAAATACAGAAAGTGGCATACAATGCGAAAAAACCCTAAGAAAATTGGGGTAGCTTCACGTGGAATTACTGTAGCTTTTGGTTCCTTTGGAATTAAGACGACGGAGTATGGGCGTATTCGATCAAATCAGATTGAAGCAGCTCGAAAAGTCATTTCACGTTCGTTAGGAAAGACAGGAAAAATATGGATTCGCATTTTCCCAGATATGCCGTATACTCAGAAACCTGCAGAAGTAAAACTCGGAAAGGGTAAGGGAGACCTTCAGGGATACCAGGCTCCTGTAAAGCCAGGACGAGTACTCTTTGAAGTAGATGGAGTAGACGAGGCTACGGCACGAGAAGCACTTCGCAAGGCGGGCACAAAGCTTCCTGTGAAGATCAAGATTGTCACTCGATAAATATATGAAAGATATCAAAGAAAAAACTAAAGAAGAACTCATGAAGATGCTCCGCGACAAGCAGGTGACTCTTCGGGAATTTCGATTTGGTATTTCTGGAAGTAAAACAAGAAATGTGCGAGAGGGGAGAAATACAAAGCGAGACATTGCACGTATCAATACACAGCTCGCAACTAAGTAATATATGAAAAAGCAAGATACAAAAAAAAATACAGAGGTCACAGCACCAAAAGGTAAGATCCTAAAAGGAGTTGTGGTATCAAACAAGATGAAAGATACAGTAGTTGTTCTTGTAGAGAGGTTTGTAAAACACCCACGGTATGGTAAGTACATTCAACGTAGAAAGCGCTATAAAGCTCACGACGGAGGGAACACACTTGATATAGGCGCTAAGGTAAGTATTCAAGAAACAAAGCCAATCTCAAAAGAGAAGCGTCACATCGTAATCACCCAATAATTGTATGATACAACCACAATCAATTGTAAAAATAGCAGATAACTCTGGAGCTAAAATCGGAAGAGTATTCAAAGTACTCGGTGGTTCAAAAAAGCGATATGCTCAAATAGGCGACATTGTGGTTCTCTCAGTACAAAGTGCTCAGCCAAGAAAGCAAATCAAAAAGAAAGATGTGCTGTACGCAGTAGTCGCACGACAGAAGTTTCCTTTTCGAAGAGTTGACGGATCGTACATCCGCTTCGACGAAAATGCGGTAATTATTGTCGACAAAGCTAAGCATCAGCCTATCGCTGGACGTGTATTCGGTCCTATTCCTCGCGAACTTGCAGAAAAAGGTTATCAACAAATTATCTCACTTGCTCCAGAAGTTGTATAAAAATGTATGAAAATCAAAAAAGACGACAACGTAATAGTGATAACTGGAAAAGACAAAGGTAAAACTGGAAAAGTTTTACATGCATTTCCTGCACTTGATAAAGTAATTGTTGCTGGAATGAATATCAAAAAAATTCATAAGAAAGCAAAGAAGTCGAATGAAAAAGGTCAGATTATCGAACAAGCAGCTCCTATGCACGTTTCAAATGTAATGATTGTAGACCCAAAGACGCAAAAACCAACTCGTGTTGGATATGATAAAAAAGGTGATAAAAAAGTAAGAATCGCGAAAAAGAGCGGTGCCTCTATCGACAAATAATATGAACCCACTTAAAGATAAAATCAAAGACGCATACGGTCACCTAAAGTCTAGTCAGGGATACATTAATCCTATGCAGACCCCGAAGATTCTAAAAGCAGTTGTCAGTGTTGGTGTTGGATCATTTAAAGATAAGAAAAAAGTAGAGCTTGCTATCGATCGCATCAGTAAAATTACTGGTCAAAAGCCTGTTGTACGAGGCGCGAAGCAGTCAGTGGCTGCCTTTAAAGTGAGAGAGGGAGATCCAGTAGGACTCCAGGTAACCCTTCGAGGGAAGAGAATGTTTGATTTTCTCGATAAACTTGTGAACGTATCGCTCCCGAGAACAAAAGATTTTCGTGGAATTTCAATAAAATCTATTGATGATATGGGGAATTACACCCTTGGCATCAAGGAGCATTCTATTTTTCCAGAGACAGCAGATGAGGAACTAAAGGACATCTTTGGATTGGCAATTACCGTAGTAACTACTGCTCGTACAAAGCCTGAAACTGAAGCATTTTTGAAGTACCTCGGATTTCCGTTCAAGAAAATTGAGGAGGATAAGAAGAAAAAATAGAAGTACATTGTTTTTTTGGGAGAATCGATCATTTTTAGAAAAATCCTTTGTTGACAAGGCCAAAACCCCTTGCTAGGATGAGTCCCGTTAGATGAAAAAGAGCTTGTAAAGCTTTTTTTGTTTCAGCTTATATTTATGGCAAAAAAATCAGTAATTGCACGATCACTTAAAACACCGAAATTCTCAACTCGGGCAGTTAATCGTTGTTTCCGATGTGGAAGAAAGCGTGGGTATATGCGTGACTTTGATTTGTGCCGTATTTGTTTCCGTGAATACGCAAACGAAGGAATGATTCCAGGTATTAAGAAATCATCTTGGTAATTTTATGACAGACCCTATTTCAGACATGATTGTAAGACTTAAGAATGCAGGCCTTTCTCAAAAGGATGTAGTCGTTTTTCCATACTCAAAACTTAAATACGAAATTTGTGTCGTTCTCGAAAAAGAAGGTTTTATAAAATCTCTGACAAAGAAAAGTAAAAAGAGTCGCGCCCTCGAAGTTGAGCTCAACTACGGTGCAGATAGTTCTCCAAGAATTCAAGACGTAAAACGTATTTCAAAACCATCACGACGTGTGTATATGAAGTCATCTGAACTTCGCCCGGTAAAAAACGGATATGGCACACTCATACTCTCAACTCCAAAAGGAATCGTAACTGACGTACTTGCAAGAAAAGAGAAGGTGGGAGGTGAAGCATTGTTTGAGATTTGGTAAACAAAAAATACATGTCACGAATCGGAAAAAAAGCATTAGTGTTACCCCCAAAAACTGAAGTAAATCTTTCAGGCTCTTTGCTCAGTGTGAAGGGGCCACTTGGTGAAATTTCACGCGACCTCCATGCACTGGTTGTTGGGACAGTAGAGAACGGTTCTATCACACTTGCTCCAAAAGACGATTCACTTGAGTCAAATGCATTGTGGGGCACGTACGCATCACACCTTGTGAATATGGTACAAGGTGTAACTGTAGGGTTCACAAAAAAACTATTTCTAGAAGGAATCGGGTATAAGGTTGAGGTAAAAGGTGACAAGGTTGTACTTGCACTTGGGTTCTCACACCCTGTAGAAGTCATGATCCCAGCTGGAATCAAGGTTGTTATCGAGAAGAACGCGATTATTGTTTCTGGTATTGATAAAGAAAAAGTCGGACAATTTGCAGCACGACTTCGTGATTTGAAAAAACCAGAACCATACAAAGGAAAGGGGATTCGATATGACGGTGAAGTCGTCAAGATCAAACAAGGTAAGAAATCTGCATAATCTATATGAAACACATTACAAAAATAAATTCTGCAAAGAGAGCACGACGTCATGCGCGAATCCGTTCGAAGATTATTGGTACGCCAGAGCGACCGCGACTTTCAATTTTCAAATCAAACAAGTATCTCTCTGCTCAAATCATCGATGACTCAGCAGGAAAAACACTTCTCGCAATGACTACAAAGTCATTGAAAGGGAAGACACAACTCGAGAAGGCAAGTCTCCTTGGAAAAGAAATTGCAGCAAAAGCGATAGAAAAAAAGATCTCAAGTATAGTATTTGATCGTGGTGGATTTATTTACACAGGAAAAGTGAAGGCAGTTGCAGATGCTGCGAGAGAAGGAGGGCTTATTTTTTAAACTATGGATACTCAAGAAACACAAAACGCAAAGCCAGAAATTGTTACATCACCAACTCCAGTTGATGCGACAGTAGTAGCCAATAAACCATTCGAACGACGAAGAGATTTTTCTCAAGTAGACAGAAAGAAAAATCCTCGCAAGACTACTCGAAAGGAACCACGTGTACGACCAGAATTTGATAATAAAATGGTTTCTATTCGACGTGTTGCCCGTGTGGTTGCTGGAGGACGACGATTCAGTTTCTCCGTGACACTTGTTGCAGGAAATCGAAAGGGTATGGTGGGCGTTGGACAAGGGAAGGCGGGTGAAACTCCTATTGCAATCGAAAAAGCACTTCGTGATGCAAAGAAAAACATGATTCAGATTCGAACTACAAAGGATATGTCTATTCCTCATGAAGTAAGTGCAAAGTATGGAGGATCACGAGTAGTGATGATTCCAGCTCCAGGACGCGGAGTGCTTGCAGGAAGTTCAGTCCGAACTGTGCTTGAGCTCGCTGGTATTACATCAATCAACGCGAAGCTACTCTCTGGAACAAAGAACCGAGCAAATAACGCAAAGGTAGCTGTACTTGCGCTTGCAAACCTATCGAAGACTCAGGGAAAGAGAATTAAATAAACGTATATGCAAATCCACAATCTCAAAAGAAAAAATAAAAACAAAAAATCAGCCGCAGTCGGCCGAGGAGGTACCCGTGGAAAAACTTCTGGGCGAGGAACCAAAGGACAAAATGCACGAGCAGGACGCAAGAAACGTCCTGAGATGCGCGATATCATCAAGCGTTTTCCAAAGCAACGGGGATACTTTTTCAATAGTATTCAGACAAAACCTTTTCCAGTAAATCTTAATACTATCGAGTCAGTATTTTCTGCAGGGGATACAGTTTCACCAAAGACACTCATGCAAAAAGGTATAGTAAAAATGGCAGCAGGAAAAATCCTCGATGTAAAGATTCTTGCTACGGGTGATCTCACAAAGAAAGTCACTATTGTTTCATGCGCAGTTTCAGCTACTGCAAAAGCAAAGGTAGAAGCAGTGGGGGGAACAGTGAAATAGGTTGTAAATTCAAAGTTTGAAATTTGAAAAAGTTAAGACTTGCCCTTTTATAAATTCACATGCAGTGATTGTATGAAAAATGGACAAGTGTGCAAAACGAGGTAGGATTGAAGAATAGGGTTATTAGCATAATTTATACTAGGGTGAAAAAAGCTTTTGAAAAGATTCGACTGATAATGAGTGATACAGTTCTCCGAAAGAGAATTCTTTTTGCGTTAGGGGCTCTCGCGGTATTTCGAATACTTGCGGTAGTACCGATACCAGGTATTGATCAAAGTCGATTGCAGAGCTTCTTTTCAGGTAATGAGTTTCTTGGATTTTTGAACTTGTTTTCAGGCGGAGGACTTACGAATCTTTCTATCATCATGCTCGGTGTCGGCCCGTACATTACTGGATCGATTATCATGCAACTTCTCACTATCATATTTCCAAAACTCAAAGTACTTCAACAAGAAGAGGGGGATGCAGGACGAAAGCGATTCGCACAGTATGGACGTATGGCGACAGTTCCACTTGCGATTATCCAAGGATTTTCATATTTATCACTCCTTGCAAAGCAAGGTGTTATTGCACAACCAAGTCCCTTTGAAATGTTTGTAAACATCGCCATCGTTACTGCTGGTTCGGTACTCCTTATGTGGCTTGGTGAGCTTATTACAGAGTTTGGTGTTGGGAACGGAACATCTCTCATTATCTTCGCTGGTATCGTTTCTGCGCTCCCAGGAGCCTTATCACAGCTCTACTTTACCTTCGATCCTTCACAGATACCTCTGTACATCGCATTCCTCGTAGTCGCGTGTATTGTTATTTACGGTGTGGTTGTTATTACTGAGGCTGAACGACCGATTCCTGTAACATATGCAAAGCGTGTGCGAGGTTCAAAGGTATATGGCGGTATGTCGACATACCTTCCAATTCGGGTGAACCAAGCAGGAGTAATTCCTATTATCTTTGCACTTTCTATTCTTCTGTTCCCACAGTTGATTTTCCAATTCCTTTCAGGGAATGCAAATACAGTAGTCAAAAGTGTTTCAGAGTTTGCACTCGGTATTCTCGGTAACCAGGCGTTATATGCAGGAGCATACTTCTTCTTTGTATTTATCTTTACGTACTTTTACACTGCTGTAACATTTGATCCCGACTCAATCGCGACAAACTTGCAAAAAAGTGGTGCATTTATTCCAGGAGTGCGCCCAGGAGATTCTACTTCAGAATATATTGCAAACATCGTCACAAGACTCACTCTCGTAGGAGCACTCTTTCTTGGAGGTATTGCAGTGTTACCACTCATCATGCGTGCAATCACCGGTATACAATCACTCGCTATCGGAGGCACAGCGCTTCTCATCGTGGTATCTGTAGTTATCGATCTTATCAAGAAGGTGGACGCACAGGTTTCGATTCGAGAATACTAAAGATCAGTTACTAGTTTTTAGTTGATAGTTGTTAGGAAATACAAATACAAAAAATCCAAAGTCTGTGCTTTGGATTTTTAATACATTGATGAGTTTTAAAAAACTGTCTTTTCTAGTATATTGAATATCTATTAAGTGCCTCTATCGACTATCAACTCTAAACTTACAACTGTCCCCATGTCTCACGCATTTATATTTATCGGACGATCAGGTTGCGGAAAGGGGACCCAGGCAGATTTGCTCATGGATGAAATAAAAAAACTTTCTTCAAAGCCTATGTTGTATGTTGAGACTGGAAATAAGTTTCGAGACTTTATACAGCGCGATACATACACAAGTCAGCTCGCACAAAAAGTAAACGAGCGAGGTGAACGACAACCAGATTTTCTGGCCTGCGCCATGTGGAGTGAGGCATTTATCGAACAGTTTGTTGGTTTCGAACACGTCATCATAGATGGAAGCCCTCGTTCACTGCTTGAGGCACAAATGCTCGAAACCGCGCTTGATTTCTATGGATTTACTCAGAAAATTATTATCCATGTCGATGTTTCAAAAGAGTGGTCAGAGGCACACTTGAAAGCTAGAGGTCGTGCAGATGACAGCTCACCAGAAAAAATAGCAAAACGCTTAGAGTGGTTTGACACTGATGTGATCCCAGCAATTGAATATTTTAAAAAAGATTCAAAGTTTTTGTATATTGAATTGCACGGAGAGCAGTCTATTGAGTCTGTGCATGCAGATCTCATGGAAAAGATGAATACCTTTCTTTCAGTAGTATGATTCGTATCAAAACACCACAAGATATAGAACTCTTAAAAGAGGGAGGGAAGCGTCATGCTGAAATCCTCGAGCTTATTCGTGACGCAGTCGTACCTGGAGTAAGTACGTTTGTATTAAACGAGATTGCCATGAAAGAGCTAAAAAAGAGTGGTGACAAAGCTTCATTTCTCAACTATAAGCCTTATGGAGCAAAACGCGGTTTTCCCGCAGCACTTTGTGTTTCAATAAATGAAGAGATTGTTCACGGAATTCCAAACGAAAACCCAAAAATATTAAAGGAAGGCGATATTGTTACGATTGATCTCGGACTTACTCATATGGGTATGATTACAGACGCTGCAATCACAATAGGTGTCGGGTCTATTTCAAAAGAAGACACGCACTTGATCCGAGCTACTGAAGAAGCTATGTACGCAGGAATCGAAGAGGCAAAAAATGGAAATACAATCGGCGATATTGGTTTTGCAATAGATTCAGTCGCGAAACGAGAAGGATTTGTAGTTGCAGAGGGTCTCGCTGGTCATGGAGTAGGATATGAAGTGCATGAGGATCCGTATGTACCCAATACAGGAAAAAAAGGCCAGGGTGACAAGCTGGTCTCTGGCATGGTTATTGCGATAGAACCGATGCTCATGACTGGAAGTGGTGCTATCGCATTACTCAAAGATGGATATACGTTTGTTACAAAAAACGGATCACGAAGCGCACATTTTGAACATACGGTACTTATTACGGAAGGACAACCTATCATTCTTACAGGTAAGTATGATATAGTTGATAAATATGAAACAAACATTTGAAACACCCACAGAAGAAGCGCTTCCAGGTCAGGTTACACAAACACAAGAAGTAAGCGTGGAAAGTGCAGTGAGCCCAGGCGAGCGTATCAGTGAAGAAATCGCCCAAGCACGAGACGCAATAGCTCGGGCTGAAGCAAGTAATGACGAAGCTTCTGTTCTCGAACAAGAGAATAAATTGCGTAATCTTGAGCAAAATCTAGAGTCAACACATGAATCTAGAGAAACAACAGATTCTCAAGAGATAAATACCGACACACCAGTCACAGTTGAAAAAGGGAATGACTATGAAGATACAATTCTGAATCTTCGAAATCGGATTACTGAAGCTGAGCAGAAAAATGACGAGACGTCAGTTTTACAACTGGAAGATGAGTTGAGAGGAGTTGAGGTTCAAAAAAAAGATATTGAAGCAAGGGTCAATTATGAGATAGACCGCGACTCCGCATTGGCTCGAGTCGGAGAGATTCAAAAACAGGTGCAAGCACAAACTGAAGCAGTGAAGGAAGTTGAAAATACAAATGATCAAGAGTACGCGACTAGACTCGTAGTTCTCAGAGGACTTGAATCACATTTAGACAAAAGTCGTGGTGAAGTTACAGAAAAGTTTGGCAATACGTACGAGGAGTACACAACACCGAAGATTGAAATAGCTGAACAGGAAAAAGCAAATGAACCTGAACCTGTAGAACAAGCGAGAGAAGTGTATGAAGATGAAAGTGGTTCAGAACTCAGTCCGCAAGAGGAAGCAATCTATGAACTCCGTATGGACGACAAGGATGCACACGATATTCAGGAAGTAACAAGTTCAAAATGGTTTCAGTTCTCTCCATTCTTGTTTGGTTTATTTCCTAAGAATAAAAAGAAATTACAGACACTCGATAGACTCAATATTCCATATAAAAAAAGGGGGGATAGACAAGTAAACACAAAGATAGCGTCAGCCTTTCGAAACAAGAGCGTCCGCGATAGAAAGAAAAAGTTAATCAATCAGTAAAAATAGTTTATTTAGTTACTCCATATAATGTATGCAAAAAAAAGAAAGAAGTTTTGTGATTATTAAACATGATGGAGTTCAAAGAACGCTCATTGGTGAAATAGTGAACCGCATTGAACGCACTGGACTTAAGATTGTTGCAATGAAGATGTTTATTCCAGACCTAACTCGTGCAAATCAGCATTATGGAAAAGACGATGTCTGGTGTGAGAAAGTGGGCGCTCGAACCGTTGAAAATATTATTAAACAAGGTGGCACTCCTGCAAAAGAGGCGATTCAGTATGGCCGTGATGTGCTCGAAGCTCTCATGAAATACATCACACTCGGTCCTGTGGTCGCTATGGTTATCGAAGGAAATCAGGCAGTGGGAGTTGTAAAGAAACTCGTGGGAGGAACAGAGCCACTTACGTCAGATGTTGGTACTATCCGTGGTGATTTCACTGTAGATTCATATGACTCAGCAAATGTAGGAGGGCGTGCCGTACGAAACCTTATTCACTGCACAGACGTGCCGGAAGAAGCTGAGCACGAAATAAACATTTGGTTTAAGCCGGAAGAAATCATGAACTACAACCTCGTTCAAGAAAAGATTTTGTATGATGTAAATATTGATGGAATATTGGAATAAGTAATAGAGACCTAACTTTTAGGTGTTAGTAAAAAACCAAGTAAATGCTTGGTTTTTGAATTTCGTATTACAAATACCAAATATATGTATAAAAAATATTGCGTAGGTGTTGTATTTGAATTTTATTTTAAAAAAGTTTGTATTAAAAAAGAGGTATTATATAATACTGGTAGGGTTATTTGGTATATTATCTAGATTAAACCTTTTTAAGGGAGTTCTATATATTTTCTTCACGATGAGTGCTTTGGTGTTCTGACTGAAGACGTTGCGTGCACCCACCTAGTATTTTACTAGGCAATATCCCAAGTAGCCCTACACAAAAACCCGACTTTATGAGTCGGGTTTTTCTATTCCTTGCCTGCTTAAGTTTTTTGTAATCAAAAATTTTGGCAGGTCATTTAAACTACCATCATGTATAATAAAAAAAACTAATTACATATACGTATGTCATCAACAAAAACAAAAATTACCTTTCACGGTGGAGTAGGGAGTGTCACAGGAGCAAATTTCCTGTTAGAAGGTCCTCAATACAAAGCCTTGGTAGACTGCGGTATGTTCCAAGGGACTCATGAAGCTGAAGCCAAGAATATGGAAACATTTCCGTATGATGTTACCGCAATAGATTTTCTTTTTATTACCCATGCACATATGGATCACATAGGACGTATTCCGCTTCTTATGAAATCAGGATTTAAAGGGGTAATCTATTCAACCCCTGAAACAAAGAGTATCTCAGAACTCATGCTTGCCGATGCAGAGCGAATCATGGAATTTAATAGTCGTAAGACAGGAAAGACACCAATCTATGGAGCACAAGATGTTCACAATGCATTTGTGCATTGGCAAACGATTCCGTATCACATGCCGAAAAAGCTCACAGATTCGCTGGAAGTTATCTTAAAAGATGCTGGACATATTCTTGGGTCTTCTATGTATGAATTTACCTGCACTGACGAGAGTGGTACAAAGAAAGTATTGTTTACCGGTGACTTAGGAAATTCTCCGTCACTTCTTTTACCTGACACTGAGTTTGTTACCAATGTAGATTATATAATAATAGATAGCGTGTACGGAGATAGAAATCATGAATCGAAAGAGCATCGAGAAGAGAAATTTAAAGACGCGATTCTTCGAGCAATCAAGCGAAAGGGGACACTGATTATCCCTGCATTTTCACTTGAACGTACTCAGACAATTATCTATCAAATAAACAACTGGGTAGAAGAGGGCATCATTCCTCAAGTGCCAGTGTTTATTGACTCACCACTTGCTATTTCACTTACCGATATCTATGAGCGAGTCAACGCATTGTATAATGACGATGTACAAACAGATATTGCGGGTGGAGATAAGATATTTAACTTCCCAAAGCTCAAAGAGACAGTTCAATCCATGGATTCAAAACATATCCATACGGTAGCTGATCCAAAGATTATTATTGCAGGATCTGGTATGTCTACAGCAGGACGAGTACTGCATCATGAAGAACGATATTTACCCGACTCCAATGCCACCGTGCTTCTCATGGGCTACCAGGCACCAGGTACACTCGGAAGAGAGCTCCAAGAAGGAAACAAAGAAGTTTATATCCACGATAAAAAAATTCCAGTCCACGCAACCATAGAAACTATAGACGGGTATTCAGCACACAAAGATTCCGACCATCTCCTAGAGTTCGTAGAAAAAGCAAATACCGGTAATCTTAAAAAAGTGTTTGTCGTGATGGGGGAACCAAAGTCATCACTCTTTTTTAGTCAACGATGTCACGACGAGCTTGGAGTAACTGCTATCGCCCCAGAACCTAAATCTGTATACGAAATATAGTTTTAAATTAAGGTACAATAGATGCATATCTATAACCAAAGTTTTGTATGAAAAAAATATTCGCATTTTTTGTTGTATTGTCTGTTGTATTGAGTCCTACATCACTCCATGCACAGACACTGAATGATTTGTATAATACTGTGCTAGCAATTCAAAAGTCACTCAATAATGTAGGTCAAAAAAGTCTCGCACAAGTGGTAACAGGACAACAAGCTCCTCTCAATTATGTTGTCCCTGCATTACCACAACGATATGTTGATACAACCTTTCCAAATCAAACTGGAAGGACAATCTCTGTACTTGCAAACGGAGATTTTCAAACTGCAATTAATCAAGCTGTACCCGGTGACACCATAGTCCTTCAAGCGGGCGCAACGTATAGTGGAAACTTTGTATTACCAAACAAAAACTCAAACGGACAATGGATTGTGATTACATCCTCAGCACTAAATTCACTTCCTCCACAAGGTATACGTGTATCAAAGGCAGACGCTATGCATATGCCTAAGATCGTGACTCCAAACGCGGCTTCTGCAATCGACGCAGAACAAGGTGCGAGCCACTTAGATTGGTCGGCCTCGAAGTAACTGATATAGGCACTCCAAGTCCGTACGGTCCTTTGCTTGCCGATGGAACACGTGGAGGGTTCAACTACGGACTCATAACACTTGGTCAGATAAGACGTGATACTCAAATTAGTCATATTCCACATCATATTGTAATTGATAGAAGTTATGTACACGGGCAGGTAAGCACTCACGTAAAATATGGTACGGGTATGAACGGATCTGATCTCGCTGTTATCGACTCGTACTATGCAGAACTTCACGGAGTAGGGCAAGACACACAAGCTATCGTTGGGTACAACGGACCGGGGCCGTTTAAAATTGTAAACAATTATCTTGAAGCTGCTGGAGAGAATATTATTTTCGGAGGGGCGGATCCAACTATCCCTGGTCTCATTCCAAGTGACATTGAAATTAGACAAAACTATTTATTCAAGCCACTTTCTTGGAAAATATATCCAACCCCAGAACAACACTGGCTTGTAAAAAACATATTTGAGACAAAAAATAATCAACGAGTGCTGTTTGAAGGAAATATTCTTGAAAATTCATGGGTTGATGGGCAGATAGGCTTTGCTATCGTACTTAAAAGTGCAAACCAAGATGGTGTCTGCACATGGTGTGTGAGTCAAGATATCACACTCCGTAATAATATTATTAAAAATTCGGACAATGGAGTAAGTTTGCATACTGATGATTACCCAATACCAAGCGCAGGACAGAATCGAATATTATTTGAAAATAATTTGTTTCAAAATGTGGGACATCGACTAGTACAAATTACACGGGGAGTAAGACCTCAAAATGATATACGTTTCGTACATAATACATTGTTTGAAAATACTATAGTGCGAGATTATGGAGCTGGAATTATCTTCGATACCGCACCTACAGTACAAGGTTTTGTGTTCAATGATAATGTGGTGGTTCCAGCAAAGAATCTTCCCGCAAGCTTTATTGGAAGTGGCATCGCGTGGGGAGTGCCGACACTCAACGCACATACACCAGGATGGGATGTGCGAGGGAATATCATTGTCGGTGTAAATGATGGAGCAAATACGGTACCAAATAATTCATATTCGAGCCTAGGAAATGCTGGTTTTGTAAATCCGCAAGCAGGTGACTACACATTAACTGGAAGTAGTGCATTTAAGGCTACCGCTACCGATGGCACTGATCCAGGAGTAAATATGGACGTTGTACTTGCAACAACACGATATACACTTACTGGCGGTGGAAGCCCACCACCTGCACCACCACCAGTTCAACCACCAGCGCCACCAATTGTTGTAAATAAACCAGTAGTTAACTTTTCTGCATCACCTAGTAGCATACTCTCAGGGCAGTCCGCAGTTCTTATTTGGACAACTCAGGATGCAACAAGTTGCACTACAAACAGTTGGTCATCATCACAAGCCACAAAAGGAAATGTTACGGTCAGTCCTACACAAACTACCGACTATACACTCACCTGTTCAAATAGTGCTGGTACTACTTCAGTAGTAAGAACCATTGTAGTTACCCCAACCCCTACACCCGTTCCACCAATATCACTTCCAATTCCAGGAGTACCTGTTCCTCCAATCGCTACACCTCGATTCATGACAGGAGATATGATCAGAACAACAAGTGCTGTCAATGTGCGA